>OBKM01000699.1_pt1 | contig 15872 bp, 16 predicted proteins | sample 1519691 | NCBI WGS metagenome assembly OBKM01 (sample SAMEA37050418, study PRJEB22526) | metagenome | biome: saline pan; feature: lake; material: water | place: Egypt | collected 2015 | depth 0.5 m | reverse complement strand
GCTAAACCTCGCTGGAGTACCGTTGAGCGGGCTTATTGACTGCTTTGCAGTGAACCTGTTTCGCTGAGTTATGCAAGAGCCGTCACGAAAACAATCGCAATAATCAGTAGAGTCCAACTGCCGTCGACAGGCGCGGAGGGCCCTTCTCTGTGCGTGTCCGCCCGGTGCTTGTCGGTTGAGTCCCGTAGTAGGGCACACACTAAACGTCGTGGTAGTGCGCCTGTTTCACGTGAACTCACCCCGGGGTCAAGCCCCGGGGCAGTCGCCTTGACCGCCTGTACAAAAGAAAGGCAAACTGCGGCCAACACCGAGCCAGCGGTCGGAGGATCAGTTCGTTTCGAATATGGCCTCGACGTCTGCATCGCCTGTCTCGACGAGCATAGCGTTGATCTGCGCCACGTCGTCGCTGATCTCGCGGCCGCGAACGGTAATTCGTTTTCGTTCGCCCGCCCGGGTCGGTCGGTAGCCGACACCGCCGGTCGAGAGTCGTTCGGTCAATGCGTCGCCCTCGACGTCGCCACGGAGTGGCCGCCCGGCCCGGTCGGACCCGCCTGTGAGCTTGAGCGTTGCACCCCCCAGCCCGATTGGCCCGGCATCGAGTTCCTCTCCGAGCTCACGTCCGAGGAACCGGTTTGCGTCCTGTCCGTCGACCTCAAGCTGTGTCGTGCGCCCGGATCCGGGGTCCGAGACGACGACTTTGAAAGCTGCCATACACGTAGTGACTGGATCTGGCTTCAAAAACACATCGAAGCACCGCGGTCGATTCCGTTATACTCAGGTGTACAGGTTCATACAAACCAGTGTGGACCGTGTACACCTCCGCGAAGCACTGGTCGATCGGTTCGATGCCAGTGAGGAACAGTGTCGTGTCGTCGCCCGGGCAGCCGGTGACCTCGCTGACATGGGTCAGTACGAAGCCGACATCGGCGTTGCGCTGACCGCAGACCAAGTGCTCGCCGAGCTCAAGGATGCTCCCGACGACTACGAGGTCGTCCAGCGGTGGAACTGGTGGATCGGGTCATTGGAGGTGGCCTACGGCGACTACGACCAGTTCCGTATCCGTCGGTGGACCTCGGGCGAATCGTGAACCTCTCGTTTCTGGGCGGCGCCGACGAGGTCGGCCGCAGCGCGCTCGTCGTCAACGACCGGCTCGTACTCGACTTCGGGCTGAAGACTGGCCCCCCACTGCAGCTGCCACAGGTGCCTGCGTCGGTCGAGGCCGTAGTGGTGTCACACGGGCACCTCGATCACGGTGGTGCCGTTCCAAGCCTCTGTGACAGCTCCGGGTGTCCGCCGATCCACCTAACGCCACCGACCGGTGACCTCCTTCGGCTTCTCGGCGAAGACACACTCAAACTCCACGGACAAACGCCGTCGGCGCCGTTTACTGCTGCTGACTTGAACGGGCTCACTCAGTCGTACACGTACCACCGGTACGGTGAACCGGCGACCGTTGCCGGCCACGAAATAACGTTTTACAACGCCGGGCACATCCCAGGCAGTGCGCATCTTCTCGTCGACGACGGCGAAACACGGCTGTTGTACACGGGAGACTTCACGACTACCACACAGCAGCTCCTCGATCCCTCGACTGCTCGGCCGCCGGCCGATATCGTCGTCTGCGAGTCGACCTACGCGTCCGTCAACCGACGCCCACGGTCGGAGATCGAAGCATCGTTCGTCGAATTCGTCGAACAGACGCTTTGGGAAGGTGGCACAGTGCTGCTCCCGGCCTTCGCAGTCGGCCGCACACAGGAGGTACTGGCGCTACTCGAGCAAGCCAATGTCGACTGCTACGTCGATGGGATGGGGACTACCGTTGCAGACCGCCTCCGGGGACACGAGGAGTTCCTCGACACGAGCCGGCTCAAGGGAGCGCTTCGCAACGCCCGGACCGTCGAGGGCGCAGACGGACAACGCCGCCGTATTGCTGAGAAGGCAACCGCGATCGTCACGACAGCAGGGATGCTCCAAGGTGGGCCTGCACTGACCTACCTCCCGGAGATCAGCGGCGATCCAACCAATGCCGTGGCACTAACAGGCTACCAGGTGTCCGGTACTCCCGGACGGGAGTTACTCGAAACCGGCCGGTTGCCGGTCAACGGCCGACATCTTCCCGTGAGTGCGACCGTCGAGCAGTTCGACCTCTCGGCACACGCTGACCGGCAGGGGCTGTTGTCGTTTCTGGACGCCTACAACGATGCCACGGTGTACGTCGTCCACGGTGACGAAACCGACGCCTTCGCTGCCGACCTCCGAAGCCGCGGCATCACCGCGGCGGCACCGAGCCGGGGTGACAGCTACGAGCACTGATAGAAAGCACGGTCGTTTTTGTCGCCGGAGCGTCGAGTTAGTCTGTGCGCCGGTTCTCAGCCGCCTACCTGGATCGTTCGCGGGAGACACTCTGGCAGGACGAGCCCCGGGCACTCAAGGCTCTGTCACTGGCTGATCGCGAGGCTGTCGTGGAAGTCGGTGCCGGCACCGGCCAGTTTACCGCCGTGCTCGATGGGCACAGCGACGCCGATCTCTACGCGGTCGATATCGACCGTGACCATCTCACACAGGCCGCCCAGCACGCCGAGGTACTCCTCGGTGATGCGACCGCCCTACCGGTGGCTCCTGACGCTGCCGATCTGGTTGTCTGCCAGACGTTGTTGACGAATCTTCCGACGCCGGGTGTTGCAGTCGGTGAATTCGAACGAGTGTCTCGCGGTCTGGTAGGGGCAATCGAGCCGGACAACAGCGCCGTCACGATCGAGTCGACGGCGGCCGATGAGGCGGCCGTCGCAGAACGCGTCAGGGCAGCCTATCTCGCCGGGACACCGGTTAGCCCGACGATCGGAGCCCGGGCCGAAGAACTGTTTACCGCACAGGGACTCACCGTCCGGTCACACCGTCGCCACGAATACACACGGGTGATCGAACCACCGTACACCGACCGGGCACTGGCGATTGCGAAGGAACAAGCGACCGGGACAATGATCACCGACAACCGGCCGGTGTTTCGTGCCGCGGGGATCACGGAGGCCGAATACGAGAGCTTGCAAGCGGCAACACGTGCGGTTGGCAGAGAGATTGTAGCCCAGATGCAGGCGGGCGATTACCGACGGCGTGAAACAGTGTCGCTGTATGTCACTGTCGGAGCCGTCGGCTCGGCAAAGATCGGCGATGGGCAGTCGTATAAACGAGACGGCACGTGACGTCGTGGTCTGGTGGGGCTTCGTGTCGGCCGGCTGTTACAACATGCCGGTCTTCTGGAGCTTCATCAGGTCTTCTGTCTCAAGGGTTTCGCCGTCTTTGAACTTCTGGTAGATCTCTTCGGCCTCTTCCTTGGCAGCCTCTTTCTCTTCTTCGCGCTCTGCCTGACGTTCTTCTTCTTCCTGCTTGTCGAGTTCACGCAGCCGTTTCTGGACCCGCACGAAGTCCTCATGGTGGCGGTCGGCGGCCTCTTGGGCCTCAACGAACAGTTCGTGCATCTCGTCGGCTCGGTCACGGATGTCGTCTGCTTCACGGTAGGCCTCGATCATCTCGTTGTGGTGCTCTTGGGCCTTGTCAGCGAGCTCGGTCACCTTCTGGTGGTGCTTCGAGGCCTCGGAGCGGACCTGTTCGGCCCGGTCACGGAGCTCGTCGAGCTCGTCTGTCTGTTCTAGTTTTTCCTTGCGCTCGCGGTACTCCTCGCGTTTGGCCTCGATTTTTTCGATCAGCTCCTGTTCTTCCTCCGAAGAGAGCACCTCGGTCTGTTGCTTGAACTCAAGATCCTCGATCTCGTCTTCGAGATCCTCGAGTGCCTTGCCATCGTCGACCTCAAGATCTTGTTTGAGCGTCTCGACGCGGTCGAACAGTTCGTTTGCCTTCTCGTTGAGCTCGTTTCGCTTCTCCTTGTGAGTCTGAACCAGCTCGTTGAGTTCGTCTCTGCGCTCGCGGTGGTGTTGTGCCTCGTCGACGCGTTCACGAGTTTTAGCGTTCAGCTCGTCCCGTTTGCTGGCCCGCTCTGAGGCCATCTGATTGAGCTCGTTGCGACGATCCCGGAGTTGTCCAGCGCGTTTGATCAACTGGCCTTTCGAGTTTGCTTCGAGTTCGTCGTCTGTCAGTTCGATGTTGTTCGATTCGTCAAGTGTGGTTACGTCTGTGTCGGTCGCTGTCATGGTCGGAGTTCGATGCCATTACCGTACACTGGGTGGGCGTCTCGCTGTACAGGCATAACGTATTGTGAGGAACGGACGGTTATCAGCCACAAGCGATACCACCGAGCCCAGTCACGTTCTGGTAATCTAAAATTCAGTTCCTGTTCGGTTAAAAGTACCGGTATTGGAGCATCACCGCCACAACACGAGAGCCGAGATAGTTTTCGGGGGCGAGACCCCACGGCCGGGTGTGCCAACTCACGTCGAGTCTCTCGAGGCAGCCGGCCACGAACACGTCCAAGGAACACACACGAGTACCCTCGAAGTCACCACCGACGACTACCTAACGCCGGCAGGTGACTGTATCGTCGGGATCGAAGCGACCCGCGGCCCCCGTTCTTTCGCCCCGGCGTTCAAAGATCTGTGTGCGACTGCCGATGCAACGATCGGCTGTATACTGACCGTTGGGTCGGAGACGGTCCGTGTCACCGGGCGAGGTGATCCACGACTCACACTCGCGAGTGACCGGAGTCACGTCTTCCGGACAAGCGACTACGTGGACGACAGGACGGTCATGGTCGGTGCCGACCACGCAGCGACCGACCTGCCTCGGTCGATGATTGAGTCACTCACAAACGGCGCCACGATACAGGTCGCACTTACCGTCACGACCGACTAGACGAACCGGAAAGTCTCGAGATTCTTCGGAGCGAAGGTGCGGAGGTCGAACTTGTGATACAGCGCCGATGAGAGGTCCTGTACTGACCGCTCGTCGCCGTGGACACACAGAACCTTCTCCGGACGGGGGTTCATCGTGCGAACGAAGTTCATGAGGCCCTGGCGGTCCGCGTGGCCGGAAAATCCATCCACTGTCTCGACGTTCATTTCGAGTGAGATGTTCGACTTCCGGGGCCCGTTCTGGCCGTACGTGGAGACGGGGATGTTGGTCCGGCCGTTCTGGATCCGGCGGCCAAGGGTTCCCTCGGCCTGATAGCCGACGAAAACGAGTGACGACGCCGGATCCCCACCGAGGTGGCGTAGCCACGACATAATCGGGCCGCCCTCAACCATGCCGGAGGTCGAAAGAACAATCGACGGCCCCTCGTCGACGATCTCTTGTCGTTCGTCTTCACCGCCGTCGATGTGGTTGAACTGTTCGGCGAGGAAAGGATTCTCGTCGTGGTGGAGGATCCGGTCACGGAGCTCGTCGCGGAGATACTCGGGGTACGTCGTGTGAATCGCGGTCGCCTCCCAGATCATCCCATCGAGGTGGACCGGTACCGACGGGATCTCGCCGGTTCGCATCGCTTTCTCGATGACGAGCATCAGCTCCTGTGAACGACCGACGGCGAAAGATGGAATCACGACCTTACCGCCGTTGGTCGTCGTCTCCCGGATGAGCCGTTTCAATTTCCGCTCGGCGTCTTCCTGATCAGTCTGGTAGTCGTTGCGGCCGCCGTATGTCGACTCCATCACGAGTGTCTCGACACGGGGAAAGTCGTTAACGGCGCCGTTGAACAGCCGGGTGTCCTCGTAGTGAATATCGCCTGAGAACGCCACGTTGTAAAGCCCGTCGCCGAGGTGGAAATGAGCGACCGCCGACCCGAGGATATGGCCGGCGTTGTGGAAGGTCAGCTTGACGTCGGGTGCGATGTCGGTGACGTCTCCGTACTGCAGTGGGATCGTGTGTTTGATCGCTTCCCGGACCATCTCCGACTCGTATGGCGGAGCTCGGCCCTCCTTCGCGGCGACGTCGAGATAATCGAGCGTCAACAGCCCCATAAGATCCCGCGTTGGCGCCGTCGAGTAAATCGGGCCGTCGTAGCCGTACTTGAACAACAACGGAATAAACGCCGAGTGATCCAGGTGTGCGTGAGTTAATACGACCGCGTCTAGATTGTTCGGCCCGGCGCCTAATGCCTCGGGTACCTGGAGGTACGGGACTTCACCTTCGGCCCCCGGTTTGTCACCGCAGTCGATCAGGATCCGTGTTTCCGGCGTCGACAAGATGAACGCGGCACGACCAACTTCACGACTGCAGCCGAGAGTCGTGATGCGAACGTACTCGTCGTCGGAGAGCTCGTCACGATGAATCTGGCGGCCGATTCGCTCAAGAATATCCCGGCGCTCGGTCCGTTCCTGTTTCAGGAAGTTCCGGACGTTCTTCACCGTCGACGACTCGATCGGGGGCGTCCGCAGCACGTCTGGCGTCCACCCGACCTCCTTCGTAATTTCACGGAGGGTCGTACCGTGGCGGCCGATCACCATGCCCGGCTTCTCGGCTTCGATGACGACCTCGCCGGTGTCGGCGTGAAACTCGAGATCACTCACCCCTGCGGCTTCGGGGATGATCGACCTGATAGTGTCTCGGGCTTCCTCCGCCGGCGACAGCACCGACGGGTCCGGCCGAACTGTGATCCGTTTGCGCAGCGTGGAGGCCAGCTGGCGAACCAGGTCGTCCTCGTCGGCAAACCGCTTCGGGTGGCGCGTATAGATGACCAGTTCGGGGCCTTCGAAGGTGACCTCGGTGATTGTAATGTCATTCGGGACCTCCTGTTCGATCGTAGCCGTAATGTCGTCTAAGCGATCCTCGACAGAACTCATAGTCGGTAAGACATCTGTAATTGCAAGCCGTTCCACCTCTGGAACATTTGGATACTGCGGAAACCGCAGTGAAAACCTGCTCAGATGTTACTTGTCCGGACTGTTATAAAAACCTTCTCAAAACGACCACACGAATCCAGTGGGGAGGAGTTTTTAACCGGTGGGGGAAGAATGTGATAGCGATGGGAGCCCAAGGCGAACAAGAGCTCGGTATCACCGAGTCGAAAGAACACAACACTGGTGAGTGGTACGCAGAGGTCGTCCAGAAGGCGGGGCTTGCGGATTACGCGCCGATGGGTGGGTTCATCGTCGCACGCCCCCGCGGCTGGGCGCTGTGGGAGGCGATCAAACAGCGGCTCGACGCGTGGTTCAAGCAAACCGGCGTCGAAAACGCCGCGTTCCCGCTGTTTATTCCCGAGTCGTACCTCGAGCGGGAGAAAAACATCGTCGAGGGCTTCGACCCAGAGGTCGCGTGGGTGACCAGTGGTGGCAGCGAGGAGCTGTCGGAACGGTTGGCTGTGCGGCCGACCAGCGAGTCGATTATCGCGCCGTTTTTAGCCGATTGGATCAGGAGCTACCGGGACCTGCCACTCCGGGTCAATCAGTGGTGTAGTGTCGTACGGTGGGAAGCAACAGAGACCAAGCCGTTTTTCAGAACAAAAGAGTTCCACTGGCAGGAAGGCCACACCGCCCACGCGACGGCAGAGAGTGCCTTCAGTGAGACCATGCAGCGTCTTGAGCAGTACGAGCGGCTCTACAAAGACGTTCTCGCAATTCCGGTACTCCGCGGGCGGAAACCGGAACACGACAAGTTCCCAGGGGCGGATACGACGACGACCGTCGAGGCCCTGATGCCCGACGGAAAGTCTGTCCAGGCCGGGACGAGTCACTACCTCGGCACGACCTTTGCCGAGGCCTTCGATATTACTTACACGGACCAGTCCGAGCAACGACAGCCGGCACACACCACGTCGTGGGGGCTCTCGTGGCGTGCACTCGGCGCGTTGATCATGACCCACAGCGACGACCAGGGGCTCGTCTTACCCCCAACGATCGCACCGACCCAAGTCGCGATCGTACCAATCTGGCAACGAGGCACCAAAGAACCGGTCCTCGAGTACGCCGGAGAGATCGAGACAGCACTGACAGAGGCCGGATTCAGTGTCCTGCTCGATGACCGGGATGAGCGCAATCCAGGCTTCAAGTTCAACGAACACGAACTCAACGGCGTCCCGTTGCGAGTCGAGGTCGGGAGTCGAGAGGTCGAAGACCGGGCAGCGACTCTGGTACACCGGCCCGACGGCGAAGAGAAGACGATCAGCTACGCCTCGCTCGTCGAGAGCGTCGACGCGGCTCTAGAGGCGGTCTACGAGAAGCTGTACACCGCTGCCGAGGCCCGTCTCGAGTCGAACGTTCGGACCGCAACCGACCGGGCAGACATTCTCGGGACGATCGGCCGCCACGGGGGATACGTAAAGGCACCGTGGTGTGGCGCGGAGGCATGCGAGGCAGCAATCAAAGACGAGATCGCCGCCGAGATCGTGATGGTCCCGATGGACGAAAACGCGGAGCCGGTCGGCGACACCTGTGCGGTCTGTGGTGAGCCGGCGACAGAGACGGCATACTTCGCGAAGACATACTGAGACCGAGGCGTTTTTGCTGTTACCGCAGTCACCTGCGCCATGGACCACGCTTTCGTCATCGGCGGCACACGGTTTATCGGCCGCTACCTCGTCGACGAGTTGCTCGATCACGGCTACCGCGTGACGCTGTTCAACCGCGGGCGCCACGAGAACCCATTCGCCGACGACAGTCGGGTCGACAGGATCACCGGCGACAGACACAGCAGAGCGGACCTCGAAGCTGCCGTCGAAGTTGCCACAGAGGCCGTATTCGACTGTGTCGCCTACTACCCTGAGGATGTGCGGGTGGCGACTAAGCTGCTCGATCCCGACGCATACGTGTACATCTCGAGTGGTTCTGCCTACGGCCGCGAGGACCTACCCAAACGGGAAGGCGTGACACCACTCGAGCCGTGTTCCCCGACAGCAGCGACCAGCGATGATCCCAGCACCTATGGCGCCCGGAAGGCGGAAGGGGACCGGGTAGTCGAAACCGCCGCCGAGAACGGCGTGTCGGCGATGAGCATCCGGCCGCCAATCGTCTACGGCCCGCACGACTACACCGAGCGACTCGCCTTCTGGGTCGATCGTGTCCGACGATACGACGAGGTCGTTGTGCCCGGTGATGGAACCAACATCTGGCATCGAGCCTACGTCGCAGACGTTGCACGCGCGATGCGGATAATCGCAGAGAACGGAACACCTGGCGCGGCCTACAACGTCGGCGACCGGCGGTTGACGACACTGCGAGAGCTCGTTGAGATGCTCGCCGAGATCCAGGGAACCACAACCGATATCCGCCTCCGCTCACCAGCCCAACTCGAGGACGCCGGGATCGATCCGGACGCCTATCCCTTCTACCGGTCGTACCCCCACATCTTGTCGACGGCCAAGCTATCGGGGCTTGGGTGGGACACGACCGACCGCCACGAGGCACTAGCAACCACAGTCAACGCCCACCAAGAGCACGGGCGGACAGGCGAAGAACAAGGCCCACCGCGGGCGGCCGAACGCAGCCTCCTGTGATCCACCGACAAGGGAAATCGAGAGGAATTGTTTTCACAGCCCGCGCGAAATCTGGTAGGTATGTTCGATAAGTCGCGGTGGATACAGTTGCCGCGCAACGTTATCGTCGGCCACGACGTACTCGACCGGACCCTCGAGGCCGTCACCGACGTCCACCTCTCGGGCCAGCCGTTGTTTGTCACGAGCCCGACTCCACGGGCGGTAGCCGGCGACCACCTCGTAGCCAAGTTCGATGCCGCCGGCTTCGATCCGGTCGTGATCGAGGTGACTGAGGCCTCGGAAAAAGCAATCGCGGCGGTTATCGAGCAGGCCACGGCCGTCGATCCCGGGTTTCTGGTCGGCGTCGGTGGCGGCAAGCCGATCGACGTAACGAAACTCGCCGCCGAAGATCTCGGAACGGGATTCATCGCAGTACCAACTGCGGCCAGCCACGACGGTATCGTGAGTGCCCGGGCCTCGATCCCGGACGGTGACGTCCGACACAGCGTCGCCGCGGAGCCACCGCTTGCGGTCGTGGCGGATACCACCGTCCTCGCCGAGGCGCCCTGGAAGCTGACGACAGCAGGAGCGGCCGACATCATCAGTAACTACACCGCTGTCGCGGACTGGCGACTCGCACACCGACTGAAGAACGTCCCATACGCCGAGTACGCCGCTGCGCTCTCAGAGATGACCGCCGAGATGCTGGTCTCGAATGCCGATTCGATTATTCAGGGCCTCGAGGAGTCTGCCTGGATCGTCACCAAAGCGCTCGTCTCTTCCGGGGTCGCGATGTCAATCGCTGGGTCTTCCCGGCCGGCGAGTGGGGCGGAGCACCTGTTCTCACACCAGCTCGATCGGATCAGGCCGGACACGGCGTTACACGGCCACCAGGTCGGAGTCGGTGCAATCATGACAGCCTATCTCCACGGGGGCGACCAGGGGATGTGGCGGGAGATTCGGGCCGCCCTCGAAAGTCTCAACGCACCGACAACAGCCGTAGAGCTGGGCATCGAGCCCGAGGACATCATCGACGCCTTGACCACGGCCCACGAAATCCGAGACCGGTATACGATTCTGGGCGACGGGCTCGAACGAGAGGCTGCGCGTGAGCTTGCACGCCATACCGGCGTAATCGAGTAGCTGAAACAGAACGCCTTTTTCCATCGCACGACAATACGAACTGATGAGCACCGCTGCGTACGACTACTGGTTGCTCGATCTCGACGGTACGCTCGTCGACGTGGAGTGGCCGTACGTTCGCTGGGTCTTCGACGAGCTCGAAGGGCAGCTCGGGCGGTCGTTTACCGACGAGCAAGCGCGGCGGCTCTGGTACGGGCTCAACGGCGCCCGGGACGAACACCTGGCCTCACTCGGCATCGACCGTGATCGGTTCTGGCATGCCTTCGACGACATTGAGGACCCAGAAAACCGCGCAGCCGCTTCGTATCTCCACCGTGATGCGGAGCTGTTCGAGGGACGGTCCGAGCCGGTCGGCATCGTCACACACTGTCGGCCGCGGCTCACGAAGGCAGTCCTCGACCACTTGGACATCAGAGACTGGTTCGACGTCGTGATCTGTTGTAACGATACCCTGGGCTGGAAGCCGGATCCAGCACCAGTGCGGCGGGCGATCAATCAACTCGGTGTCGGTCCCGAGACCGGGATTCTCATCGGTGACTCTCCGAGTGACGTCGGTGCTGCGTGGAACGCCGGTCTCGACGGCGCACACATCGAACGCCACGGCCCGGAGCGCCGTGGGTACTGTGTGCTTGCCGACTACCAGGCTACCTCACTCGGTCAGATCGTGGCCTTCGCAGACAGCCCCCGGGCCGCCAGCGATTAGCTGATTGCAGGCGATACGCCCCCTGCCGCAAGGAGCAACGCAGGCCGAAGGCCGAGTCGGCAGGGATCGTTCACCGGGATGGCTCCGGCTGGCTACAACCAGGGTCTTTTTCGGACCAGCCGCTGTACAGGCGGCCATGCAGAATATGTCTGTCTGGCGGAAGCGGGGTGGCAGTCGCCGGCCTCAAGATGTGGCAGCTGATGGCTGAGTAAATGGTACGGCTTCGCTCCTACTGGCGGTTCGTCATCGTCCTCCGGTACTTTGTCCCCCTGTCGATCGCTTACCTGCGGGACCGCCGGCGGTTTCTCGTCGTCGGGGGCCGCCGGTCACCGAGTGCAGAGACACAGCGACAACGAGCAGAGTATCTCCTCGAGTCGTTACTCGCCTTAGGGCCAACGTTCGTCAAACTCGGCCAGTTACTGTCGACCCGGCCAGATGTGCTCCCACCGGCGTACGTCGAAGTACTCTCACAACTGCAGGATTCGGTGCCGGCAGCACCGTGGAGTGATGTCAAGCCGATTATTGAGGCCGACCTCGGCCCGGTCGACGAACAGTTCGACACTATCGACACCGACCCGATCAGTGGCGCCAGTCTCGGTCAGGTGTACCGGGGACAAGTCAACGGCGAGGCGGTTGCTGTTAAGATTCGTCGGCCGGGCGTCAAGGAACTCGTCGAGGCTGACCTGCAGGCGTTACGGTGGTTGATCCCACTCGTCAAGCTGTTCGTCGACGAAGCGCGCACGTTTTCCTTCGAGAATCTCGTCGACGAGTTTGACTCCACGATTCACGAGGAGATGGATTATGCACACGAGCGACAAGTTCTCGAACAGATCCGCAGTGACTTCGCCGAGGACCCTGCGATTGTTATCCCCCGGTCGATTGAGTCACACTCGAGTACTCGAATCCTTACGATGGAGTACGTCGACGGAACGAAGATCACGGATCTAGCAGCTCTCGACGATCGTGGCATCGACAAGACAGCCCTCGCGGATCGGTTAGCGCGGACCTACCTACAGATGCTCGTCGAACACGGGACCTTCCACGCGGATCCCCACCCGGGGAATCTTGCGGTCAAAGACGATGGGCGGATCGTCTTTTATGACTTCGGAATGGCTGGTGAGGTCGACGCGTACACACAACAGAAGATCGTGGAGTTCTATCGGGCAGTTATCAACAACGACACTGACGGGATCATAGACGTGATGGTCGACATCGGTGCCCTCTCCCCGACGGCAGACCGGACGCTGATCCGTGATGTCGTCGACCTCGCAATCGCAAACGCCCGGGGACAAGAGGTCGATCAGCGCCGGGTCCAACGGCTGATCCAACAGTTTCAAACGTCGATGTACCAGTTCCCGTTCCGGCTACCACAGGAGCTTGCACTGGTCCTCCGGGTCGGATCGATCACGGAAGGTGTTTGTGTGACACTCGACCCCGAGTTCGACTTCATCGAGACGGTCACAGACTACCTCGCAGAGCGTGGCTACCGGCGAGAAGCCATCGAGCAGGCGGCGACAGCAGCCGGCGACCGCATTCAACGAATCGGACGGACAAGTCTGCGGCTTCCGGAGAAACTCGAAGCAGTTCTCGAGACGATCGACAGAGACCAGCTCGTCGTCACGGTCGAGGCCGACGAACCGATCGGTGCATTGGAGAGGTTTGCCAAACAACTTGTCTACGGTCTGCTGACGACCGCGGGTGTGCTCACCATTGGGATCCTGTACGCGGTCGAGGAGCCGCTGGCAGCACTCGTCGCTGCCGGCGGCACCGCAGTGGCAGGCGTGTTGCTATACCGGTCGTTCAGGACGGCCGCCCCCGACGATGTTGCCTTCGAGCCGACGATGAGCCGCGAGCGTATCCGCGAGTACACACAGGCCACCGGTGATCAGACACAGGACGAGGAGTGAACGCGGCGGACGCCGACGGCCGAGGCCCGGGGCGTGCCCCCAAGACAGGTTCACGTGACGCGACTCACGGGGGTCTTGATTCGGTCCTCAGTTCGGACAGCGACGTGTCGGAACACACTCGCCTCACGCGAACCGCGGCCGCTTGCCGCAGTAGGTAGTTCCAAACCGTTTATACCGTCGTCAGAACAACTGACGACCATGGCGAGAGAGCAGACTCAGGTTCGTGACCTTCAGGAGGGGAACTACGTCATGATCGACGACGTACCGTGTCAGATCACGAGCTACAGCACGGCGAGTCCAGGGAAACACGGCAGTGCGAAGGCTCGCATCGACGCAGAGGGCGTCTTCGACGGCCAGAAACGATCGGTGAGTCAGCCCGTGGACACCAAAATTTGGGTCCCGATCATCGAACGCAAGCAGGGACAGGTCGTCAACCTGGAGAGTGCGGATGTCGCACAGGTGATGGATCTCGACACCTACGAGACCATCACGATCAAGGTGCCATCGGCGTACGATCTGGAGCCGGACGACCAGATTGAGTTCCTGGAGATGGAAGAACAGCGGAAGATCGTCCAGGCGTGACGTTTCCAGGCGCGACGGCCGAGCGAGACGCTGCCAACTATACGATCATCGGTGCGCCACTGGAACAGTCGGTGACCTTCCGGACGGGAACGCGGACCGCCCCCAACCGCATTCGTCAGTACGGTCGTGGGTACGAGGACTACGACCACTATACCGACCAACACTTCTCGGACTGTGCGGTCTGTGATACCGGAACCATCGAGCCGTGGGACAGCCAGCGAGAGTATGTCGATTTTCTGTCGGGTGTCGTTACCGACAGCCTCCGGGAGGGTAGCGTCCCAATCGTACTCGGTGGCGAGCATACGGTCTCCCTTGCCGGGATCGAGGCCGTGGCGCCGGCGACGGTCGTGAGCCTCGACGCCCACCTAGATCTGCGCGATTCGTTTCACCGAAACCCGTTGAACCATGCCTGCGTTCTCCGTCGGAGCCTCGAGACCGCAGAACAGGCCTACATTGTCGGCGCCCGCGCCGGCAGCGAGGCCGAGTGGAAGCGAGCGAGCGCACCGGACGTAACGGTGCTCGCCCCCGGAGACGCAGCCGACTGGGACCCGCCGAACTTCCAGGACCCGGTGTACCTGACCCTCGATATCGACGTAGCCGACCCCGCCATCGCGCCGGGGACCGGCACCCCAGAGCCGTTTGGGCTCGACGGCACGACAGTCCGGTCGCTCGTTCGTTCGATCGCCCCACAGGCTGCAGCGTTCGATATCGTCGAAGTCAACGACCGGGACAACGGAGAGGCGGCCATGCTGGCGGCGAAGCTGTTACGCGCCTTCGTCTTTGCCCACGCCGACAGCCGATCGGAATCCCCTAATTAGTAGAACAGTAACGCGGGTGTATGGAGCTTGCCACGATCGTCGACCGGCTGGACGATGAGCTCGACGTAGCCGCCTACCGGGACGCTGACCCGAGCGCGAACGGTCTCCAGATCGGCCCACCGGACCACGAAGTCGAGACGGTTGCCACCGCAGTCGACGCGGCACAGGCCACGATCGATGCCGCAGCCGATCAGGGGGCCGACCTCCTCGTCGCCCACCACGGCGTCATCTTCGGCGGTCTCGGTCGGGTTACCGACCAGACATACGAGACGGTTGCGAGGGCAGTTAGAGCAGACCTCGCGGTGTATGGGGCCCACCTGCCGCTTGACGGCCACCAGACGCTCGGCAACGCCGCACAGCTCGCTGCGGGCCTGGAGTTGACTAACAAAGCCCCGTTCGGAACCGTAGGTGGATCGCCGATCGGACAACGCGGTCGGCTGGAAGAGTCGGTGCCACGGTCCCGTCTCACAGACCGGATCGACAGTGTTGTTGACCGCGAGGAGCCGCCACGACTGTTGCCCTTCGGTTCCGAGCAGGTCACCGACGTCGGCATCATCACCGGCAGCGGTACCGACTGGATCGAGGCCGCAGCAGCGGCCGGCCTGGATGCGCTTCTCACCGGCGAAGGGAAGCAGGCGGCCTACCACACCGCCCGCGAGCACGGGCTCAACGTCTACCTCGCCGGGCACTACGCGACGGAGACCGTTGGGGTTCAGGCCCTCGGCAACGAACTTGCTGCGTGGGGCCTCGAAACGACCTTTATCGACCACCCAACCGGATTCTAGGGCTCGAAGGCGACGTGTGTTTCCGTGTCGAGGACCCCCATCACCGACTGGATGTCGTTTAATACCACGTCGGCGACAGTCCGGTCCTCGGGGACGTCGACCTGAACGGTGATGTCGTGCTCTCCGGTCACGAGATGTGCTGTCGCGACTGCATCGAGAGCTGCGATCGCTGTTGCTGCCTGGTTGATTGCCGATGGCTCCGCGATAACATGAACGTAGGCGTCTGTCATGACGGCAGCAATAACTACGTAATGTGCTGACATATCTGTATCGGTCCGAGGGACACTACCGCTCCCGGGACCGTAACGGGTTTGCGGGCTACCCGCGTATTACCGGTGGGCCAATGACGAGCGACTGTCCTGAGCCAGTGTCGGCAGCTGGTGATGAAGAGCCCTATGAGTGCCGAGGCCGCTATTTTTGATGGGAGCCAGCGTCTCTGAAGCGTTCTAGTCAGGGCTACGTAGACATAGGCCCCAGTCAGTTTGTTGCCGACCACGCTTTTATACAGATCCGAGGCGGATACCCCGCCTTCCTGTGAGCGACGAGTGCTCCGACGCCTGTCGGAACCGAAGAGCGAAC
>OBKM01000698.1_pt1 | contig 15883 bp, 11 predicted proteins | sample 1519691 | NCBI WGS metagenome assembly OBKM01 (sample SAMEA37050418, study PRJEB22526) | metagenome | biome: saline pan; feature: lake; material: water | place: Egypt | collected 2015 | depth 0.5 m | reverse complement strand
CGAGGAGGTAGACGAGGAGATCACGGAACTCGAACGCGAAAGCGACGAGATCGAGCAGCGCGCCCAGCAGCTCCAGCAACAGCAGATGCAACAGCAGATGCAGCAGATGCAACAGCAGGAAGACGAGTAGGATGTTCGACGGGCTGAAAGACAAGCTCGGAAAGTTCCGCAGTGACGCCGAAGAGGCCGCCGAAGAGAACGTCGAGGAGCTCGACGAGGATGACCCGGATGCGGTCGCCGAAGCCGATGCTGCACAGCCGGCTGACGCCGGTGACGAACAGCCGAGCAGCCACAGTGATGGCGCTGCCAGCGCTACTGAGAGCGCCACAGACGAGACTGCCGCCACCGACGACCTTGCGGCCAGTGATGCCGACGAGGCTGCGGGTGCTGCTCCCGACGCTGGTGCTGCAAGCGCCGATGAGACTCCGGCCGACGGGGACACAGCATCGTCCGCAGACGACGATACCGAGGACGCCGATAGCACAAGCTTCAGACGCAAGGCAAAGAACCTCGCGAAAGGGAAGTTCGTCATCGAGGAAGAGGATCTCGAAGAGCCGCTCTGGGAGCTTGAGATGGCACTCATCGAAAGCGACGTCGAGATGGAGGTCGCAGAGCAGGTGCTCGATAACATCCGAGAGGAGCTAGTCGGGCAGACACGAACCTTCACCACGAGCACCGGCGAGGTCGTCGAAGATGCTCTTGCAGAGGCTCTGCACGACGTGATTAGCGTCGGACAGTTCGACTTCGAGCAGCGGATCGCCGAGACTGACACTCCTGTGGTAATCGTCTTCACCGGCGTCAACGGCGTCGGCAAGACGACTTCCATCGCGAAGCTCTCGAACTATCTCGAACAGCGTGGCTACTCTGCAGTGCTCGCAAACGGCGACACCTACCGGGCTGGTGCAAACGAGCAGATTCAGGAGCACGCCGACGCCCTCGACAAGAAATGCATTGCCCACGAACAGGGCGGCGACCCGGCGGCGGTGATCTACGACGCTGTCGAGTACGCCAACGCAAACGACGTTGATGTTGTCCTCGGTGACACGGCGGGCCGGCTCCACACCGACGAGGGGCTGATGGACCAGCTTGCCAAAATTGACCGGGTTGTCGATCCCGATATGACCCTGTTCGTTGACGAGGCAGTCGCGGGACAGGACGCGGTCAACCGTGCTCGTGAGTTCAACGATGCCGCTGAGATCGATGGCGCAATTCTAACGAAAGCCGACGCCGACTCGCAGGGCGGTGCGGCAATCTCGGTTGCGCACGTCACCGGCAAGCCGATTCTCTTTCTCGGTGTTGGCCAGGGCTACGATGATCTCATCCAGTTCGACCCCGACGAACTGATCGACGATCTACTGGACGAATAACGCTCCCGGTCAGTTTTTCCATTGCACGCAACGGATCGCGTGGTCCGGACAGGTACAGTTCCCCTGGAGCGGCGCGATCAGATAGCGCTCGCCGCTTTCACTGTTGACCTCGTATCAGGCCCGGGACTCCGGACGGTCATCGATTCAGTGCGAGCACGGGCGGTTCGCTCGTCGAGCGCGTCGGGTTGCTCGTCGTATTTTGTTTGGTTCTCGTTGCGGTCGGGTAACTTGTCGCTCCCCTCGCCTTCGCCTGCTCTGCCGTCGCGGTCGTCCGACTCCTCGGGGTCACGAGCCGGGTCGTCATTCTCCCCTGCTCCAGTATCAGATATCCTACCTCTTGTAAAGGACGAACGAACAAGAGAGATTTCCCGAAATGCCCGTATTTCGGGCCTACAGCTGCAGTCGACGGCGAATAGCAGTGCGAAGTGATCGGATCGGCGCGTCGTCATCGCGGACGAGGATCACCGTCCCGTCAACCTCCTCGCCGATCGTCTCGGGGATGGTTCCCGAGAGGATGCGCTCGATTGAGCTCTCTCGGGACATTCCCAGCCAGACGGTGTCGTACTCGCCTGCGACTGCAACCAGCTCGGATTCGGCATCATCAGTGACGACGACCGCTGTGCTGTACTCTTCAGCGTCGAGGCCAGCGCGGTCTGCGGTGCCATCAACAATCGACTCTCCGTGTTCTTGGAGCCTGTCGTCGTCAGTGTCCTCGCCACGAGACTGGACGTTCGCGAGCGTCAGTGAGTCGGCAGCGCCGGCACGGACGAGCGCGGCGCCTTTGCGTGCTGCTGTCGTCGAGTACGGCCCTTCGCCGGCAAACGTGAGGACGTTGCCGTCGGTTCGCTCCCCGATTTTGATGAGCGTCACGTCACAGGGCGCGGACTCGACAATCTGGTCGATGTTGGAGCCGAGCACCCGGTTGCGGGTTTTGCGCTCGCCCGACCAGCCCATCATGACGTCATCGACGTGCTCTTGTTCGATGACATCAAGCACCGTATCGCCGACATCACGGCCAACAATTGCGTGGGTTCGAAGCCCGATATCCAGTTCCGCTGCGATATCTTCTGCTTCGTTGAGCAGCGTCTGCTGGCGCTCAATCCGCTCTTGTTCGTACGCAACCTCCTGTTCGAGCGATGTCTGGTCGGGGACGGTGATAACGTTCATCGCCACGAGCTCGGCGTCCTCGTCAACGTCTGCGGCGGTTGCGGCGGCGATTTCGAGCAGCTTTCGCTCCGTTTCGGGGTTTGCAACCGGCACCAGCACGCGGTATGGTGTGTCGTCGTCCGGACCGGGCTCGATGTGGTCGATGATGGCCTCGCCGACGAGTCCGGTGCGGTCGACCTGCGAGCGACCGTAGAACAGATACAGCAGGCCACCGAGCAGCGCGATCCCGACGCCACCGGCCTGTGGAAGCAGCTCCATCTGTGTGAGGATAAATATCCCCGAGATGATCCCGAACAGTTGTATCCAGGGATACAGCGGCGATTTGAATTCGGGGTCGTACCACTCCGGCTCGCGGCGCCGGAACGCAACAAGTGACCCACAGACCAGGACATAGACGACAATCTGGAACGCGCCGGCAGTCTTTGCGATCTGCTCGACAGGGAGTACGAGAATAATAAACAGCATTACGCCGCCGGTGATGAGAATCGCCGTCATAGGCGTTCGGAACCGAGCGTTGACCGCGCCAAAGGTGTCCGGAAGAAGATTGTCACGGCTGAGTGCGAACGGATAGCGCGAGGCGGTCAGGATGCCGGCGTTTGCGGTGCTGATCAGCGCGAACATCGCGGCGATGACGATCAACAGCACGGCTGCAAAGCCAAATAGTGGCTCGACGCCATCGACCATCGGCACATCTGATCCCTGGAGGGTGTCGGCGTCGACAGTGCCGACGAGCACGAACACGATCAGTGCGTACAGCGCCGTCGTAAGACCGAGCGACCCGAGCAGTCCCAGCGGGAGGTTCCGTCCGGGGTTTTCGATCTCTTCTGCAACTGCAGCGACCTTTGTGACACCGCCGTAGGAGATCAGCACGGTTGCGGTTGCGGCGATCAGACCGCCCGTCCCTTCGGAGAGGAATCCATCGAGGTCACCGCCGTAGCTGGCGAACTCGATGTTGCCGAGGGTTGCCGCCACGAACCCGCCAAGAATGAACAGCATGACGATCACGAGGATCTTCTGGAGCCCGCCGGTCTGTTTGACGCCAACGACGTTGACGGCGATGAGCAGTATCCCGACGACGACCGCGATCATATCAAGCTGAATGATCTCGAAGGTGTAGGACACGCCTGCGATTGCTACCTCTGTTGGGCCGACGATTGCCGATGAGAGATCGAGATCGAAGCGCTCAAACACCGGTCCGAGGTACAACATTCCGCCGACGAGTGCGAGTGCGCCTTTAAACATCAGCATGAGCCACGTCCCGAGGCCAGCAATGGTCCCCGCAGCCGGCCCCATCCCACGCTCGATGAAAATGTAGTCCCCGCCGGCCTCTGGCATCGCGGTGCCAAGCTCCGCAATGCTCACCGCGGCCGGGAACACGAGGATGGCGGCGATGACGAACGCGAGGATCACCGAGGGTCCGGCCTCGGCCATCGCGATCCCTGGGAGAATAAAGATCCCACTCCCGATCATCGCGCCCATGCTGATGGCGATCACCGACTTGAGTCCGAGGTCGCGTTCGAGTTCTTCAGGCATAGTAGGAGAAACGTCTGTTGTAACTGGCGACTGTGTGAAGTCGCTTTTTTCCAGCATGTACAAAAACCCGTCGAAAAAATATAGACAGTTCAATTCTTGCCGTGTCTTCCGTACACAGGTTGTTTGATCTCCGGTTAAACATGAGGATTATTCACTGTATATCTGGCTAATCGCCCGAGAGAAGCGGACGATGATTTCACGTCCATAGACGGACACAGCCACTGCTGGTTGCTGGGAGGGTCCTCGGCAACCAACGTCACACAAAAAGCCGCGCACGGCGATCAGCAGTTACTCATCGACTGGATTTTTGGGGCCGTCAACGGTCTCTACGCTGGTGTCGCTGCCGAACAACCGTTCACGAAGCGTCTGCTTGGAGGGGCGTTCCGAAAGGAGGACCGAGGCGTCGATGTCGTCGACAACATCGTACACCAGCGATCCCGAAAGCAGTCGGGATAGTAGTCCTTCTCGGGTGGCGCCGATGAGGACCATCGAGTTCTCCGCCGCGGCCTCCTCGATTGCACGCTCGACGTTGCCGTGTGTCTCGACGATGAGGTTCGCATCGCCGAGGCCGTGATCGTCGGCCCAGCCGCCAATGAAGCTGGCTGCTTTGGCGCGGTCGGTCGCCGCATCGACGACGTGGAGGACCGATACTTCTGCGCCGTGGATATCCCGGAGCGCTTTGGCCGTCTCGGCGCTCAGATCGGAGTCCGGACCGCCAGCGGTCGGCAGGAGCACCTGCGATGGATCGAAGCCACGGTCTTTGAACACGAGGAAATCACAGGGCAGATCTGACGCACGCTCGTCAAGTGCGCTTCCGGTTCGCCCGGCTGTCCACGGACGGTTAGGGCTCCACCCCATCACAACCGCGTCGGCGGTGAGCCGGCGGGCGCTGTCGAACAGTTCGTCGAATGGACGGTGTGAGTAGACGGTGTGGGTTTCGATCTCGACATCGTACTCCGCTGCGGTTTCACGGGCGCTTGTCATGCGTTCCTCGGACTCGTCGCCGAGGCGCTCTGCTGCCCGGTCAAGCGGTGTCTGGTCGGGGACGTCAACAATGTGGACCGCGTGAACGATACCGTCGTTTTGCTTAGCGACCGTGCTTCCGAGACTGACGAGTTCGTCTTCTGTCTCCGGGTTCGAGATCGGGACCATGACTTCGTAGTCCTGTGCAACCTCAGGAGAGGCTGCCTCTGCTGCAGACACAGCAATTCCGGGCATCTCTTCCGGTCGATCGCGAATGTATTTGCCGAGTGCCCCCTCAACGGTTGTTCGCTGGCGGGCATACAGGAAGTACCACCCGAGCGCACCAACCACAAATAGAACGGCAACAATCTGCGGACCGCGCTCCATAAAGCCGATTAGGGCAAGTGAACAGACCATTCCGAGGATCGGAACGACTGGGTACAGTGGCACCTCGAACTCGGGATCGTAGCCAGGATAATCGACCTCACGGAAGACGATCAACGCCGCGTTTAACAACGCAAACACGATCAGATGGAGCACGCTTGCGGCCTCCGCGAGCAGTCCAACATCGGTGCCAAGGAGGACAACAAACAGCACGATCATCGCGCCGGTGAGCAAGATTGAGCGATACGGCGTTGCAAACCGCGGATGAATCTCATTGAGCCAGTCGGTGACAATCTCGTCACGTCCCATTGCGAAGTTAATGCGAGCGGAGGCAAGAATCGACGCGTTCGCCGAAGACGCTGTCGCCAGCAAGGCACCAAGGGTCATCACCGTCGCCGCAGCAGCGGCAATTCCGCCCGGAAACGCGGTTTCAGCAGCCTGTGCAACCGGAGCGTCGAGATCGAGGTCAGGCCAGGGAACGATGCCGAGCATAACCGTCACGAGAAAGCCGTAGATGACGGTCACAATTGCGACACTCCCGACGATCGCGATCGGAAGGTTTCGCCCCGGATTTTTCATCTCCTCGGCGACTGTTGCGATTTTGGCGTAGCCCAAAAAGGAGACGAACACGAGTCCGGTCGCTGGGAGGAGTTCGCCATAGCCCAGTGGGACAAGTCCGTCTTCGGACGTGAGCGTTGCCCAGTCGAAGGAGAACCACCCAGCGACCGCAAACACTGCGAGAATTCCAAGCAAGATTGTGACGATCACTGTCTGGATACCGCCAGTCTCCTTCGCGCCGATGTAGTTGACGCCGATGAACGTTACGCCAGCAAGCAGTGCCCCAACTTGGATATCGGTCAGCGCGACTGCAATGGCTCCATCGAGCAACGTCTGCTCGGCAGCTAACTGCCACCCACGAACGGTCAACTCTGGAATCGTAATCTCCGGGACTGGGATCGTCCCAAGGTGAAAGCTTGGAAGCGAGAGCAGTTCTCGAAGGTACTGCCCGAATCCAATCGTATAGAATGCTGACGCGAACGCGAGACCGAGCCAGTCGCCGAGCCCAGAGATCGAGCCAAAGACGGGGCCGAGCGAGCGGTTCACGAAGTAGTACGCGCCGCCGGCTTTTGGCATCGCCGTCCCAAGCTCGGAGACCGACAGGGCGCGATCATCCCGCCCAGAATAAACGAGACGACGACGAGCGGGCCAGCCCGCTGTGCGGCGACGCCAGGAAGCACGAAGATGCCGGCGCCGATCATCGTTCCGATACCGATTGTCATCGCCGACACGAGTCCGAGGTCTTTTGCGAGTTCCTCGTCGCCTGCCATATTCAGTCACCCATCTCCGCTGGTGGGTTGTGGCAGTGTAAGCACTGGAACATCAGGATCCGTGATCAGGTCAAGCGCGACGTCACCTGACAGAAACCGTGCGAGCCGGGATGCTTCGCGGGGAGAGAACACGAGGAGATCCGCGTCTTCATCGAGTGCGGTCTGATGGATCGTCTCTGCTATGTCTGTGCCAAAGAGCACTCGAGTGTCTATTGATCGGTCCTCACCTTCAAGCGGCGCTCGCCCAACTGCAAACAGCCGTTGTGCGTACTCCTTGTCGTGGCTAGGACTAGTCTTATCGGGTGCGCCACCTGCTTTCTCGGACACGTACACGAGGACGACCCGTGTGTCTGTCTCGAGATACTCGACGAGTGCACCACAGGTGTCTTCTGCATCATCCTCGTCAGAAAGCGGGACAAGCACAGTGTCCGCTGAAATCGTTGCCATCGAACTCACCTCCTCCGTTTCGACAGACGGTCGTTCGAACGGTCGAGCGCTGTGTCGACACGACAGTACATATCCCAAGCGTGGACGGTCAGGGCGTAAAATCGTTCTGTCTTTGCTCTTCGGCCAATTCTTCCGTTTCGTTGCTGTCTAGCAGTCGATGGGCGATCGCTTCTCGCAGGGTCCGCTCGCGCTCTCTCCGGGCCCGTGCAAGCAGAACCGTCCCGTCGGCTGCGCCGACGACATCGTTTGGAATCGATCCGAACAGCGTCTGTGCAACCGTTCCTGTGCCAGTCGCGCCAACGCAGGCGGTGTCGTACTCCACGACGGCCTCACGGATCGCCGCTCGAACATCCTCGTTCTCGACGACGCTGACGGTGTATTCGTCGTCCGCAAGCCCGGCGCGTTCGGCGACTGTCTCGATCAACTCCGAGCCAGCATCGACGGCGTCGCCGGTCTCTTCGCCAGGGGGCTGGACGCTCAACAGCGTGAGGCTGGTGTCTTCGAACGTTCGGGTGAGTTCGGCAGCACGCTCGGCCGCAACGACTGCGTTCGGTCCCTGGCCCGCAAGCACGACGATGTCGCCGGGCGTCTCGGTTGGCTCCTTGACGAGGCTGACTTCACAGGGCGCGCGTTCGAGGACGGGATCGATCGTGGTCCCGAACAGCACATCGCGGCGGTTTCGCGGCCCGGCCCAGCCGAGCACCACCTGGTCTGCCTCCTCGTCCTCGACGACTGAGAGCACTGCGTCGGCCGCGGATCGCCCGACAAGCTCTCTCGTTCGGAGTGGGACATCGAGATCCTCGGCGACGGCTTTAGCGCTGTCGAGCAGTTTCTGCTGGCGCTGGACGCGCTCTTCTTCGACCTGTGCGGGGGAAGTCTGTGGCGGCACCTCGATGACGTTCATCGCGACCAACTCGGCGTTGTCGTGTGCCGCCGCGCTCGCCGCGGCGTATCGAAGCAACGGGCGCTGTGTCTCCGGGTTCGACACCGGGACGACAACCCGGTAGACATCACCATCCTCGACCGCCGGCGCTTCGGGTGCAACCGCTTCACCGAGCAGCGTCGTCGACTCGGCCTCGTCCCGTGCGTGGTACGCCCACCAGCCGACCGACAGCGCGATGATCAACAGCCCAATACCCTGCACGATCGAAAGCGGAGCGAGATGGATCTGGAACGCCGGGAGCGGGAGATTAACGCCGAAGACGGTCTCCGGGATGCTGAGCCACGCGGTGGCGTCGCCCATCTGGACCATGACGGCGACACAGCCTAGGAAGCCAAGGATCGGCACGACCGGGTAGCCAAGCGACGGGATGCGGAAGTCGGGGTTGTACTCCGCTGGTTCCGCACGGCGGAGGACCACAACCGCCACGTGGACCAGCGCGTAGGTGAGCAAGAACATGAAAGCAGCCACGTCCGCAAGCGTGTCAATCGGAAGCGGGCTGGCGATCAGGGCAAGAATCACCGCTCCAGTCGCGAGAATTGCGCGGTACGGCGTCCGGAACGCTGTGTGAATGCGGTTGAGCCAGTCGGTGAGAATCTTGTCCCGCCCCATTGCGAAGTTCACGCGTGCGGCCGACAGAATCGACGCGTTTGCCGAGGAGATTGTCGCCAGCACCGCCCCGACGATCATCACCCAGAAGGCGACGGTTCCAAGGACCTCCCCGAACCGTCCCGCCGTCACTTCAGCGACAGTGCCGACCGGAACGTCGGAGGCTGCAAGGTCCTCGACGCTGACCGCACCGGTGCTGACGAACATCACGAGCACGTAGAGAATCGTCGGCGTGACGACCGCAGCGATCATCGACAGCGGAAGGTTTCGGCCCGGATTTTTGATCTCTTCGGCACTGGTCGCGATCACTTCGAAGCCAATGAACGTGACGAACACGGTCCCTGCGGTGATCCCGACTGCAGCCCAGCTACCGTGGCCATCGACGCTCGCCGGGAAGTTCTGGAAACTAGCCATGTCGACTGCGCCGAGTCCGACAAGCACGAACAGACCGATCAACGCCAGCAGGAAAATGACGATCACGTTCTGGAGCGATCCGGTTTCCTTGACCCCGCGGTAGTTGACCGCGACGAGCAGCGAGGACATCGCAAGCGCGGCTAACACGACTGCAATCGCATCCGATGGCTGGTTCAGCAGGTACTGGCCGAAGCCGAGCATGTAGAACGCTGTTGCGAACATCAGCCCGGCCCACATCCCGAAGCCGACGATCGTCCCGAAGAAACTCCCCAGCGCGTGGTTGATGTAGTAGTATGATCCCCCTGCCTTTGGCATCCCCGTGGCGAGTTCAGACAGCGACAGCGCCGCGAGCAGCGCAACGATCCCACCAATCGTAAAAGAGATCATGCTCCCGGGTCCGGCCGCTTCTGCGACGATTCCTGGGAGCACAAAGATACCGGCGCCGATCATCGTCCCGAGCCCAAGTGTGTACGCCTCGAGAAATCCGAGGTCACGGGCTAGTTCGGCGTCGCTTTCGCTCATTAGTCTCAGGTGCCTTGCGATAGTTTATAACAGTTCCGTGTTTGATACGGAATAAGAAATATATACCAATTATTTTTACGAATCAATAACAGAGTGCGGCAGAGAGACTTCAGTAGAAATCTTTCTCAGAGTTGTTTCAGTGGAGCACAATCGAACAGTCGTCACTGCTCGGTCAACGCAGTGTCGTCTCAGAGCAAGAGCACCGAGACTGGGTTGCGTGCGACTGTTTCAGGAGCAGTTCTTCCAAGCACGAATCGCAACGAATACACCACGGAAGCATCACCTCTATAAAATAGGGCGATTAATCACGACGTATAGCTGCTACCGGTAGAGATCGAACGTCTTGAACACTGCACCGAGCAGCACGGCGACGGGGATGATTTCCAGGCGCCCGATCCACATGTTGAAAATCAGCATGACCTTCGCGAGATCCGGTATGTCCGGCCCAGTGATGCCTGCGTCAAGGCCAACGTTACTCTGTGCGCTCATCACATCGAAGATGACGTACTCGACTGGGTGATCGGACGAGAGCGTGAACAGCAGGACCGCAACACCGATAAACAGGAAGATAATCCAGAGCACGAGTACGACGGCTGCTTCGGTGTACTCGGCCTGGACCTGCTCTTTATTGAGTGTTCGCTTCCCCATCTTCAGCGTCCGGACAGCCGAATTGGGCGCAAACACGTCACGGACATACCACAGAGTGCCTTTGATCAGCGTCAGCACGCGGATGAGCTTGAGCCCACCCACGGTCGATCCTGCCGCAGCACCAGTTAGCATCCCCAGACAGATGATGAACGTCGCACCGGCGGACATCGCCCGTTCGGTGCCGCCGCCAATCGCGGCCGTCCCGAACCCAGTGTTCGAGGTTGCAGAGACGAACTGGAACAGCGCTGCTCGGAACGTCTCCTCAAACGAGTCGAACTGGCCGCTTGCATCGCCACCGATCCAGAGTACTGTCGTCAGCAGGACTGTCCCTGCGCCGAACCAGAGGAAGACCCAGCGGGTCTGGAGGTCACGCCAGAAGTTTTCGATCTCACCCTTGAGAATGAGATAGTGAACTGGGAACGCGATCGATCCCGCAACCATGATCGGGACGACCGCGTACTGGACAATTGCGCCGTACTCGCCGATCGAAGCCGCATGCACGGAGAATCCGCCAGTGGCGATCGCGGTCATCGCGTGGTTGATCGCCGGCCACAGCGGCATCCCAACTTCAGGATCGCCGCCACCCAGCACAGCGAGCAACTCGTCGACAAACGACGCTTGTCCTGTTGCTGCCGCCCAGATCGGTCCGGCAAGCAACAGGAGGACGAGCGAAGCGACGGTCAGTCCGAGGTAGATCTTCCAGATCTCTTTGACTGTCGAGACGACACTCGGGAGAATCTTGCTTTTTTTCTCGCGGGCCTCGGACTCGAACAGCGTGAGCGACCCGCTGCCCGGGCGAGCGAGAATCGCGACAGTGAGAACGATTACGCCGACGCCGCCGACCCACTCGGTGAACGACCGCCACCAGTGCAGCGATCGTGGCAGTTCATCCTCAACGACGGCCATCGTCAGTCCGGTGCTGGTAAACCCACTGATCGATTCGAAGATCCCGTTGATTGGACGACGGAACACGTCAGTCGTGTCATCGACTGGCGGCGTGTTCATCCACGCTGGATACGGATCGAGGTAGATCGTCCAGGCGATGAGGAGGAACGGGAGCGAACCAAGGAGTGCGAGCGCACCCCACGCGCTGGCCGCGGTGATCATCGCCTGAAGTTTCCCCGGCGACGCTGCGTCAGCGAACAGTCGGGCAAGCGCTGTCCCGACACCAGCCATCACGACCGCCGAGATTACAAATGCGGGGATCGCGAAGAACTCGGCGTTGACCGCGGCAACGAGCACCGAGACGACGAGCATGAGCGAGACGACCTGCAGAATACGCCCGACGTCTCTGGCAACGGTTGGTAACGTGCTCATAAAATTCCCTCAGTGTCCGTTGGTCTCGTGGCCGAACGCCTCGAGAACCTCGTCAACGCCCGCGTCGTTGACCAGTACTGTCACGGTGTCGCCGGCCTCGACTGTCGTCTCTCCTGACGGGGTAACGACCTCGTTGTTACGCCGCAGCGCTGCGACGAGTGATCCGCTTGGCAGCGTCCCCGCTTTGCGTGCAGTAGAGAGGGTTTGTCCGACAATCGGAGCGGTTTCAGTGACGTTGAGTTCGACGAACTCGGAGTCGTCGCCAAGCGTCATGAAATCCTTCACGCCGGGGTAGCGGACGGAGTGATAGAGGTAGTCTGCGATCAGGTTCTGTGGGTTCTCAACGACGTTCACGCCGATCTTTTCGAACACCGGAAGATGGCCCGGATCACGGACGACACTGACGAGCGACGGAACCGCGTACTCCTGTCCGAGCAGCATGACCATCGTGTTCACCGCATCATCGTCGGTGGTGCTCACGAGCGCGTCCGCGCGTTCGATACCAGCCTCTTCGAGCACCGACCGATCGGTTGCGTTCGCATTCAGTACGAGGCAGTCGTACTCGCCGGAGATCTCGTTTGCGACCTCGTGATTTTTCTCGATCACGACGACGTCGTTGCCGTCCTCGACTGCCATCTCGATGTAGCTCGATCCGATCCTCCCTGCGCCAACGATGATCTGGTACATTAGTTTTCGACCTCCTTGTAATCGTCGCCGTGAATGGCGATCACTGGACAGTTCGCTTCTTCGACAAGCCGCTGTTCCGCGCTCCGGGTCAGCAGATCCGTCAACCGGCGGTCGGGTGACGGCTCAAAGACGACTGCAGTTGCACCGAACTCGTCGATAGCATCGACGATAACGTCGACCGCGTCAGTGCCGTAGCGGAGCGCCGATTGCGTGGGCGCGTCCGACGGGAGTTCTCTCATTCCGGCATCGAAGATTCGGTTTGCCTCCTCTTTGAGCGCGGCAGGTGAGGCAGTATCCACGTAGCCGTCAGTTTGCTCGATTACGTGGAGCAAGACGACCAGTTCCGAGCCCGGTTCCAAGTGTGGTTTGAGCGCGGTTGCGGTTGCTGTGGCGTCGTCAGTGTTTTTGACTGGAACGACGATCCGATCGAATATCGATTCCGACATCAAGAAACCTCCCGTCGTGCAGACAACCAGGAACGGTCGGTCTTAAAACTGCGACAGACATGGTCCGTCGCCCTTTTTGTGCTCACTTTTCGAGCAAACGAGGGTGGAATCATACTGGGCCCTGAAACCGTTGGCACCGAAGTTGACCTTCCTAACTGACTGGAACCGACCCCAGTACCAGCAATCGGGATGGCCGACGCGGCAGTTTCGAATCGGTACCGTTGTGTTCTATCCATACAGCCCCCTGTGGACGGCTCACTTATAATATTTCTGGATATTGTCCTTATTCCGTATTAAAACATGTCTTCAGATACGGATTCAAAAATACAACAGAGATATATTGCTGTGTCCACAATGGTATTCATGCACAGGGGGAGAGCCACGACTCGGATGACCAATCAACAGGGCGAGGAGCATACGGTAAGATCCACCACGATACCGTCTGTTTGGAAGATGAGTGCTGCCATGCTGGTTGGGCTGGCTGGCCCTGCTGTTGGGTTCTTTTGGAGTGGCTTCCCCATCCACCCAATCTTCACGAGCACGACCGTCGTGGTTACTGTCTGGCTGCTCGTCCAGGGATACCGGCAAATCAGACGGGATGGCGTAGAACGTCCCGGACGCTGGTACCCGTACTGGCACGTTGTCCGCCGACGGAAACGGTAATTTGCGGTGCGTTCAGGTGGATACTTATCGATGTGGTTGTGTAGCTTTCGAACGATTCAACCAACTCATGCCGCTCTTGCGCTTGCTGTCTCCACAGGGTCTTCCCCCCGTTGGCCGTATCCACAAGGATATTGTTTCCTGCCGGTGAGTATACGCGCATGAGCGACAGCGAGTACCGGCTTGACGAAATTGACCGACAGATCATCTACTCGTTGATGATCGACGCACGGAACACGTCTGCCCCGGCAATCGCGGAGGAAGTCAACGTCTCCGCTGCGACGATTCGCAACCGAATTGCACAACTCGAAGAGCAGGGGATTCTCTGTGGCTACCACGCGAACGTCGACTTCGAGCGTGCGGATGGCTACCTGATGAACCTCTTCCTTTGTCACGCCGAGTTTGGCGACGTTGAAGGCGTTGCTCGAAAGCTCGGCACGGTTTCCGGCGTTGTCAACGTCCGAGAGCTACTGGGTGGGCGGATGAACCTTCACGTACTCGCGGTTGGCTCAGACACCGCGGAACTGCGGCGTATCGGCCGGAAACTCGAGGAGGCGGGCGTCGATGTCGAAGACGAGTTCCTGCTGCAGGAGGAGTTTCATTTCCCGTTTGCACCGTACAGCACGACCACAACGCTCGAACAGGAGCCGCTGGCCGACTATCTCAGTCTTGCTGGCGGTGCTGAAGTCGTCGAACTGACTGTCCACGAAGAGGCGCCGATTGCGAACCGTACAATCGAAGACGCCGCGGCTGATGGGCTGCTTGATAACGAAACGCTGCTGCTTGCGATCGAGCGGGACGAGCAGGTTCTTACCCCACAGGGGAACACTGAAATACGACCAAACGACGTCGTGACTGTCTTTTCCCAGAACGACGATTACGCACCGGATGTCGCCGTTTTCTTAGATCCTGACGCCAATCATACTGTGGTGACAGAGCGGAACACGGTCCAGTAACGCCAGGTAGTTCGTCTTGATCCGCCACTTATATACTGCCGCTTGGCCGTATGTGATCGTATGGACGCGGGTACGTCGCTGCCCTGTTGGCGGGTTTCAGCGCGGAGGGGCAGACGCACATGAGTGCGTCGTCGATCCGTACAGAGAAGTCTGTGACAAACTGGCGTCGACGAATTGCACTCTCGCTTGTGGTTGTCGCGGGGATCATCATCACTTATACGCTTATTTACCAGTGGGCAGCTGCCGCGCTCGTTGGGGAACCCCGGTCGTTTCCACAGGCGCTCCAGAACGTTATCGAGATTGTCACAACCGCTGGCTTCGGCGGCGACGCGGGCCTCTGGGAGCAAAGCGACCGGTTTGCGCTGCTTGTTACTTTCATGAACATCTCCGCGGTGTTCATCGTCTTTGTTGCTGTCCCACTGTTTGTTGTCCCGCTGCTCCGGGAGGCGTTCCAGACCCACCCTCCAACATCAAGCACGCTGACCAACCACGTTATCATCTGTGGCTACTCTGCACAGGACGAGGTACTTCACTGTGAACTCGAAGCTGCTGGAATCCCATATCTGTACATTGACCGTAATCCGGACCGAGTCATCGAGCTCAACAAGCGGAATGTCAACGCGATTCTTGGAGATCCCGAGGAGATCGACACACTCAGGGCCGCAAACGCAAGCCAGGCACAGGCGATCGTCGCAGACATCGACGACGAGACAAACCCGACAGTGATTCTTTCAGCCGAACAGGTCAACCCCGATCTGCGATCGATCAGCGTGATCGGTCAGCAGGATGTCGAGCCGTACCACCGCTACGCGGGTGCCGACGAAGTTGTCTCAGCCCGACAGCTCCTTGGCAAGAGTCTCGCAATTCGGGCAGTCGGAACGTACGCTGAGCGGTTTCAAGACGCAATCGAAGTCGAAACAACTCTTGAGATTACTGAGCTTCTCGTTGAGAACAAAAGCGATCTCGTCGGGCAGACGTTCCGGGAAGCAACGGTCTTCGGCGAAGAAGGAATTACCATTATCGGCGCGTGGCTCGGCGGCAAGTTCGTTGTCGCGCCGGAGCCAGACACCGTCATTGAAAAGAACACGATCTTACTTGTCGCCGGCGAGTACGGCGAGATCGAGAACGTCGAAACCAGAGCGATCCCCGCCCACGACGAAGACGATTCAAAGGTCGTGGTCTGTGGGTACGGAACCGTTGGCTCCGCCACCGCAAACGCACTCCGAGAGGCCAACGTCGACGTTATCACTATCGACACGCAGAACAAGCCAGATGTCGACATCGTTGGCGATATCACCGACCCGGAGACGTTCAGCGATGTCGACTTCGAGAACACCCGTGCGATTGTCCTGTCGCTGGATGACGACACGCCAACGATCTATGCGTCGCTTGTTCTCAACCAAATCGCACCTGATGTCGAGATCATCGCCCGCGCAGACGACGGCGAAACAGTCCAGAAGCTGTACAACGCCGGCGCAGACTTCGTGCTGTCGCT
>OBKM01000697.1_pt1 | contig 15896 bp, 15 predicted proteins | sample 1519691 | NCBI WGS metagenome assembly OBKM01 (sample SAMEA37050418, study PRJEB22526) | metagenome | biome: saline pan; feature: lake; material: water | place: Egypt | collected 2015 | depth 0.5 m | reverse complement strand
CGACGAGCGTGCTCGAGGCCGTCGAGAAGCCCCAGTCGAAGCTCACGAGCAGGTCCCGCACCCGCCGCCCGACCTCGAAGGCCGCGACGACCACCGGCCCGAACGCGCTCGCGATCCAGAGCAGCGGGAACACGATGGCCACCCTGGCGACCTGTCGGCCAACGAGCGGTGCGGAGACGGTCACCAGCTGCCGGCTCAGCTCGCGGTCGAACTGCGGGCCGCCGAGCCGAACTGTCACCGGGCTGGCGCCCATCCCCGGCAGCGGGTAGCCGCGGCCGAACAGCCCCCACCCCAGCACGAGCGTCACTGTCGCGGTCGAGAGCAGTGTTCCGAGCGCCACACCCGCGACACCACGCCCTCCGAGCACGAACAGGCCGCTGAGGAGGATGTTCGCGAGCCCGCCGGTCGCCCGGACAACCATCGGGGTGAACGTGTCACCCGTGCCGGCGTAGGTTCGGCTCGCGAGCAGATTGAGGTACTCGAAGGCCAGCGCGGGTGCGACGAGCACGAGGTAGGTTACGCCGAACCCGGCCGGCTCCGGCTCCGACCCGAACAGGCCGATCAGCCCGTCCGCAAACATGATATACAGCACGACGACCGGGAGGACAACCGCGGTGGCGACCAACACACCCTGCTTGACGACCAGCGCGGCCCGCTCCCGGTCGCCGCCGCCGTAGTTCTGCGAGACGAGCGAGACGACACCGCCGGCGATACCGATGCCGACGAACTTCGCGAGCGTCCAGTAGGCGTAGGCGTAGGCCAGCCCCGCCACGGCTGCGGCCCCGACGGCCCACCCGACCAGCGCCAGGTCGACGGTCTGTTTCGACATGATCGCGAAGCCGGTGACGATCCGGGGCCAGGACAGGTCGACAGTCCGGTCCAGCCGCTTGCGGTCGATGACACCGGCCCGCGCGAGCACCCCCGCGAGACGCCCGTAGAGCACTACCAACACGACGGGTGGAGACAACTTCGGCCTGTCGGTCCCCGGCGGACCCCATCCGCTCTCACGGGGTTCACTCCCGGACCGCCCCCCACTGCGGGTCCGATATCCGGCCCGGGTGCCGTCGGGACCGGCGCAGCGCTTGAGGGCGGCCGGCTACCGTCGTTTCTTGCCCCGACGCGCCGAAACCGGAGCCCGGTCCTCGAATGACTGCTCGCAACTGGGACAGAGCCCCTCCTCAAAGAAGATCGTCGGTCCTTCGCGGGTCTCCGGGTTCCAGCGGACGCGGTAGCCACAGTACTCACAGCGTGTGATCTTCCGGGGCACAGTCGCCTCTCGGATCTGGAGAGATATAACGTCCTGGGCCGGGGAGACCACAGGCGGTTAGTGTGCCCGGACCCTGCTGTCCGTATGGATGTCGGCATCATCGGCGCGGGTGCGGCAGCGAGTGCAGCGGCTCACGTGCTCGACGGCGCGACAGGCGCCGAGATTACACTGCTCGAGAAGTCGGGCGGTCTGTGTGGCCGGGCGGCGACCCGCCGGCGCGGGCCGGTCACGTACGACTACGGTGCGAACTACCTCAAAACGGACGACCAGCGCGTGCTCGAACTGGTGACAGACAGCCTCGACACGGAGGGGCTGGTGCGCATCGACGACCCCATCTGGGTGTTCGACGAGGCCGGGACTGTCTCGGAGGGGCGCGACGCCACCGAGGAGAAGCTGACCTACCGGCGGGGGATCACCCAACTCGCCAAGCGCCTGCTGGGCCGGACAGACGCGACGGTCCACCGGAACACACGCGTCGCCGGGATCGAGCGGGCCGGCGACCAGTGGCGGCTGACCGACGCGGACGGTGGCACCTGGGGCCCGTTCGATGCACTGCTGTGTAACCCGCCCGCGCCACAGACGGCCGCCCTGCTCCGCGAGGCCGACTGGGACGACCCGGTCCGCGAGGCGCTCGTCGAGGCTGTCGAGTCGGTGTCCTACCGGACCGTCTGGACAGCCGTGCTGGGCTACGAGTTCGGCCTGGAGCGACCGTACTACGCGCTCGTCAACCCGAGCAAGAGCCACGACATCGACTGGCTGGCCCGCGAGGAGTGCAAGCCCGGCCACGTCCCCGAGGGGGAGTCGGTGTGGCTGGTCCAGGCCAACAGCGACTGGTCGGTCGACCACTACGACGACCCGCCGGCGGAGAACGTCGCGGCACTTGCGAACATCACCGCGGATATCGTCGGCGACGAACGACTTGCCGACCCCGCATGGACCGACCACCAGGGCTGGCGCTACGCCCTCCCGGAGGGCGGCCCGCCGCAGGGCCCACTCCGGGGTGGCGAGGATGCCGGCCTGTACTGTCTCGGCGACTGGGTCCCCGGCGAGGCCCGCCTGCACGCCGCGCTACGCAACGGCCTCGAAACCGGTGAGCGGCTCGCGCTCGCCGGCGGGCCGTGATCCCCCCGGGTGACACCGTCACGGGTGCCACAGGTCAGCGCCCGGGGGGCACGCGCTCTCCCGGCACGGATCATGCACAGACGGGGGCAATAGCTGTCCGAACCCGGGTCAGGCTGTGACACCGACGGTCAGGAGCGTGCCGTGGACGCGGTACCGGTCGACCATCTCCGCCCGCGTCTCGAACCCCTCGGTCGGGAACGCCTCGGCCGGCGGGATCTCAGTCTCCCGGTCGGGGATGGTGTCCTGGCTTGCGACCGCCAACCCGGCGTCGCGGAACCGCTCGCGGTACTCGTCGCGACTCCACAGCTGCATCTCGACGCCGACACTCTCCTGCCACCGGTGGGTTTCGGCCGACTCCTCGAAGAAGTTCACCGCACAGAAGAACGTTCCGCCCGGCCGGAGCACCCGCCTGATCTCCCGGAGCGCCGCATCCGGCCGGCGGGCGTAATAGAACGCTTCCATCGTCCAGACGTGGTCGACCTGGTTCTCCGGGAGAGGCAGGTCGTGGAAGTCACCGCCGACGAACCCGAGGGCCGGGTCGTCGGTGTACGAGTGGGCGTTGCTGGCCATCGCGAGCGAGCCGTCGAGCCCGATACCGCGACCGATCTCACGGGTCTCCCGGAGCGCCCGGAGTGCGTAGCCCGATCCGGTTCCGAGATCGAGCACGGTATCGCCGGGCTCGACCGGCATCCGTGCGAGCGCGTGTTTGGCGGTGTGCCAGTGTCGCCGCTCCATCCCGCGGTCCTTTCCCGACGCCGCCCACCGGTCGAACTCCTGCTGGACGCTCATGTCGCCCCGACTCAGAGCTCGACACCGCTCGGGATGAGACTGCGCTGGCGGAGCAGCTCCCCGCTGCTGTCGTAGACGAGCAACGTGCTCATCTCGTAGACGACGCGCTCCTCGTCGCCCCGGCTGATGCGGATGTGGTAGCTCGCGTCGTCGTCGACCTCGCGAGCGGCCGCCACGAGCCCCCGAACTGAACCGGTGTCGACGTTGACCTCGAGCAGGTACCCACCCGTGAGCCGGCGGGTGAGGCTGAATACCCCCGTGTCGTCCGCATCCTCGTCCTCGGGAGGCGCACGGCGCCGGAACGCGGCGTCGAGCCCATCGGCTGTGAGTGGCTCGCCGTTCGCCGAGAGCCGGCTGTCGAGCTCGTCGGCCGGGCCGTCGTACACGATATCGAGCGTCGGGGGCCGTCCGTCCGGGGTCCGGACGGCGGCCGTGAACTGGTCGCGCCTCATTGTTCTTGCCTACGTGGCGAGGTGGTATGAACGTAACGCCACTCCCCGGGGATGGCCGCTACCAGTGCATACCGTCTGCCGTGCGAGAGCCACCGCCGGCCCGGCTCCGGTCTCGGTACGGTGTCGGCTCCCGCCACGAGCGCCCGTGTGCCCTCCCGAAGGCTTATGAGCCGGTGTGAACAGAGGGGGAACGTGCCCAGCCGCGAACCGCTCTCCGGCCCGGACAACGCCTGGCGCCGCATGGGCAAGCGGACCAACCTGATGAGCATCACAGGGGTGTTGATACTCGAGGGGCGGGTGAGTTACGAACAGCTGTGTGACCGGCTGGAGTCGCGTCTCCTCCGGTTCGAGCGGTTCAGACAGCACATCGGTGGCCAGACCCGGCACCTGCGACGCCCCTACTGGGAGACCGGCGAGCGGTTCGACATCCACAACCACGTGTACCATCTCGCGCTCCCGGAACCGGCCGACACGGCGGCCCTCGAGCGGTTCGTCGGGACGCTGATGAGCCGCCCGCTCGACGAGTCCCGCCCGCTCTGGGAGATCTATCTCGTCGACAACGCCGGGCCCGACGGTGGCGACGCCGCGGTGGTGCGCATCAACCACACCGTCGGTGACGGGTTCGCGTTGCTGTCTGTCATGCTCGGGCTGGTCGACAACCCTGGGGAACTCTCCTTCCCCATCGACGGCGTCTCTGCCCCACCCCCGCCAGCCGCCGAGACGGGGGACCGACCGGACGGGCAGCCCGGGTCACAGCTTGGCGAGCGGGTCGGCGGTTCGGGGCTGCTCGGCACGGTCCGGACCGCCGCACGGGCTGTCAGGGCGGGTTACAGGCTGCTGACGATGCCCGACGAGCCGGAGACATCGCTATCCGGCGAACTGGGGCCGACCAAGCGGGTTGCCTGGACCCGGCGGTTCGAACTCGCAGACGTCAAGCAGATCGGAGACGCACACGACGCGACGGTCAACGACGTGTTGCTGGCGGTGACTGCGGGTGCTGTCCGCCGTGTTCTCGAGGCGCGTGAGGAGGACACGACCGATCTGGAGTTGCGCTGGACCATCCCGGTCAACCTCAAGCCCATGGCAGAGCGCACGGAGTCGCTCGGCAACTACTTCGGGGTGGCGTTCGTCCCGGTGCCGGTCGGGGCGCGCGACTTCGGCGAGCGCATCGACATCGTCAACGAGCGCATGGATGTCCAGACGACCGGCGTCGAGGCCTTTCTGATGTACAAACTTCTCACCGTCGCCGGACACATCCCGGCGCCGGCACAGGAGTTTGCGGTTGGCCTCTTCGAGCGGGCGGCGACCGGCGTCGTGACGAACGTCCCGGGGCCGGTCAGGGCGGCGAAACTCGCCGGCGCGGAGATCAGCGATATGATCTTCTGGGTGCCACAGGCAATCGACCAGGGTCTGGGCATCAGCATCATCAGCTACAACGAGGGCATCCGTATCGGCGTCGCCGCCGACGCCAACCTGCTCCCGGACCCCCATCTGCTGGCCGACGCCTTCGAGTCGGAGCTCGCCAGTCTCTTCAACACACACGGTGTCTGACCCACGGGGGCTCCCGTGGAAAACATTGACGTGACTCTCGGCCGTACGTATGACAACGCCTCGGATGGGAGAGGACTACTACGAGCTGCTCGGCGTCCCGAGAGACGCCACGGGCGCCGAGATCACCGCCGCCTACCGGGCGCGGCTCAAGGAGACACATCCCGACGTGAGCGACGCGAGCAACGCCGGCAAGCAGACAAAGCGACTCATCGAGGCAAAGGAGGTGCTCACGGACGAGACCGAGCGGGCCCGTTACGACCGGCTCGGACACGACCGCTATCTCGGGCGCGAGCGCAGCAAGACGACGACATCGGCTGACTCGTCCGCACCGCCGTCGTCCGGGGGGCGTGAGAACGGGACGACCCCGGGGGCGGCCGGTCGCGACACCGACGAGGGGGAACAGACCGATGACCGGACCACACAGCGTGACAGCTGGCGTGTAGGCGGGTCGCGGAGCCGACAGACTGGCGGGGTCGACAGAGAGGGGGTCTCACAGACGGTGGGTGGGCGGACAACCGGCCGGGCGGCCGGTAGCAGGTCCGACCGGTCCGGGACAGCCGGATCCAGCGACGGACCGGCGGGGACATCTGGGCCGGACGGACAGACCGACGGGGGGACCGGAACGGTCGGTTCCGGCGGTGCCGCGGCGGGGATGACCGGCGGTGAGCGGGCGACGACCGGGCGACGCGAGGACCGCCGTGTCGGCTGGTACACCGAGGGGGACCCCTCGGGCACGACACGCGAGGCCTGGAGCGTCGGCGGCACGGACAGCCGCGACCTCTGGGGGCGCTGGCGACCGGCCTCCGGCGGCGAGAACCGCTACGGGGCGGAGGGGGTCCCGTCGAACCGGGTTCTCTCGCGCGCACAGATGGTCGGCCTGCTCGGGCTGACCCTCTTTGCGTACCCGCTGGTGCTCACCAGCGTGGCGTTCCCGCTGCTCCCGTCGGCCGTGCGACTGCTTCTCGCTGTCGGTCTCGTGTTCGTGGTCGCGTTGCTCATCGTTCTGCCACGGCTCGGCGTTCCCGTGTTCGGCGCGTGGACAGTTCTGTTCCCGCTCGTGTTTCTCACCCTCGGGATACCCGTGTTCGACCCGGCGAGTGTCGTCGTGACCGGTGGGACGGTCCTCTCGTTCGGGTTCGCCGTGCTCTCCCGGTTGCTCACCCGGCCTCCGGTCCTGTAGTGGCTCGACTCCCGGCACCCTACAGTAGCCGGTACACGCCGTGGTCGTCGCTGACCTCCCCGGCACGGACGAGCTTTGTCAGCGCGCGCCGGGTGTACCCGGCGGACACGCCGTGTCCCTCGGCGTAGTCGACGACCGCCTCCTCGGTCGGCTCGTCGAGGTCGCGCAACGCCGCCCGGACGATCTCCTGTCTGCTCCGGCTCGGTGACGAGGAGGCGCCGGCGTCAGCGACGGTCTCGGGGTCGAGCCCGGACCCCGCGAGGTAGGTTTCGTCGTCGATACCGGCGGACTCGACCTGCTCGTCGAGCTCGCCGAACGAGTCCAGTTCGGCGAAGGCGTCGCCGTGCCCGCTCCGGGCCGCGAGCATCGACGCCCGCACCTCGCGGGCGTGGTCCTCGTCGTCGGTGGTGACAAACTCCCGGCGCTTCTCGTGACGTCGACTCCTCCCACACCGGGGACACTGGCTGCGCTCGGGCCTGTCGGCGACAATCCACAGCGCCTGACACTCACTGCACCCGACAACCGCGTACATACCCGGGGGCTTGGTCGCCCTCCCTCATAACTCGCGGCATCTCTCGGCCCTGCGCCAGGCTCAGCCCCGGAGTTCGCGCCGCCGACCCTTCGGCACCATCGACCGCAACTCGCCGCGGACGTACAGCCCGACACCGAGCACCGCCGGCTCGCCGGCGAGATCGTGGGCCACGAGCAGGTAGCCCCAGTCGCCGTCCCAGGCGATGTCCTGGTCGCGCCCGGCCAGAAATGTCGCCGCGGCCGACCGCGAGAGGTGGAGACAGTTGCGCGTCGCGTGCCGGCCAAACCGCTGGGCGGCCTCGGTTGTCGGCTTCCAGTACTCCTGGCGGGTGCGCAGGACCGTCATCCCCAGCCCCTGTGTCTCGACCGGCGAGGGGAGGTCGCCGTGGAACGCCCAGAGCTTGCCCGCACCCCGCTCCCAGAACGTGTGCTCGGCGAACAGCTCGGCGTCGATGCCGTACCGCTCCGCCCAGAACGACAGCACTTCCCGACGGGTGGCCCGCCCCGGGACGGTCCGCTCGGCCGCCGTTGCCGGCAGTCGGTCGAACCGGTCGCCGACGTTCTCGGCCGGGCCGCCGTCGGCGACCCGCCGCCCGTGGCTGTCGTCCATCAGCCGGTCACCTCCAGTTTCGCGCAGAAGAACCCGCCGGTGTCGTTCTGGTGTGGGTAGATGCGCCGTGCGTGCCGGACCGACGGGTCGAACGACGCCCCGGCCCACCCCGTGACACCCGGGCTTGAGGCGAGCGGCAGGTCGAACTCGACGAGCCGGCAGGGTCGCTTCGAGAGCACGAAATCGAGCACTGCCTCGTTTTCCTCGGGTGCGAACGTGCAGGTGGAGTAGACGACTGTGCCCCCCTCCCGGGTCGCCTCGACGGCCCGCTTGAGGAGCCCCTTCTGGACACCGGCAACCCCCTCGATGCGGTCGCGACTCCACCCCTCGAGCACGTCCGGGTTCTTCCGGATGGTCCCCTCACAGGAGCAGGGCGCGTCCACGAGCGTGCGGTCGTACAGCTCGCCGTCGAACGGCTTCAGCGAGTGATTGCGGGCGTCCTCGTGTGTCACCGCGAGGTTGGTCACGCCGAGGCGCTCGGCGTTGGACCGCAGCGGTGCGATCCGGCCGATGTTGGCGTCAGTCCCGACGAGCAGCCCTCTGTCGTTCATCAGTGCCGCGACCTGCGTTGTCTTGCTTCCGGGGGCTGCACAGGCGTCCCAGACACGCTCGCCCGGTTGCGGGTCGAGCACGACCGCTGGTACCGCCGAGACCTCCTCCTGGCCGTGCAGCCAGCCGTGGACGTACAGCCAGTTGGTGCCCGGCTGGTCCTCGGGGAGCCGGAACAGCCGGGGATGCCAGTCGGTCTGCTCGGCGGCGATCCCCTCCTCGTCGAGAGCCTGACGGGCCCGTTCGGTGCTCGTCTTGAGCGGGTTCACACGCACGACGTGTGGTAACGGGCGCCTGCAGGCCGCCCGGAACGCCTCGGGGTCGCCCACAAGCGGCTCGTAGCGGTCCAGCACGCTCATCGGCTGAGATTCGCCCTGCCATCGCTTGTCGGTTTCGGCTCGCACAGGGGCGTGGGCCGGTGAAGACCGCGGACCGGACACATCACCTTTATCTACGGGGTCGCTATCGGCTGTATGGAGTACACGTACGACGGGACCGCCCACCGCGAGCTGGTCGCGTCATACGCTGCGGACACCGAGCCGTTCCCCACCCGACCTGCGACGTTTCCCGAGCGGCAGGCCCCCATCGCGGAGATGGACGTGCTCCGGGAGCTTCTGTTCCCGCGTTGCTGGAACGCGGGCGGGCTGCTCGGCGACGAGACGCGGGTCCGTGACCGCATCGAGCGGCTCGGGGCGCTGTTCTGCCGGGGCGTCCAGCCCTACTCCCCGGCCTGTCTCTCCGATGTGGTGACGCCGGTGCTCGATGCGCTGCCGATTATCCGCGAGCAGCTGCGAACCGACATTGAGGCCGCCTACAAGGGTGACCCTGCCGCGAAGAGCTACACCGAGATCATCCGGGCCTACCCCGGTTTCCACGCTATCACGGTCCAGCGGGTCGCCCACCGCCTCTACAAGGCTGGCGGCCAGGTCTACGCCCGTGAACTCACAGAGGCCGCAAAGACCCACACCGGTATCGACATCCACCCCGGCGCGGTTGTCGGCGAGTACTGCTTTGTCGACCACGGGACCGGCGTTGTCGTCGGCGAGACGGCGACCATCGGCGACTGGGCGCGCATCTACCAGAATGTCACGCTCGGCGTGCTCCACTTCGAGGAGGACGAGGACGACGACCACACACTCAGGAAAGGCTACAAGCGCCACCCCGACATCGGTGACAATGTCGTCATCGGCGCGGGGAGCAACATCCTCGGACCGGTCACCGTCGGCGACCACGTCAGCATCGGCGCGAACACCTGGATCACGGAGGATGTCCCCGACGAGACGACGGTGTTCGTCTCCGAACACCCAACACAGGAGCGCAAACAGGTCGACAGCCGGCGGTGAACTCGGGTCGGTCAACCGGCGAACGCAGGGTGGCGCCGGCTCGAACCCGAACACGTGTTCCCCGTCAGTCAGGCCGGGTCCGGGGAACCCACGGCGACGCTACGCGACGGGGATATCCTGCTCGGCTTCCAGCAGTTCGTGGTAGCGGTTGCGGATGGTGACCTCCGAGATGTCGGCCACCTCGCTGACCGCGGCCTGGGTGGTCTTCTCGTTGGTCAGCAGGGCGGCGGCGTACACTGCGGCGGCCGCCAGCCCGACGGGGGACTTGCCCGAGTGGACACCCTGCTCTTTGGCGTTCTGGAGCAGTTCGCGGGCGCGCCGCTCGGCCTCCTCGGAGAGCCCGAGCGAGGAGGCAAACCGGGGCACGTAGCTCTCGGGGTCGGCCGGCTTGACCTCGAGGCCGAGCTCCCGGACGACGTACCGGTAGGTGCGGGCGATTTCGCTTTTCTCGACGCGCGATACCTCGGTGATCTCGTCGAGCGACCGGGGGACGCCGGCCTGCCGGGCGGCGGCGTACACTGCGGCCGTCGATACCCCCTCGATGGAGCGCCCGGGCAGGAGGTTCTCGTCGAGCGCCCGCCGGTAGATGACACTCGCGGTCTCCCGGACGTTCTCCGGGAGGCCGAGCGCCGAGGCCATCCGGTCGATCTCGCCAAGCGCCTGCTTGAGGTTGCGCTCCTTCGAGTCACGGGTGCGGAACCGCTCGTTCCACTTGCGCAGGCGCTGCATCTTCTTGCGCTGTTTCGCGCCGAGCGCGTTGCCGTAGGCGTCCTTGTCACGCCAGTCGATGTTCGTCGACAGCCCCTTGTCGTGCATCATGTTCGTCGTGGGTGCGCCGACGCGGGACTTCTCGTCTTTCTCCTTTGCGTCGAACGCGCGCCACTCCGGCCCGCGGTCGACCGAGTCCTCCTCGACGACCAGTCCGCAACTCTCGCAGATGGTCTCACCGTGCTCGTTGTCGACAACCAGGCGACCAGCACACTCCGGGCAGCTCGTCGACTCGTCTGCCTGTTCCTGCTCCGATTCGCTCACCTGCGTTCGCGTGTTCGTGTTACTCATAATCAGTGGGGAAGGCGTCCGCCGGGGGCTGCCGCACGGAACGGTCCCGGGGGCGTTCGGTAAAGCCTTATTGGTCAGATTCCTACTTAAACTCTTTGCAATCCGAACATCGATCTCTATTAGACTCTGAAACGCCAGGATCTGTGTCTCATCCCGGCGTTGTTACATACGTTACTGGCGACAAGAGCACACAGCTCGGCCGCGAGCGGGGCCAGATGCACATATTTCGGTGTTTCGACCCCGAAAATATGCCTGGGGTCGAGGCCAGGGACAGACAACAGTCCGGGGGCTCATCGCACGCCGGGGGGCGGCCCGTCGTCGCCGATGTCGTCGTCCTCCTGTTCCACATCGAGCCCGACCTCCTCGCGTTTCCGTTTCGCCTGTCGTATCCCCCGGTAGTAGTAGGCGGTGCCAGCGATGCCGATGAGGCCGGCGATGGCGAACAGGCCACCGAACAGGTACAGATCACGCACGAGGTAGTACCGGATGGTGATGGAGCTGCTGTCGAACTCGTCCCAGCGGAGCGTCGCCCGGTCGTCCTCGACGGCTGTCTCGTGGCCGCCGGGGCTGGTCAGCGAGAACAGCGGCAGGTCAGCACGCGCGCCCTCCGGCATCACCACCTCGTGTGAGCCCTCGATGGGTGTCTGGACCCGCCAGGTCCGCGGGCTGCCCCCCCAGGCACGACTCGCCCCGCCCCAGTCGACGGTGTACGCGACGGTGCCGTTCTCGGCTGGCAGCTGTATCTCGGTCTCGTCGGAGCCCTCGATGGCGGTGAGGTTCCCGTCCTCGGTCGCGTTGACGACGGTCCCGTCGGGATACTCGAACTGTAGTGCCCTGAGAGAGACCGGGCGGTCACCCCGGAACAGGGTGCTCCGGAATATCTCGATTGTCGAGCGGTTTTCGACCCGGAGAATCGCCTGGTAGTCGTTCGACGAGAACGACAGCAACGAGGAGGTGGTCACGTTGTAGGTCGCTGTCGCGGTCGTGTTCCAGTCGTACTCGGCCTCGGCTCCCAGCTCCGCCTCGTCGATCTCGCCGCCGCCCCCGAGACAGCCCGCAAGCGCGACCAGAACGAGCAGTCCGCCGACAGCGAGGTATCGTCGGTTCATGAGAGCACACAGAGCAGCTCGGCCGGGAGGTACTCGCCGATACTCGCGAGCAGTCCCGGGGGGTCGGTGTCGGGCTTACAGACGATGCTCTGTTCGAGCAGGCCGAGACGCTCGACGGTGACGATATCCCGGGCGTGACCCGCACGATTAACCGTCGCACGGACCTCCGCCCGGGTCGCGCTGTTGACGTTCACACGGCCGTCACCCCGGGTCCAGCCGTAGAGCCGGTCCCGTTCGGCGTCGGCCAGTCGCGGCGTGTCCCCGCCGACAAACCGCAGCGGGATGTGCTGGACGAGCCCGTACCGGGTGCGTATCTCTCCGGGGTCCCCCGGCCCGAGCCCGAGCTCCCCGCGGGGTATCCGCACCCTGCCGTCGGCCGTGGCCAGCACGACCCCGTCAGCGTCCCAGGCGGCGAGTGTGCCGACGCCGACCGCGTCGGCCCCAGGGGGTGCGGCCTCACCCCACCGCTCGCGCAGCACGTTCCGGGCTGCGCGAGCGTCCGGCCCGGACAGCGCGACAACCGGGAACCCGTCCTCGCGGACGCTGACCTCGTGGCTCACGTCGAGTGCGCCGATGTCGTTGTCGAGCAGCGAGCCGAGCGAGCGAAGCGCACGGTCGCGGGCATCGCCCTCGACATAACACCGGGTCCCGAGCGCGAGTCTGTCGCTCATCAGACCTCGACCTGCGCGGATTCGACGTTGAGTTCGTCCCGGAGCCGCTTGATGCGGTGCTCCATCGCCTCGATGAGCCGGCTGTTGTCCATCGGCTGTAGCTCTGCGCCCGTCTCCGGGCACTGGAAGCCAAACTCCATGGCCTCGTCGAACTCGAAGCGGATCCCCGCCTCCTCGGAGAGGTAGAACTCGTTCTGTCGTTCGTACTCGCGACGCTCCTCCAGCGCCGCAAGCAGGCGGTGCATCTCCGCTTTGAGCTGCTCCGGGATGTTCTCGTACTCGAAGGTCCAGAGGTACGTGAGCCACCCCGAATCCTCGTCGCGCAGACGGCGGTAGCTCGCGAGGTCGTTCTCGTAGAGGATGAAAAGCGCTCGCCGTACGTCGTTGAGCTCCATGCCCAGCTCCTCGGCCAGCTCCTCGTCGGTCACCTCGCCGTCCGGCGGGGCCGCCGCGACGGGCATCCCCCGCGGCCCGACGAGCTCGTGCAGGTACTTCTGGATCACCGGGTCCTCGAGGAGGTCCTCAAAAGCCATTACAGACAGTTCGGGTACTGACGGGATTAAAACCATCGGATACGGATACCGATAGGTCTGTGCCCGGCCACCTCACGGTTCGTAGCTGTCACGCGTCTCGGCGGCGATACCGTGTTTTGCGCCGAAGACGACCACCACCGCGACCAGCAACAGGACCAGCGCGATTCCGGCGAGACCGAGAACGATGCTCGCCGGGTCGGAGCCGGTGGTGGTCACCGGCCCGTCCCGAAGCCCCGCGAAGCCGGTGAAAAACAGCACGGCGAGGGTGGCGATGCTGGCGGTCGAGAGAGCTGTGACGGCGACGAGATAGATGGCGATGTCCCGTCGACTCGCCGGCTGGCTCATAGCCACCGTTGGGGCGGTCGGGTCAAAAGCACGTCGACACGGGCCCCGCCGGACACACGGTTCTTGTGGCCCCCGATCCAAGCCGGGCCGTGAACAGGATCACTGCAGCGGATTACGAGGATATCGTACAGGTCGAGCAGCCACGTGTCGCGCCCGGCGGTGACCGGGTCGCGTTCGTGCGCCGTGTTCCCGACGACGAGGAGTCCGACGAAGCGACGGTGTACACGGTCCCGACCGGCGGGGGCGAGCCGCGTCGGTTCACCATCAGCGAGGGCGTCGACAGCCAGCCCCGGTTCAGCCCGAGCGGCGACCGACTCGCCTTCGTCTCGACCCGCGGTGCCGGCGACGACCGCCCCCAACTGTGGGTTGTTCCGACCGGCGGCGGCGAGGGGCGACAGGTGACCGACGTCGCAGGCGGGGTTTCGTCGATCGCCTGGGCTCCCGGTGGCGACCGGATCGCGTTCACACAGCAGGCCACCCCAGAGGAGCGCGAGGCGGGGCACGACCTCGAGGTCGAGGAGTACGAACCGGAGGAGCCCGACCCGCGGGTGATCGACCGCACGGTCTACCGGTCAATGGAGCGGTACTTCGATGGCCGTCGCTCGCACGTCTACGTTGTCGACCTCGGGGACGACACAGTCGAGCGACTGACCGACGGTGATGCCGATTTCGCCGGCCCGGAGTGGGGCGACAGCGACACGCTCTACTACACGAAGTCGGTTGGCGACCCCGACCCCGACGACTCGCTGGCATACGAGATACGGAGCCACGCTCTCGACGCCGACACCGTGGAGACAGTACACACCACGACAGGCTGGGGGCAGTTTCTCGCGGCGACGGCCGACGGCCGCGTCGCGCACAGCGTCATCGACCCCGACCAGTCGTCGCTCCGACAGACCGAGTTGCACGTGCTCGATGTCGACGCCGACACCCTCCAGCAGCCGACGGCTGACCTCGACCGGACACTCGGGTACGCGACGGCCCCGCAGTGGGGCCCCGACGAGGACCGGCTCTACTTCACCACGCCTGACGAGGGGGCGGTCGCGCTGTGGGCGGTTCCGTGGGACGGGACCGACCCCGAGCGGGTCGTCCGGGAGGGCTGGACGAGTATCGGCGGGGTCCACGTCGGTGAGGAGCTCGTGGCGCTGGTCTGTAGCGAGTGGGACCACCCCGGCGACCTGTTTGCGACCACCCACGAGGGACAAAAGCGCCGCCGACTCACCCGTGTCAATGCCGACTATCTCGGCGACCGTGCCGTCTCCCGGCCGGAGGAACTCCGGTACGAGCCGGGTGAGGCGGTCGGCGAGCGGGAGGACCAGCGGCCGGACGAGCTGCAGGGGTGGCTGCTCACGCCGCCGGATTTCGACCCCGAGGAGCAGTACCCCCTGGCCGTCGAGATACACGGCGGGCCCCACTCCATGTGGACCACAAGCGGGACCATGTGGCACGAGTTCCAGACACTCGCGGCGCGGGGCTACGTTGTCTTCTGGTCGAACCCCCGGGGGTCGGCGGGCTACGGCGAGTCGTTTATGACCGCCATCGAGCGTGACTGGGGTGCGGTGACCGCGAGTGACGTCCTCGCGGGGGTGGAGACGGCCACCGACCGGGCCTACGTCGACGGTCAGCAGGTGTTTGTCACCGGCGGGAGCTTCGGTGGCTTCGCGACCGCCTGGCTCGTTGGCACCACCGACCGGTTCGAGGCGGCGGTCAGCCAGCGCGGCGTCTACGATCTGACCGGCTTCTACGGCTCGACTGACGGCGCATACCGGCTCGTGGAGGGTGATTTCGACACGACACCCTGGGAGGAGCCCGAACTGCTGTGGGAGCGATCCCCGGCCGGCCACGCCCACGAGGTCGACACCCCGACGCTGGTGCTCCACAGCGACGACGACTACCGGACGCCTGCCTGCACCGCGGAGCTGTTCCACCGGGTGCTGCGCAAACACGGTGTCGAGACGCGGATGGTTCGGTACCCCGACGAGGGCCACGAACTCTCCCGGAGCGGCCAGCCCGGCCATATCGTCGACCGTATCGAGCGCATCGCCCGCTGGTTCGACGGCTACTCCGAGTACCACGACGCCTCGCCCGCGCTGGAGCGCGACCCCGAGGCCGGACTGACTGCGGGCGAGGACGAGGACGTGACTGACGAGAACGGCGAGGCCTGACCGCTCCGGTGCGCTCAACCGGCGTCGTCACCGTTTTGCCCCTCGACGGGCTACAGGTCGGTAATGCGCGATCCAGCGAGGCTCGACGTGACCATCGTCGACGGCTACGTCGACGAGCCGGCACACTTCGGCGTGCCGCCGTACATCTCGACCTATCCCCGGTACGTCGCCGGCGCACTGGTCGATGCCGGTGTGCCCGCCGGGCAGGTCACCTACCACACTATCGACGCGCTGCGCGACCGGCGCGAGCGCTGGAACGACGTCGCCGAGGCGGACCTGCTTGTCTACGTTGGCGGCATGACCGTCCCGGGCAAGTACGTCGGTGGCACACCGGCCGAACCCGAGGAGGTCCGCCGACTCGGCTGGACCGCTGAGGGGACGACGCTGCTGGGCGGGCCGGTCCGGTTCGGCGTCGGTGACGCCAACGAGGGGGCGACTGAGACCGAACGCGACGATCTCGACTACGACTTCGTCGCCAAGGGTGACATCGAGGCGGCCGCCTACGACCTCGTCCACGGCGGTATGGAGGGCTTTGGCGACCGGATGCGCGACACCGACGAGATAAGCCGCTGGGCCCGGCAGGGGGCGTTCGTCGTCGAACAGCACCCGAACCACCCGGA
>OBKM01000696.1_pt1 | contig 15897 bp, 14 predicted proteins | sample 1519691 | NCBI WGS metagenome assembly OBKM01 (sample SAMEA37050418, study PRJEB22526) | metagenome | biome: saline pan; feature: lake; material: water | place: Egypt | collected 2015 | depth 0.5 m | reverse complement strand
TGAGTACGGCTGTGGAACCTTCCGGAGATAATGTATCGTCAAGATACCGGCGAGCCCGCGGCTGTGGGTCCGTTCCGGACGACCGCTGAAAGGGCGGCTCAGTCGATGTGGCCTTCGCGCCGGAGCTGGTCTGCGTCCTGGCTGTCGTAGCGCCACTCGATGTTGGCTTTCTCGTCCTGCCAGTCCCATGGTTCGACGATGACCGTGTCGCCCTCCTCGATCCAGGTCCGGTATTTCATGCGACCGGGGATCCGGCCCATGCGGTTCTTGCCGTCCTCACACTGGACGCGGACGTGGTTCCCACCGTTGTGTTGGGTCACGACCGCGAACAGCTGGTCGTCGTTGGGCATCCGTAGGTTCTTTCGCCCTGACTCTTCGCTCACGGTATGAATACGCTCCCCCCACATTAAAAGGATGCGGGAGGGTCGACACCTCGTGTCACGATCGGCCCCCTACTCGTGTCCGAGAACGGACTCCTCGCCGCCCGCGAAAACGATGAGGGCGGTGATCTCGTCCTCGATGTCGAAAAAGTCGTGCTCGACGCCCCGTTCGACGTGAATGACGTCGCCGGCCTCGATCCCGAAGCGTTCGCTCCCGACGTGTGCCTTGCCCGACCCCGACACGATATAATACAGTTCGTCGGTTTTGTGTGGGGTCTTCGGCTCCGGGTTCGGATACCGCGCCAACTCGACGCTCAGGGCGTCCCCGTCGAGCACCTCCACGTAGTTCGTTTCCTCCTGTTCGAGCCGCTCGCGTAGTTCGGTCGTTGAGACGTGGGTCATCGGCTTCCGTTCAACGGAGTCGGCTCGACAACGCATGAATACTTTGATCCGCCCGGTGGAACGTGCCCGCCCCGAGGATGCTCTCGAGGGCATCCGTCCCGTGACCACCCTGCTGAGTGTGTCCGTTCCGGATCTGTCTCCCTGTGTTACCGTCAACCACACCGATCCCGTTTGACAACCCTTTAGCGGCGCGTTCGATTGCAGTACTGTAATGAGCTACACGATCGGGCTCGTCGGCAAGCCCTCAGTCGGCAAGTCCACGTTTTTTAATGCGGCGACGATGAACGACGTCCCCGAGGGGGCCTATCCGTTCACTACAATCGACCCTTCGGTCGGTGAGGCGTACGTCCGCGTCGACTGCGCCGGCCCGGAGTTCGGTCACGACTGCACGCCGAACCACGGCTACTGTGACGACGGTGTCCGCTTCGTCCCCACGAAGCTCGTCGACGTCGCAGGGCTCGTCCCTGGGGCTCACGAGGGGAAAGGGCTCGGCAACCAGTTCCTCTCGGATCTCAACGAGGCCGACGTGTTGATCCACGTCGTCGACTTCACCGGCCGAACCGACATGGAGGGCGAACCGACCGAGGGCCACGACCCCCGCGATGACATCGACTTCCTGGAGGCCGAACTCGACATGTGGTATCTCGATATCCTCGAGAAAGGCATCGAGCGTTACCGGACGGGCTACGACGGCGAGGAACGGGCGATCGAAGCCGACCTCGCCGAGCAGATGTCGGCGTTCGGCATCAAAGAAGAGGAGCTCAAACAGGTGCTGCTCGCGCTGGATCTCGAGTTCGATCCCGACGAGTGGGACGCCACCGACCGCGAGCGGCTGGCCCGGGAGATCCGGATCCGGACGAAACCGATGGTGATCGCGGCGAACAAAGCCGACACAGAGGCGGCCAGGGAAAACTACGCCGAGATCACCGACGATCCGGCGTACGAGCACCTGACGATCGTCCCCGTCTCCGCCCACGCCGAGAAGGCCCTGAAAAACGGCTCCGAAGCGGGCGTCCTCGAGTACCGCCCCGGCGACGACGGCTTCGAGATCCTCGAGGAGTTGCCCGAAGAAAAGCGGGCAGGGCTCGAACGGATCGAGGAGTACATCACCGAATTCGGCGCAACGGGCGTCCAGCGGGCGATCGAGACGGCGCTTTTCGAGGAACTCGGCGCGATCGCGGTCTTCCCCGGCGCGCGCAAACCACAGGACGACGGCTCGTTTCTGCAGGATTGCTTCGTCTTCCCCGGCGGTTCGACCGCCGAGGAGTTCGCATACTTCCTCCATACGGATATCGGCGAGGGGTTTCTCCACGCCCACGACGTTCGGACGGAGCGACAGATCGGTGCCGACACGGAGTTGTCCCACCGTGATGTGATCGAGATCACGACTACGAACTGACCGTCCGTCGCTCCCAGCGACGGATCGTTCGGCGCGGAGCAGAACGGCGATACGCCGCCAACGGAGCGCTTCCGGATGACGCTGCCGCGCGCGAAAGCCCCAATACCGAGAGGGCCGAGAACCATCTATGGCATCGCGACTCCCCGCGCCGCCGGAAGCGGGATTGATAAACGGTCTCCGGTTCGGAACCGACACGTTCCGGTTTCTCGACGGGATACAGGCCCGTTACGACGACGGGATCGCGATCCCGATCCCCGGACGCCCGCCGCTCGTGATTTTGACGGGACCCGATCTCGTCGCCGAGGCGCTCGAACGCCCCGAGGATTTCCCGCGGCTCCCCGCACAGGGTGCGGTATCGATGATCGCGGAAAACGGGCTGGTCCAAAGCGAGGGCGAACTGTGGTCCCAACAGCGCTCCGTCATGGCGCCGGCCTTCGGGGGCAAGCAGGTCACCGCCTACGCGAACACGACGGGCGAACGGATCGAGGGCCACACCGCCCGCTGGGCCGAGCGCGGCACGCACGGGACGGACCTCCACCGCGAGATGACCGGCCTGACCGTCCGGGTCGCAAGCGAGATCCTGCTCGGTGAGGACATCGGCAACGCCCGCGCCGACCAGTTCCACGAGTGGATGCGGATCGCCGGTGAGGAGTTCGAGTTCGGGATCGAGACCGTCCTCCCGGAGTGGGTTCCGACGCGGACGTCACCGGCGTTCAAGGAGGCCGCAACCGGCATCCGCGAGTTGAGCGAAGACCTCATCGATCGCCGACGCGACAGCCTCGCCGCCGGCGAACGCCCGGAGTCGAGAGATATGTTGACGATGCTTCTTCGGGCGGAGGACGACCCCGACGTCGACTACCCCGAAAACCAGATCCGCGACGAGGTGTCGACGTTTCTGATCGCGGGCCATGAGACGACGGCGCTGAGTCTCACGTATAGCCTGAGTCTCCTCTCGTGGCATCCGGAGGCAAAACGACGGGTTCGAGAGGAGGCGCGGGCGGTGCTCGGCGACGGTCCGTTGACCCACGACGACCTCGCCGAACTCAACTACACCGAGCGCGTGTATCGGGAGGCCCTCCGACTGTATCCGCCGGCGTGGGCGGTGTTTCGGCGTACCGACGGCGAGGTGTCGTTAGGCGAGTACACCCTCGAAGACGGATCGGCGATCATCATGCCGCTTTGGTCGATCCACCGCGATGGAAGCCACTTCGAGGAGCCGGAGAAATTCGACCCGGACCGCTGGCAGCGACGCGATCCGAACGCCGTCGACGCGTACCGACCCTTCTCCAGCGGCCCTCACGCCTGCGTCGGACGTGGGTTCGCACTCGCCGGCGCGACACTCGTCCTCGCGCGGATCGTCGCCGATTTCGACGTCGACGTGCCGGAGACGGCCCTCGAGGATCTCCGGTTGACGCCGACGCTGCGGCCAGCAGACGGCGTCTCAGCGACGATCTCGCCGCTCGAGTGAGTCAGCGATCCTCCAGGAGCGCCTCGTCGCCGTACTCCTCGCGGAGCTCTCGGAGGTACGCGCGCTGCTTTCGAACCCGATCCGGGAGTTCGGCGTAGGCGTACCCGAAGAGCCCGTCGGGATCGCCTTCGACCTCGGCGGCGCGGTCGATCGCTTCGGCGACAGTCGCCTCGATCTCCGTTTCGATCGCGTCGATCGACTCATCCCAGATGGTTCCCCGTTCCCGCAGGAACGTCTCCAGGCGTGGGATCGGGTCCCAGCGTTTCCATTGTTCGACCTCCTCGTCCTCGCGATAGACCGAGGGATCGTCCGCCGTCGTGTGCGCGCCAAAGCGGTACTGGACCGCCTCGACGAGCGTCGGTCGGGTCGCCCGTCCGCCTGTGTTCTCTACGGGGTGTTCCGCTGGATTTCGGGCCCGTTCGACGGCTTCAGCCATGATCTCGTACGTCGCAAGCGGGTCCATGCCATCGACGCGGACGCCCGGAAAACCGTACGCCTCCGCTTTATCGGCGAAGGTTCGGCTCGCCGTCTGCGCGCCGGCCGGCACGGAGATCGCCCATCCGTTGTTGTTACAGACGAACACCGCGGGCACGTCGAAGACGCCGGCGAAGTTCGCCCCCTCGTGAAAGTCACCCTCGCTCGTCGCACCGTCACCGAGGTGACAGACGACGACGCCGTCGTCGTCGCGGAGCTTCGAGGCCCACGCCATCCCGGTCGCATGCGGGACGTGCGATCCGATGGAGATGTTCAACGGCGCGATGTTGTGATCGACCAACGCGGCGTTTCCTTCCTCATACCCCATCCAGTAACGGATGTAGTCGGCGAGTCCGCCCCGGTCGATGGCCGAGCCGTGTTCGCGGTACTGGTAGAACACCCAATCGTCGTCCCGGAGGGCGTACATCGACCCGAACTGTGCGGCCTCCTGGCCGGCAGAGGCGGCGTAGGTGCCGAGTCGACCCTGTCGTTGAAGGCTGATCATCCGCTCGTCGAAGTGCCGCGAGAGACGCATGTCCCGATACAACTCCCGGAGTCGCTCGTCCGGCAACGGCGGTTCGTACTCCCGCTCTATCGGGCGGCCGTCCGCGTCCAGCCGTCGGTGGAGGTCCGCGTCCTCGAAGTCCATACCGGCCACACCGGTCGGGAGACGCATAGCTCTGTGGTCCTTCGAACCAGCGGCGTTCGGACAACGACGGCGAGTGAGGCGGTGTGTTTTTGAATGTCGATGCCAGAAAACGCCCGTTTCAACGCCAGCCCGGACGGATCGAGTTAGAGTCCATCGAACGAGGGGCGACACCACGACCGTTGATTACGCTCAGTATTCGCTCCCGCCCTGTTAAATTATCAATTATAAGTTCTTTTTTATCATTACGATTTCGATATCAGCCGGGCCCGATCAACTATACACAGCTGGGTTTATATGCCGGATTCACGCCTTCTCTGTCGGAGTTCATGCGAAACACGACGTAGCAAACGCTGTGTTTCCTATTGGCGAACACACTCACCAAACGACCACCTCGACAAGGCCGACCGTTCAATCACAGCTAAACTCATCCGGGCGGACGGAATCAAACGAAACTGCCCCGGCGTGTGTCGCCGCTCGCTCCGCCGAACAGGGTGATCCTCCCGCGTCGTGTGTATGTTCGTTTCACTATCAGTCGTCGGCCGGCAGCCGAAGCGTTCCCCCTTCACGCTCCGGAAACGGGTTCTCGACTGACCCATCGAGCTCCTCGGAGTCGAGCAGACACTCATCGAGTCGTCGTTCGATGCGCTCCGTATCCACATTCCGGCCGATCACCACCAACCGTGTCTCACGGTCACCGTACTCGTCCGTCCAGTTCGGATCGTGTCGCTCTCGGTACTGTTTTCGTCGGCTTTCGGAGAGGGACGCGATCCACCGGCCAGCAACGGTGACCTGCGTTTCCTGTCCGGCAAGCGAGAGCTCCATCGCGTGGTCCGGGCGCCCGGCGACGTGGAGCCACCCCTTCGCCCGGATCAAATTCTCCGGCGTCGCCCGAAGAAAGTCGGCGAGACGCTTCGGATGCATCGGCGCCGGTCGCTGGTAAATGAATGAAGCGATTCCGTACTCCTCGGGGGGATGGACGTGGTCGTGGTCCTCGTGGGCGTGATCCGTGTGACCGTGGCCGTGGCTGTTGTCGTCTTTGTCGCCGTCGAGGACTTTTCGCCAGCGGGCGCCGCCCTCGACGGCATCCCGCTGGAAGCGTTGCCCCGAAAGGAAGTTCGTGGGGTCGGTCCGTCCGTACTCCGTCGGAACGATTGTCGCGTCGGGTTGTAGTGTCCGGATATCAGCCCGAATCGCTTCGAGTTCCGCATCGCTGACCAGATCTGTTTTGTTGAGAATCAGCGTATCGCAGAATTCGACGCCCTCGACGATGAGATCCGAAAGCGGCCGCGTGCCGTCGTCGCCCTTACCGTGGCGTTCGGGCTGGCCCTTCTCGAAGGCGTCGTAGAACTGGCGAGCGTTGACGACGGTCGTCACGCTCTGTAAGCTGTATATCTCGGACGGACGGCCCTCGACGAACTGTCGCGCGACCGGCGCGGGTTCGGAGATTCCGGAGGGTTCGATCAGCAGATGATCGAACTCATAATCCATCGCGAGTTCGAAAACCGCGTGTTCGAGTTCACCCTGAAGTCCACAACAGATACAACCGTTCGAGAGTTCGACGACCTCTTGATCGTCAGTCCGTTTCTCGACGATTTCGGCATCGACGTTCACCTCACCGACATCGTTGATCAAAACCGCTGTCTCCATGTCGTGATCGCCGCTGAGGACGTGGTTCAACACCGTCGTCTTGCCAGCCCCGAGTGTCCCGGACAGCACCGTGACTGGGATCATCTGGCTCATCAGCGTATATTACGAATCAGAGAACAAAAATTGCTAGTTATCACGAAGACAGTATCTAATCATAATAATAACTATCCTGTCGGGAATCGAGTCTCGTCATATGCCAGTTGTCAGCGTCTCGATGCCGGATTCATTACTCAGCGAGCTCGACGACCACGGCTACAGCGGTCGAAGTGAACTGGAACGAATGGGCCACCAGCAGGACGGAGGCGATCGAGCCGAATCGCCGCCGGGAACGACACTCCCGCCGTCGAGCAGAGCGATTTATATCTCTGCATTTCCAAGGTGATCCAACATGAAAGACTACATCGTCGACGAGGAACAGAAGCTCTCGCCGGTCGTCGTCGGAACGACGGCGGCGCTGATCGTGGTGTTCGTACTCGGCGTCCTGTACTCACTCGTCGGGTTCGCGATCTGAACGCCCCGACGCGAGCGAAAAACCGCGGCCTACCGATCGTCGAGGCGAGTCGAAACGTACGGGCCGTCCTGGTAGTAGCCGAGTTTCTCCCGGTAGTACTCCCTCGCGCCGATCCCGGAGATGACAGAGAGCTTTCCGAAGCCGGCCTCGACGGCCAGCCGTTCGGCTTCCGCGAGCAGCCGCCGACCGTACCCTTTGTGTTGGTGGTCGTCGCCGCCCGCCTCGCCCACGGCGACCTCGCTGCCGTAGACGTGGAGTTCCCGAACGATGGCGGCGTTTTCGAGTTCGGCCCGGATCGGATCGTCCGGAACCGCCCCGCCCGGAAACCGGAGCCGACAGAAGCCGATCAGGAGGTCCCGTTCGAAGTCCTCGATCGAGATGAAATGCTCCGTCCCGCCGGCGGCCTCGTAGGTGTCGACCGCAAGTTCGATCTCCCCCGGTTCGGCGTCGTTCATGCCGACCTCGCGACAGCGGATACAGTCACACGTCCAGCCGTGGTCGTCCATCCGTTGCCGGGCGAGTTGTCGCAGGTTCGACTTCCAGACGCCGGCGTCGATGAAGTCCGCCGGGATGTCCCGCTGGACGCGCTGGAGCCGGGTGTACGGCGGGATCATCGACTTGATCTCGGCGACGAGGTCGGCGGCCTCCTCGTTCGTGAGCGGTTCGTACTCCCCTCGCCGCCACATATCGTACGTGACCGTATCCCGAACGACTATGGTCGGATATATCTTCAGATAGTCGGGCCGCCACCCCGGGTTCTCGAAGAGCTCCCGGAAATCCTGCAGACACATCTCCTTCGACATCCCCGGCTGGCCGGGCATCATGTGGAAGCCGACTTTGAACCCGGCGTTTCTGAGCCGGCGGTTCGCGTCGAGACTCGCCTGCACACCGTGGCCGCGGTGCATCTCCCGGTTGATGCGCTCGTAGGTCGTCTGGACCCCGACCTCGACTTTCGTCCCGCCGAGGCGCAACATCCGGTCGATCTGCTCGGGGTCACACCAGTCGGGTTTCGTCTCGAAGGTCGTCCCGATGTTGCGGATCGCGTTCGTCTCGTTTTCGGCGATCACGTCCTCCAGATACCGGAACTCGGTCTCCGCCGGATCGGGCTTGAACGACTCTGACTCGCTCGGCGTCGGTGGGGCGTCGAGGTCGTAGTCGTTCATCGCCTCGAGGGCGCGTTTGAGGAACCACTCCTGGTAGTCGTGGCTCCGTGCGGTCATCGTCCCGCCCATCAGGATCAACTCGACTTTGTCGACGGGGTGGCCGATCTTCCGGAGCTGGTGGAGCCGCAGCGTCACCTGGCCGTAGGGGTCGTAGTCGTTTTGAACGCCCCGAGCAGCCGCCGGCTCGTGGCCGGTGTAGCTCTGTGCGGAGGAAAACTCCGAGGCCGGCCCCCCCGGACAGTACAGACATTTGCCGTGGGGACACGTATGCGGCGAAGTCATGATCGCGACCGGCGAGACGCCCGAGGCCGTCCGAACCGGCTTCCGGCGGAGTATCGGTTCGAGCTCCTCGCGGCGCTTTTCGGGGGCGTAATCGAGTAGCTCGGTGTTTTTCGGCACCTTCGGCGCCGAGTGCTCCCGACAGGCGTCCATTTTCGCGCTTTCGAGCTCTTCGCGGTCGATCGCTCCGGCCAGAAGGTCCTCGACGAGCGACTCACAGACGCGCTCGAACGCCTCCGATTCGGCCGGGTCGGCGTCGGTGCTCATTCGCTACCGGCACAACGGGGTCGAACGGGAAATGGGTAGCGGTTGCGCGTGCCCAAAACGCCGCCCGTGGCTGTCGGGAACCGACCGATCGGACGGAACGATCGTCCGGGATTTAAATAGAGGGCGTCGCGACCGATCCGGCGACGGCCTCGACGACGGCCTCGATGACCGCGTCGCGCTCGCCGGCGAGGAACTCGATCTTCGGCTCGCGTGCGCCGGGGTTCGAGACGCCGGCGTCCGGAACCGCCGTTTCGAGTTCGGCGACGATAGCCTCGACATCCAGCTCGGCATCCGCCCGAACGTGGAGTTCGTCGGTCCCGACGCCGATGACGGCCGCCGAATCGAGCCGACGGCCGAGCTCGTCGAGCAGGAGCCGCGTCGGCGGGAAATCGTACCGGTGGGTGTAGGCGTCCGTATCGAGAACGGTCACCGTGACGCCGTCGACCTCCCGGTCTTCGAGGTTCGGAACGGCGGTGTCGAGTTCGGCGTCGAGCTTCGAGACGAACTGCTCGGAGACCTGCGCCGCCAGTCCGGTCCGCTTTTCGAACAGCAGATCGATGATGAGCTCGCGTTTGTCCTCGTAGGACTGATAGAACGCCTCGAGGGCGATCGCCTCCCGGAGCTGCTTGACCGCTTCGGCATCGATCCCCGCCTCCGCGGCGAGTTCGGCGTAGGGGGTGGGTGCGTCCGTCCAGTAGCTGACTGCCGGCAGATGCAGGAGGTCGCCACGAACGTCGCCGTTGATCGCCGCGGCGAGTGTGCTCGCAACCGTCGTGACGGTTCGCGTCTCGGCGGTGACAAGCGAGTCGATCCGGTCGACAACGCCGCTGTCGACCGGGCGACCGTCGAGGACGATCCGCGGGGCGTCGTAGATATCCAACAGATCGAGTCCGTCGACGGAGGCGGCCGTCGAGCCGGCGGCGGCGAAGACGAAAAGCGGGATCTGCTCGTCGTGTCGGTCCCGGTCGCCGAGCATCCGGGTGACGTCTTTTGTCGCGTCGTTCATGTCGTAGACGCCGTCCTCGAGCGGTCGGCGATCGAAGTAGTGGTACACGGAGTCGGCTGTCCCGTGTTCGGCCTCGATGAGCGGTAACACGGCCCGTTCGATCGCCGCTCCGGCGACGTAGCCATCGGTCGTCGCGTCGTGTCGAACGACGATCGGCCTCGATTCGATGACAGCCCGGCGGATCTCCGTCGCGACGGACTCGATGTCGTCGACGATCGCGTCGATCTCCGGGTCGGCGGCGATCGGTTCGACCGTCTCCGGGCGCGCACGGTCGTCGAGTGCCGCCTCCATCCGCGTCTGGACGGCGTTGCGGTCGTCGTCGTCGAGCCGTTCGATCGTCTCGGTTTCCATCTGGATCTCGCCGCGGCGGCGGCGGACCTCACCGTTCAGACGGACCCCGTCTTCCTCGTCGATCTCCGGGTACGCCCGGACACCGGCCTCGACGAACGCCGCACAGTCGACGGTCCCCGTCTCATCACGGAGTTCGAAAACCGTCGGCCCGGACGTCTGCCGGACGGAGGCGATCACTCCTTCGAGTCCGACCGTCTCGCCGACACGGTCTTCCAGCGTCTCGACCGTGACACGCTCTGGCTCCGGTTCGTCGTCCGGTTCGGGTCCCGATTCGTCCGTTTCCGGGGGCGTCCGCCCGGGTTCGTCGGTTTCGGCCGCTCCCGAGCCGGCGCTTTCGGCGCCGGTGTCATCGGTCGGTTCCGGTTCTCGTTCCGGTTCTGGTTCCGGTTCCGGCTCCGTTGCGGGCGTCGACACCGATTCGTTCCCGCCGTCTTCGTCGTCATCTTCATCGTCGGTTCCCTCGAGCAGTTCGTCCCCGTCCGGGGTCTGTCGGAGCTGTCCGCGGAAGTCAGCGGGCGTCTCCCTGATCGACCAGTTCAGATCGATGTCGCCGTTGTCCCGGACGTTGTTGACCTGCACGCAGACCTCGTCGCCGACCTCCCAATCGAGGCCTTCGAGGCGACGATCGAGTTTGCTCCGGTGCAGGAGTCCGGTGACGTTTCCGATGTTGACGAACACGCCGAAATCGGCGTAGCCGTCGACGCTTCCGACGTAGAAGCGACCCGGCGTCAGCTGTGACGGTTGGTTCCCCTCGAACTCGAAGACGACGTCCTCCTGGTGGACCTCACAGATCGGTCCGTCGGCCGACGTGCCGCAAATGATACAGTTACCCATTATCGGAACACAACAGTCCGGGATTAAAACGGTTGTCGGAATCCGCGCGTCGGCCCACCTGTCGACGCTGCATCAGCACACCCGCCGCTTCGGGCCGCTTTCTCGATACGCCCCATCAGTCCTCCGCCCCGACGTTGTGTGTCGACTCGATGGTCCGGGGGTCGGGTTCGATGCGCCCGTATTCGACCATCCGCCGTCCGAGGGTTTCGATCCGATTCCGAACGTCCCCATCGGTGAGTTCGCCGTCCTCGAAGCTGTTTTTCGCCCTCGGGATCGCCACCTGATGGGGGACCACCCAGGCGTTGAGCGCCCGGCTCACCGCCCGGAGGTGATCGAGCGTCGTCGTCGGAAACGCGCCACCGGCGACGCATAAAAGCCCCACCGTCGTCTCCTCGAACTCGTCGAACCCGCAGTAATCGAGGGCGTTTTTCAGCGCCGAGGAGTACGATCCGTGATACACCGGGCTGCCGAGAACGATCGAATCGGCCGCTCCGACGCGTCGTTTGAGCTCCGTCGCATCACCGGCGTCGTCCCGGTCGGAATCGTACACCGGCAACGAAAGCGCCCGGAGATCGATCAGATCGGTTTCGACGCCGTCGAACGCCGCTGCGGCGGCCAGCGTGTGTCGACACGCCGGCCGCGTGTAGCTTTCCGCCCGGAGGCTCCCGGCGACCGCCGCGACCCGTAGTTCGCTCATGTCACCTCTACCGCCGTCGGAAACAAAGGCGCTCGGGTCCCCGGCGGCAGGACCCAAACACCCCGCGACCGAGGCGGCCTCCGACCCTTGAGGAGAGGACGGGTTTTTGATCCGCGCCGCCGACGCGTCAGTATGGAGATCGTCGTCACGGGCGGCCGCGGGACGACCGGCCGCTGGATCGTCAACCGACTCGTCGCCGACCACGACGTGGTCTGTCTCGATCGCGAACTCCCCGACGAGGGACACCCGGACGTGGCCTACCGCGCCCTCGATCTCACGGACGCCGGTGGGGTGTTCGATCTCTTCACGCGGATCGACCCCGACGCAGTCGTCCACTGGGCCGCTATCCCGGTCGCCGGCACCCACCCCGGCGTCGATCTGTATCGGAACAACACCCTCGCCGCACACGCCGTCCTCACCGCCGCCGGCCGGGTCGGCGCGCGGATCGTCCAGGCCTCCTCGGACGGTGCGTACGGTTTCTTTTTCGCCGAGGAGACCCCGCTTCCGGACTCGCTTCCGATCACCGAGGACCACCCCCTTCGGCCGGAGGACCCCTACGGACTCTCGAAGGTCGTCGCCGAGGCGACCGCCGCGACGGTCGCCAGACGCGACGGCGTTTCGGTCGCGTCGCTGCGCCCGACGTGGATCCAACAGCCGGGCGAGTACCCCTGTCGGGGCGATGCGTACCTCGGGGACCGGTCGGCCGGCGCCGGCAACTTCTGGTCGTACGTCGACGTCAGGGACGTCGTTGATATGGTCGAGTGTGCCCTCGATGCGCCGATCGACGGCCACGAGGCGTTCAACTGTTCGGCGGCCGACAACGCCCTCGGCGAGCCGCTCGTCGATCTGCTGGAGGCGGAGTACGGGGCCGTCCCCGACGAGTGCCGGGTCGACGGCGACGCGGCCGCCTACAGCACCGCGAAGGCCGAGCGCGTATTAGGGTGGACGCCGTCGCACTCGTGGCGGGCGGCGGCCGACGAGTCCCTCCGCCCCCCGGAGGTGTAGTCTCGGGGTATCTCCTCGGCGCTACTTCCGAAGCCGTGCGGTCGCATCGTCGCCAGCTCCCTCGACGGTGACGAGGCCGTCGGACTCGAGATCGGCGAGCAGCCCCCGAAGCCACTCGCGGCCGAACTCGCCGTCGGGCGCGTAATCGACGCGGACCCGCGGACCGAGTTCGTCCAGACTCGACTCGCCGCACTCCCGCAGGACCGACACGACCCGGCCGCGCATCTGCCGTCTGCTCCCCTCGAAGGTCGGCTGCGTCTGTACGTCCGGTGCGCGGAAATCACCCGTCCCGTAGGCGTGACACCATTCCCGCCACGGACAGCCCGCGGCCTCGCATTTCGGCACCTTTTGACAAGCGACGCCGCCGAGCTCCATGATCGCGTTGTTCCAGACGCGGGACTCGCCGTCCGGCATAAGCTCCGTCGCGACCGCCTCGAAGACCGCATCCTCGTCGGGCACATCGAAGGCCCGATACAGAACGCGTTTGACGTTCGTATCGACGACCGCACCCCCCGAGCCGAACGCGAAGGAGGCGACAGCGTCGGCGGTATAGGGGCCAACGCCCATCAGCTCCTTGAGCCCCTCGGGCGTCCTCGGAAACTCCCCGCCGTGCTCGGAGACGACCTGCCCGGCCGCCTCGTGGATATACTTTGCGCGGTTGTTGTACCCGAGTGAGTGCTCCGTCCAGAACCCGACCACGTCGGATCGCTTCGCCGCCGCGAGCGCCTCGACGGTCGGCCACCGGTTTATAAACTCCCGCCACGGCTCGATGATCCGATCGAGTTGGGTCTGTTGGCTCATCACCTCGGAGACGAGGATCGGATATGGGTCCGTCGTCTCGCGCCACGGGTACTCGCGGTGATCGTCCTCGTACCAGCGTATAAGCGCCGCCCGGACCGGATCGGCGTCGGCCGGGAGGTGTTCGCCCGGTTTTTTTGCGTCGGGACCGTCCGGCTTTCCTCCGGCGGAATCATCCGAAGCCCCCCGAACAGCGTCACCGGCCCCACCCGAAGACTCGTCGGCGTCGGTCATCCCCCGACTCTATCGGCGGCCGCCGTTTGGGTGTGACGGTCCCGGAGCGGTGACGCGCTCCGGAGCGGTGATATAAAAAGGTTGTATAATAAACTAATAAGTCGTTCGCGACGGAACGGTCGGGCATGTCCTTCAGCGACGAACTCGAACCCACGCTCGATTCGATCGTCACGGAGACGATCGACCACCCGATGGTCGCGGGGCTCGCCGACGGCTCGCTCGACGTCGAACCGTTCCAGCGGTGGGTCCGACAGGACTACTACTACTTAAAAGAGTACAGCCGGGTCTTCGCACTCGGTGCGGCGAAGGCGCCCGACCTCGACCGGATGGGGCGGTTCTCGACGCTGCTTTCGGAGACGCTCGAGACGGAGATGGACCTCCATCGGGGCTACGCCGCCGAGTTCGGGATCACCGAGGCCGAACTCGAAGCGACCGATCCCTCGCCGACGACACAGGGATACACCGATTTCTTAGTCCGGACCGCCGCCCACGGGACCTTTGGGGACCTCGTCGCCGCGTTGTTGCCCTGCATGTGGGGGTTTCACGAAACCGGCCGACGGCTCGACGCCCAGGGGCGACCCGACGACGAGCGCTACGCGGAGTGGATCGACACCTACGCCGGCGAGGAGTTCGCCGAGTTGACGGCGTGGTGTCGGGCGCTCATGGACGATGTCGCGGCCGAGGCCGGTCCCGAAACGCGGGCCCGATACCGCGATCGCTTCGAGACCTCGATGCGCTATGAGTACCGCTTCTGGGACGCCGCCTGGCGCGAGGAGACGTGGGGTGTGTAACCCATCCCTCCCTCCTTCGCTCGGTCTTTCGACCTCGCTCGTTGAGGGTAGCGTGGGACCGAAGGTCCCGCACGAATTGCGGCTGGGGGCTCCGCCTCGAAACTGCTGAACGGCGCCGTCCCGATATCCGACTGAGCGGTGGCTACCGTGAACTATCCCACCCTGTTCGCGCTGACGCGCTCGCTGGGGGTGGGGTCGTCCGAGAGACGGAGTCTCTCGTGATCACGAAAGACGTCGTCTTTCGAACGACTTCCCGGTTCCGCGACGCGGTTTTTGACGGATGGTCGGCTTGCGCCGACAGTCCGCGCAGGGAGTGCAGTCTCCGCAGGCGTCGATTTGGAGCGTCCCACTCCTACTCGGTGGTGACGGCGGAATCTGTCTCGACCGTCCTTCTTGTCGGACTCGAAGCCGAGACGATGAGTAGTTGCCATCACGGTTCCAGCCGTCGGCTGGCACCGTCATAAATTCATAGAACAGAGTGCAAGCAACTCTATGACGGCGTGGACGAATCGCAGAGCGATTCGTTCGCACACCAGAAATCACCGATTTCTGGGGACGTCCTCAGAAACGCTTGCGTTTCTGATGGGCTGTACGAGAGCTTGCTCTCGTTACCGCTGCTTGTCCGCTACGCGGACTGCGCTGCTCGTTGAGGAAGGGGGCTTAGCGCCTCAATTCAGCTAACAAAATCTGGTGTCAGGTAGCGGTGCCCGTACGTGGCCGAATACGATACTGGCGCAATCTGTGGGTACTGCAGCTATGGGTGCTACTTCAGCCACCGTCATCGGAACAGCCTCGAGGAGATCGTCGGCGAACAGAGTGTCTACTTGCCGCCGGCGTGACGAAGCCACAACCCTATACTGCGTGTTACCGAGAGCAGACGCGCAGAACCCATTTAGCGGCTGAGCGACTACACAGGGTAATGGACGAGTCGCCTTCGGCGCAGACACAGTCTCACATCTACACGGCGCCACGAACGGATATTTCGCAGAACCAAGGCACGTTCCGGATCCACTTCAATTTCCCTGGCCGCGCGGTTCCCGACCACGACGACCACGGCTATGGACCGCTCGCGACCGTCGTCGAGTCGTTCATGGACCCGGGGACGCTCATCCGGATGCATCAGCACAAAAACGAGGAGATCATCTCCTGGGTGCCCGAGGGTGTGATGCGCCACGATGACCGTCAGGGTAACAATCTCGTTACTGACCCCGAGCACCTAATGATCATGAACGCCGGCAGCGGCTTCTGGCACGCCGAGGAGACGCTCGCCGACGACCCACCGCTGCGAATGCTCCAGATTTTTGTTCGCCCCCACAGTCTCGGCCTTGAGCCAGGGATCCAACACGAGCCGATTCCCGACCCAGTTGCTGGTGAGTGGCGGCATCTCTTCGGCCCCGAGGGAACTGACGCCCCGCTGTTCGTCCGCAACGATGTCGACTTCTACGACTGTCGGCTAGCAGGCGGCGAGACAGTCACCGTCCCGTCCCGAGCTGAGTGGCACACCTATCTCTACGTCTTCGACGGAGCCGTCGACGTCGGGGA
>OBKM01000695.1_pt1 | contig 15912 bp, 18 predicted proteins | sample 1519691 | NCBI WGS metagenome assembly OBKM01 (sample SAMEA37050418, study PRJEB22526) | metagenome | biome: saline pan; feature: lake; material: water | place: Egypt | collected 2015 | depth 0.5 m | reverse complement strand
CTGTCCTGCAGACCATCCTCGATCTGGAGCCGGTCGTAGTCGCCGGCCTCGGCCATGACGTGGCCCGTGCGCCCAAAGACGCTGGCGACCGCGACACCCTCGCCAGTGCCACTTCCGCCGCCAAAGACAACGGCCCCACGGCCGCGGCGCCCCGCGTCCTCCTCCGGCGCTCCAAAGGTGACGCTAATCCCCGTCTCGCCATCGTCGCGCAGCTCTTCAAGCCACAGGTCAATACGACCGGCTTTTTCGCTCAGCGTGCGCGCCGCCACGCGATAGCGGGTGCCATCAAACTTCACCACCTCATGCGGCTCGGGGACCTGACTCGGGTCCCGCGCGTGGAACGTCTTGGGCAGGCGCTCCCGATGCTGCCGCCGAATCCGGAGGCTCTGGCGCGCGCGCAGCTCCGTAAGCGGCGTTTCCGTGGAGGGTTCGGTGTCGCCGTAGGGCGAGGGCTTCCAGCCGTTCGTAATGTCGGCATCGACGTTCGCTACGGCCAGGCGGCCCAGACTGCGTTCGGTCGGGCCGTCGCCAATGCGCGCGGTGGGGCTTGTCGCCTCGCCTATGAAGTTGGTCGACGCTTGGGCAGCGATTTCTTCAACGGTCTGATCGTCGCGGGTCAGGACTTCATGCTCGATGTTGTCCCACGCCAGCTGGAGTTCGTTGTTGTCCGAGACGCCGGCGTTGTGTTCGAGGCCGATCGTGAGCGTGAAGTCGCCGCTTATGCGGCCGCCGCCGGGAAGCGTGGCGGGCACGTCAAAGCGAAAACTCCCCTGGTCGCCGCCCTGTTGCACGACGTTGCGGATGCGCGTGTCGGTTTCGGAGGTCGTCCAGCTGAAATACGCGACAACGAGGTCGCCACTTGCGTCGGCAGGGTCGACGTCATCCGAAAGGTTGCCGACAAGTTTGGCGTCGCCCGCGTCGGCGGGCTCGGTGAGCGTGATGGTCGCCTCATTCCCTGCGATCCAAAACTCCCCGGTATCGCGGATGGCAAGTTGGGTGCCGACCTCTTGCCGCTGAAAGATCTCGTCGATCTGAAGCGTCACCTCATCCCCCTGAAGCGCCGGCGCCGCCACGTCCGTCAGGAGGTCCTGCGCGTACAGATTGCCGTACTGGATGCGAACGTAGGGCTCGTGGTCGGCCGGCCCCCAATCAGCAGTCGCCGCCGCTTCGAGGGTCCATCGCGTTGAGACGCGCGCTCGGCGCGGCACGTCGCCAAACGCAAGCGTATATTCGGCGTAGTCATTAAAGCCCGACTCCGGCTGGGAGCCGACGGCTTTCGTGAATAGAAACTGCTGCGAGGCGTCGGACGGATCTCGGTTCCAAGGGAAGTCCTCGTAGTCTCGGACCCCCGCCTCATTGACACTAAAATCTGTAAACGACCAAAACTCACCGCCGTCTTCAAAGTCGCCGTTATCGACAATATTATCAAGGCCCGTAAAGTCGTGAATGGCCGTCACTTGCCGGAGGCGATTGTACCACGCGCGCTGCGGATCCTCAAAGCCGTCGAACTGCGCGTCGGCGTCGAAGGTGAGGTCGACGTCCGACTCCGTGGATGTGATGTCGCCATCGGTATTATAGGTCCACCGGCGGCGCACCGTCCCATCTGTGCCCACCGAGGGCGCCTGCGTGATGTGCCAGCGCCCGGCCGACTGCTTGATCGTGCACTCGTGGCTCGCCAAGACGTCAAGGAGCACGTCGTACATTGACCACCAGCCGCCGTCTTCGTCGCTGCGATCGTCCAAATACGTCTCCGGGTCGAACGTCAAGTTGTCCCAGGGCTGGTCCTCGTCTTGGTCAAACCCCGAGTCTTGCGTCGTTTGAAACGGTCGCCAGTCCTGCACGAGTCGGACACCGATGTCGTGGCCCACCTCTTGGATGAGCGGGTCGTCGATGATGCCCGGATTGCCAAAGAGCATGGAACCGAGGTTGACTTCGTTAAACCCCGCAAATCCCTCATCAAAGCCGACCCCCTCTAAAAGCTGCAGCCCGTCGGTCGCTTCCACCTGGATCGTTTCGCCGGGATCGTAGGGCGCGTCCTGAAAGAGATCCGTAAGCACAAAGCCCCTGAAGTCGAGGTCGTCGTCCGAAAACGACGGCGCGCTACCCGTCCACTCCGTCTTATAGACCGAGAGGCGGTACTGGTCGTCGGCGGCGCCGAAGATGTCCGAAAGGTCGGTGTTCTCGCCCGCGTTGATGCGCGCCGTAACGGACCGCTGCCAGTGGATCGTCTCCTCGGGGTCTTCACCGCCTTGCCCGCCCGCGTCGGTCAGGAAGTCGGCGGCGGGTTCTTCGGTGGTGACATCTCCAGTCCAGCCGTCCTCTTCAATGTCGATCCGGTAGGCCGTGCCACTTTGCCCAACGGACTCAATGCGCCAGCGCGGCTCGTAGCTCATGTGAACAGAAACCGGTATTATTTATTACAGTGTAAAAATGCGATCACCAATCTCTTCATGCCATGTTTAGCCGTAAAGACATAGCCGGACTCGTCTTTGTCATTGGCCTCATTCTCTTTTTTGCGACGGACCTTTCGTTCGCTTTTCTCGGCGCGCTCATTGGCGGCGTTATCATTTTAGCAGCTGCCTTCCAGCGCGAAGAAGCCGTCGGCGCTAGCGACCGTGACCTCTAGCGCCCCATGCCTCGGCTGCGGCGGCGGCGGGTTTCATTGATGCCGGTTACGAGGTCGCCGCCCGCTGTGACCGACGTGGACGCCTGCAGCTGAATAGACGCTCCTTGCGCGGCCGCCGGGGCGCGCGCCGCTACCGTTCCGATTCCACCGGCGCTCCCGATTGCGCCGCCCACGCCGCCACCGAGGCCAAGACCAAGCGCCCCCTGGAGTAGCTTGGCCTGGACCAGCTGTTGAATAAGCTGTTGGAGGATCTGACGGCCGATGTTGCCGAGTTCTTGCAGGGCGTCTTGCAGCGACTCAATGCTGCCACCTGCAACGGCGAGTTCACTTGCAAACTGCGACATCGAGTTGGCGAGTGATTGACCCACATTCAGGCCGATCTGTTGCATCGTCGTAAGTTGCTCCTCTTGCTGTTCAATCAGGCCAAGCTGTGCCCTTAACTCCTCGCGCTCTTCCTGCAGCGCCTCAATGCGCCGTTGGATCGCGGCGGCCTGCTCCGGGTCGGTTTGAGCGTCACGCGCCTCTCTCAGCATTCGTATCGTTTCCTCAAGGTCATTAAGGCTTTGCGGATCAACAAAGTTCGTATCCTCCTGCTCGAAAAGCCGCGCGCCGCTCATATCACGGACCGCATCGCTAAAGCGACGGATTTCACCTTCCGCCTCTTCGGCCTGCCGACCGATCTCTGCAATATCATCGCGCACGGCTTGCATCGCCTCCTCCCGCGTCCGCAGCGCCGTTATAAGGTCCTCGTGCGCATCTATGTTACGACGGGTCTGATTCTCGGTCTGCTCTTGCTCCTCGTTCAGTTCCGATTGCCGCTCGCGCACTTGGCCGAGCGTTTCGCGCGTCTCTTGTAGTTTACTCTGTAGCGCCTCCAGTTCGTTGCGGAGGTCAAACGTCCCGCCGGTCGTCTCGTCAATTTCGCGGGACACCTCACGGATGCGCGCCTCAATCGCGCGGGCCTCAGCCGCGAGCGTTTCTTCCAGGGCGCCTAGCTGGTCCGCGTCGGTCATGCCATCTAGGCTCGCGCGCATCTCTTCAAGACGGGTGATCGCGTCGCCGACCACTTCGTTGAAGTCGTTCGTCTTGCGGCGCTGCTCCATGAGCCACACGCCGAGGCCCGTTCCCGTAACCGCTGTAATTCCTGCGAGCATCCCGCCGCCGAGCACGCCCGCAAGTCCTTTCAGGGCGATCGTTGCCTGCCCGGCGACGAGCGCCACCGGACCCAGCGCGGCCGCAAGGGCGCCGACCTGGGCGATGACCTGACGCGTGCCTTCGTCTAGGCCGCGAAACTCCTCAAGCAAGCCCCGTGTCGTTTGCAGAAGGTCCGAGGCGACCGGAATCAATACCTCGCCAAACTCGGCGGCGAGCTCTTCAGCTTCCGCGCGGAGCCCGCGCAGTTGGTTGCGGAAGCTATCGGAGGTGCGGGCGGCGTCACCCTGCGCGTCCTGGGTGTCCTGCATGATGAGGTTCAGGCGCGCCATCGCCTTTTCCTGCTCGGTGGCCGCCTGGACGCTTTCGGCCATGCCCTCGTTCATGAGCTCCTGCTCCAAGCGGCTCTGATTAATGACCACGCCGAACTGACGGAGGGCGCGCGTATTTCCGACAAGGCCAGACTGGAGGGCTTGCAGCGCCCGGTCCTCGGCGATGTTGTTGAACGAGGCGAGATCTACGGCGAGCTCCGTGAGCGTCTGCGAAAACTCAGCGGCTCGGTCGCGCGCAAACCCCATCGGCACGAGGGTATCAGCGAGGCTCACCGCGTACTCTTCAAGCTGCAGCGCCGAGCGGTTGATTTCGTCCGCCGTGGTGTCGGCCCACTCGCGGATGTCGCCGGTGAGGTCTTGGAAGACGGCTTCGGATTTGTCCTGCATCTCTTCCGCGTCGGACGCAAACTTGAGCGCCGCGCCCCCAGCGGCCGTGAGCGGAAGCGTGAGCCGACGGGTAAGCGTCGACCCAATATCGCGCATCTGACGGCCCATATCCTCCAGGCTACTTACGGCGTCATCGACGCCGGCCTCAAGGTCCCCGGTCGAGAGGCCGAGGCTTACAAATATGGATCCGACTTCGGTAGCCATTACTTGATGTTCTCCTCGTCAATACCCGCTTGCATGAGTTTGCGCTTGAAGGCGTCCATCTCGGCCTCGGTTTTGCGCCGGGCCGTCCCGCCGCTGTAATAATCCTCAAGGGTGATCGGGTTTTCGACGCCCTTGTTTACGATAAGCAGCGCGCGCTGGTCGTTTTGGATGCGCTCCCGCTCCATCGCTTGCGTGAGAAGCGCCCACTCGCGGTAGCTCATCTGGCGAAGGGCGCTCAGGCTCGCCCCCGCCTGTAGCCCTCGGCGCATATACTCCTCTAAGGTTAGTTTGGGGCCGCGCCCGCTTTTCCCGATGCCACGTCAATCTGATCGTCAACGAGGCGCTGGACGTACTCCTTGATCGGCTGAATAAGCTCTGGATGCGGCGGGAAGGAGAGCTCAAGGTCGCTTGGCTCAAGATCCGCGTCAAACACCAAAAACCCGGCCCATACGAGGAGCCGGATGCTTTCAATGCCGTCAGCGACCGAACTCTCACCCGTGAGTTCGGCCGGGTCGCTCAAAATCTCTTCGGGTTCAATGCCGTGCTTTTCGCGGGCGATTTCAAACGAGCGCGTGCCCAAATACCACGGGATCTCGTGGCCCCGGTAGTTCACACTGATCGTGTTGGGGTCCGCCTCATATTCGACGTCGGGAAGGAAATCGCTCATAAGAGTCGGTCAATGTGTGAAAAAGTAACTCCTCGCTCCTCCCCCGGCTACGCGTTAGGCGTTTTCTTCCTCAATGGTAAGGGCGCCGTCGGATGCCAAATCAAACTCCAGCCCCAGGTCTTCCGAGCGTTCGGCGGTGAGCGTAATCGTTTCGACGAGCGTATTGCCCTGGTAGAACGTCGTGCCCGCATCGGGGCTCGCCGTGGTCAGGTCGCCCGCTTCAAAGAAGAGGGTGTCGAGTTGCACCTCGTCAAACCACGCGGTTAAAATGTCTTCCTGCCCGCTGTCAAGGTCGGAGGCGCCCGTGTCGAGGGTAATCACGCCGTCGTGCATGAGCGTGATGTCATAGGAGACGTCATTCCCGCGCTCCTCGGCGCTATACGTCACGTCGGAGGGGCGGACGCTCCCCGAAAACTCTAGCTGGCCGAACGTGAGTGTGAACGGCACTTCATCGGTGTCGGAGTTGTCGAGGAAGCCGTTGATCGTGTCCAGAAACGCCCCCTCCGAACTCGACGGCTCCTTGTAGTCGCCGCTCAGAGAAATCTCCATCTCTTTTGCGCTGATCGAGCGGAAGACGAAGTTGGGGTCGTCAAGGCCCCCGCGCTCGGTAAATTCGTGGGAGAAGGTCGCCTCCAGGGAGTTCACGCCCCGCGCCGTGTCGCCGCCAATCTCAAGACTTACGACGCCGTCAGCGCCGATCGCGTTGTCCTGGTCGGATTCTTGGTAGATCGACGCGCCGGAGATCGACCAGTCGACCTCGCCTTGCAGCATCTCGCCGAACTTATCGGCTTCCTTCTTCAAGAGCTCCAAGACGTCGATATTGGCCTCAAACGTCGCTTCTTCCTGCGCGCGGACATACGTGTCGTCTACGGCGACCGCTACGTCTACGCCTGCTATGTTGCTCATGGGTTTACACTATTCAGTGCGAAAGATCATGCGGAGTCGGACGGTGGGTTCAAACAATTCCGGCGCCTCGGCCGCGATCGCGCTCGCCGGAAGGTTCGGAAGGTCTTGGGTGTACACATGGCTCAGGCCGTCCGGCACGGGCGGCCCGTCCAAGTCGGACAGGTCCTCTTGCAGCGCGTCGCGCACAGATTCAGCGACCTGCTGGGCGCGCGCTACGCAGCGGGCCTCCACGTCGGCCCCGATCCCGAACTTGTCCAATGTCTCGTATTGGGGCGCCTCGTCTTGCTCCACGTCGAGAATGACGTAGGGCGTCGGCGGCTCCACGGCGTTCGGGACGCGCCGCGCCCATACGGCGCGCTCGGTCCCGTGGCCCAGCTCCGACAGCACGGACTCGGCGCGCGGCCGGAGCTCCGCCAAGAGGTCGTTTTCAATGGCTGGGAGGAACGTGTCTCTCATTCGCTAAACCCCTCTAGTTCGCCGCGCATCGCGCGTTGGAACGCCTCGCGGTGCTTCTTCCAGGCGCGGGTGAGATATTTCTTGCCTTCGATGCCGCGGTCCTCACTGCCGAACTCCTGCACGGCCGCGTAGCGCTTGTTGAAGACCACCTGCTCCACTTGGCCGCCCTGCAGGTTAATCCCGCCGGACGACTGGAGGAAGCCCGTATCAACGGGCGCGTGCTGCCGGGCGTCTCGCAGGATGCGAAGCGCAAACGCGTTGCGCGTGTCCGTCGCGCCCCGGGACACCTGGTCCGCAGCGACCTCCAGGTCGACAATCACTTGGCCGAGGTCGCTCTCATCAATGTCAACCTGTACTGCGCTCATCGGCGCCAGGGTCTAGGACCGTCGAAAATTCGTGGTAGCTTTTGATGTCGCCCCGCAGCACGGGTGGCCCCGTGATCCGCAGGTAGGCGTCGCGGTCGTGCCAGTAAAAGCGGCTTCTCTTATCCGTCACCTCGTCCCACGGGTGCGTGATGACCGTCGCGCGCTGGCTCGGCTCTTCTTTGCCAGCCCGTCGGTCGAGGCTGCCGCCATCTTCCTGCACGTCGGCGCGGCGCGTTTCGACGTCTTCCCACACCTCGCCCTCCAGATGGCCTTCGGGCGTGCGGCCCGCTACCGTTTTCTGCTGTAGCGTGACCGTATCAAGCATGGAGCCGGGATCCACAAACGCCATCTCACGTCACCTTCCACTGCTGGTAGGCGCTTTCGTCGGGGAGGTCCGCCGTTACGCTGCCAACCTGCACCGACGAGCGCACGTTGTAGCGGCTCGCAATATCGCGGAGCATCTGCATCTTGAGCGCCTGCGGCGGGTCTTCATATCCGGCCGTGTACTCCACCGTGACCAGCTCCCCGCCGGCGCCGCGGTCCAAGGTAAGCGTGCGACCGCCTAGGTCGTAGCTCTCCGCGTCTTGCGTCTCGCCATCCACGGTTACGTTGTCCACCGATGCGATCGGCGGAAACGGAAGGCGCGCGCGGCGGAAGAACTCTTCATACCTGGCCGTGACGCCCCTACGCGTAAGCAGGCGGCGCGTGATCTGCTCGACCTGCTCGCGCACGCCACTTATCAGCATCGCCACGAGCGCGTCGTCGCTCTGTGGCGCGTGGAGGTACTGCTCGACCGTCTCTAGCGCCAGCGGCTCGTCGGAAAAGTCCACCGGATCGACAGATAGGGACAGCCCGGACGGGCGCCGCTCCGTTTGGCGACGGCTGCGGTCAATCTCCGATACTAAGTCGGCGTAGGTGCTCATTTCACTTCAAAGCCTTTCGCGCGCACGGCGTCTTTGCCTTTGACGGTCGAACCATCGGGCAACTCGTAGTACCCGCCGCCCTTGTGCTCGGCGCGCTCGTCGAGGGTCTTATCCTCATACAGAAAGTTCTGCAGCCACTCGGGGAGCGGGTCGTCCGGCCCGTACTTTTCCGTGCGGACCGGACGGCCCAAGCTATCCCGACTGACCACAACCACCGTGGTGTCATTCATCGTTAGGCTCCGGCGACTTCAAGACCCTTTACGGCTTCGGCCAGCGCCAGCTCGCCGCCACTTCGGCCGCGGAAGTGGTACTCAATCTTGCCGGATTCCTTCGCGGAATACGGGTCGCGGATGAGCTCCATCTGCAGCCGGTCGCCGACGATGTACGCCCGCTCAAAATCGCCGAACACGAGGGGGATGTCCCCATCACCCGCAGTGTCAGCCGTCACCAGGTCTTCCATCTCGACGTACTCGTAGCCGTCGATGGTCGGCGGCGTGGCTTCGTTCAGGTTCGGCGTAAAGAGGAACATGCCCTGGTCATCCTGCAGCGTTCGCAGGTGACGCAGCGCCTCGCGCGTCACGCCCCACACGCCATTCGTGCGGTACGTCTGCTTTACGCGAAGGGGCAGCTGCCGGACATCTTCGGCCGTAATGGACGTGATGTCGTTTTCGGCGTCGGCGCCCTCTTCCGTTTCAAAGTCCGCGGCGGTAAGAAGGCCTTGCGGCTCGCCGGATCCGGACCCTTGCAGGAACTTCTCGCCTTGCAAGCGCTCCAGCTCCGTGGCGACCAGATTCTGCACCTCAGCCTCCACGTCGAAGGCGGAGTCCTCGATCATCTGGCGGGTGACGCCGATCTGCACGAAGAACTCCGGCAGATCGATCGTAATCATATCGTCATTGTCCTCGCCGAAGTCGAGGTCGTCGTCATTCGTGCGCGTGCCCGTTTCCGCGACGTAGGCGGCCGACGGTCGCTCCTGCAGCTTCGGAATGTCGATCCGCTTGCGGTCGGTGCTCAGAACGCGCGCCACCTGACGCACCGGGCTGATGTCGACTGCGTCTTGGATGATCTCCTCGACGAACTCGCGCGGAGCCAAAGCGTCGCTCTGGTTCGCGCCGGAGCCGATCGAGAGGTCCTTCGTGTCGCTCGGGTGCAGATACTCTTTGTACGTCTCCGCGTCGACCGGGCGGTTGTTAATCCAGTCGTTAAACGCCTTGCGGTGCTCGGAGACGTCGCCGGACGTCGATTCCATCTCAACGCCCCGCCGGGAAAGCTTCGTTTCTAGCTCGTCCTGACGCTCCTTGAGATCCTCCAGTTCGTCCAGCTTGTCGTTCGCCGCTTCGATCTTGGCCTGGGTAGACGGGAGCGTATTTTTCAGCTCCTCCAGCTCTTCGTTCTTCTGCTTCACGCCATCGCGAAGCTCCGCAACCGCGTTCTTCAGTTCGGTCTTCTCCTGCTTGGAAAGTGCCATAGGTCAAAGTTGATCGTTGATAGATTGCAGTTCGTCGATCAACTCTGCCTCCGATGGGCCGCCGTCGGCCGGATCGGAAGCGCCACTCGCGCCGACTTCCTTCCGCAGAGGATCGATCAGATCGTCCTCCTTGGCCAGAAGGGGCGCCAGTTGGCGTGCGAGTTTCTGAAGCGCCGCGTCATCGTCAAGAAAGCTCTTGACGCCCGTAACGCGCGCTTCGGGGTTTTCGGGGATTTGCGTAAGACTGAACTCAAATGTCTTGACTTCTTTGATAATACGGGCTTTGCGCTCGGGGTCGTAGTCGTCTTTGACGACCTTGAACCCGAAGCTCATGCCGATCGGCGTGTCGTGCTTCTGCGCGTGGCGGATGTGCGAGGCCACTTCGCGGCCGTGCCGCGTCTCCTTGTTGACGTGCCCGGTCACGCGCACGCCGTGGGAGTCCTCCTCGGCGTAGACGACGCCGAGGCGGTTTTTCATCGTCATCTGGTGGTCGGTGATCAATGGAAACTTGCCGTCGTTCCGGTTGATCGTCTGCTGCATCGCGCCCTTCTGCAGAATATCGCCGCCCCGGTCTTTATTGCCGAAGACCGCGCCGTAGGCTTCGAAGGTAAACTCTTCCTCGGTCTCCTCCTTGACCTCCAGGCTCTTCGTCTGAAAGGTCATGCGGCGCTCATCCGTGGCGGTGGACTTGGTTTCGCCGGCTAGGGCCGCCTCGATGCGATCCAGGGCGGTCTTTTCGCCGCGCCCGCCCATCTCATCCTCGTCGTGGTAGTCCTGATCCTCATGGCCGCCCATCTCGTCGTCATCATGGCCGCCCATTTCGGAGGTGTGCTCCTCCCACGCCTCATGCGTCGCGCACGGCATAAACACTGGATCCCCGTCGCCCTCATGGACGTGGATCCCGTCGCAGCCGATCTCGTCGGCGCGGGCGGAAGCGTCGAAGGGGTCGTCGAACGTGTCCGGCTCCTGCTTGGTGGTCATGGCGCGCGTTTCAGGCAGAGAATCAATGATCGTCAGCGCGGCCGCGCGGTGGACAACGAGCGTGTCGGTCGGCGCCCACTCCTCGCCGTCGAAATCGTGGACGCGGATCAAAAACGCCGGGTCGTCCTCCGTCCCGTCCATCGTCGGACCTTCGGGCTGGGCCTCAATCGTGCCGTCGGTTTCGATCTCCTCGACCTGGCCATACGCCAAGCCGCCGGAGGAGTCCCAGCGCACAAGGTCGCCTTCGCTAAGCTCGTCCGGATCTGCTTTCTGCATCGCCATCTCTTCTAGTTGCTGTAGTGTCGATTCGACCCAATCAAGGCCTGCCTCGCCGCCCCAGGCCAGAATCATCATCCGCTGGCACGACTCGGGGTCTTGCTCGTCAAGGGCCCCATCTACTTGGGCTAAATGTCGGCTCAGAAAACTCTGCATCCGCTGCACCGTCTCGGCGGAGACGGGCTCGCGGTTGGCCAGTTGGTTCGCGCGCTGCCACCCGACCTGCGTGCCACAGCTCCCCGGATTGCCCGTCTCGTCTCGGAGGTCCAGGGCTTCCTGCGCGCGGTCCGCGACGTCCTGCGGCGGCCGGAATGTCTCCTGCTTCAACGCATGGGCGCTTTCTTCGGGCGGCTCCAGGTCGCGCCCAAACTCCTCGTTCAGTATCTGCCGCGTGAGCCGCTCCATCCCGCCCGGATCGTTCGCGAGGTGGCGCAACGTCCGAGCGCTTTCGGCGGCGTTTTCGTTGAACCGCGTGATGCCAAGCGGGAAGCTAATCAGCTCATCGACCGTGTCGGCGTTGGCGCTCCCTTCCCCGCTGGTGGCGGCGATGCGCCGCGCGTCCTCCGGGTCAAGATCCGCCACGCGCTCCGCGTCGATGCCCAAGGCATCAGCGTAGGCTTCGAGCGGCGGCCGCTCCCACGCCTCGCTCGTCGTGCCGTCGAGCTCAATCTCGTCGTACGTCCGGGCCGTCTCTCGCGCCATAAACACAAAAAAGCGCCGCGCCCCTCACGGAGCACGGCGCCCTACATGCCGAAATTGTGGCAAGGTCAAAATGGGAGCTAGGGGTAAACCTAGCGGCGTCTCATCACTTATATCGGCCGAACCGTCAAAAGGTTCACGCCTCATCCAAGGCGCGCACGCCGATCTCGCCGCCCGCCTGCTCATAGATTTCGACGCGGTCGTGCTTCGCGGCGAGGCGTCGCACCTTCGTCCACTGGTCGACGCACTCATCGGCGCCGGGCGTCGGTAGGTCTTTGTTCAGTCGAAGAGCGTCTGTCATCTTAGCGGTGTATTCCATGTCAGCGTCTAGTTCCACGCGAAAGCCAGTGTCGTATTTGATTCAATCCGGCCGCTATCCTGGTCGATGGTTGTCACGGCTTGGTGGCGCCCTTTGTCGTCGGACAGCCACGTTTGAATCTCCGTCACGCCACCCCGATCAACGGACGCGGTGAGCATGTCGAGGTCGTGGTGGTCTACCTGTCGCAGTTTGCCGGTCATATCAGTTCCAGGTAAATACCAAAATCCGATCGATAGCTTGCCCGTTCAAGTAGATGGTAAGCTCCACGCCTCGGCTCGTCACGTCGCGGCGGAACGTACGTCTCACGAGAGCACCACCCCGCGGCTCTGGTCGACGTCATCGGCCGGGAGGTGAGCGATCGCGCAGCGGCAGTTCACGCGCTGGGCCGCCGAAAGCGACGGGTCGCCCGGATAGTCGGCCGTCTCGCCGTCAGGAGGAAGCACGAACTCCTCATCCATCGCTACGAACTTGCGCTCGCCGGTCATCTGCAAATGCGCCTCGCGCGTCCGATCGTCCGCCGTGTGGATCCACTCCTTGACGAGCGTAAGCCCCGTGGCAGCCGCGCCGACATTCGAGGCTTTGTTCGACGCCGTGATGATCTCGGTGCGGGCGATCCGGCGGGCGCGGATGCGGTTCGTGGCATCGATCTCATCCTCAATGCGACGGGCCAGCGCTTCAGCGCCGAGGCCATCCTCCGCGCCTTGCTGTAGAATCTCGTTGATCCGGTCCCGCGTGGTGGCGGCGATGTTACGCACCTCGCGGCTGCCCTCTTCGCGCAGAAAGCGATCGACCTCATCGAGCCATTCGACTTCAGCCTCCTCTTCGGACTGGGCCACCTTTTCTTCGCCGCGCGCCTGCCGCCAGCCAAGCCGGGCGAAGTCCGTGCCGACGTCCTGCCACGTCTCTGCGAGGAAGTCCTCCACGATATCCGCATGGCGGCGCACTTGGTCGCGCACGAGGTCGCCGGGCGTCTCCTGTAGGATCTGCGCCGAGGCGCCCGTGCGTTCAATCTCTTCGGTCACCGCTTCGGTGAGATCATCGAGCATCACGCGGGCGCTACGCGCGACCGCGGGTTCTGCGCTCTGGCGCATCCGGTCGGCGCGCGTCCAGATGCGACTCTCTCGGTCGGACTGCTTCTGGCCGAGGCTACTCAGCGTCTGCGGCGTCTTGACCGCGCCGAATGTGTCACACAGGGGGCAGGTCATCCGCTTTCGGTCGGTTCATCGGCAATACTGGCGGGGCCGGCGAGCGGCACGCGGTTCTGCGGCACCAAGGCCACGTCCCCGTTCTCTAGCGGCTCCATCCCGCGCCGCTCCCGGTACTCGTTGATCGTGATCGCGCCCGCCTGAAGCTCAGCCAAGTCCTGCTCGCGCTCCGCTTCGGGGTCGCTCTGCAGGGCGGGGACGTTCGGGTCGATGCCGAACGCGAGGTCGCCCTCCGGGGCGCTAAACTGCGGCCGCAGCCAGTGGTCAAGTTCGGAGGCGATCATCTTTGCGAGCGGAATGGCCGTCTCCGTGTAGAGGGCTTCCCGCGCCTGAGCTACATTGTTGTAGACCTTGTTTTCCGGGTCGCCCAAAAGCTCCGGCGCCGGTCCCATCGCCACGGCGATCTCACGGGCGCTCTGCTGCTCTAAGGGAAGAAGCTGCATCTCTTGCGGGGACAGGCCGATCTGTTCGATCGACACGTTCTGCGCGTTGCCCATCACATTCGGTTCGGTGCGGCCCTCCCGCAGCATCCGGTCAAAGCTTGACTCCACCTGGTCCATCCAGTCGAGCTCCATGTCCTTTTCGCGCTCGACGGAAATCTCCGCTTCGATCCCGACGAAGTACGGCGGCACGCCCGACGCCTTGAGCAGCGCGCGGGAATACCGTCTCGCAAAGTTATTGACATCGCCCGCCCCCGCGGCCGCCCGGACCAGGGACTGCCCTTTGAACTGGTTGTCCGGATTGACGAGGCGGACCATGTGCATCTCATCGGTCGACCACTGCGCGCTCGCCTCATCGTCGCGGAAGCCCTGGATCATCGAGTCGGCCATGCGGTCGACGATCGGGTCGATGCGGCGGGGCTGCGGCGCGTAGAGCTCGCGCGGCGCGTCGTCCGGCGCAGGGCCGACGCCCTCAATAAAGCCGTGCCCGTTGAGAAGGAGAAGCGTGACGAACCGCTCGATGAAGGACCGCTTCCCGCGCAGCGGGTTCGGGCGGTTGATGAGCTCCGACGCCGGGTGATCCGTCACTTTCTCTCGGCCCGCGCCTTCGTCGGTATAGACGTCGATGTCCAGCTCCGCGACCGCGCTACTTACAAGATTCACCGCCCTATAGATGTAGGGGTTCTCCTGGTAGCCCTCGCGGATGTAGTCTAGGGCGGCCGCGTCGGAGGTGCTTGCGCCGAACACATCCGAATAGGACACGGCGCGGCTCTTCGTCTCCGACTGCTGGTCGCCTTCGATCCACTCTACAAATCCCATAACACTGTCCGTCTATGCAAAATAAGGCACTTTCTGTTCGCTCTTCAAAAGCAGATCCGTAAGCGCCCACACGAGCGCGTCCACGCGATCGGGGCTTTCGCCGCCGCTGGCGTGGGGGTCCCAGGTCGTCATCTGATCTTCGAGTTTGTCCATCCGCTCCGCGTGGCGCACCTTGCCCTGCTCGTAGAGGGCCGCCACGGGTTCGGCGCGCTGCTGCTTGCCCCGGCTCGCCGAGATTACATCGACCGGCAGGGACGCATCAGCCGTTTGGATCGTGCTTTGGACCATATCCCCGCCGAAGTTGCGCTCCGCCACGATGCGGTCGGCCTGATGCTTCTGGTAGACGCTGCGCACGGCGCGCGCCCAAGCGTTCGGGCTACCCTTCATCGAGGCGTCCTCTAAGACCCAGGCGTAACCGCCCGACCGTCCGGCGCAGACGATCCCTACTTCATCCGGGCCGCCGCCCGCCGGGTCGACGCCGACCACCACCCGCTCCAAGCTCGGCGGGTCGCTGTCGTAGGCGATGTCGTCCCAGCTCCAGAGCGCGCCGTCGACGCTTACAAACTCGCCTTCGACCTCTTGGCGACGGAAGCGCTCCGTGTACTTCTCCTCTAAGCTCTCCAGAAACGCATCCGGCAGGTGGGGGTTGTCCGTGGAGCTCGACCGGACCACGCTGTACTCCGCGCCGCCCTCGACGAAGGTGTCATACACCCAGTTGTGACCGCGCGGGGTCGTCGTGATCCAAGCGCGGCCCGGCTCCAGGCGCAACCGGCCGAGCAGGATGTCCCACACCTCTTCGCCGCAGAGCGCCGCCTCATCCATCCAGAACCAACCCAAGTTCGTCCCACGGAGCCGATCCGGTTTGTCGGCCGACCGGAAGAGGACGACGGATCCGTTCTGCATCGTCGCGCGCATGTCCGCCTTGTTGAACTCCGCCACGCCGCCCTCGGACAGCTCGTCCCACGTTGGCAAAACGGCGTCTTTCAGCATCGGATACGTTGGGGCTACGATCGCCCCGCGCGGGCTGGTTTTCGTCGCCCGGAGCGACTTGAGGCATCCGGCGAACGTCTTGCCGCTCCCTACTCCACCCACGTACCCGTCGAAGCGGGCATCCGAGCGGAGAAAGTCATATTGGGGCCGCGTGGCCTCAATCGTCATCGGGTGGGACAATTGTGATGTCAAAGGCGTCGCCGCTGATCTCTTTGCGCTCCCGGTCTGACCAGTCGTACCGGTCGTCGTGGACCTCTAGGATCTTCATGAGCGCTTTGTAGTGATCTTTGTGCTCCGGATCGCGCATGAGATCGGCCAGGCGCCCCCGCGCTTCGCGCACTAAGGGCGGCCGGCTGTTTTCAATGGCCTGCTCGACGGTTTTGTATTCGTCGGCATAGCGGTAGATGGTAGACCGGTCGCATCCGAGCGTCTGAGCGGCGTCTTTAATCACGCCGCCACATTCACGGATGGCCTCTGCCATCTCTTTGGCCGTGTATTTCTTTTTTCGTCCTGGCATGCGCGCGTTACGTTGCAGTGTTGTAGTTTAGGCATCACCCTCGCGTCGGGTCGGTCTTGACTCATGCGGGCTCCAGTAGGTCCACCTCGACCAGATCGTGGGCGCCGACCGTCATCTCCTGCACGAGCGTCTCGATTGCGTCCGCGTCAATATCCGGCAGGTCGCGCCCGCGCTCGTCGG
>OBKM01000694.1_pt1 | contig 15946 bp, 14 predicted proteins | sample 1519691 | NCBI WGS metagenome assembly OBKM01 (sample SAMEA37050418, study PRJEB22526) | metagenome | biome: saline pan; feature: lake; material: water | place: Egypt | collected 2015 | depth 0.5 m | reverse complement strand
TTGGGACGATGAGAGCGTGGCGACTCCGACCATTCGTGGTCGTCCCACTCGAACCCCACGGGCCGTGCCATCGGCCTGACTGCCTGTTCTGTGTGCCGTTGACGAGACGCTTCGCGTCTCGTTCGCCAATCAGAACTCGGAGAGTTCTGATGACGTCTCAGGAACGTTTCTGACGCCGTAAGGTCGGCGTGGCCCTTGAATCCACACGGACAGGTGAGCGTGTCCCGATGCCGTGTCGTTCTGTCTGTCGAACCGCACTGCGGGCACTCCTGGCTGGTCAACGCTTCCGACCGTACATCGACCGCGATACCGTATTCTTCGGCGGTACACGCCAGTCGTTCGGTGAACTGCTTGAACGCCCAGAAGTTGTGGGTCTTGGCGTTCGTCTCGACCGACCAGTGCGTGTCGAGTACGTCGGTCAAGCCACCGATATACACCGTGTCCACGCCGTCCTCGAACAGTCGTTCGAGCAGGTCACGACACAGTGCTTCTTGAGCGTGGTCGCGGCGACGAGTCCGTTTCCGGTACAGCCGCCGGATACGCTCGCTACTATATTGACCTTCTTCGAGTTTGGACTGTAACCGGGCGATTTCTCGTGTCGTGTCGCGGAACCGCTGGAATAACTCACGACCCTCGTACAGATATTGCTCGCCGGTTGTCGTGGTACAGGCAACGAGATTGTTCGCACCAATGTCCAGAGCGGCCGTCTCGTCGGCCAGTGGAGTGTCCCGTGTATCGTCAGAAACAGTTACGGGTTGCGAAGCTCGGAAGGTGCTGTCAGTCTCGTCGTACCACAGGTCCAACCGGCCCTGTTTCTCGTAGTCGGGCCAATTTGGGTCACCAGCTATTTCGAGTCGGAGCCGCCCAGTGTGGTCGTATCGGTCTTTCAACTCGCTCCCGACCAGTATCTCAAGCCGAGAGCGGTCGCCCCATTCGACGGTGTACGACGTGTTGCGAATGACGGTCTTGAGTTGCCGCCCATCGTCCTCGTTTCCTCGGAATCCCGGCGGTTCCGGGTGCTTCGTGACCGAGGTATTCGACTCGTCGTGGTACTTGTTCTTCGTGTCGAAGAACCCGCGCCACGCTTCGCTATTTTTGCGGATCACCTGTTGGGCGGTGGATACACCGAGAACGCCTTTGTACTTGCCTTCGAGACTGCCTGTATCGGCGTCCCATACGTCGCCCTCGAAGCCGTCCTCGTCGTTGTACCGCATGAGGCGCTGATAGTTGACTTCGTTCCAGAGCGCGGCGGAAGCGTCCAACAGGTCCCGTAGCAGTTGCTCACCATCGTCGGTGAGCGGTCGCACGGCGAATGTGTTGGTACGCTTCATCCAAAGTATAATGCGTCCCTGTGTCTAGTAAGTCTGCTGATGAGGCCAAACATCGACATTGAATGGGCAATCCACGGACGAATCAAAGACTACGCAGAAGCGAACGGCATGAATCTCTCGGAAGCCTATACTGAGGTGTTAGAGGCTGGACTGGAAGCGTTGGAGACTCACGACCAGCAGTAACGCAGCGGTTTCTCACCGGAGCGTACGCGGTTCATGCCCGCCCTGCTCAGTCCTCGGCTCCGACTGAGTGTCGGAACGCTGGTTCTTCGCGGGAAGGGCGGGACTCTCTCGCTGTTACAGGTAGGCCGGTTCATCAAGGGCGTGTACCGGGTGCTTGTGAGCGTGTAGTCTGCCTGCACAGCCACCGTACGTTTTTGTGTATTTTCCCACGGTAACGGCGGAGGATGACCATATCACACCTTTCAAGTAGAATCATCCACAATAGAAGCTACCCTACTTGCTCCCATGGCATCCGAAGCACAGAGTTGGAATCCCCCGAGTGGAACCGCCGCGAAAGCAAAGTACGTCTTACTCGCCGTCGGGCCGATGGCCGTGTTGGTCAGCGCCTCGATGGGTCCTGGCTCGATCTCGTCGCTCGTCGTCGCTGGCTCCGAGCTTGGGTACACCGCCCTGTGGCTGCCGCTGCTCAGCGGCTGGCTGGCGGCAGCAGTCCACTACACGAGCGGAAAAGTTACTTCGATTACCAACCAGACACCGGTCGAGGTGGTGAGTCGGTACTCACATCCGATCATCTCGATTCTGTTGTTTGTCGGCCTGATCATGGCGTGGTATTTCGTCGTCGTGATCGAAGGCTTCCTGCTGTTGTCGACGACACTGGCGTTGGCGCCCGCACTCGAGCCGTTTATTGTACCCGTCGTTGCACTCCAGATTCTCCTCATCGCCGCGATTTTCACCGGCGGATTCGACGTCGTCAAGGGCGTTCTCTCCGCACTGGTCGTGGGACTGGCCACGATCTTCCTCATCAATGCCGTCCAGGTGGGCCCCGACGCCGGCGCAACGGCGGCCGGACTGCTCCCGACCGAGGTCCCACCAGGGCTCGCACAGGTCGGCTTCGCAGGAATCGTCGGTGGCTCCATCGGCGTCGGCCCGATCTGGTATGCGTACCTCGCCAAGGACAACGGCTGGGGTGAGCGGGACCTGCCCTTTATGGCCTGGGACCAGATCACCTTCCACGGGATCCTGTTTGGGTTGTTCAGCGTCGGCATCTACCTCTCTGCGGCTGCAACCCTGCAGGGCACCGAAGTAGCCGGTGAACTCGACGCCGCACAGGCCCTCGAACCAATCGCCGGCAGCCTGGCGGCGTTTCTGTTCACACTCGGTCTCTGGGCGGCAGTCTTCACGACGATCGGCGGCATGTCAGCGATCGGTGCATACGTGATCGGTGACATCCTCAACAACGTTCCCGGCTTGGGTGCCGACATCGAGTTGAGCCTCGACAGCCCGGTGATTCGTGCCGTAACCGGCCTCGGAATCGTCTTCTCCGGGCTCGGTATCACCTTCGAGCGGCAACCACCCCTTCAGTTGATGGCGGAGGGTGTGGCCCTGCTGACCCACGTCGCTCCGGTGTTCATCGCCGTTTTCACCATCGCGGTCATCCGCCGGGGGGACCTCGGTGGCCGGGTCGGCCCGTGGTATCTCGTGGTGGGACTGGTGGCTGCGTTCCTCGTGACGCTGTACTCCTCGTTCTTGACGGGGGTAGCGTTGACTGCCGTCGGGCTGGTGGTCATTGTCGGAATACTGGCAAACGTCCTCTACAACGAGTGGCAGGACACCGATCGGCTGGCGCCGCCGTCCCGGACAGCCGGCCAGCGGTCTGACTGACACGGTCACTGCTCCGTTCGCGGCGTGGTTCGTCGGGTATATACCGCCGTGGCCGCAACCGGGTGCATATCATGTCCGATACGATGCAGGCGGTTGGGTTCCACGAGCACGGCCCCCTCGAGAACTACGAGTTACTCGAGGTCGACCGGCCGACGATCGATGACGACGAGGTGCTCGTCGACGTGCGTGCCTCGGCGTTGAACCACATGGATCTCTTTGCGGTCCGTGAACTGGACATGTACGTCCCCTCCTATCCGTTCTGGACTGGCGGGGACGTCGCCGGCGAGGTCGCTGCAGTTGGTGAGTCGGTGACAGACTGGGCGGTCGGCGATCGAGTGGTGTTGAATCCTTTCTTCCCGAATCATGATACCCTCGGCGAGATGCGTCCCGGGGGCCACGCCGAGTACGTTGCCCACCCCGCCGATCTGTTGTTCGAGATCCCCGACCACGTCGACTTCGAGACGGCAGCGGCGGTGCCAATCGCTGGGGGAACGGCCTGGCGAGCACTGTCTACCCGGGGCGAGCTCAGGCCCTACGAGGAGCTGCTCGTCGTGGGCGCAACCGGTGGGGTAGGCAGCTTCGCAGTGCAGATTGCCACCGAGATCTTCAACGTCAAGACCGTCTACGGCACGACGAGCACCGAACCGAAAGCCGAGTTCCTCAGGGACCTTGGGGTCGATACCGTCATCAACTACGAGGAGGAGTCCTTCGACGAACGGATCTGGGAACTGACCGACAAGAGCGGCGTCGACGCCGTCTACAACTGTGTCGGCGGTCCAACCTGGACGAAGTCGATGCGGTCCCTTCGTGAGGGCGGCCGACTGATCACCTCGGGGGCGACCGCTGGCCCGAATCCCGAGACCGAACTCCGGTTGTTGTTCATCCGGCAACTCGACTTCATCGGGAGTTCCGCGGCCACGAACGAGGAACTGGAGACGTTCTTCGAGTACGTCTGGGATGGCACCGTCGAGCCGGTCATCCAGGCGACGTTCTCCCTCTCGGAGTACGAGACGGCCTTCCAGAAGATGGACAACCGGGAGCTGTACGGCAAGGTCCTGTTCACCCAGTAGCCGCTTCGAGACCGACAAACCCTATACTGCCCGGTCCTCTGCATGCAGGTATGACCGACGAGGGGCCGCCGGCAAACTTCACCGCCGGCTTCGACCAGCGGACCGTCCCAGACCCCGATGCCACCGCGTTGATTCAGGCCGAAACGGGCGTGCAGGTCACCCACGAGGCGTTTAGAAACCGTGTCGCAGCAGCCGCGAACGTGTTTCGTGCCCACGGCCTTGGTGAAGGCGACCGGATCGCGTTGTTCTTCCCCAACGAACTCACCTACCTGTACTGTTTTTTCGGGGCGATGCGGATTGGCGCCGTCCCGGTGCCGGTGAACATCAAGGTGCCCGATTCGACGATCGAGTTCATCGTCGCGGATTCGACTGCGTCTATGGTCGTGACGAGTGCCGATCCACGAGGCTACGAGCCGGCGGTCCACGGTGTCACCGCCAATGTCGACCAGATCGAGACCGTCTTCGTTGCCGGCTCCGAGGCCACGCCAGCCGACTTCGGGGGTGTCGAGACCACGGCCTTGGCGCCAGCGATGGCAGAAGCCCCCCGGCGTGTCGACGCGGCCTCGGTCGCGCCGGAGGACCCGGCAATGCAGGCCTACACGAGTGGGTCGACCGGCCGGCCGAAGGGTGTCGTCCTCACCCATCGTGGGGTCGCCTGGAACACCGAGGCGGTCGGCGATGCCTGGTTGCTCGACGCAGACGAACGGGGCAACGCCGCAACCCCGCTGTACCACAAGAACGTGATGCCCCAGGTGAAGGCCCTCCTCCAACGGGGGGGCAGCGTCGTGGTCATGGACGGCTTCGAGGTCGAGTCGCTGCTCGCGGGTATCGAAACCTACGACATCACCTTCATCACCGGGGTGCCAGCGATGTACAAGATGCTCCTCAACGAGGAAACACTGCTCGAGGCGTACGATACCAGCTCGCTGAGATTCGCCATCGCCGGCAGTGCCCCCGTTTCACCCGAGCTGTACAACCGGTTCGTCGAGGCCTTCAAGACACCGTTGCTGGAGGCATACGGACTCACAGAGGGTGGGCCTGTGGTGTCGGTGTCTCCCCGGTGGGGCGTGACCAAAGTCGGCGCCACCGGGCCAGCACTCCCGGGGTGTGACACGATGGTCGTCGACGTCGACACGGGCGAGCCGGTCGAACCGGGGACCGTCGGGGAACTACTGGTCTCGAACCCCGGTCTGGGGACGTACTTCAACCGCCCCGAGGCGAACGAAACAGCCTTCGAGCAGCGAGACGGGCGAACCTACCTCCATACCGACGACCTGGCGACGGTCGACGAGGATGGCTATCACTCCATCGTGGGCCGGGTCGACAACATGATGATCGTCGGCGGCGAGAACGTCTACCCAACGGCCGTCGAGGATCTTCTGCTTGGCCACCCAGCAATTACAGACGTGGCCGTCGTTCCGGTTGCACACGACATCAAAGGCGAGGCGCCAGTCGCCTTCGTCACGACCACCGACGAGACCCTCACGGAAGCGACCATCAAGGAGTACGCACTCGGACAGGGTCCTGCCTACGCTCATCCGCGGCGGGTGTTGTTCGTCGACGAGCTCCCACGAACCGGGACCGAGAAGATCGACCGCATCGCACTTACAGACCGTGCCGAAGCCGAGATCGGCATGATCGAGCGGACCTGATCGGTGGGTTTTACCACGGTTGTCCCCATCGATACAGTACCATGGGACCGAATCTGGACGACGGGATCTTCGCAGTCAACACAGACGTCTACGGCGTCGTACTGGACGACCCCGAGACACTGGTCGGGTACATCATCGACGACGATCAGCCCGCGATTATCGAACCGGGGACCGCACACGGTGTCGACCGGCTCGTCAACGCACTGACGGCCCTCGACATCCCTCCCGAGTCGATTACACACATCGTCGTTGGCCACTACCACATCGATCACTCCGGTGGTGTGCCAGGCCTGCTCGCAGCTGCCCCCAATGCGACATGGTACGCTCACGAGGAGATGGTGGAGTGGATGACCGACCCGGAGCTTTTCGACCGACTGGTCACGAGTTCGAAGGAGTCACTCGGTGCGCAGTTCGACACGATGGGCGCGCCGGACCGGCCACTTGATCCCGAGCGGCTCCAGGCTGTCGGAGACGATGGAACGACCATCGATACCGGCGCCCGTACCCTCGAGATCATGCACACACCGGGACACACCGCCGACCACATCTCCGCGGCCGTTCCGGAGCAACAGCTACTGTTCGCGAATGAAGCACTCGGGCGGTATTTCCCAAAGACCGACGTCTTTCACCCCCCGATTACAGTCCCAGCATTCGACATCGAGGCGACCCGTGAGTCGATCGCCCGCCTCGCTGCGGGAGACTGGGAGCGCATCGCCTTCTCGCATGCCGCCGTCCGATCGGACCCCGAGACGGTCTTCGAGACAGCCGTCGACCAGCTCGACCGGTTCGTCGACCGGGTGCCTGCAATCTACGACGCCACCGACGAGGACCTCACGGCGACAATCGAGCGGGTCCGCAGCGAGCTGTTGGGCCTCGACGGTGGGTACCCCGAGGCGATCGCTGCCTCACAGGCCGAGGTCTGCACGAAAGGGCTGTTACGAAGCGTTGGCCGCCTCTGAGGAGTTACTGTGGGGACAGCTGATCGCGGGGATACAGATCCAGTTCGTGGACCGTCGCCGGTGTGGGCTGGGCACAGGCAAACCGAATTGCCGCCGCAACCGTCTCGGGCTCGAGGGCCTCGCCGTGCTCGTAGCGGTCCCGCTGGCGCTGGCCGTCGCCGAAGGCGAAGTCGGTTCGGACCGCACCCGGGTTGACCACCGAGATACCGACGCCGGCGTCTCCTTCCCGGGCCTCGAGACTGTGTGCAAACTGCCGCACCCACCCTTTCGTCCCTGCGTAAACCGGATTGATCGGAAACGGATGCTGTCCGGCCGAACTCCCGACAAATACGATTGTCCCCTCAGACTGGCGCAGTGCCGGCAGCGCCGCCCGCGTAACGTAAAACGAACCGGCGACGTTGGTCTCGATGATCCGCCGAAAGGCCGCATCGTCGGTGGTGGCAACCTCTCCCTGGATGCCCGTGCCGGCGTTGTGCACGACGAGATCTAACCCATCGAACCGCTCGACGGCCGCCGTAACGAAAGCCTCGACCGCAGCCGGATCACGAACGTCGACGGGGATCGCCTCCACGGCGACGTCGTGGGTCGCCTCGAGGTCTTCGGCGAGGGTCTCGAGGTCCTCGGCCGACCGGGCGCCGATGGCCAGTGAGACACCGGCTGCTGCAAGCTCTGTGGCGGTTGCTCGTCCGATCCCTGCACTCGCGCCGGTCACGATCCCGGCTGTGCCCTCGAGCATACCACGGGGTAGGCAGACGAGTGGCATGGGTCCTTTGTCACAATGCACAAAACCGAGGCCTACCACAGGCTAGCTATGACACTTGGCGACGACGACGTCGTCCTCGATCACGTGACGATTGCTGGAACAGCACTCGAGCAGCTCACCAGTGCCGTCGAGAAACTCGGCATCGAGCCGGTCTTTGGCGGCTCACACGACGACCTCCCGACGCACATGTCGGTCGTCGGATTCGAGGACGGCAGTTACGTCGAACTGATTGCGAAGGAAACTGCCGGAACCGCGCCGTACTGGGACCGGGCGATGGACGCCGATGCGGGCCCGTGTGCGTGGGCGATCCAGTCGACGGACATCGACGCCGATACGGCGGCGCTGCGTGCAGCCGGAATCGACGTCGACGGGCCGGAGCCGTACAGTCGTGACCGGCCGGATGGCACGACCGCCCGTTGGCAACTCGCCTTCCCCGGCGACGGGGAGCCTGGAACGCTGTTGCCGTTTCTAATCGAGGACACCACACCCCGCAGCCGGCGTGTCCAGCCGACGCCATCGGCCGCCACGGCGGGGCTGGTTGGCACCGCCGAGGTTATTCTCGCCGTCTCGGAGCTGTCCACAGCCCGTGAGACGATGACACGAGCCTTCGAGACGGCAGCCCCCACGACCGGGGACGTCGAGACCGGTCCCTTCGCGGGGTCTGTTGCCCGGTTCGATGCGCTGCCGGTGACACTGGTCGAGCCGGGGCCTAACGATCCACTGGCAGAACGGCTCACGACCGTCGGTGACGGCCCCTGTGGGTTCGTTTTCGAGGCCACACCGACGGCCTACGAGCAGATCGAACCGACACACAGCCAGCCACTCGGCGCCGAGACAATCGAGGTGATCGACCCGGCCGCAGTCGGCGGGTTGACCTACCTCGCACTCACTCCTGCAGCCGGTCACGCCCGCTGAGAACGCCCGTCACGCAGGACAGTCTTTATCGGCACCTGGCTGTTCTGTACTGGTAACAGAGGACGAGGCTGTGCCAGACCACCGACAGTCCCAAGACGGGTCCGGCGAGGTTGAGTACGACCCCACGACAGGCAGGTACGACATCTACGAGTGTCAGAAGTGTGATAACATTGTCCTCAAAGTCGGCCGCGATGACCCGCCGATGTCGTGTCACGACAGGCCGATGCAGCCCATCGAAGAACTCGATATCCCCGTCAAAGAGCCGGACCTCCGACAGGTCTTACTCCAGGCCTTCGGTCTCCCGAAGGCCGGCCTCGATATCTGTCTGTGTGTCATCGGTGAGGGTCCCCTCACCGCAGGTGATGTGGCCGACCGACTGGAGTACGACCGCAGTACGGTGGCACGGTACCTCAATACGCTCGTCGATCTCGGCTTGCTGCAGCAGTCACGCCTCAACCGGGATGGCGGTGGCGTCGTGAACGTCTATCACCCCGTCGAGTTGCACCAGATGCGCCGGGAGACGTTGGTTGGGTTTTACGTCTGGGCCGGGGAGGCAGCAGCTCGCATCGAGGACGCGAACGTGATGCAGGAAGACTACCACAAAGAGAACGCCACCGGGGAGTTGCCGGATGTTTTCTGGGAGCAGTTCCCGGACGACTGGGCGACCAGCCGTCTGCACCGAAGGGGTGATCGGAGGCGATGTCCAGCCGGTGGTGGACTGTCGGCGGGGGACAGCCTCTTTGTGCCGGCCCCAGCCCCACGGCGAGGCCGACTGTGCGGGTTGGCTTGACATCTCCCCGTGAGACCCTGTCACTGATCACCGCTGGACCCCATCCACGCCGGACCGCTCGACGATGACGGCCGCGACGCCACGACCGGGGCTGGCCCTGTCGGTCCAAATAGACAGCACTCACTATCTGTATCCCTGTTCAGATCACCACGCTTATCTGTACTGGTGTTCGGACACCCGGTATGTCGGAGTCGATCTCCAGAATTCGCAGCCTCCTCGAAGATCAGCTCGACATCTGCTGTGATGCAGCCGTCGACCAGCGTGTCGCTGAACTGGAGTCACTTGCCTCAGCGACCACCGGTAGTGACAATCTGCGCCCGGTGTTCGCCACTCTCGGTGACGAAACGCGGTACCGGCTGGCGCGGGTGTTGACCGGTGCGGACCGAGCGCTGTGTGTCTGTGAACTCGAGGTGGTCGTCGAGGTCAGTGAGAGTGCGGTCAGCCACGCGCTGTCGGATCTTACAGCCGCGGGGCTTGCCACGCGTGATAAGGACGGAAACTGGCGGTACTACGAGGCTACACCGCTTGCCGAGGCGGTCTTTACAGCTGCTGGAGGCGCCGCCGATGAGTGAGCAAGGCCGGGGCGGTGCGTCCATGGATCTCCTCGATAAGTACCTCTCCGTCTGGATCCTCGGGGCGATGGCTGTCGGGGTCGGCCTCGGTCATCTAGCGCCGTCGGTGGTGGGCCCCATTCAGGACTACCACCTCGTCGAGATCGGGCTGATTGCGATGATGTATCCGCCGCTTGCGAAGGTCAACTACCGCCAGCTGCCGCGGGTGTTCAGCCAGTGGCGGGTCCTCAGCCTCAGCCTCGTCCAGAACTGGCTCATCGGACCGACGCTGATGTTTCTCCTCGCAGTCGTCTTCTTCAGTGGACTGGTCCCGCCGTTTCCGGCCCATCCCGAGTATTTCCTCGGGTTGATCTTCATCGGGATGGCCCGCTGCATCGCGATGGTTCTCGTGTGGAACGACCTCGCCGACGGCTCGAGTGAGTATGCCGCCGGGCTGGTCGCGTTCAACAGTCTGTTTCAGATTCTCACCTACGGCGTCTACATCGCGTTGTTCGGCCTCTACCTCCCGCAGGCACTCGGAATGAGTGCACTCGTCGATGGCATTGGGGCCTTCGACATCTCCATCGAGCAGGTGTTCTGGGCCATTGCAGTCTTCCTCGGGGTGCCGTTTCTGGGGGGCATACTGACCCGGCTCGGTGGCGTCCGGGCAAACGGCGTCGACTGGTACGAACAGGAGTTTCTACCCACGATCAGTCCCCTCACGTTGATCGCCCTGTTGTTCACCGTCGTGGTGATGTTCGCAACCCAGGGTGACCGGATCCTCGCACAGCCAATGGACGTGGTCTGGATCGCCGTCCCGTTGACAATCTACTTCGTCGTGATGTTCCTCGTGAGCTTCGCGATGGGCCGTGGGATTGGCGCCGGGTACGCGACGACGACCGCGATCGGGTTCACGGCTGCCTCGAACAACTTCGAACTCGCGATCGCCGTCTCTGTCGCGGTCTTTGGCGTCGGATCAGGGGTTGCCTTCGCCACTGTCATCGGCCCACTGATCGAGGTGCCTGTCCTGTTGGCCCTGGTCAACGTTGCCGTGTTCTTCAGACAGCGGTTCGATTGGGTCGGCTTCGAGACCGGCCAGCTCACACAGGCCGCCTCGAGCGAGCAGTGAAGCGGCCACGGCTCCCTGTTTCCTGTGGTTCAGTAGACCCGCTCGGTGGCCAACGCAGCACCGTCGGCCAGCGCTTCGAGTTTCTTCCAAGCGATCTCGGGATCGACGGCACCGAAGCCGGCGAAGGTGCCGAGTCCACAGTCGGCACCGGCGTGCACCGGGGCTGGGGTCCCCAGGGCATCGACGAACCGTTCGATCCGGTCGGCGACGACTTCTGGGGGCTCGATGTGGTTCGTGTTGACGTCGATAACGCCGGGGATCAACGTCCACTCATCCGGGAGTGGGTGCTCTTCGAAGAGCGTGTAGTCGTGTTGGTGCGATGGGTTCGCTTGTTCTAACTGAAGGCCCCGGACGTCGGCGTCGTACAGCTCCGGCAACGCCCGTTCGAGTGGAATATCGTGGTGGTGGGGCCCCTCGTAGTTGCCCCAACAGGTGTGCAGCCGGACCTGGTCGGCGGGAACGTTTTCGAGGGCGTCGTTGAGGGCCGCCACGTGGCTCCGGAGGATCTCGACAAATTCCGTCTCCGAGTAATCTTTGAACTTCAGGTGGCGCCCGCCCAGCAGATCGGGTGCGTCGATCTGGAGTGTATACCCGGCATCGGCAATCAGTTCGTACTCGGTTTGCATCGCCTCGGTGACCGCAGTCAGATACGCGTCGTGGTCCTCGTAGTAGGTGTTCCCAATGTAGGAGGCGACAGTTCCGGGGGCCGCCGCCGTGACGAACGTATCAGAAAAAGTCACACCGGTGGTCTCGAGGGCGGTCTCGAAGCGGTCGAGTTCGGCGGTCGCCTCGGCTTCCCCACGGTACTCGATTGGACCGGTCGCCGCCGGAATGGTCGCACCGGGCTCGGACCACTCGCTGAAGGTCGGTACCTGCGAAGCGTAGGCCGGATATTCCTCGAGATCTGCCCACTGCACCGCCGGGACCTCCCCCTCGAAGCCGGTCAGGCGGTTCGTGACGTAGGTGACAAACGAGCCTCGGCCCTGTTCGCCGTGGGTCCCGATATCGATTCCGGCCTCCGCCTGGCGTCGGACCGCGGTCACGGTCGCCTCACGGACGGTCTCTTCGAATGCCGCTGCGTCGATCTCCTCGCCGGCCGCGAGGGCCTCGAAGTACGGAAGCAACGCGTCTGTGCGTGGCAGGCTGCCGACGTGTGTCGAGAGAATTCGGTCTGGATCGTCTGGCATACCGAACTGTTACGATAGTACCCATTTGAGTCTTACTGATGGTAATTTAGACTATCACTATACTACCAAGAGTAATATTGGTGGGCGGAGCCCACAGCCTCAACGCGATTGTCGACGGTGGCGAAGAAAGCGGTGTCTCTACGCCAGTGAATGCAAGAATGAATGGGCCCCACAGTAAACGGGGATTCCGCACCGGACGGGAGACGTTGTCCGCGGTCCACAGGGCCGGTGACAGCTTTCGGCGGACTCACACCACCTGTTGCCGACTCGCCTGGCTTTGCCCGGAGTCCCACCGGGTCTGACCGACGTCGACGGGCCGGCGGCCTTCGTCCGACCCCATCAACGGAATCGGACTCGCCCGCGACCCTCGGTCGACGGCAGCCAGTGTCTCACTGGCATTGCCGATGCAGGCCGGCTTGAGCCGGACTCCCACCGGCGTGCTGTCGTGTTCCCGAATCCCGTTTACACGTGATCCGGTAGTTGGCCTTGTTCCGCCGCCGCCGCGGCGGCGACGCATTGGACCACTGCGGTTCTCCTTCGGGACCTGGGCCTCCACACCCTCGCGGGTGGGTCGGCGTCGGCCCCCATCCCGTCCATCTCGGATGCAGCCGATCTGGACTGGGACGTCTGTGTGCGTCCACGTTTACCGTGGGGATTGTGAGCATACTACGGGATAGCATATATATCTGTCGGGACGTACCAGGCGATTCACATGTTCGTCACTGCGATGGTCGTGTTGCTGCAAGGACAATGTTTATAGAATTTCTATCGCCAGTTGCGCCATGGCCGACCCAATTCCATTCAAGGCGTACTACGAGTACACCCAGGTCGGCGTCGGGTCAGCGGCCACACTATCACCCGACGGCGAGCAACTCGCCTTCGTGGCAAGCGAATTCGACGCCGCAGCCGACGAACGGCTCTCGTCGGTGTTCGTCGTCGACACCGACGGCGACCGACCGCCCCATCGGTTGACACAGGCCTCGGCGGCATCAAACCCCAAGTGGAACTCCGACGGCACGAAACTCGCAGTGCTCGCAGCCCGTGAGGATGCCATCGGCTATCGCGTCGGGGGGCCCGACGAGGACGAGGCAGATGCCGACGGCCAGGACGACGAGCCCCGACCACAGGTGTGGATCTTCGACCTCGAACGTGGCGGTGATCCACGTCAGGTGACCGACTTCGAGGAAGGAGTTCGGGAGTTCGACTGGGGGCCGGAGAACAGGCGACTCGTGGTGTCGGCTCGCGATCCCACCGACGAGCAAGCAGAGTACCTCACGGCCCGCCGTGAGGGCGAGGCTCCAATCGAGACCGAACGTCTGCAACACAAGGCCGACGGTACGGGGTGGCTCGACGACGTAACGACCTACCTGTTCGTCGTCGATATCGACAGCCGAGACGTGACCCGGCTGGACGACGCCTTCGGGCAAGGCGCTCGGGAGCCCTTCGTAGGGTTGCAACCACGATGGAGCCCTGCCGGCGAGGAGATTGCCTTCGTCTCCAACCGAACCGACCGGCCAGATGACTCCAACGTGATGGACCTCTACACGATTGCCCCCGACGGGGAGAATCTCAGACGAGTGACCGACGGCGAAGTTCGTGCCCGCTCGCTCGAGTACAGTCCATCCGGCGATCGGCTTGCCTTCGTCAACTGGGACCCTGACAACTGGTACCAGCAGATGGAGGTCTACGTCACAACCCCGGGCCACGACACGTACGGGTCGGTGTCGGCAAGCCTCGACCGGACGGTCCAGGGGTTCCACGGCTTGACCTGGGCCACGGAGGACAGACTCCTCGGAGCAATCGGCGACGAGGGGCTGACCAGGCTGGCGCTGTTCGATCCGGCGGGGGGAACGGCCACTCGGGTCCTGCCGGCACAGGGTCGTGACCGCGACCTGGTAGCCTTCGACACCACCGCCGATACCGTCGCTGTCGGGCTCAGTGACCCCACCGAGGGCACGGACTTCTACGCTGGAGCGGCCGAGCTGTTCCACGACGAGGGCTCGTTGACACAGCTCACCGACCTGAACCACTCCCTTCGCGACCAGTACGCCTTCCCGACCACCAAGCGACTGACGGTCACCACCGACGACGGCACCGAGGTCGAGGCAATCGCCTATCTGCCGCCGGACTTTGACCCCGCTGATCCGGATCCCCGTCCGACGATCGTCTCCATCCACGGCGGCCCGATGGCCTACGATACACCGAGTTTCGAGTTCGATACGGCCTGTTGGACCAGCCGTGGATACGTCGTACTCCAACCGAACTACCGTGGTTCGACGTCCTACGGCCAGGCGTTCTGTGAAACTCTCCGCGGCCGGTGGGGCAGCGTCGAGGTCACCGACCAGGCCGCCTGTACCCGGGAAGCAATCAACCGTGGCTGGGCCGATCCGGACCGGCTGTTCGTGACCGGGTTCTCCTACGGTGGCATCTCGGCGGGATTCCTCGTAACTCAGACCGATCTGTTCGCCGCTGGAGCCGCAGAACACGGGATCTACGACCTGCAGTCTTCCTTCGGGACCGGTGACAGCCACAATTGGTTCGAAAACGAGTTCGGGCTCCCGTGGGAGAACGAGGAGCAGTACGCCACGAGCTCGAGTATTACCGACGTCGCCACCGCGGACACACCGTTGCTGATCACTGCCGGCGGCCAAGACTGGCGGTGTCCCCCGACACAGTCCGAGCAGCTGTACGTGAGCCTGAAAAAGCGTGACGTCCCGGCGAAGCTGATCGTCTACGAAGACGAACACCACGCGGTCACCGATCCAGATCGGATGATCCACCGCCTCGAGAACATCGACGCGTGGTTCGAACGGTTCGACCCGACCGTCGAGTCAAGTGAGTAAGCCGGGCCGACTTCGCTTGCGGTCAGTCCTGTGCTAACACACCGCCGTCGGCGTCGATCGCAGCACCGTGTACGAAGGAGGCGTCATCACTCGCAAGAAACACGGCGACGTCTGCGATCTCATCCGGTTGGGCTGGCCGGCCGGCTGGCGTCTGTTCGGTCATCGCCTGCATCTGTTCTTCCATTCCCTGTGTCATGCCGGTCATGACTGCGCCAGGACAGATCGCGTTCGCTCGGAGGTCCGGGCCGTAGCTGACGGTGAGATGGCGTGTCAGCCCGATGAGACCGTGTTTCGAGACCGTATACGCCGCCCCAGCGCCGCCGGCTGCGACTTTCCCGGCGATCGATGCCGTCGCTACCATGGCGCCTTCCTCCTCGCCATCGAGAAGGTGTGGCAGTGCCTCGCGGGTCAGCATGAACGGCCCACGGAGATTGACACCGAGAACGCCGTCGAACAGGTCGTCGGAGGTGTCCCCGACCGGCTTGGCGTCATCGAGCACACCGGCGTTGTTGATCAACACATCGATCGTGCCGTAGGTGTCGACGGTCGTCTGGACCGTTTGTTCGACACTCTCACCGTCGCTGACGTCGCCGACGACCGCTGTGGCCGCACCGCCGGCTGCGTTAATATCGTCCACGACGTCGTGAAGCGGTCCCTCGTCGACGTCCACCCCGACGACGTTCGCCCCCTCGTGGGCGAAGGCCCTCGCCATCGCTTCGCCGTTGCCTGACGCTGCGCCTGTCACCAGTACGGTTGCATTCTGAAGTGATACCATACACCACGGTATTCGTGTGGTATTGACTCAAATCCCCACGACCACGAAATGTTACCTCAGCGATTGGGCCATCACAAAGCGGACCGATGCTACCGTTCCCACGGTGGCAACTCGAGGGCCAACAGAGCTGCACCGT
>OBKM01000693.1_pt1 | contig 15952 bp, 16 predicted proteins | sample 1519691 | NCBI WGS metagenome assembly OBKM01 (sample SAMEA37050418, study PRJEB22526) | metagenome | biome: saline pan; feature: lake; material: water | place: Egypt | collected 2015 | depth 0.5 m | reverse complement strand
ATTACAACGCCGAGAAAGTAATCTTCGAGGCAACGTCGGGCGTCGGCGACAGCGACGAGTAACCGCATACTGAGGTTTCTGCTCCATTGAATCAGTTATCGATGGAGTTTGACTTTATTGAATAGTCACTTGGTCTCGTCTGCGGTGTCGCTTTTAATGTGCCAATCAGGCCAATCACTCAATGCGCTGCAGCCCATAGATCCCCCATGGATGCCGAAGCGCGACGCCGCGCATGGGAAGAGCTGTCGGAGACATACGCCTCGCGCCGAGATCCGGACGGCTCGGATGCAGCACTGATTGATGACCTACTTGAACACTGTCCGAGTGATCCAACGGTTATCGATATCGGCTGCGGTGATGGAGCCAGGACGTTGGCGAATCTACCTGCGAAGAGCGTTGGTGTTGATTTCGCTCGCAGCGGGCTTTCGTTAGCGCGTGAAACAGTGCCGAAATCGCGGTTACTCCAGGCCGATATGCGAACACTGCCTCTCGTTGAGGGTGTCGCCGACGGGATCACCGCCTACCACGCCGTCTTTCACGTCCCGCGTGAGCAACAGCCAGAGCTCTATCAGGAGTTTACTCGCGTGTTGCAGCCGGGCGGGGTAATCCTCAGCACGCTTCCCGGCGGACGGTTCGAAACGGTTCGACGCGGCTGGATGGGTGGCTCAATGTTCTTCTCTGCTCCAGGACGCGAGCGAACGCTCAATCAGCTCCAAACCGCCGGGTTCGAGATTCTCGAAACGCCGACAGCAACCGACCCGCTGGGCAGTAGCACAGAGTTCGTGCTGGCCGAGTACACCGGATAGCCTCACTGTGGTGTTGTCGGATGCGAACACCGCAGACAGAGTACGCTTTCAGCAACCCAGTTTACATCCCGAGAGCCACAGTTGGGGCAGCTGTGGTGATCAGTTGCGTACTCGGTGGTGCCGCGTGGAGCGGCGAGAAAACCCCTGTCGACGCAGCCCGCAAGCAGGCTGCCAAGGCGTTGTTTTTTGAACGTTGCGCGGTGGGCGAGAAACGCTCCCGGATCGGTTGGATCTGGGCCGTGGAGATCATCCCACGTTATCGCAATCTCCCCGTTATCAAGCGTTCGGGCCAACTGTTTTGCGGGCGCGGCGGCCGCGGAAAACAGCGGCGTTGTCGCAATCGCCTGCGGATCGGTTGATTCAGCAACCGCACCCCTGTAGTCCTCAGCAGCAGCCGCGTAGGCGTCACTCGCGCCATCGATCCCGGCGACCGTGCGAAAGTCGGCAACAAACTCGCCGAAGCAAGCAGACTGGATCGGCGTCGCCATTATCGCCCGAAGATCGTTGGCCACACTGATACCCGCAACACCACGGCGAGAAGCTCTGGCGTCGCGGCCAGCGACGCGATAACAGATCGCGGCAGCAAGCAGGTGTTGCAGCCCATCACCGACCGCGCCGCGGTCGTCGGCCGCAAACGGATCACGACCATCTCTGGGATCGCTAAGCACTGACCAGCCGGCACGGGTGTAGTAATCGCCAGCAGCGACGTACTCCCGGTCTGCTATCGCCGCCACCGCCGCAGCGTAATGCCCGTTGTCGTTTGTATGCACACAGGTCGTAGGGGAGCCACACACTGAAACGTTGCTACTACCTGCCGCTAACGTTGTAACCGCGTTGAGACGCTGCGTTGCAGCGGATAAACGGGCGATTACAGCCGCCGAACTGCCTCGGGACGGCGAAGAATCACCACAGACTACCGTTCGGTAACCGTCATCTCCATCCCGGTTTTCGGGTGAAGTGTCAGCGACGGCTGAAGTTCGGGTGGGCTGTCTCCCTCGTATGAAAGTTCGAACCGGTTGGCGATCACCGCGACAATGAGTTTCGCCTCAAGCTCTGCAAGATATTTGCCGATACAGTGTCGAGGGCCGCCGCCGAATGGGAAGTACGCAAACCGAGGGCGATTACCACGCTTTGGTGGCTCCCATCGCTCCGGTATAAACTGAGCTGGCTTCTCCCAGTATGTCGGCGACCGATGGACAGCCCACTGCGGTAACATCACCATCGAGCCATCTGGGATTTCGTATCCGAGCAGCTCCACCGTTCCGGCTGTGTCCCGGAGCATGCTGTAGACCGGCGGGTAGAGCCGCATCGCCTCTCTGATCACCCACTCGATATACTCAAACTCCTCGACATCATCCATTGTGGGCGTTCCATCAACGGCGTCTGCCTCGGCTTCCACCTTCGCCCGTTTTTCAGGATGCTCGGAGAGCAGATACCAGGTGTACGTCAAGGTGAGTGCTGTCGTATCGTGACCGGCCAGCAGCGTCGTGGCAACCTCATCACGTAACTGTTCGTCAGACTGCTCGCCCTGCTGTTGTGCGCGGAGAAGCACGGAGAGGAGATCCATCTTTTCGGTGTCGGTTGCGGTACCACGCCGCGTGGCGATGATCTCCGCAACGATCTCATCGACGGCATCCACGGCGGCGTTGAACGCACGCTCTCCCGGCGTTGGTGCCCACGAGGGCAACGCAAACCGGATCGGATCAGGCTCAAACTGCTCACCGATCGGTTCGAGGTTTTGACGAAGCTGCGCTCGTTGCCCCCCCGTGAGTTCGGTGCCGAGCATGAGATCTGTGATCACATCAAGCGTCACGTCTGTCATCTCGGTCTCGATGTCACGGCTATCGCCGTCGCTCCATTCAGAAACCAACCCCACGGCGTGGCTGGCGATTCGCTCATCAAACGCTGCGAGTCGTGCCATCGAAAACGCCGGCGTCGCACGCTTTCGCTGCTGTGCCCAGTCGTCCCCATCGCTGAGGAGGAGTCCATCACCGAGCAGCTCCCCCAGCATATCAGCCTGAAAATCAGGTTTCGGGAACGACGCCGACTCACCCACGAGTACCTGTTCGATCCCCTTGGGATCTGTGACCATGTACGTCTCAATCGGCCCCATGTCGAACGCCGCAATGCCGTTGTAGGCTCGTTCGACAGCCGTAACAAAGCTGAGTGGATTATCGGCGTACCGCCGACTGCTCCCAAACACCGGTTCTGATTGTGGCCCTGGTGGCGAACGGTTCACACCGTTGGTAGGGGCTTCAGGTCGATAAACGCTCTGTCCAAACGGCTAGTGAGCCGGATGATGGTGCCCAATCCGGGGAGAGAACAGCAAATCGGGCGGACGGCTTTTGTGGTTGCTTCGCCTGCTTTTGCTATGGATACTCCGCTCTATGACTCACTCGCCGGGCAGGTCGCGCTCGTAACTGGTGCAACTCGCGGCATCGGAAAAGCGATCGCCAACGGGCTTGTCGATCACGGCGCGGCCGTCTATGCCGGCGCGCGCGACACCGACGATATCAACAGTAACGATAGAAGAGCGGTTGAGCTTGATGTTACCGTCGCGTCTCAGCGAGAGGCTGCACTCCAGCGAATTGATGCAGAAGCTGGGCAGTTGGATATACTCGTCAACAACGCCGGGATCATGGATAGCCGTATGCCGCTGGCTGAAATGTCACCTGAAAAGATTGAACAGACGTTGTCGACAAATCTGCACGGCCCGATTTACCTGACAAGACAGGCACTCGACCTATTGGAGCCGCAGTCCGGCCCTCGCATCGTCAATGTCTCCTCGGGACTTGGGGCAGTCACCGATCCACAATCCGGTGGGATGCCGGCCTACCGCATCTCGAAAACAGGGCTGAATGGTTTGACTCGGTATCTTGACGGGGAGTATGACCATCTCATCGTCAACGCAGTCTGTCCTGGGTATGTGCAGACAGGGATGACCGAGGGAAACGCACCGCGAACGCCGGAGAAAGGTGCGGAAACCCCGGTCTGGTTGGCACGGTTCCGGCCGGATGCTCCAAGTGGGGAGTTTTGGCGCGATAAACAGCCGAAGAGTTGGTAACGACGGTCTCTCGGACATCGACATGCTCTTTTTAATGCTACACAGACGGCACGTATGAGCTACCAGATCGCCGTCATCGAAGGCGACGGCATCGGACAGGAAGTGGTTCCAGCAGCAATCGACATCCTCGAATCGCTCGATCTCGATCTCGAATTCAAACACGGCGAGGCTGGCGATGCTGTCAAAGACGAAACGGGCGAGGCACTCCCACAGGAGGCCTATGAGCTCGCAGCCAGCTCCGACGCCACACTGTTCGGCGCGGCTGGCGAGACCGCAGCCGATGTGATTCTCCCGCTGCGGGATGCAGTCGGCTCGTTTGTCAACATCCGCCCAGCGAAGGCCTACCCCGGCGTTGAGGCTGTCAGACCCGAGACTGATCTCGTCTTCCTGCGGGAAAACACCGAAGGTGTCTACTCGGGCCACGAAGACGACCTCTCTGATGATCTCTCGACGCTGACCCGCGTTGTCACCACCTCCGCCTCCACGAAACTCGCCGAGTTCGCCTGTGAGTATGTCGACTCCGGCGAGGGATTCAGCGTCGTCCACAAGGCCAACGTGATGCGGAAGACTGACGGGCGGTTCCGCGATGCGGTCGTCCACGTTGCCGACGACCACGGCGTCGAAACCAACGAGGTGCTGATGGACGCCTTCGCAACGCGGGTCTGTCTCGATCCCACACAGTTCGAGACCATCGTCTGTCCGAACCTCGCGGGCGACGTACTCTCTGATCTCGCCGCCGGACTCGTCGGTGGGCTGGGGCTGCTCCCGTCGGCAAACATCGGCGACGACAACGCGCTCTTCGAGCCAGTCCACGGCACCGCACCAGATATCGCCGGCCAGGGCATCGCCAACCCGATGGCAACGATTCTCTCAGCAGCGATGCTCGTCGACCATCTCGGCTACGCTGACGAGGCCGCAGCAATCGAAACCGCGGTCGAAACAGTGCTCGCTGAGGGCCCGCAGACGGCTGATCTCGGTGGCGATGCCAGCACAGAAGAAGTGACAACAGCAGTTATTGACGAACTGTAACGCCGCGCATTACTCCGAGGAGTCACCAGCCGCCTGATACGCCTCTCTGGCCTGCTGGAATTTGTCGTTAGCTTCGAGATGTTCCTGTAGGGCGTCGGCGTACTCCTGCGTGAGTGCCTCTGCAGCCGCCAAGCGTTCTTCGTCGACAGCATCGTCCGATTCACTCCCGCCAAAGCCGAGTGTTTGTTTTAGTGTTCCAATCAGCCCGCTGTCTCCGGCGTTGTCTCGGCCAGGCGACCCACCCATCGGCATCTGATTGTTGATTGCTTCCAGCTCCGGCAGCACGGATTCGACGTTTTCTGTGTTGGCGACGATCCGTGCCTGCTCGGGGTCGTCTGGCTGCTCCATCTCCAGCTCTGTGGCGGTCATAATCAGCCCCCACTCCTGACTCGAAAACGCCGAGGCCTGCACGCGGTCGGTAAACTCCTGATCGACAGCCATCCGGTCGCCGATAATCGCGTCCGTCCAGTTGCTCATACCACTGATTTGGCCGCCCACTGTTTCAGCATATCGGCAGCCGCCCGCTCGGGTTGCCGGCCCATTGAGCCACCAAGATTGGTATCCACCTACCGCTGCCGCAGCGACGCAAATCCGTCGCCACAGAGTCCACCATCGGACGGGACAACGGCGGCTCCATCGCTAATCTCGACTGGATCGGCTGCCAGATCCCGCTGCAGTAGTGCGCCAGTCGCCAACCCACACGCACCCACGGCTGGAATCGCTGCGGCAACATGCACCGCAGCCGTGCGGGCGACGACGCCGTCTATCGTTGTCGTCACCACTGGTTCAACACCGGCCTGCCGGGCGGTAGCAGCCGCTTGGGCCGTCCGCGCTGGGCCGCCGACTGCCATCGGCTTGCAGACCACTACGTCGGCTGCCCCAGTTTCGATGACCTGCTCAACCGAGTGCGCAGCCAGCGACTCATCGACAGCAATGTCGACGCCGCGGTTTCGGAGCTTGCCGTGGGCCTGGAGTGACTCGGCAGCCAGCGGCTGTTCGATATACTCGATAGCAAGCGGAGCCAGTGTCTCAATCGCTTCCAGTGCGGTCTCAGCTGTCCACGCACCGTTGACATCAATACGGATCGCCACGCTATCGCCGACAGCCTCACGAACAGCCCGGACGCGGTCGCAATCAGCGGTCAGTGGTCGGCTGCCAAGTTTGAGTTTCAGGCAGTCGTATCCCCCCTCAACAGCCGCTGTTGCTGCCTCGACGGTGTCGGCAACAGACTTGTCACCGATGACGCTGTTGAGTGGGACGCGGTTCGGCAGTTCGGGGGTTGCATCTGGAAATGCCTCGGCGCGAAGCAAACTGGCGAGTGATTTGTTCTCGCGGCGACCGCGGGCATCCAGGTTGGCACACTCGATAGCATGAGCGGCTGCCGGCGTTGCTGTCGGATCAAGCGTGGCTTGCCCGCCAGATTCGGCGGCGGTTGTGAGTCTCTCTTTGCAGGTCGAAAACGATTCAGTCCAGCCTGGGAGTGGGGTGGCCTCACCAACACCAGCCGGAGCTTCCGCGTCGTCAGTGCCGACGAGCAAGCCCTGTCGCTGGCTAATCGAACCGTGGGCTGTTGCAATCGGCTCCGCCAGCGGCAGCGAGAACGACTCAACCCACATTAGAGCACTAACCCCGCGCCAAACAGCAGCGCGTAGATCACGAGCAGTTTGCCAGTCTGTTCCAAGGCAGGGTTGAGTGCCTCGCCGCTGGTTTCAGTGCGAACTGTCTGGGTGAGCCGGATTGCCAGTGGAAGTGTGAGCATCGGAAGCAACACGGCAACTCCGCCGGTGGTGGCCCAAAACCACACTGGGACGAGATAGGCAAGAGCAAACAACGAAAGAAACTCCCACCGTGCAAATCGGTAGCCGAATCTGACCGCAAGCGTTCGCTTGCCGGTTGTGGCGTCTTCCGAGCGATCACGGATGTTGTTGACGACGAGAATGTTGGTCGAAATCGCTGCGATTGGCAGCGAGGCGACAACTGCTTCGAGTGTCACTGTCCCGGCTGGAACCGTCGTCGAAAGTGGTTGGGCGAGGGTTGTCACTGCCTGAACGTAGTAGGTGCCAACGACCGCGATAACGCCGAAAAAGACGAAGACAAACAGATCGCCCAACCCGTGGTAGCCAAGCGGGTAGGGGCCGCCGGTGTAGGCGATCCCGGAGATGATCGACAGCAGCCCGATAAGCAGGATTGGGAGCCCGCCGATATAGACGAGATAGCTGCCGACAGCAACAGCAGCCGCAAACGTCAGATACATCGCCAGTTTGACGCGCTGTGGCTCGATGATCCCGGCCTGGGTAACGCGAGTAAACCCCTCTCTGGCGTCGGTATCGGCCCCCTGGATCGCGTCGTAGTAGTCATTAGCAAAGTTGGTGCCGATCTGGATCAAAACCGCACCCAGCAGTGCGGCAAAAGCGGGGCCAGCAGCAAAGACAGCGTCGTTGATCGCCAACCCCACCGCAACAACGATTGGGGCTGCCGCCGCCGGCAACGTCTGGGGACGGGCAGCGGCGATCCATGCCCTGCGCCCGGCGAGTTCCGACTCGTTCATTGGAGACACTCTGGACGGCGAGGGCCTGAATGTTGCCATTTTCAGGTGGCTGCCAAAGCAGCGAGAATACCACAATCCCGGTTGATGAGTACCCACTCAGTTGGACTTATCAGGGTGGGTTTCGATAGCTCGCGTATGGTAGACTACGATTCGTTGCACGATCCGAACGCCGAGTACACGATGCGGAATCTTTCTGCGGAGACAATGGGCGTCACCAACAGTCGAAGCGGCGACCGGGATGTCGAGATTACCGATGTGCAGACGACGATGATCGACGGCAACTTCCCGTGGACACTCGTCCGCATCTACACCGATGCCGGAATCGTCGGCACCGGCGAAGCCTACTGGGGTGCTGGCGTGCCCGAACTCATCGAGCGGATGAAACCCTTTGTCGTCGGCGAGAATCCCCTCGATATTGACCGGCTCTTCGAGCACCTGATCCAGAAGATGTCCGGTGAGGGAAGCGTCGAAGGCGTTACTGTCACCGCGATTTCGGGGATCGAGATCGCACTGCACGATCTGGCTGGCAAGATTCTCGACGTGCCGGCCTACCAGCTGCTGGGCGGGAAATACAGAGATGAAGTACGGGTCTACTGTGACTGTCACACCGCTGACGAAGCCGATCCACAGGCCTGTGCTGATGAGGCCGAACGGGTTGTCGAGGAGCTTGGCTACGACGCCCTGAAATTCGATCTTGATGTGCCAAGTGGTCTCGAAAAAGATCGCGCGAATCGGCATCTCCGCCCTGGGGAAATCCGGCATAAAGCCGAGATTGTTGAGGCCGTCACCGAGCGCGTCAAAGACCGCGCCGACGTGGCGTTTGATTGCCACTGGACGTTCTCGGGTGGCAGTGCAAAACGGCTCGCAGACGCAATTGAGGAGTACGACGTGTGGTGGCTGGAAGATCCTGTCCCACCAGAGAATCTAGAGGTTCAGGAGGAAGTGACCAAATCGACGGTGACGCCGATTGCAGTCGGCGAAAACCGGTATCGGGTGACCGAGGAACGGCGGCTGATCGAGAACCAGGCGGTGGATATTGTTGCCCCCGATCTCCCGAAAGTCGGTGGGATGCGTGAAACCAGAAAGATCGCCGACGTTGCCAACCAGTACTACGTGCCGGTCGCAATGCACAACGTCTCCTCGCCGGTGGCGACGATGGCGTCGGCACATGTGGGGGCAGCGATTCCAAACTCGCTGGCGGTTGAGTACCACAGCTACGAACTCGGCTGGTGGGACGAGCTTGTCGAAGAAGATGTAATCGAAGACGGCTACATCGAAATCCCAGAGAAGCCCGGATTAGGCATCACAGTTGATATGGATGCCGTCGAAGCACACATGGTTGAGGGCGAAACGCTCTTCGACTAACGACGGAGCGATCCCACACGATTCGTGGATCCCTCAGCGAGCGATCCCCGCGGTATCAACACGCTCAAACTGCTGTTTGAGTACAGGCTGACCATTGATGACGCTGGCGTTGAGCTGAAAGGGGCGTAATCGGTGCCGCTTGGGACGCTTGAATGTCGAAAACTGCCATACTGCGTTTGTTTCATAACGCTTAACCGTAACTGTGGCATCGTGATTCCGCCGGGCTCATAACCCGGAGATCGGTAGTTCAAATCTACTTCCCGCTACTTCTCTGCGGCAGTCACCGACAACGTGTGGCGTCTCGTCGCCACACAACCATGACTGCCGCTGCATGGTGCACGGAATAGATTTGAATGAGGGAGCGAACAGAGTGAGCGACAGTAGTTCAAATTACTTCCCGCTATCCACTTTTCAGTTCGGATAAAAAATGACTCCAATAGCCGTGGAGTCTGTCGGTAGCGATTCGTCAACAGCCGCTATCAGCGATGCTGTTTGACCGGCTCGTAGCCGCGGGCCTCCAGTTTTCGCTCCATGCGGACGCTTTTGTCTTCGAGCTTTTTTGTTGTCGATGTCTGTTGGTTTGCTGCCTGTCGACGACACCGCTCTTGGGTCATCCATCTGGATTTTTCCTCGTCCGTCAGTGCCTCCCAATCGGGCGGCAAGTCGTAATCGTGTCTCATGTGTATTCCTAGTAGGCAACTGTATGGTATGCCGTTACATATAAAGCAATTAGGTATAGATCGCTAAATCATTATATTGTTAGAGAAATTTGCTGTTTCACTGGCTTTAATCAGATATTAGTAAAGAGACAGACCCAAAACTGGTCAGATTATACTGTTTCAATCGACTATGTAGAATAAAAGGCAGTATTTCGAACCGAGCATATCCACATACGTTTCTGCAGCAGGTTCGATTCGGCCGAGGCGGTGTCGAATACATCAGTTCGATATCCAAAATACAAAATACGGCAGTGACAAATGGATGTGGTATGGGTGAGGAGGTCGTTGCGGATTTCACGGGGAAAATCCTCACAAATGATCTCGACCAACTCAAACCGGTCAAGGGGCGAGTGCTGCTGAGCCGGGATCAGCTTGTGCTTGTCACAGGAGAGGGAAAAGAGACGATTCTCCTCTCAAGTATCGTGAGTACCAACCCAAGTTCGGTCGCGTCGGGCGTGACGCAGTTTATTGAAGATGGGATCGCCATCGCCTACGAGCAGAACAAACAGCGAAAACAGGCGATTGTCGGCGGCAAGAGTAGCACGATAGCAAAATTTCGGACGTTTCTGTTTCGACTCCTGATCGGAAAACAGACCGTCATTGCCACCCATCCAGCCAAACGCGGCGGGCGAATGACCAACGCAAACGCGTTGAAGATGGTCTTAGCACTCGAAGAATCAGCGATCACGCTCAGCCGTGACGATAAGCAAGCGACAATCGACGTCGAGTCGGTAATCGGCTTTGAGCACGAAACCCGAAAAATGGGTGATCGAACCCGACCGACGCTAATTGTCGATCACACCAAAGGCGATACGACGCTGACGACGTTTATTTCGCTTTTGAGCCAGCGCAAGCTCACGTTTTTGAGTCAGTTCATCCGGCTCCACTACAGCGAGGTGATGACGGATCTGAGTGAGATTGAGGTTGGCAACACCGAAACCGAGGCCCTCGTCTCACTGTACAGTGCCGGCGGCAATGCCCCACTTGAGACGATTATTACGGGGGATGAAGCCCAGGCAAAACAGCTCCTCAAGCAACTACAGGAGAAGGGACTGGTCACGCTTGCTGATGGTGGGATCGAACTCACATCGCGGGGTGAGGTCGTCGTGACCGAACAGCTGGAATCAGTCAATGAGTAGGCCGTTGCAGCAAACAATACACTGATAAGTCCGCCGGTCGGTAGTAGAGACGTTCACAAACGCCATGTCTGATTCAGAGCCGCTTGTCCTCTCGGGTGACGGTGTGACAGTGCAGAAATCATTCCACAACTCGGTGTACCCCTCGCCGGCAGTGATCTACCATATCGAACACTGGGATGCGGAAACCCAGACAGTCACAATTACCGAGTCGGTGCCGGAAGCTGCCGACGCCACATTGCTCACGTTCCACGGCGAAACAGCCGACAACTGGGAGGCGACGGACGAGGAGCTCAGATACGAGATGACACTCACACAGGCAGGCGGGTTCGAGACAGGCTACTCCTACGCCGGCGGATTTGACGACAACCGCGAGGAGTGGCTCGCAGAGCCAACAGTGACAGTAACGACAGCCGATGCGTCCGAGCCGACTGTGTTGACGCGCAAAGAGACAGCGACCGACCCGCTTGCGTTTGCAGTCGGATCTGACGGTGCCGGTGCCGATGCCTCAAGTGAAACGCTTGTGTACGGGGATGGACTCGCTTACGAACCAGAAGAGCCAGAGCAAGTCCAGCCAGGGGATGTGTACGGACAGGATGAGGCAAACCCCTTCGAAGATCACGAATCAACCACTCCCGACGACCTCTATGGCGAGGTCGAATCACGGTGGGCAGATGATAGCGATGTTGTCGCCTCCAGCCACCGATACGGCGATGAAGATGCCTATGAACCTGCGTCACCTGAGGCGGTCAAACCCGGAGAAAGCTACGGACAGGAAGACGCAATCGACGAGGAGTAACGCGGTTAAACTGCTGATGTGTCGATGCCGTCGATGGTCACAAACCCATACTCACACTCAGTACAGGCCCATTTGATTTTCTCTCCGAGATGTAGGTTCGTGCTTGCTGAGCGATAAAACGTTGTGTCGGGGCCACACGTTGGACAGTCGTGGCTACGTTCAAGACTCATACCGAGGGATTGCGTATCATACCGTGTTAAGATATCGGTTCGTGTAATATCAGCGAACAGTTGACCGGCTGGCGAGAGCCAGCGAAACACAAGAAGGGCCAACTGCTAAGTGGGATGCACCTGACTGACTGCATATGACTCCACGTGTCCTCACGCTTGGTTGGGGGTTTCCACCGAACGTTACCGGCGGTCTCGACACCTACGTCGCTGAAGTCTTTCATGCGTTAGAAGAGAGGGGTGTCGAGCAGAAACTGTTGCTTCCCGAGGAGTACGCACCCGACGACTACGACAATATCTACAGCGTCCCGACGGGTGATGGCGATATTATCTCTCGGGTAGGCCAGATGGGTGATAAGTTTGTTGAGCTGGCCGAAGACGTTGATATTGCCCACACAAACGACTGGTTTGGGTACGGCCCTGGGCTGCGTGTCAAGCGAGAAACTGATGCCACATGGGTGTCGTCGTTCCACTCGCTGTCATCAGACCGCAACATCAACCCACCTGAACGAGAGGTCGAAACCGAACAGCGTGTCGCCAACCAGGCTGATGTCCTCATCTCAGTCAGTGATATCACTCGACAAAACGTGAAAGAGCGCTATGGTGTCGACAGCCACGTCGTTCACAACGGGTTTACTTCTGTTGAGCCAAGCGGGAGCGACATCAAAGCTGAACTCGGCATCGACGGCCCAATGCTGTTTTTCGTTGGCCGACACACCGACCAGAAAGGAATCACTCACCTGTTGTACGCGATGCAGAAACTCGGTGAGACCGATGCCACGCTTGTCCTTGGTGGCTCCGGCCACCAGACGGAGCATCTCAAAATGTTTACAGAGCTGTTAGGGATCACCGACCGCGTACAGTTTGCTGGCTATATCCCAGAGGAGGAACTCGGCGACTACTACGAGGCAGCAGATGTGTTCATCTCCCCATCCCGCGCAGAGCCGTTTGGTCTCACAATTACCGAAGCACTGGCTGCGGATGCTCAGGTTGTCGCCACGCCGAGTGGCGTCCGAGAGACGCTTCCAGATGACTGCCTCATCGAAGTGACAACACACTCTGATTCAATCGCCGAGGGGATCAAACAGGCACTGGCCCGCGATGAGCCACCCCAGTATGAGCCACGAACGTGGGATGACGTTGCCGACGAACTCCTAGAAATATACACTGACGCGATCAAGTAGTTCCAGCCTCGTCATTCAGTTCGACACCGCAGCATCCCGAACAACACGGATTTCGTTGGCGAGCTCGGGATGGGTAATCCGGAACCCAGTTCTGGTTTCAGTCACGCCGCGGGTGCTGACGGTTTCGTCTTCATCGCTTGGCTCGTATGGGCTGTCGCCTGCTGCTGGCTGGTAGGGGCTATCAGCCTCATACGGGCTTTTGCCCGGCTCGTATGGACTATCCGGTGTAACCGTGGGCTCATCCATATCCTCCGGCGGGAAGTAGATTCGCTCGCCGCTTTCGGATTCGATGATGAATGCAACCTTCGTCTCACCAGTGACATCGATGATTGTCTGGCCATCCTCAAACCGGGTTGTGTACTCAACAGTTGGGCGTTCGACTGCAGCTTCGCTCATATACAGTGGTGTTGTGGGCAACCACTTAGCAGTTCCCCGGCGATAGTTTTTATTTCAGGCCGCCGAATGGTTGGGTGATGGACGTAGATACACCTGCCGAGGAGCTTGCCTCCGCTCTCGGCGTTGACAAACAGGAGGTCAAAGCAGATCTTGAGTCGTTGCTCCAGTACAGCGTTCCACTGGAAGAAGCAAAACAGAGTATCCGCCGCAAACACGGTGGTGGCGACAGCGAGGATGCCCAACCCGAATCTCGCTCGCTTGGCGAGATCACAACAGACCAAAACAACGTAACTGTCAGCGTACGCGTGCTGACGGTCGGCACGCGCAAAATCCAGTACCAGGGTGAAGAACAGACCATCCGAGAGGGTCGGTTTGGGGATGAAACTGGCACCATTTCCTATACTGCCTGGCAGGATTTCGGCTTTGAGCCTGGAGACTCACTGGTGATTGGCAACGCCGGCGTGCGGGAATGGGAGGGGAGTCCAGAACTGAATCTTGGCTCCTCAACCTCGGTGTCGATGGCTGAGGAGACAGTCGCAACCGACGCCCAAATCGGTGGCGACAGCCAGCTAATCGAGCTATCGCCTGGCGACCGCGGCCGCAGTATCGAGGTGCAGATCCAGGAGGTTGAAACCAAAACCATCGACGGTCGCAACGGTGAGACAGAAATCCTCTCGGGTGTTGTTGCCGACGAAACAGCCCGACTCCCGTTTACTGACTGGGATCCACATCCAGCTATCGAGTCGGGGTCGTCACTCCGGATTGAGGATGTGTATATCCGGGAGTATCGTGGCTCACCCTCAATCAACATCTCTGAGTTTTCGACGGTCACACCGCTTTCGGAGTCGGTTTCGGTGACCGACTCCGCACCGCAACTCTCGCTGCGCGAGGCTGTCACCAGCGGTGGGCTGTTTGATGTTGAGGTTGTGGCAAGCGTGCTCGAAGTGCGAGATGGCTCTGGGCTGATTGAGCGGTGTCCAGAGTGTGGCCGTGTCCTCCAAAACGGCCAGTGTCGGGTGCACGGTGATGTCGATGGTGAGGCTGATCTGCGGATCAAGGCGATTCTTGACGACGGAACAGCAACAGTCACCGCTATCATTGGCTCGGAGCTGACCGAAACAATCTACGGCGGCGATGTCGACGACGCCAAAGCCGCCGCCCGCGAGGCGATGGATAAGGAGGTCGTTGCCGACACAATCCGCGAGGAGCTTGTCGGTGGCAGCTACCGCATCCGCGGTAGCCTCTCGATTGATGAGTACGGCGCGAATCTCACTGTTGAATCATTTGCGGCCGATAGCGAGGAGCCGGCAGCCCAAGCTGCCAGTGTCCTCGGGGAGATTCGCCAATGAGTTCGAATGAATCGGCCTCGGCGGGAGAGGCTGATTCGGGGCCAGGAACGCGCGAAGTCGCCTACCGACTGTTTGCCACGGAGTTTGACGACGCCGAGTTCTCCTACTCCGAAAGCGATGAGGAACGCGCCCCAAACTACGTGGTGACACCGACGGGGCTGCGTGTGAACCGGCTGTTTGCGGTTGGCGTGCTCACAGAGGTCGAATCAGTCAATCCAAACACAGTCCGAGGTCGCATTGTCGATCCCACCGGTGCGTTTGTCACCTACGCCGGACAGTACCAACCCGAAGCCCAGGCGTTTCTTGATTCGGCTGCGTCGCCGTCGTTTGTTGCTCTCACCGGGAAGGCCAGAACGTTTGAACCCGACGACGGCGATCAGATTTTCACGTCTGTCCGGCCCGAAAGCCTGAGCGAAGTCACCGCCGACACGCGTGATCGCTGGACAGTATCGGCTGCGGAGGCAACGCTGGATCGGATTGCAGTGTTCGCCAAGGCACTCGACTCGGGGCTGACAGGCAACAAGCTGCAGGTCGAACTCGAAGCGGCTGGTGTTGATCGGTCGGTTGCAGCCGGGATTCCCCGTGCAATTGAGTACTACGGGACGACGACAGCCTATCTTGAGGCTCTCCGCCAGGCAGCGGTTGACGCGCTTGAACTGGTTGCTGGCGAGCGGGAGGATGTTCGCCGCGTAGATGTTGCACCTGGTGAGGGTGGATCAGCAACGCTCGGCCCACTGCCTGCTGTCGATATTGAGATTGCTGGTGCAAGCTCAGCAGCCGCGGCAGAGCCCTCATCGCCGACGCCTGAATCATCCACCGAAACTGCCGAGACAGCAACCGAATCGGCTGAGACAGGGGAGTCAGCCGAACTAGAAGAATCAGCGGAATCGGAAGAACCGGAAGAACCAGAAGAGCCAGAAGGAGCGGTCGAGGGATCCACTGAAGCAGCTGAGACAGCGACAGAGACGACTACAGCAGCATCGAGCGACACACCAACAGCCGACAGCTCGACAGCAGCGAGCGAGCCCGATTCGGAGACGCCTGCTGCAGAGGTGTCGGGTGAATCAGCCCCAACGGGGGCTGGTGGCACCGAAGAATCAGATGGTGATATCGGCGGCGGGGGAGACGCCACAAGCGAGGGTATCGAAGCCGAGGACGAGCCGGATCTCTACCAGCTTGAGGAGGAGGAGCGAGAAGAGCTCAAATCAGAGTTCGGCGCGGAGTTCGAGAGCGGAAACGACGTTGATCCGGCTGGTGAGGCCGATATCGATGTCCCAGACGCCGACGAGGTCGCGGCCGCAGCCGAAGCTGACGTTGCTGAAGCTGATGCTCCCGAAGCCACGCAGCCCACAGGCGAGACCGAAACCGCAGAAGGAAAGTCAGCAGCTGA
>OBKM01000692.1_pt1 | contig 15962 bp, 14 predicted proteins | sample 1519691 | NCBI WGS metagenome assembly OBKM01 (sample SAMEA37050418, study PRJEB22526) | metagenome | biome: saline pan; feature: lake; material: water | place: Egypt | collected 2015 | depth 0.5 m | reverse complement strand
AGGCCGATCGACTCGCGGTTCTCGACCAGTACGCCCCGGACGCCGACGGAGCGGTGCGTGCGGGACTCGATCGGATCGTCGCGCTGGCGGCCGCACGGTTCGAGGAGTCCGGGCCCGAGACCGGCGTTGCGTCCGAGTCGGGTGTCGAGGCCGCGGTTACGCTCGTCGAGGCACACACGACACGCGCGCTCGCCGGCCAGACGCCGGCGACAGCACGCGAGGACGCGCCGGCCGCGCTGGCGGTCGTCCACGGGCTCGTCGTCGCCGGCGACACCGATGTCGACGACCGGTTTGCCGACAACGAGCTGCTCAGAGCCGCGGGTGGACGTGCCTACATGGGAGCGGCGATCGAGATCGACGGCCAGCCGATCGGCGCTCTCGAGGTGTACGCGGACGAGCCACGCCAGTTCTCGGCGGCCGACGAGACGTTTCTTCGCGACCTCGCCGGCCTCGCCGGTGAGCTGCTCCGGGTCGGGGGTGGATCGGCGTGAGAACCCAGCAGGATGAGATCGGGTTCGGCGAGACCACACTCCCGGCGGTGCCGGCCGGGCGGACCTACCTCGTCACCGGGCCGTCCCGGCTGGCCGGCCGACTCGCACGGCGCTTGACCCTCGCAGACCCCGCCGACGGTGCCGTGCTCGTCTCGACGACGACTGCCGGGAGCCGGCTGGCCGCAGACGTCACCGAAGCGTTCCCGGCCGTCGATCCCGGCCGGCTGGGTATCGTCGACGCCAGCGGCCGGCGCGACGCCGAGCCCACGGGCGACGTGGCGATCGAGCGGGCGACGGGCACGGCCGATCTCACCGGTATCAGCATCGGGCTGGCGCGACTCGACGCCACGCTCAGAGAGCGCGGGGTCGACCGAGTCCGGACCTGTATCGACTCGCTCTCGATGCTGCTTCTGTACACCGACTTCAAGACGATGTCCCGGTTCATCCACGTGATGGCTGGACGGGTGACCGCCAGTGACGGGTTCGGTGCCTTCGTCTTCGATCCGAACATGCACGATGAGCAGATCCGGTACACGTTCGAGGCGATGACCGACGGCCGGATCGACGTCGCTCCGGGCGAGGGCGGCGACCGGGTCCGGATCGACGGCGGCGAGTGGCGACAGCTCGATCCGGTCTGAGCCTCAGAACCAATCGAGGTCGGCCACGAACGAGCGCAGCATCGACCGGGTCACGTGGGGAAGACAGACGATCCGAACTGCTCCCCTTCGGGTCGTCGTGATCCGCCAGCCCCGCTCGCGGAGCTGCTCGACCGTCGAGCCGGGAAGTTCGGCGGCCACGAGCGGGAGCGTCGGCTCGACGACCGCGTGGCCCCGCTCTCTGAGCGCGTCTGCGAGCCAGGCGGCGTTGTCCTGGGCCCGTTCGTGGGCCGCACGGTAGCCCGCCGGCCAGAGCTCCGCCAGTGCGGCGGCCGCGCTCGCGACGCCGGCGCCGCTTCTGGTGCCGGTCAGCGAGGCTTGGCTGGTCGTCTCGAGATACGGCGTGTCGACGGCGAGCGCATCGAGCATGGCCGGCGACCGGACGAGCAGCCCACCGGCCGGGATCGCCGCCTGGCCGGCCTTGTGTGGGTCGATCGTCATCGTGTCGACCGGCGCGTCGGCGAAGCTCCAGTCGTGATCGGTAAACGGCAGGTGGAACCCGCCCCAGGCGGCGTCGACGTGACAGGTCGGATCGCCGTCGGCGTCGGCCGCCAGGTCCGCGATCGCCGGGATCGGATCGACCGCCCCGTACTCCGTGGACCCGGCGACTCCGATCACACAGACCGTATCCCTGTCGACGAGTTCCGCCATCGCCGCCGGGTCGGCCCTGTGGTCGGTCGTCGGTGCGGTCCGGAGCTCGAGGTTCAACACGTCCGCGGCCTTCCGGACGCTGAAGTGGACGCTCGTCGGGGCGACGACGTTCGGGTCGTCGGTCGCCGAGCGGTTGCGGGCGATCCGTAGCGCCTGCAGATTCGACTCCGTGCCGCCGCTCGTGATATACCCCGCCGGCTCAGACAGCGACGCCACCCGCCCGAGCAGCTCGACGGCTCGCTGCTCGAGTTCGGCGACCTGCTGGTACGTGCCCGGATCGCCCGGGTTGGCCGCCAGAAACCGCTCTGCGGCTGCCCGCGCCGCCGGGTGGGGCTCGGTACACATCGAGGAGAGCACGCGATCGAACTGCTGGGGCTCGGTCTCGAGTGACTGCATCCAGGACTGAAAGGCCCCGGCGTAAAAAACCAGTTTCGACAGCCGACGGACACAGACACAGACACGGACACGGACACAAATGTAGACACAGAAGCCGACACCGACATCTAGCCCGGCACTGAGCCGGTGTGGAACCACGGAAGGGGCGGGCGAGAGCCCGCGGCGTCACAGTAGACTAGGTTGATACACACGGAAAAGCGCCGTCGATGCCCGATCACGAGCTGTCGCCTCTGTATCGTATCTGGTGTCCGATGTACCCGCCTATCATCCCGGGTACAAGCATAGAGACCGAAACACCGGCCACTCCAACGATCGCCGATACGATCTGAACGAGTGTGTCAGTAGCAGTCGTTTGTCGTGTAACTTCGCTCTCGATGAGCTCTTGAATGGACAGATACACGACGAGTAGCAGACCGGCGACAGCCCCAGCCCACGCCCCCTGGAGGGTCCCGAGCGACGAATCCTCGTTGCCAAGTACAACTGCAACGGCGCCGCCTGAGAGCAGGCTCGCGACTGTCACACCCAGCACGACCGCGGTCACGATCGGAGTATCATACGTTAGCCGCAGCTCCTCGCCGATCGTGAGGGACCCGTAGGTGAACAGCAAGAGTACAGCTCCACCAGCAACTCCGGCTGGTCCGTATCTCCGCAACTGCCCCCTAACGTCCATTTTTATCAGGGTAAACATTCTGTGACAATTATATTTCTCGAAAGCGTCGAATGGACTTGTGCTACCCTTACTCGACCACCGCTCCACTCACGGTGTGCATTACCGGCTCCCGTCGTCGTCTGCCCGACACTGTGGGATCTCTCGTACGAAGGTAGTGACGTGACAACGATACTCCTGTCGCGAGCGCGTGGTGACGACGAAACCGATCCAGATCTGCTTGCCCGGCGGATTCCGTGAGACTAACGGACCGAGTCGAGCACGAGTCGTTCCTCGACGCGTTTGACCTCGTGTTGGACGTCTCGGACGGCGTCGATGTTCGCGCTGATCGAGGTGATGCCCTCCTCGACGAGATACGCGGCCATCTCCGGGCGCGATCCGGCCTGGCCGCAGATGCTCGTGTCGACGTCGTGTGCTCGGCAGCTCTCGATCGTCTGGCCGATCAGCTCGAGCACCGCCGGGTGGAGCTCGTCGTACCGGTCGGCGACCCGCTCGTTGTTCCGGTCGACCGCGAGCGTGTACTGGGTGAGGTCGTTCGTCCCGAAGCTCGCGAAGTCGATCCCGGCCTCGGCCATCTCTCCGACCTGCAGTGCCGAGGCGGGCGTCTCGATCATCACGCCCCAGGAGCGTCGCTCGGGGTCGATCCCGGCCTCTTCCATCAGCGCCCGGGCTTGGAGGACGTCCTCGGCGTCGTTGACCAGCGGCAACATCAGCTCGACGTTGTCGTATCCCATCTCGTAGAGCCGGCGGAACGCCTCGAGCTCGTGGGCGAACACGTCGGGCCGGTCGAGGCTGCGCCGAATCCCGCGGTAGCCCAGCATCGGGTTGTGCTCGTCGGGTTCGTCCTCGCCGCCCTCGAGCTGGCGGAACTCGTCGGTCGGCGCGTCGAGAGTCCGGGCCCGGACCGGACGCGGGTAAAACTCCTCTGCGACCCGCTGGATGCCCTCGACGATCTGCTCGACGTACGCGTCGACGCCCTCGTCGGCGATATACCGCTGTGGGGTCTTCCCCAGCGAGAGGATCATGTGCTCGATCCGGAGCAGACCGACCCCGTCGGCGCCGGTCGCGGCGGCCCGCTCGGCGGCGTCGGGGATCGAGACGTTCACTTTCACCCGGGTCGCGGTCATCGGCTTGACCGGCGTGTCCGGCCTGACCTCTTCGACGGCGTCGCGACCGTCGTCGGCGTCGCCGCCGCCCGTGACGGCACCTTTCTCCCCGTCGACGGTGATCAGCTGGTCGTCTTCCAGGCGGTCGGTCGCCCCGCCGGCCCCGACGACAGCCGGGACGCCGAGCTCGCGGGAGACGATCGCGGCGTGTGAGGTCATCCCGCCCTCGTCGGTGACGATCGCCGCGGCACGTTTCATCGCCGGCACCATATCGGGCGTGGTCATCTCCGCGACGATAACGTCTCCCTCGCCGACCTTGTCGAGCTCGTCGAGCTTCTCGACGATCCGGACCGCTCCGGAGACCCGTCCGGGGCTGGCCCCGAGTCCCGACAGCTCCACGTCGCCGCCGTCGGTGAGTCCGGCCTCCGTGCTGTCGACCGTCCCGTCTTTTCCGGCCCCAGTCGGCGTGGCGTCGCCGGCCGTTTCGAGGTCGGTCGTCTCCTCGTCGATCGTCGTGATCGGGCGAGACTGCAGCAGGAAGACCTCGCCGTCGGCGATCGCCCACTCGACGTCCTGTGGCGTCCCGTAGTGAGCTTCGAGCCGTTCGCCCAGCCGCGTGAGCGCGGTCAGCTCGTCCTCCGCAAGCACCCGGCGGTCGCGTTTCGCCTCGGGGACCGGCTGCTCGACGGTCTCGCCGGTGTCTGGATCACGCCGGTGCATGACGCTTTTCTCCGCGACCGTGACCTTCTCGAGCTCGCCGGTGTCGCGGTCGAGCACGTAGTTGTCCGGGGTCACCGCACCGGAGACGACCGCCTCGCCGAGTCCCCAGGCGGCCTCGATCGTCACCGTCGGTGCGCCTGTTGACGGGTGGCTCGTGAACATCACGCCGCTTTTCTCGGCGTCGACCATCTCCTGGACGACCACGGCGATGTCCACCGCCGCGTCGTCGTATCCCTGCTCGGCCCGGTAGTACAGCGCCCGCTGGGTAAAAAGCGAGGCCCAGCAGTCACGGACCCGGTCGAGCAACGCCTCCTCGGTGACGTTCAGAAACGTCTCCTGCTGGCCGGCGAAGGAGGCGTCGGGCTGGTCCTCCGCCGTCGCCGAGGAGCGGACCGCCACGGGCGTCCCCGAGCCGATCTCCCGGTAGGCGGCGAGGATCTCCTCGCGGACGGACTCGGGCAGGGGCGTCTCCGTGATCGCCGTCTGTGCGCGATCGGCGGCCCCGGCGAGGGCTGCAGAGTCATCCGTGTCCACGCCGATCACGTCGGCGAGTATCTCGTCGATGCCACTCGCCTCGATGAACGACCGGTAGGTGTCTGCGGTCACTACGAACGCCGGCGGGACCGGGAGCTCGGCAGCCGCCATCTCACCCAACGACGCTGCCTTGCCGCCGACCTGTTCGAGGTCATCGGCCTGAATGTCGTCCAGCCAGAGTACAGCCATGCGCGTATCCGCTACGACACTCAGGCGAGTAAAGAAGCTTCTGGAGTCCCGTGCCGGCTTCAACATATATAGGGCTGATCGTCGGGCGTGGGGATGATGACAGCGAACCCGACAGTCTTGGTCGTTGACGACGAGCGCTTGATCGCCGACGCCTACGCCGACGGACTGTACGCGACCTACGACGTCCGGACAGCCTACTCGGGGCACGAGGCGCTCGATCTCCTCGATCCGTCCGTCGAGGTCGTCTTGCTCGACCGACGGATGCCCGAGGTCTCCGGGGATACGGTGCTCGAGGAGATCGAGGCCGGCGACCTCGATCCCCGGGTCGTGATGGTGACGGCGGTCGAACCCGACACCGACATTATCGAGCTGCCGTTCGACGAGTATCTCGTGAAGCCAGTCTCCACGGATCGGCTGAGTACGGTCGTCGACCGGATGCTCGCCCGGCAGCGCCAGGACGAACAGCTCAGACGGATGCTCGCCGTGGCCTCGAAACTGGCGACCCTCGAGAGCAAACTGACCTACCAGCAGCTCGAGGAGAGCCAGGAGTACGAGCGGCTCACCGACGAGTTCGCCCGGCTCCGCGACGGCACCGACCTGCCCGAGGGCGACGATCCGTACGTCGAGGCCACGCTCGAAAAAGTCGAGGCGCTCGTCAGCGGACAGTGATCCGTTCACGCGATCGGACCCGGCAAGTGAGACGTTCCGACGGTCCCGGTCTCGCCGGGCCCCGTGAGCCGCCCACGGGTGCTCGGCGGTCTCGTGGCCGTCGTGTGAGCTTCGAGAGCGATGACGCTCCGGCGGGTGGGCTGGCTGGTCGTCCAGGCGGTCGTCGTGGTGGTCGTGGTGGCGTTGCTCGCGGGCCAACTGCTCGGACAGCCGCTGTTGTTCAGCTTCGTCACGACCGACAGCATGGCCGACACGATCAACCCCGGGGAAGGGTTCGTCGTGTTGCCGCCGGAGATCACCGGCGAGGTCGGCGAGGGCGACGTCGTCGTCTTCGAGGCCGAGGATATCCAGGGCGGCGGGCTCACGACCCACCGGATCGTCGGAGAGACCGATCGTGGGTTCGTCACCGCCGGGGACAACAACCCCTTTACCGACCAGGACGGCGGTGAACCGCCGGTCCAGCCCGCGGAGATCGAGGCCGTCGCCTGGCAGCCCGGCAGCAGCGTCGTGACGATTCCGGCGCTCGGAACCGCCGTGATGGGCGTCCAGTCGGGACTCGAGTCGCTGCAGTTCCGGCTCGCACAGCTGTTTGGCACGCGGTCGCTGCTCGGCACCGAGGGACTGGCCTACCTGTTGTTGGGGCTGTCGGTGGTGCTGTACGCCCTCGACGTGGCGCTCACGGACGACAGGCGCCGGAACAGAGGCCGCGACCGGGACGACGGCACCAGCTCGCGCCGGCTCGTCGCTGCGCTCGCGCTCGTGGTCGTCGTCGGCGCGACCGCCGCGATGGTCGGCCCCGCCGCGACCGAGGAGTTCGATATCGTCAGCGCGGAGTTCGAGAGCGACTCGCCGGACGTCATCGAACAGGGAACGACCGAGACGTTCCCCTACCGCGTTGCAAACGGCGGTCTCGTCCCGACGACCGTCTATTTCGAGCCGGCGAGCGACGAGGTCGGCGTCGATACCGACCGTCTCAGCTTGGGGGCGCGCTCGAGCGCGAACGTCTCGATCAGCCTGACCGCTCCCCCCGAGACCGGCTACTACCAGCTGTACCTCGAGCAACACCGGTACCTGAACCTCCTCCCTGCGCCGGTGATCGACACGCTGTACTCGCTTCACCCGTGGCTGCCGATCCTCGCGATCAACGCAGCTATCGGGGTGCCGTTCTACCTGCTCGGGATCCGGCTGATCGGCGAGGGCCGGCTCCGGTCTCGGGAGAGTGACCGGCCGGGTCTGCTCGCCCGGCTCCGCGGCCGGCTCCGCCAACTCGTCTCGTGACCGACAGGAATATGACAGCACATATTACCCCTCGCGCTGAACCACCACAGAGATGACAGAAACGTCGGTTCGCATCCGGGCGTTTCTCGGGGCACACGCCGGGGCCGTGATCGCAGTGGCGATCGTCGCGGTCCTGCTCGGCGGCTACCTGACCTACGGGACCTACGTCACGCCGGGAGAGGAGACCGAGCGGATCCAGGGGCCTGGATGGAGTTCGACGGGCGAGTTCGAACACCAGGCGACGGTCACCGAGGACACGACGGTGTTCAGCCAGGGGGACGTGCTCAGCGACCGCGGATCGTACTTCACGGAGATCGCGCCCGTCCTCGACGGACGCTTCGAGTACCGCTACACCGTCGAACCCGGCGTCGGGCCCGAAGGTGGATCCGGAGACGTCGACGACAACGATCTCGACGCCTCGGCGGAGCTGCGGCTGCTCATCAGATCCGTCGAGGACAACACCGAGTTCTGGCGGGTCGAAGAGCCACTCGCCGCCGAGACGGCCGACTCGCTCGCGCCGGGAGAGACGCTCGCGGTGCCGTTTTCGATCGACGTCACCGAGGTCCAGACCCGCATCGCCGAGATCGACGACGAGCTGGGGGCGAGTCCCGGCGAGACGGAGGTCCGGCTGGTGGCCGATCTCTCGCTTGCGGGCACGCGGATCGGCCAGCCAGTCGACCAGCGAGAGACCTACGAGCTGGGCCTCGACCCCGGCGGGAGTCTGTATCAGGTGACCGACGACGGGCCGGTTACCGACAGCGCGTCCCAGACGATCGAACGGACCGTCACCGCGAGCTACGGGCCGCTCCGTACGGTCGGCGCACCGGCGGTGCTCTTCAGCGGCGTGCTCGTTGGTGTCGGCGTCTGGATCGCCGCCCGTCGCGACGTACTCTCCGTTCCGGAGTCCGATCAGGAGCAGCTTGCCTACCAGTCGGTCGCCGGCGAGTTCGACGAGTGGCTCACCAGCGGCCGGATCCCCGACGCGGCGATGGACCGCCCGCAGGTGTCCGTCGAGAGTCTCGAAGGGCTGGTCGACGTGGCCATCGACAGCAACCGGCGGGCCATCGAGGACCGCGATCGGGGGTACTGTGCCGTCCTCGGCGACGAGGCGACGTACCTCTACGAGATCCCCGAGCCGGTCGTCGCCACCGACGACGCCGGGGAGCCCTCGGTCGACGGCAACGCCGACTCCGATCCGCTGGCTGCGGACAGCTCCGGAAGCGGAGCCGGCGGGTCGCTGGTAGATCAGCTCCGGACCACGGCCGGCGACGGCGAGGATCCTGACACGCCCGCGACGGCCGACACGGAGCAGATCGATCCGGACGGGGACGGGGACGGGGACGGAGACGACGAAACGACCGACGCGCCCGAAGAGGGATCGGCCTCTGACTCCGGTCGCCCGGGAAGAGGCGACTGACGACCGACAGCTTCCGGCTGCCGGTTCTCGACTCGCGGCTCGCGGTTCGGATCTCACGGCTCACCAATCGCGGCGGCCGGTGGGCTCACAATTCGATTATCTCGTCGTCGCCGGTCGGCGGTACGGAGACAGTTCCCTCGAGGACGACCAGCCCACGCCCGGCGATCGACGGCTGGGCGGTGAGATCGGTCTCGACGATCGACGGTCGATCCACCGCGTGTCCGGACTCGACGGCAATCGTGTCGGCGTCGAACACGTCGTGACGTCCCAGGTGTGCACCGCAGGCAGCGACCGCCGCGGCACTGACCGCCCGTTCTGTCCCGTCGGCCTCGAAGACACGGACGTGTGCGTCGGTCGTCCGCTCGAGGGTGTCGAACGTGACCGCACAGAGCCGCGAGACTCCGAGATCCGCACACAGCTCCGGGAGCTGCCCCCTCGGGGCCGCCCGGGAGAGATGCTCGAAGAAGTTCACGCCCACGGAGAGCGTCCCGCCGGCAACGTCGACGACGGCCGGCGGAAGATCCGCCCCGATATCCTCGAGTGCTGCCGGATCCAGTCCGAGACTCTTCGCGATACGATCGATCGAACCCGTCGTCTCCTCGACCGGCTGGTGGGGGGCTGGCACGCGTGCAGTCCCGTCGGCGTCGAGCTCGACGGTCTGTGACTCGGGGCCGTCGAGGGCGTGCTCGCCGGGCTCGAGGCGGTCTCGCTGGGACAGTCCGGTCGCGGTCGCCACGGCAGCCTCGAGCCCGACGTTCTCTCGGACAGGAACGATCCGGAGATCTGCGCCGTCTAGTACGGTCGCGACGGCGCCAAGCTCCCTGCCGACCCGCCGGGCCTGCGTATCCGCGAGGGTCTCCTCGACGATCGCGACCGGGACGCCTGCCAGTGGCTCTTGGGCGAACGCGTCGACCTGGATGAGCGGTGCCGTGTCCATACCTCTGGGTTAGTCCGGCGACGGATAACCGCTCCCCACTGCCGGTCAGTCGTCGGCGCGGGAGTCGGCCGTCGCCGGCCAGTCGCCGGAGGCGGTCTTGCCGTCGACCCCGAGCCTGTGCCCGTGATCGACGCCCGGCTTCCGTTCGATCGTGGCGTCCGTGATTCGCTCCGTGACGAGTTCACAGCCCGGCCCACCCGGCGCAAGCACCACGTCGGCGCGCTCGGCCAGCTCGACGGCAGCCTCGACGGCAGACGCCGGCACCGATCCGAACGGCGGTGCGGTCACGGCCTCGACCCCGAGCGTTTCGGCGAGCCGAGCAGCGACCCCGCCGTCGGGAACCGGTCCGACGGTCGCGGTCGCGCCTCCGATCCACGCAGAGCGCAAAGCGGCTGCTGCCCGAGGACCGCCGCCGGCGACGTGGACCCGTCGGTCCGTGTCCGAACGGCGATCGAGCGCGGTCACCGACGGTGCACCGGTCGCCGGGTTCTGGGTGACGGCCGCTCGTGTTCCGAAGGCGGTCTCCACCGCCGTATCTTCGAGTACCTGCTCCGGCCGGCCGGCTGCCACGATCTGCCCGTCGTGGAGCAGGGCCAGCCGGTCGCAGAACCGCGCCGCCAGATCGAGGTCGTGAATCGCGGCGACGGCTGTCTTCCCGTCCCCGACGAGCTCCGCGACCAGTCCGAGCACGCGGATCTGGTGGTTGATGTCGAGACTCGCCGTGGGCTCGTCGAGCACAAGCGCCGGTGTCTCCTGTGCGAGCGCCCGCGCCAGCAGCACCCGTTGTCGCTCGCCGCCGCTCAGCCCGTCGACCGATCGGTCCCGAAGATCCGCCGTCTGGGTACGCTCGAGCGCTCGCTCGACGGGATCGGTCTGGTCGTCCCAGTCGAGTCGCGAACGGTGTGGCGTCCGTCCCATCTCGACGATCTGCTCGGCACGGAACGAAAAGCCGACGTGGGTGTCCTGCGGGACCGTCGCGACCCGCCGGCTGACCCCCCGGGCGGACAGCGCATCGATCTCCTCGCCGTCCAGCCGGACCGTGCCGGCGTCTACGTCTCGGACGCCGTTGACGGTCTGGATCAGGGTGGTCTTTCCGGCGCCGTTCGGACCGACGAGGCCGAGAAACTCACCCCGTTCGACCGTCAGGTCGACCGACTCGAGCACGTCGAGCCCGCCCAACGTCACGGAGACTCCCTCGAGTTCGATCACAGCTCGTGGACCTCCCTGCGTGCGAGCAAAAACAGGAAAAACGGCGCGCCGACCGCCGCGGTGACGATCCCGACGGGCACCTCAGCGGGTCCGACCCGTGCGACGGTGTCTGCAAGCACCAGGAACGTGGCGCCGGCGAGCGCGCTGGTCGGGAGGAGAATCCGGTGATCCGGGCCGACGACCAGGCGCATCATGTGGGGGACGATCAGTCCGACGAACCCGATCACACCGGCCACCGCGACCGCGGCGGCGGTGATCACACTCGAGCCGGCAAGCAGCAGTCGCTTGGTGCGTTCGACGGCGATGCCGAGCGACGCGGCGTCGTCCTCGCCGAGCAACAGCACGTTCAGGTCTCGAGCGAACGCGAGCAAGACGCCGAACAGAACCAGCGTGATCGGTGCCGTCACCACGACGTCGTTCCAGGACGCCCGGGTGAGATGTCCCATCAGCCAGACGACCGCCTCGTTGAGCCCCTGGTCTGCGTGCAACAGGAGATAGGAGATGACGGCCCCGAGGAACGTCTGGATCGCCACGCCGGCGAGCAACAGCGTCGCGACCGGCGTCCGCCCGTTCTCGGTCGCGATCAGGTACACGGCCGCCGCGGCGATGATCGCCCCGACGAACGCCGCCGTCTGGAGCCCGAACGGGATCGCCAGCGGAACGGCGATCGTCGCAACCGCCCCGACCGCCGCACCTGAAGAGACGCCGATGATCGACGGATCGGCCATCGGATTCTTGAAAAATCCCTGCATGACCGTCCCGGCCGTGGCGAGCGCGAATCCGACCACTGCACCGAGTGCGATCCGTGGTAGCCGGATCGCCCGCACGATCGTCTCGTGGCGGTCCGGGACCGCGAACGAGAACGGCTCCGTCCATCCGATCTCGACCGCCGGCATCGGCACCGAGAGAGCCCCGACCGGCCCTATCGACGTCGTGCTCACGGCGACGCTCGTCGGAACGGCCACTCCGTTGAGAATCGCCTGTAGCACCACCACCGGCCCGATGTCTGCCGGACCCAGCGCCGCGCTCACGACGACGACCGCGAACAACGCGGCAAGCAGGCCCACAGCCCACGCGCTCGTCCGGGCGACTATCCGCATCGAATACAAATCAATTTGGGTTAGTTAAATATTTATTGCATACGGTCGCAGGGGTTCGACGTGAAGCGCATACTGCTTGTACTGGTGGTACTGCTCGCCGCCGGGCCGGCACTCGCCGGTGCGGCGGTCATCGAGAGCTCTGACGCGGGGCCGACCCAGCTCGGTGACGAGGTCTCCTGTGAGTTCCCGGTCGAGGTCGAAGACGCGGACGGCGAGACCCTCGTCGTCGAAGAGGAACCGGAGCGGGTTGTCGCGCTCCAGCCGAACGCTGCCCAGCACATGTGGTCGATCGGCGCCCAGGAGAAGGTCGTCGGCATGCCGGTGAACCAGTTCACCGCGTACCTCGACGGCTCCGAGGACCGGACGGATATCCTCACCGACGAGGGATTCTCCGACCCTGAGACGGTCGTCGATCTCGAGCCCGATCTTGTGCTCGCACCCGACGTCGTGCCAGCCGAGACCGTCGAGACGCTCCGCGATGCGGACCTGACCGTCTACCGCTACCCGCTGATCGACAGCTTCGACCAGATGTACGCGACCGTCGAGGAGGTCGGGCTACTCGTCGGCGAGTTCGACGGTGCGGCCGAGACGACCGCCTCTGTCGCCGGGACGATCCAGGCGATCGAGGCCGCCGTCGACGACGAACGATCCCCGCGGGTGTACTACGAGTTCTTCGAGTTCACCGTCTCGCCGGGCACGATCGAACACGAGGTCATTACCCGTGCGGGCGGCGAGAACATCGTCCAAGCGGATGACTTTGACCCAGACTACGGCCAGTTCAGCGACGAGCTACTACTCGAACGCGATCCCGAGTTTCTGATCTTGCAGGAGGGTGCTCCGATCCCCGATTCGGAGGCACTCGAGCAGACGACCGCGATCCAGGAAGACCAGATCATCCGGATCGACTCGAACTTCATCAGCCAGCACGGCCCGCGGACGCTCGAGCCGCTCCAGACGATCGCCGAGGGGCTACACACTGATGCGATCGACGCGGCCAACGTCGACCAGGCAGATCTGGCAGAGCAGAGCCGGTGTGCGCTGGCAGACGGCGGCCAGGTCGACGACGATGAAGCCGACGATGGACAGACCGATGACACCCAAGCTGACGACGGTGAGACTGACGACAGTCAATCCGACGCCGACGATGATGCGGCTGATGTCACCGATGGTGACGACGACGGTGTCGGGTTCACCGTCCCGGCAGCCGTGGCGGCGCTCACCGTTCTCGGACTGCTTGCGCGGCGACGGTAGTTCCTCCGAGTTCACTCACCGGGCCGCGTGCCCGGAGTCGCCCCCTCCGGCTGGAGAAAGCGTTATTGAGCCGGGGGCGAACGTACCGCCATGAGTCGCACCCACGACCGCGGGGCGGTCGAGGACTTCGGCCGGTGGCGGGAGTTCTCGGCGGGGATGTGGGCTTGGCTGTTACACAAGTTCACTGGCTGGATCCTCGTCGGGTACCTGTTCACGCACATCGCGGTGTTGAGCACGGCTATCGGCGTCGATCCGGGGCAGGCCGCAGCGGGGACGGATCTGTACACAGAGACGCTCCAAGGGCTTGAGGAGCTGTTGATCGTCCGGTTCCTCGAGGTCGGACTGCTGGCGGCTGCGGTCTTTCACATCCTGAACGGGATTCGGCTGCTGTTTGTCGACATCGGGGTCGGCCTGGGCGTCCAAGACGAGAGCTTCTACGCCGCGGTCCTGTTGAGCGCGGTGATCACGCTCGCGAGCATCCCGACGTTCCTGGGGGGACAGCTCTGATGGCTCGCTCGTCGTTCGATCGAGCCAGTTGGCGGTGGCTCCTCCAGCGGGTGACCGCCGTGTTCCTCATCGGCGTCCTCGCCTTCCATTTCGTGACCTTGCACTTCGTCAACCACGCCGCCGAGATCACCTTCCTGGGCACGCAGGCCCGGATGAGCCAGCTGGGGTATTTCAGTCTGATGTGGCTGTTTCTCGTGACGGCGACGGTCCACGGCGTCAACGGCGTGTACAACGCCTTGCTGAACGCCGGACTCAGCGGTCGGGCGCGGACGGTGGTTGCCGCAGTGCTCGTGATCGCGAGCCTCCTTCTGATCGCCCAGGGAACCCGCGTCGCCGTCGCCATGACGGAGCTGATCTGACCATGAGCACACAGATCGAGGAGACCGACACCGATACCGACGCTGAGACCGACGCCGAACGGGTAGAGACGACCGCCGACCAGACGGAGCGAGACCGTACATACGAGCGCGACCCCAAGGCGGAACTCGAACGCGCAGACGAGACCGTCGAGCTCGAGGTCTACCGGTACGATCCCGACCGCGCAGACAGCACGGACCCCCACTACGACCAGTTCGCGATCCCGGTCCACGGCGGGATGACGGTCCTCGACGCGCTGATCTACGCCCGAGACACCTACGACTCCTCGCTAACCTTCCGGCACTCCTGCCGGCAGGCGGTCTGTGGCTCCGACGCGCTGTTCATCAACGGTCGTCAGCGGCTCGGCTGTCAGACCCAGCTCGAGGAACTGGACTGGCCGGTTCGAGTCGAGCCGCTTCCTCATCAAGACGTTGTCAAGGATCTGGTCGTCGATATGGAACACTTCTACGAGCAGATGCGGGCCGTCGAGCCGTATTTCGATCCGGACGAGACCCCCGACGAGGAGCTTGTCGAACAGCGCCAGTCACCCGAGAACCGCGAGCAGATCAAACTCTCGACGCGCTGTATCTGGTGTGGCGCCTGTATGTCCTCGTGTAACGTTGCGGCCGGCGACAACCAGTATCTCGGCCCTGCGGCGATCAACAAGGCCTACCGGTTCGTGATGGACGAACGAGAAGGCGATGATCGCGCGGACGAGCGATTACAGATCGTCAAGCAGGAACACGGCGTCTGGCGGTGTCAGACCCAGTTTTCCTGCACCGAGGTCTGTCCGAAGGACATCCCGCTGACCGAACACATCCAAGAGCTCAAACGTGAGGCGGTCAAGCGCAACCTCAAGTTCTGGTGACGACCCGACTCTGTGCTGGCCTGGACAGCACACCCCGAGTTCTTGACACCGACAATGCGCTGATCACAGCTGTGCTGCGGCCCACGGACAGAGTGGATCGCTCGCCGTCGGGTCGCCGGTCGCAGCGTAGGCCCGTGACCGGCTGCCGCCACACCGGTCGGTCATCGGACAGGAGCCACAGGGGCCGCTGAAGGCGTTTCTGTCGCGCAGCCGCTGCATCAGGTCGGCGTGTCGGTAGATCTCGACGAGCGACTCGTCGCGGACGTTCCCCGCCGACAGCGGGAGAAAGCCCGAGGGGTACACCTCGCCGGTGTGACTGACGAACACAAAGCCGTTGCCGGCACCGGTCGTGCCGACCCGGACGGGTCCGTCGGCGCGTTGCTGTGCGACCCGCCGGTAGAACGGCGCTTCGACGGTGATCACGCGGTAGGGCGCCCGCTGGCTCCGGTCGTACAGCCAACCCGCCACTTCGCGGGCGCGATCGGGGCTGAGCTGTTCGAGGCTGGCTCCTCGGCCGATCGGGACGAGGAAAAACACCTCCCACATCGCCGCCCCGAGGGACTCGACGAGATCGGCGATCGCGGGCAGGTCTCCGGCGGTCCGGGCGGTGACGGTCGTGTTCACCTGCACGGAGATCCCCGCCTCCCGGGCAGCCCGAGCGGCCCGCAACGCCCGCTCGAACGTGCCCTCCTCGCCGCGAAACGAGTCGTGTGCCGCCGGAGTGGCTCCGTCGATGCTGACGGCCATTCGCTCGACACCTGCCCCGGCCAGCCGGTCGATCGTCGCGGCCTCGAGTGACGGTGTCGTCGCCGGAGTCACAGCCGGCGTGACGCCGCGGTCGGCGGCCGACTCGATCAGCTCGAACAGATCCGGCCGGGCGAGCGGATCGCCGCCGGAGAAGACGAAAAACGGAGCCGGCTGGCCGAACGCCGCCACCTGTTCGAACAGCTCGTGAGCCT
>OBKM01000691.1_pt1 | contig 15989 bp, 14 predicted proteins | sample 1519691 | NCBI WGS metagenome assembly OBKM01 (sample SAMEA37050418, study PRJEB22526) | metagenome | biome: saline pan; feature: lake; material: water | place: Egypt | collected 2015 | depth 0.5 m | reverse complement strand
TCCGATCGATGGCGTCGGACCCGATCATTTTCGCGATGGCCAACCCCGACCCCGAAATCCGCTATGAGGCCGCCAAAGCCGCCCGCGACGACACCGTCATCATGGCCACCGGCCGATCGGACTATCCGAACCAGGTCAACAACGTCCTCGGCTTCCCCTTCATCTTCCGCGGCGCGCTCGACGTCCGCGCCACCGAAATCAACGAGGCCATGAAAGTCGCCGCCGCCGAGGCCCTGGCCGACCTCGCCAAACAGGACGTCCCCGACGCCGTCGTCAAAGCCTACGGCGACCAACCGCTCCAGTTCGGCTCCGAGTACATCATCCCAAAACCACTCGACCCGCGGATCATGTTCGACGTGTCGGGGGCGGTCGCGGCGGCGGCCGTCGACAGCGGCGTCGCCCGCGAGGAGTTCGACCCCGAAGCCTACCGGGAGGAGCTAGAGGCCCGGTTGGGGAAGTCCCGCGAGATGATGCGGGTGGTGTTGAACAAAGCCAAAAGCGATCCCAAACGCCTCGTCCTCGCCGAGGGGGACGATCCGAAGATGATCCGGGCCGCCCACCAGCTCCTCGAGGAGGGGATCGCCGAACCGATCCTCATCGGGAACAAGCGATCGATCTGGGAGCAGTCCTCGGAGCTCGGACTCGATTTCGACCCCGAGATCGTCGATCCGGTCGCCGACGAGCTCTCGCCGTATGCCGACCGCCTCTATGAACTCCGACAGCGGAACGGCGTCACGAGAGGGGAAGCGGAGGGGCTGGTCCACGACGGCAACTACCTGGCGAGCGTGATGGTCGAGATGGGCGACGCCGACGCCATGCTCACCGGGCTGACGAACCACTATCCGACGGCGTTGCGGCCGCCGCTGCAGATCGTCGGCACCGCGGCCGACGCGGCGTACGCCGCGGGCGTGTACATGTTGACGTTTAAAAACCGCGTCGTCTTCGTCGCCGACGCCACCGTCAATCAGGCCCCCGACGAGGACGTCCTTGAGGAGGTGGCCCGCCACACCGCCGACCTCGCCCGGCAGTTCAACGTCGATCCCCGCGTTGCGATGCTTTCGTACTCCGATTTCGGAACGGTCGACAACGAGGGGACGTACAAACCGCGGGAGGCCGCCCGACGGCTGCGCGAGGACCCCGATGTCGAGTTCCCCGTCGACGGCGAAATGCAGGCCGATACCGCCGTCGTCGAGGAGATGCTGACCGACGACTATCCGTTCTCGGATCTCGATGGCCCGGCGAACGTGTTGGTGTTTCCGAACCTGGAGGCGGGCAACATCGCCTATAAGTTGTTGCAGCGACTCGGCGGCGCGGAGGCGATCGGCCCGATGCTCGTCGGTATGGACAAACCCGTCCACGTCCTCCAGCGGGGAGACGAAGTCAAAGATATCGTCAATCTCGGCGGCGTCGCCGTCGTCGACGCCCAATCGAACGAAGAGTAGGTGAGCGTCTGGCGGTTTTTTCGCCCACGTTTTTGCGCGAGTGGAGCGCGAAGCGCTCCCGAGCGGAAAAAGGTGGAAATCAAGGACATCGTCAATCTCGGCGGCGTCGCCGTCGTCGACGCACAGTAATCCGGCGGGGATCGTTTCCACGGGTGGACACCTCCCCCGGTATATATCGGTGTCACGCTCCGACGATGCGCCGGAGCAGCGACTGCACGCGCTCGACGTACCCCGATTCGGCGACCTGTGCGTACAGGAAGATCGCCGGCGGGAGCGCAATAACCGCGGCGACGAACGAGTAGACGACGCTGAGTGCCATGAGCAGCCCGAAGTTGCCGAGGACGGGCGTGATTGCCAACGCGAGCGCGCCGGTGCCGAGCGAAGTCGTGAGCATGCTGCCGGTGAGCGCGCCGCCGGTGCCGACGAGCGTCGTCGTCAGGGCATCGAACGTGTCGGGGTCCCGTTTGAACTCATCGAGGAACCGGGCGGTGATATGCACCGAGTAGGCGATCCCGATCCCGATGGAGATCGAAAGGATCGTCGCGGTCAACGCGTTCAACGGGATCCCGATCAACCGCATCGTCCCCAAAAGGAGCGTCACGGCTATGAGGATCGGGAAGACGTTGACGAGGCCGAGCGCCGGCTGTCGCTCCAACGCGCCGTAGGCGATCATCAGGAAGACGCCCGTGAGGGCGATCGCGAGGATCATCCCCTGGATTGCGGTCTCGAAGATCAGATCCGAAACCGCATCGAAGACGATCGCCCCGCCGGTCGCCGTTGCGGCGTATCGGAAGTCCTCCGCGAACGAGCGGGTGTCTTCGGCAACCTCCGGCTGTGTGGCCTCGGCATCGATCCGGTAATCGACCTGTGCGCTCCGGCGGTCGTCCGCCAGATACCGGTCGGCGTCGGCCCCCTCGATCGTTTCGAGTTCGTCGTACACCCGGGCGAGGTTCCGATCCGGGATCCCGTTGCCGCTTCTGTCGTTGCGCTCGACCAACGCCGCGAACTCCGAGTCGGGGTTCGCCTCGGCCTGTGATTGGATCACCGTAACGATGCTCGTCGGTTGTGCGCTCCCACCGGGACCGACAGCGAGGCTATCCGGGGGATCGTCGTTCGGCGCAACCATGGCTTCAAGCGCGTGATCTTCCTCCATCGGCCCCTCGATATACACTGTCACCGACTCGTCTTGATCCGTCTCGAAACGGTCCTCAAGCAGGTTGACCGTCCGGGTAACTGTGTACTCGCCGGGCGCGAAGGGCTCGGGGATGAACTCGACGTACCCGGGCTGTTCTTCGGGCGGCAGGAAGTCGTCGGTGTCGAAGGTCGTGTCCACGCCGGCGCCATAGACACCGGCGCCGAGCCCGATCAAAAGAAACAGCACCACGAACACGACGGGTGCCTTTCGGGTGATCGTAGCCGGGGTCGCAAGCACCCGCCCGAGCGCCGATTCGTCGGACGCGATCGGCGTGGAGTTGAACTCGGGGACGCCGTAGCGTTCGCGGACGTCGTCGCTCCACAGTTTCGCCGCCGGCAGGAACAGCCCGAAGATCAGGAAGGTGAACACGATACCGATAGCGGAGGCGATCCCGAGGTTCCGAATCGGCGGCAGATCGGAGATGACGTTCGCGCCGAACCCGAAGGCGGCGGTCACGGTCACGATAACGAACGCGATGATGAGCTGGTTGTTCGCCGTCATCATCGCGTCCACCGGTTTGAACCCCTGGACCGTCTCTTCGCGGTAGCGGTTGACGATGTGGATACCGAAGTCGACACCCACTGCCAAAAGCAACACCGGCACCGTGATCATGTTCTGATCGAAGGGGATCCCCGAGTAACCGAGGAAGCCGAACGTCCAGACGATCGTCATCAAAAGCGCCAACAGCCCCAAAGCGAGGTCGATCGGGTCTCGGTAGGCGACGACCAGGAAGCCGAGCAACAGGACGACCACGACCGGCATCACGATCGCGAGCGAATCGCCGATGATCTGGCCGAGTTCGTCGGAGACGATGCCGCCGCCGAAGGCGCGGATGTCGCCGGGTTCGCTGTCGGCGACATCCTGGACGGCCGTCTGGAGGTCCGCGAGGTCCTCGGAGTCGTCGAAGCCGGGCGGGACGTCGTGGGTGACGCTGGATATCGACGCCGACGCGGAGGCGGCAGTCGGGTTGAAATCGTTAGAGAGGAGTCCTTGGAACCCGGGGTTGTCGCCGAGTTGGCGGATCGCCCGGCGGAGTTCCGCGTCGCTTGCACGCTCGACGGCCCGGCGCTGTTCGGCGGCGGTTCCGGCGCTCGGATCCAGCGTCGCCGCGACTATCGTTGCCGGCCCGTTCGCCGATTCCATCCGGAGGTCCTCGCGGGCCTCGACGCGTTCTAAGACCGTGAGACTCCGGACCAATTCGGTCCGACTCAACACGTTGTTGCTGACGTGGATCAGCTGCGTCGATTCCGAGTCGGGTTCGAAGGGGTCTTCGAACTCCTCCTCGATCGCGTCCTGGGCCTGTTGTTCGTCGAGATCCTCGGTGAACGCGTCGTCGGACTCCGATTCCGTCGTGACAAGCGTCATGCCGGCGGCGAAGACGCCGGTCAACAACAGGAAGACGATGACGACCCGTTTCGGGTTCGAGACGATCGTCTCGTTTGTGCGGAGCTTGAGACGGTCGATTCGGTTGCTCAACGCCACCGTTTACGCTCTCCGATACCAGTAGGCCCCGGCAGCCCCGACGATGATGAGGACGATACCGATGGGGAGCAACGGGAGGCCACCATCGTCGGGTTCGGTGACGGTGATCGCGATCCGAGTCGTGTCCGATAGCTGGCTGTTGCCCCGCTGGTCGTCATACCGGAAGTCGAACGAGATCGGATACGTCTTCGCCGTCGCGGACCCGTCGGCGTTCAACTCGAAGGTCATCGTGGTCGATTCCCCGGCCTCGAGCGATTCGACGTATCCCTCGTCGTCGTCGCTATCGAGGGGGTCGTCGGCGAACAGTTGTGCCTCGATGTCAGTTACGGGCTGATCGAGGTTGTTCGTCACTTCGACGTCGACGAGGCGGCTGTCACCGGAGGCCAGTTCCCGGTCCTCGAAGGAAACGAGGAACTGGTCCCTCCGCTGTTCGATCTCGGCGAAGGCGTCGACGTCCTCGAAGGTTCGGAGTTCGTTATCGGCGTTGCGGTACCGGACGCTGAGATCGAGCGCACGCGGTAGCGCCTCGGCTTCGCGGGTCACTTCGATCGGGAGTCTGAAATCGGCCGACTCCCCGGGATCGAGCGCGCCGACGGCGACGCGGTCCTCGACGGGAACGAGGGTCGCCGTATCGTCGGCGTACCGGACGACGACGCTGTTTGCCGTCTCGGAGCCGGTGTTTTCTACCGTCCCGAGGAGGTCGCCGTCCTCACCGACACGGAGCGTCGATTCGACGTTCTCGATCGCGAACGTCTGTTCGGCCCGCGGGGTCACATCGAGCGTCGTTTCGTCGCTGTTAGTGATCCCATCGGAATCCTCGAAGGTGACCGTCGCATCGAGGGGATAACCGCGGACGCTCGCCCGGTCGCCGAAGGTCACGTCGTAGGCGATGGGGGCGGTCTCGCCCGGTTCCAGCGAGGTGACGCGTGCGGTTTCGCTCGCGCTCTCGCCGAAGCCGACGCGTTGGCTCGTCGAGGCGAGTTCGACGGTCAGCTCCTCGGCGGTCTCGCCGCCGACGTTTTCGATTTCGGCGGTCATCAGGCCCGAATCGCCGACCTGGGCTTCCGTGCCGGCGTCACGGAGTTCGAAGCGTGCGCTGTCGTCGATAACGATATCGATATCACGGGTGACGGTCCGGGTGCGGTCGCCCTGGATGCCGCCGATATCGAAGACCCGGCGGGTCTGTCTGTACTCGAGTTCGACCTCGATCTCGTACTCGCCGGGGTCGGCGTGGTCGGGGACCTCGATCTCGATCGGGACGTTCCGGGGTTCCTCCATCCCGATGCTGCCGATCGATTGCTCGCCGGTTTCGACGGAGATCGGTGCTCGTTTTTCATCCACCTCGACGCGGACGTTTCGCGCGGTCGTCGTCGTCCCCGTCGACGCCGGCGAACTCCCGTCACCGATCGACGCGTCGTTGGCGATCTGCAGGTCCAGTTGTGCCGCTTGTCCGGGCGTAAACGTGTTATCTGAGACGAAGGCTTCCAGATCAACATCCCCCGAAGAGAAGCCGGCCTGGGCGCTCGCCTCGTCGGTTCCGAGAGCGACGAAGCCGGCCACAAGCGAGGTCACGAGAAGGATCGACAGTACCAAAACGCCGAGAGAACCGAGCCACTGGCGGTCCGGCAGGCCGTTTGTGCCCGCCAGAGACCGGGAGGTGTCGGAATCGTCTTCCATTACCCGATCTGTGAATGCAAAAATTCATAAATCTTCTGCTTGCTTATTCATACATGTCGATAGATCGCCCGGATAGCGTCCGTCGCGAGAGCTGGGGGGACCGGTGCCCGAAGCGACGGGGGAAAAGACAGTGAAGGGATTCAGCGACAGCGAGCGCGACCGAATCCGGCAGGGGCTCCTCGAAGCCGGCCGTGAGATGTTTTCGACGTTCGGGATCGAACGGACGCGGATCAGCGATCTGACCGACGAGGTCGGGATCGCCCAGAGCACGTTTTATCAGTTCTTCGACTCCAAGGAAGCGTTGTACTTCGAGGTTCTCCGACGGGAACAACGACGCATCGCCGACGACTTCGAGACAGCGGTCGCGGACGCGCCGGACACGCGGGGCGAAGTCGTCGCGGGGTTCGAGTTTTTCTTTTCGGAACTGGAGTCGAATCGGTTGTACTACAAACTCATCGTGATGGACGACCTCGAACCGCTGTTTTCCGGGGCGAGCGAGGCCGAACTGGAGTCGTTCTACGACGACCAACTGGAGACGATCGAACCCCACGTCCAGCGGTGGACCGAGACCGACAGCTTCCGTATCGACGACCCGGCGGAGCTAGTCGGCATCTTCAGGATGCTGGCATACACTATTGTCGCCAAGGATCGCTTCGAGAACCTCGAGGCCGATATAAACGGGTTCGATGGCGCCCACGAGACGCTCGTCGAAGCGATCGCCGATGGCCTCTTCGTCGAGTGAACATCCCCCAGCAAGCTGGCCGTCGCCGGGAAACGGCGGCGATACGCTCAGTTCCACCCGGAGCCCCCGCGTCCTGCAGGACGACACTCCGAGGCAGCGGCCTTCGTCCCGAGGCGGTTCGGACGGGCGACACGGCGGCGGGGATGAAACAGAGCCGTCCTTTTTTCAGAGCGGACCGCGGGTCGATCCGCCGCGGGAAACACCGATCGGGGCGCGAGGATTGATACAGCCGGAACCGTAACGGACAGTATGGGAGTGACGCCCACGCCGAGACGGGGGCAGGCGGAATGACCGCGGGCTCCGGCAGGTCGGAAAACTACCCGACTGTCCCCCACGAGCGGCTCCGGGAGGACGGCTGGGAACTGCGATCGAGGACCGAGGAGACGGTGTTTCGGGTCCCGGGAGCGGCCGTGGTCGGTTACACGGTCTTTTATGAGGACACCCGGCTGGGCGAGGCGCTCGAGGCGGTCGAGTTTCCCGCGCAACCGGAGGCGAGCGATCGGCTCGTCGGAACGGACGAGTCGAGCCCCTGGCGGTTCTTTTTTGCGACGCGGCTGGCGTTTCGGCCGCCGCTGGCGCCGGGGATCGGCCCGGCGACGCTGCGTCCGACCGTCGCAAGCCAGGCGAAACGAACGTTCATCGAGGACCTCGAAGCACGGGGGTTCGAGAGGGTCGAAAGCGGGCGAACCCAGCGGATGCGGACCGATTCTGGCGATCGGGCGCGGCTGCGGAAGTTCACCGCGGAGCTGGTACTCGAGGGGTACGAGGGGCGTCCGACGCTCGGCGTCGAGGGGTGGCTCGCCGTCTGGGTGACCGGCGGCGCCTTCCGGATCGCCGGCGGCGCGTATCCGGTTTCGGGACTGTCGGAGCTGCTCGAGGCGGTCCCGGCGGATGCGGACCTATCCGCCGATACGGGGGGGTTCCGCGAGGAGCTGCTCGGGTTGATCCGGGCGGTGCGGTGAGGGCCACAGCCGGGAAGGCTCACAGCCCGGGGCCGCGGAACCGTCCGGTCGGCCCGCCGTCGGCGCAGTCACCGGCTCCGCAGCGCTCCGACCCCGAGACCGACGGAGATGCCGACGAACGCGAGCAACGCGAGGTTCGGGATCGACAACAGACCGAACAGTTCGTACTGGACGCTCTCACAGCCGCCGACCGAACAGGTCGCCGACGGCGTCGTCTGGAGAGAGGAGTGATACGCGGCGACGGCGGCACCGCCGATGACCCTATCGGCGTTCACCTCCCCGGCCGCAAGGGAAGCAAGCCCGGCGTTCGACGATCGGATCGCCGCCGGAGGGACAGGGGGCAACGCGGAAGCCGGTCTCCACAGGTGTGAGACACTCGCGGCGGCGCGACGGACATATCAGGATGAGCCAACGGACCACACGGAAGAACCAACAGGGGAAGCGAAGCTGATACATAAAAACTGGAGCCCACGGAGGGGAGGCTCAAACCCCTAACGCGTCGGCGAACTCATAGAAGCTCTCGACGGTCAGATCCGGCTCCTCGCCGAAGGTGTCCCACGGGTCGCCGGTCCGGTCGAGGCGGACGCCCCACATCCCGGCGTGTTTCGACCCCTGGATGTCGAAACTCGGTCCGGCGACGTGGGCGATCGAACCGATCGGGGTGTCCGTCCGGGCGGCGGCGTGGCGGTAGAGCTCCGCGTCCGGTTTGAACGTCTCGACCTCGTGGGCGCTGATCGTATCCTCGATCAGGTCGCCGATGTCGGCGTGTTCGACCATCGAATCGAGCATCTCGGGGTTGCCGTTCGAGAGGACGTAGACCGGATACCCCCCATCGACCAGCCGCCCGATCCCCTCGCGGACGTCCTCGAACACCTCGAGTTCGTGATACACGGAGAGGATCTCCTCGACGGTGTCGGCGGCGAGATCGACGTCGTGGGCAGCCAGCGCGTAGCGCAAAGCGTCGCGGTTCATATCGTAGAAGGGCTGATACCCGTCGATGAAGTTGCCGATCATCGTGTACTCGATCGATTTGCTCCGCCAGACGTCGGAGATCGATTCGGTGTCGTCGACGTGATCGTCGAGGGCGTCGACCGCCGCCGAGGGATCGACGAGCGTGCCGTAGGAATCGACCGTAACCGTCTCGACCGCGTCGGGATCGAATGCCATACCCGACCGTTTCGGGCCGTGAGCAAAAACGTACCGCGGGTTCGCGTCAGCGGCGTCAGCCGATGGTTTTTGTTTTGGGCGCTGCAACGTCGGGTAATGCGGCTGTTCGCGAGCGTCGACTGTGGCGGGCTTGCGGACGGTATCGCCGGCGTGCAGGAGTCGCTTTCGGGGCTGTCGGGGCTCCGGCTCACCGATCCTACACAGGCCCATGTGACGATGGCGTTTCTCGGCGAGGGCGATCACGACCTCGATGCGGTCTCGGCGGCGCTTGAGACCGCCGTCGAGGCGGCCGATGTCGGGCCGTTCGAACTCACGCTCGAAGGTGTCGGCGCGTTCCCCTCCGAGGAGTACATCCGGATCGTCTGGCTCGGCGTCGGCCGGGGGTCGGCGGCGCTGTCGGCGCTTCAGCGCCGGATCGAGACCGAGACGACCGCCCTCGGCTACGACGCCGCGGCCCACGAGTTCTCGCCGCACGTCACGCTGGCGCGGATGGACGACGCGTCGTCGAAAGGCGAGGTGCGGCGGTTTCTCCGGGAGACTGACCCCGATCTCGGGACGATTCGGGTCGAGGAGCTGCGGCTCAAAGAGAGCGCGTTGACCGACGACGGTCCCGAGTACCGGACCGTCGGTCGATTCCAGCTGTAGCCCCCCGAATCACAACCCTCACTTACGGGCGCTTCGAGGGGTCGGTATGCAAATCGGTGTGATCGGTCTCGGACGGATGGGGCGTATCGTCGTCGACCGGGTGCTCGCGGACGGCCACGAGGTCGTCGCGTTCGACCTCGAGGAGGCGGCCGTCGAGGCGGCCGCGGAGGCGGGGGCGACGCCGGCCGACTCGATCGGAGACCTCGTCTCGAAGCTCCCCGACCGAAAGCGGATCTGGCTTATGGTGCCGGCGGGCGATGCCGTCGACGCGACGCTTTCGGATCTCGATCCACTACTTAATGGCGAGGACGTCGTCGTCGACGGCGGCAACTCGCATTTCGAGCGCTCGATCGACCGCGGCCAGACGCTCGAGGCGGCGTATCTCGACTGCGGGACCTCGGGCGGCCCGGCGGGCGCGGAGCTCGGGTTCTCGCTCATGATCGGCGGCCCGGCGTGGGCCTACGAGGAGCTGGTCCCGGTCTTCGACGCCGTCGCCACGGGACCCGGCGGCCACGACCGGATGGGGCCGCAGGGATCGGGACACTACGTCAAGATGGTTCACAACGGCGTCGAGTACGCGCTGATGCAGGCCTACGGCGAGGGGTTCGAACTCCTGACGGAGGGTCGCTACGACCTCGATATGGAGTCGGTCGCCCGCACGTGGAACAACGGCGCGGTGATCCGGTCGTGGCTGCTGGAGCTGTGTGAGGAGGCGTTCCGCGAGGAGGGCTCGGATCTCGGCGACGTCGACGATTACGTTGCGGGCGGGTCGACGGGCACCTGGACGGTCGAGGAAGCGCTCGAACAGGAGGTTTCGGTGCCGCTGATCTACGAGGCCCTGGGCGAGCGTTTCGACTCCCGCGCCGAGGACGGCAAGTTCTCCCGGCGGCTCGCCAACCGACTGCGGTACGGGTTCGGCCGCCACGAGGTCAAGCGGCGGGATTAAACCGAGCGCGGCTGTACCGGTCGCACATGCCCTCGCCCTCCACCGAGTGGTCTTACGACGCCTCCACGTCTCGAATCCTCCGGATCGTCTCACACCTTTCGGTGGCGGCGGTCGGCGGCGCGGGAGTGCTCGTCCTCGTCGCGGTCGCCGTCGGTGTGGCCGCGAATCCGGCCGTGTTGAGCACGCGGAACGTGCTTTTGTTTTTACTGCTCGTCGTCGTCGGCGGGCCGATGTCGCTTGCGTATCTGTGGCCGATGCTCACCGACTCCGACCAGCGGCCGAGTCCCTCGGAGTTCGCGGGCGCGGCGACGGTCCCGTTCTCGGTCCGGAGTGTCGCCGTCGCCGTGGGATCGGGTGTCCTCGGAATCCTCGCGCTCGTCGCCGTCGGCGTCCCCGGCGGCGTCGTCTACTGGCTCGTCGTCGGCTGTGTCTTCTCGCCGATTCTCGTTGCGCTTACGACGACGCGCGGGCGGGTAGAGAACGGGACGGTGACGATCAACGGAACGGCGGTTCCCACGGCGCGGCTCTCGGCAGTTCGATCGGTTCGGATCGACGGACTCGTGGCCGTGTATCTCTCCTATCTCCGCCGCAGCGGTCTCTTCGTACCCCGACTGGCCGTCGTCCCGGAGCAGGAGGCCGACACGGTGGTCGCGGCGCTCGAGAGTGGGGTCGAAGCGGACGCCGATCCCGAACCGCCGGATCGGGCCGTTCAGGCGGTCATCGCCGGTTCGGGCGTTCTGTTCGTCGCCGTTGCGGCGGCCGCGTACGGTTCGATCGACGAACCGGCCGTCCGGCTGTACGTCGCCGTTACGATCGGCGGGGTCGGGACGCTTCTGTGTCTGCTCGGCGTCCGCGGCGTGTGACCGTCGGCGTCGCGGCGGGCAATTCTTGCCGTAACTCTCGGTTATAGATGTTTTGAGAGATATGCACCACATACATGAGTAACGACGAGCAGTTGGGTTTCGGCACGCGGTGTCTCCACGTCGGGCAGGGGCCCGACCCCGAGACGGGGGCCGCCGCGCCGCCGATCCATCAGACGTCGTCCTACGAGTTTCCGGACGCCGAAACCGCGGCCGCACGCTACGCTTTGGAGGACGAGGGCAACGTTTACTCCCGCATCGCCAACCCGACCGTCCGGGCGCTCGAGGAACGCCTCGCGTCGCTGGAGGGCGGCGTCGACGCCCTGGCGACCGCTTCCGGGATGGGGGCGCTCGACGCGGCGACGCTCGTGCTCGCGGAGGCGGGCGACAACGTCGTCTGTGCCGCCTCCGTCTACGGCGGCACGCACGCGTACCTCTCTCACACCGCCGCCCGACGCGGCATCGAGGCCCGGTTCGTCGACACGCTCGATCCGGACGCATACGCGGAGGCGATCGACGAAGACACCGCCTACGTCCACTGTGAGACGATCGCCAACCCCGCCCTCGTGACGCCGCCGCTCGGGGAGATCGCCGAGGTGGCACACGACGCCGGCGTTCCGCTTTTCGTCGACAACACCTTCGCGACGCCGGCGCTTTGCCGACCGCTCGAACACGGCGCGGATCTCGTCTGGGACTCGACGACGAAATGGATCCACGGGTCGGGGACGACGCTCGGCGGCATCCTCGTCGCCGACGGGTCCTTCCCGTTCGAGGAGCATCCGGAGAAATACCCCGAAATCGCCGCCCCGAACCCCGCGTTCAACGGCGTCGTCTTCACCGAACGCTTCGGCGACCGGGCGGTGACGATGGCCGCCCGCCAGCGCGGGACCAGAAGCCTCGGCGACCAGCAGTCCCCGTTCGACGCGTGGGTGACGATGCAGGGCGCAGAAACCCTCCCGCTCCGGATGGAGCGCCACTGCGAGAACGCGATGGCCGTCGCCGAACACTTCGCCGACCACCCGGAGGTGTCGTGGGTCTCCTACCCCGGCCTCCCCGGGCACGAGACCCACGATCTCGCCTCGACGTATCTCGACGGCGGCTACGGAGGCATGATCGCGCTCGGGCTCGAAGGGGGATACGACGCCGCGAAACGGCTCTGTGAGGACACCGAGGTCGCGAAGTTCCTCGCGAACGTCGGCGACGCGCGGACGCTCGTCGTCCACCCCGCCTCGACGACACACGCCCAGTTGAGCGAGGCCGAACAGCGCGCCGGCGGGGTCGCCCCGGAGATGGTCCGGCTCTCGGTCGGTATCGAGACCGTCGAGGACATCGTCGCGGATATCGAGGGGGCATTATGAGCGGAGCGGACGGCGGTGAGACGGCATGAGCGCCGGTCCTGAGACGGTTTCACTCGGCGAGTTCACCTTCGAGTGCGGGGAGTCGATCCCCGATCTCGAGATCGCTTACGAGGCCTACGGCGAGTTCACCGGCGACAACGCCGTGTTGGTCTGTCACGCGCTCACCGGCAGCGCCCACGTCGCGGGCGGTCGACGCCGGACCGACACCGCAGGGCAGGCCCACGCGTGGTGGGACGACATCGTCGGCCCCGGCAAGGCCGTCGACACGACCGAGTACTACGTCGTCTGTGCGAACGTTCCCGGCTCCTGTTATGGCTCCTCGGGGCCGTCCTCGATCGATCCCGAGACGGGCGAGCCCTGGGGAACGCGCTTTCCGGCGGTGACGGTCGCCGACTGGACGCGCGCCCAGCGCCGGCTGTTGGACCACCTCGGCGTTCCGAACCTCCACGCCGTGGTCGGGGGCTCCGTCGGCGGCATGAACGTCTTGGAGTGGGCCAAACGCCACCCGGATCACGTCGACCGCGCCGTCGTCATCGCCGCGGCGGCGCGGCTCGATCCGCAGTGTCTCGCGCTCGATGCGATCGCCCAGCGTGCGATCACCACCGATCCAAACTGGGCCGACGGCGAGTATTACGGCTCGGAGCCGCCGACGAAAGGGCTCGCCCTCGCCCGCCAGATCGGCCACGTCATGTATCTCTCGAAGTCGTCGATGGCCGACAAGTTCGGCCGGCGGTCGGCGGGGATCGACTCGGGGCGGGACGCCTTCGAGATGGACCCCGCGGCGGGTTTTTTCCCCTACCGGGAGGTCGAGTCCTACCTCGATTACCAAGGCGAGAAGTTCGCCGAACGCTTCGACGCCAACTCGTATCTCTACTTGACGCGGGCGATGGACAACTACGATCTGGCCTCCGGATACGACGACGACGCCGACGCCTTAGCGGCCTTCGACGGCGAGGCGCTTTTGCTCTCCTTTACCGGCGACTGGCATTTCACCGTCGGACAGGCCGAGTCGCTGGCGGAGTCGTTCCGGGAGACGGCGGCCGACACCGCCCACCACGTCATCGACTCCGACCACGGCCACGACGCCTTCCTCGTCGAACCCGACCGGCTCGGCCCGCCGGTGGCCGACTTCCTCGAGGAGGGGATCGACGGCAAGGCCGTCTCGGATACGGCTGCGGTCGACGACGGCGACGAGTTCGCGCCGGTACACACGAGCCTGTTTTCGGAGTAGCTACTCGGCTTGTGACTCCCCGGGCGGTTGATACTCCGGTAACGGAACGAGCGTCACGGGCCGGTGGACGCGTTGTAAAAGCGAGTGCGAGACGCTCCCGAAGATGATACGCGCCGTCCGGGAGTGACGCCGGAGGGCGGTCACGATGTGGTCCGCCCCGGTCTCGTCGGCGTGGCGAACGAGCTCCTCGGCCGGTTCACGCCCCCGGGCGAGTTGCTGGGTTTCGACCGTCGCCGCGGAGTCCTCGAAGTACCCGGCGAGCTGTTCGAGCGCCGCCTCGCCCTCCCGCCGGTCTTCGATCTTGTCCGTGCTCAACACGTTGACGATCTCGAGGTGATCGCCCTCGTCGACCTCCCCGGAGAGGTACTCGCCAATAGCGTCGCTTGCGGACTCGCCATCCGTTCCGACGAGATATGTTGTCATGCGACACGATACGAAGGAACGTTATATAATAATACCGGCAATTCCTGCGGAAGGCGGGCGGCATTTCTCGACCGGTTCGTCACCGATGTCGGCGACCGTCGCCGGCGAGGGGAGGTATTAACACGTTTCGGGACGCGCTTGAGACGTATGTTCGACAGAGACGACCTCTATACGAACGCGTTGCACGCCGGCCAGGAGGCCGACCCGACCACGGGCGCGCGAGCGCCGCCGATCTATCAGACCACCTCATACGAGTTCGACGACGCCGAGCACGCGGCGGATCTGTTCGGGCTGCGGGAGGCCGGCAACATCTACTCGCGGATCATGAACCCGACGAACGCCGTCCTCGAGGAGCGGTTGGCGGCCCTGGAGGGCGGGATCGCCGGGCTCGCGACCGCTTCGGGGATGGCGTCGTTCGATCTCGCGACGTTCATCCTCGCCAGCGCGGGCGACAACATCGTCTCCGCCTCCTCGCTGTACGGCGGCACCTACACCTATCTCACACACACCGTCGAGCGCCGGGGTGTCGAGACGCGCTTCGTCGACACGCTCGATTATGCGGCCTACGAGGAGGCGATCGACGAAGACACCGCCTACGTCCACTGTGAGACGATCGGCAATCCCGCCCTCGTGACGCCCGACATCGAGCGGCTGGCCGACATCGCCCACGACGCCGGCGTTCCGCTTTTCGTCGACAACACCTTCGCGACGCCGGCGCTGTGTCAGCCGATCGAACACGGCGCGGACCTCGTCTGGAACTCGACGACCAAATGGATCCACGGCTCCGGCACTACTGTCGGCGGAGCCCTCATCGACGGCGGCTCCTTCCCGTGGGCCGAGCACGCCGACCGGTTCCCCGAGATCGCGAAACCGAACCCCGCCTACCACGGGATCAACTTCGCCGAGACGTTCGGCGACGCCGCCTTCGCCTACGCGGCCCGGACCCGAGGGCTCCGCGATCTCGGCAACCAACAGGCTCCCTTCGACGCATGGACCACGATCCAGGGGCTCGAATCGCTGCCGATGCGGATGGAACGCCACTGCGGGAACGCGATGGCCGTCGCGGAGTTCCTGCAGGATCACCCCGAGACCTCGTGGGTCACCTACCCCGGCCTCGACGACCACGAGACCCACGCGGAGGCCTCGGAGTATCTCGACGGCGGCTACGGCGGCATGATCACCTTCGGGCTGGCCGAGGGCTACGAGGCCGCCCGGAAAACGGTCAACGAGGTCGAACTCGCGAGCCTGCTCGCGAACGTCGGCGACGCGAAGACGCTCATCATCCACCCCGCCTCGACGACCCACCAACAGCTCACCGACGAACAAAAGGAGGCAAGCGGCGTCACGGACGATCTGATCCGGCTGTCGGTCGGCCTGGAGGACACCGATCGCATCATCGGTGACCTCGATTCGGCGATCGAGGCCGCGACGAAGTGACCGACGTTATATAAACTCTACCCCGCAAGCCGGCTACCCATCATAAAAGATGACGACGGCGAGGCCGGCGGCAGCCGCCACGGGGTAGGCCGGACGTTCGAGGGCGGTGTCGGCGACGACGGTGGCCGTGTGGACGTCGAGCGCGAGCCCGCCGTCGGCACCGGCCCCGAGTGGAGCGGAAAAAAACAGGACGGCGAGCGCGCCGAGGGCGACGACCACCCCGATCGCGCTCACCGGGTTATCGTCGGCCCAGTCTGCGAGACGGTAGAGCGGCCAAAACAGTATCCCGCGAAGTCCCATGTCATTCCGTCTACGATCCCCGCTAAATTGAACCTTGCTCTATTCGCCCGAGGGGGCTGTCGATGGGAACCGGCCTGTTTGACATCCTCCTCCGCCTGAAGGCGGAGGAATCCCACGGCACT
>OBKM01000690.1_pt1 | contig 16031 bp, 17 predicted proteins | sample 1519691 | NCBI WGS metagenome assembly OBKM01 (sample SAMEA37050418, study PRJEB22526) | metagenome | biome: saline pan; feature: lake; material: water | place: Egypt | collected 2015 | depth 0.5 m | reverse complement strand
CCGCCTCCCGGCTGGGGCTTTCAGATCGTTCGTCGCGGAGCTATCGCTCCCGCGACTCACTTATAAACAGCCAACGATCCCAGCACACAGTCGCGTATAAACCCCCTATCCACCCTCGTGAGCGACGTACGCCCGGTATCGATCACGACGCACGCTGCGTCGCACGGCCGATTCAGGTATGCGATCATTGAATACCCACCATGACAAGCGGTTTGTGACACACCGGTGTCGTGAAGGCAGCTGGCTCCGAGGACGCTGCCACACCCCGGTTTACGGAGAATTGAGGAGAAAGCCTCGCGCTTTAGGGTTCGGGTCGCGATCCGAGTTCCAGCGCCACCGTCTCCTCGTCGCCGTCCCGCCACACGGTGACGTCGATGCGATCACCGGGGCGCGTCTCTAACGCGAGAAATCGCGAGAGCGCCTCGTTCGTCGGGATAGGCGTGTCCTCGAGCGCGACGATCGTGTCGCCACCGGTCGGAACCGTCGCTCCCTCGACGGTCGTCTCGCCGTCGGCACCGCGCAACACTCCGGCCGAAGGCCCGTCCGCGGAGACGTCGGCGATGTACACCCCCTGCGCCTCCGGAAGGTCGTTCGCTCGGGCGAGCAGGGGCTCGACCTCCAGGACGCTCACGCCCATGAACGAGTGGTCGTAGCTTCCCGTCTCGATCAGTTCGGGGACGATCTCGCGGGCGAGCCGTGCGGAGACGCCGAAGCCGACGTTTTCCCCTTGTGTCGCCGTCGCGACGCCGATCACGTTGCCGTCGAGCGTGACGATCGGGCCGCCGCTGTTGCCGGGGTTCAACGCGGCGTCGGTCTGGACGGCGTCGGCGATCGAGAACTGCCCCACCGCGGTCACTGCTGCCGGGATCGTCCGGTTGCGGCCGCTGACGATCCCCTGCGTGGCGGTGCCCGCGAGTCCGAGCGGCGAGCCGATGACGAGCACCTCCGTTCCCGTCGGCGGCGTCTCCTCCGCGAGCGGGAGCGGCCCGCCGGGAAGCGTTCCGTTCGTTTCCACGACGGCGAGGTCGCTGTACGGGTCCCGGCCGACCACGGCGGCGTCCAGCCACGAGCCGTCCGACGCCTGCACGCGAACGGTGTCGGGATCGGCAAGCACGTGGTCGTTCGTGAGGAGGTAGTCCTCGCCGATACGAAACCCGGTACCCTGCCCGGCCTCTCCCCCGCCGTCCCCGAAGATCGACTCCTCAGGGTCCTCGACGTACGTCTGGACGCGCGCGACCGACGGGGAGACGGTCTCGTACACCTCCACGTAGTCGGCGTCGGCGTCGACGCGGACGGGATCCGTCCGTTCCGGCGGCTCGAACTCGGTTCGCTCGTCGACGCCGACGCGTCCACCCTCGCCCGTCGGTGCGAGACAGCCGGCGGTTGCCGCGACCGCCGCCCCCGCAGCGAGCAGCTCGCGTCGTGTTCGCTTCATATCCGAGCCACGGGGCGTGGCGTGTTAAACGCCCGGCCGGGAGAACCGTCAAATCCCGTGAGCCCCAACGACGCCGCATGGCCGGGCGAGGAACCGCACGCCGGACGTCACACGACGCCCCGTCGTCGGAGGCTCCGACGCTTGAGGATCCGGTTACCCTCGGCGGACTCCGACTGAAGAACCGACTGTATCGTGCACCCCTGCTCGAGTGTGCCGGCAACGACGACGATGCGGTCGACACGCTCATCGCGGAGCTGGAGCCCGCGGCGGCCGCGGGAGCCGGGTTCGTTCATCAGGGCGCGACGATCGTCCGCGGCGAGGGAGGCTGTGCCGCGCCCGGGATGACCCGCGTCCACGACCCGGGGTTCGTGTCCGACCTCGAGCGGCTCACGGACGCGATCCACGCACACGACGCGAAGATCGCGATCCAGCTCGAACACGGCGGGCTGCGATCGATGGAGGTGTGGCACGCGGCGTATCGCCGGGCGAACCCCGGACTCGACCAGCTGGCGGTGTCCAGACCGCCGCGGATCCTCCGGGCGCTCGACCGACTCGGATTCCTTGAGCTGTCCCCTCGCGTGCTGACGACCGCGGAGGTGGCGGAGCTCGCTGGGGAGTTCGGCCGAGCCGCTTCGCACGCGGTGGATGCCGGCTACGACGCGATACATATCGCCGGCGCGAACATGGGTATCGTCCAGCAGTTCCTATCACCGTTTTACAACGATCGGGACGACCGGTTCGGGATCGATCCCGACGTCGGCGCGGGCGTCGCGTTCCTCGAACGCGTCGCTGAGGAGGTTCGCGACCGCGCCGGCGACGTACCGCTTCTGACGAAGATGCCCTCCGAACGGCCGACGCTACCCGGGATCGGTCCGCACCTGAGCGACGAGGACGCGATACGTGCGTGTGAGCGGCTCGTCGACGCCGGCTACGACGCGGTCGTGCCGGTCCGAACGAGCGTGTTCTGGGATATGAGCGTCGTCCGCGGCGAGTTTCCGGCCCGCGCGTGGCGTGACGCGCGATTCAGAGACGGCTACCGGGACGCGTTCGGGTCGCTGCCTCGTGCCGCCGCGGTGGCGATCGGCAACTGGCTCGAATCGTTCGCCTACGAGTTCGAGCCCGGATGGAACCGCGAGCTCTGTCGTCGGGTCCGCAACCGCGTCGACGTCCCGGTGCTGTGCGAGGGTGGCCTCCGGAACCGCACGCAGCTCGACGGCGCGCTCGCCGCCGACGCCGACCTCGTCGGAATGGGGCGGCCGTTTTACGCGGAGCCGGAGCTCCCGGCCCGACTGCTCGGGGTCGACGTCGATCCCGGCGTCGCTGTGGTCTGTGAGGACTGCAACAACTGCGCGGTCGCACAGGCCGCCGGCGAGCCCGGCGTCTGCCGCACGCCAGCGGTGTTGGAGCGGGCGGGAGAGCTCCGTCGACACGGCGCGTACGACCGATCGGCCACCACGAGCGGGGAGTCGGACGACGATGATATCGGGATCGGGGGCGGGGAGCCGCATCGTCGATAGCGGGACGGCTCGACGGCGGGTGTTTATCTATCGAACGGCCGTACGGCTCCTCGTGCGGGACCGACTCACCTCGGACATCGGCGTGTACGCGCTCTCCGGCGTGTTCTCGCTCGTCGTGTTCGCCGTCGCGCTCGTGGTGTTGTCAGCGATCCTTCCCGGCGGGCTCGGGGATAGCCAGCTCGTCGGGCTCGTGGTCGGCTACCTGCTTTTCGTCGGCGTCTACGCCGTCGCCTGGTTCATGTATACGGAAATCGACGCCCGTGAGGAGGTGTGAGTCGCTGGCCACTGCCGGCTCCCGTCTCGTACATTTATATCCGACCCGATCGAACCGTCGCTCATGTATCGTGTGTTGCTCGCGATCGACGAGGACGAACGCCGGGCGCTGGCACAGGCGAACGCGATCGCCGACATCCCGGCCGTAAACGACGAGCTCACCGTTCACCTCTGTCACGTGTTCCGTGACAACCCGGAGGGAGCGTCGGTGAACCAGCTCTCCGCGGTTCGTCGAGCACGAGAGCGGCTTGAGGCGGCCGGTGTCGATACCGTTCACGCCGAGGCGAGCGGGGATCCCGCAGAGGAGATCCTCGCTCTCGCAGACGAGATCGACGCCAACGTGATCTGCCTTTCGGGACGAAAACGGACTCCCGCAGGGAAGGCAGTGTTCGGAAGCGTCACCCAAGCGGTGATCCGCGGGAGCGACCGACCGGTGCTTGCCGTGCCACGCGAGATGGAGTCCGCGTCCGCCGAGTGACGCCGCGGGCGTCGCCACCACCTCGCAGACCGCGGGCGTCGCCACCACCTCGCAGACCGCGGGCGTCGCCACCACCTCGTGGCTGTCGGTTGTGCCGGCACCCGTCTCAGGACAGCATTTATGACCTCGCTTGATTTCAGGGAACACACTTCTCCACGCGTACGAGTTACGAACTGACGGCGACCCAGCGAATGGGTAAGGATCTCTCGGCACCCACCTCGACCGATCGACGATATTCGATCCGCAATTCAGACAGGTTTCTTTCGAAGCAGGCAAAATTCTCTCCTCCAGCATCACCGGACCGCTAGAGCTCATTCCGGTGTAACGACGGTTTATCCCTCTCTCCTCCACGGATACACCGTTGTATTGTCATTGTGCGAGCGAACGCGTGGCGGCAAAAATACGATGTTTTTTACCAGACCGATACCACGATCCGGCCATGCACTCCGACGACTCGGTACGAAGTACTCGCCGGCGAGTACTCGCAGCCATGGGTAGCGCGAGCGTCATCGGCGCAGCCGGCTGCGTCGACGACCCCGAGGAAACCGACGATGACGACGTTGACGACGATGACGAACCGGCAGCGAACGAGTTCGTCGCGGCGTCCGCCGCGAACCCCGGGACGTTCGATCCGACGATCGTTGCCGACGCGACCTCCGCATCGACGGTCCAGACGCTCGCGTACGAGTTTCTCGTCGAGCCGACGTTCGATCTCGACGAGTTCCGCGGCGAGCTCGCGGTGGACTGGGAGGAGGTCGACGACACCACCATCCGCTTCCAGATCCGCGAGGGCGTACAGTTCCACACCGGCGACGAGCTGGACGCCGAGGACGTGGCGTTCTCCATCGAGCGGGTTCGCGGCACGACGAACGACGCCTCCGTCGCGTGGATCTCCGAGACCGAAGTGATCGACGACTACGAGATCGAGCTCCGCTCCGAGGAGCCGCGGGCGCCGTACCTCAGCGATCTGACCGAGGTGCCGATCCTGCCGCGGAACCACGACGGGATAAGCGAGAACCCGCAGGAGGACGACCACCCGTTCGACGAGGAGACGATCGGAACCGGGCCGTTCGTCCTCGAGGAGTTCCAGGCTGAGGACCGCGTCGTGTTGGTCCCGTTCGAGGACTACTGGTACGACGGCGACGACTATCCCGGCACGGCTCCGTGGGACAGAGTGACGTTCCGTATCATCCCCGAACAGGTGTCTCAGGAGGAGGCGATGGCCGCAGGCGAGCTCGACATGATCGACAACCCCGCACCGTTCGAGCTCCAGCAGTGGGACGACCAGAACGGGGAGGTGGTAAGCGGCGCCGCGGTCGGCTTCGACTTCATCACGTTCCCGGTTCAGGAGCCGCCGTTCGACAGCCAGAAGCTCCGGCGCGGGATGACGCGGCTCCTGCCGAAAGGCGACGTCGTCGAGGCCGTGTTCGGCGGCAACGCGACGGAGCTCGGCGGCCCGGTCAGCCCCGGTCTCGGAGCGTACTGGGACGAGGCGCACGAGCAGCGCATGATGGACGAGTACGTCGGCGAGGACCGCGAGGAGGGTTTACAGCTCATCGAGGAGGCGTTCGACGAGGAGGGTATCGAACCCCCCTTCGAGCTCGAGTTCATCACCAACGTGAACCGGACCCGCGAGCGCTGGATGGAGATCATCCAGCAGACGTTCGACGATACGGAGTTCTTCGACGCTGACCTCGACGTGCGGGCGTTCGACGACCTGGTTCCGTTCCTGCTCGACCCCGAGGGGGCCGCGGAGAGTACGGATATCGTCGGCATCGGCTGGACCGGCGGGTTCGATCCGAACGGCCACGTACAGGAGCTGCTGAGCTCCGGATCGCACGTGCCCGACGGGTTCAACTGGAACCTCTACGCCAACGACGAGGTCGACGACCTCATCTCCGAGGGACAGACGACGCTGGACGTCGGCGAGCGCCGTGATATCTACCACGATCTTCAGGAGGTGCTCGCCGAGGACGTGCCGTTCGCGAGCATGTGGACGGGCGACCAGATCGACGTGCTCGATCCGAACGCGCTCGCGGATCTCGACCAGTGGGCACCGCACCCGAACTCGAGCTTCCGGTACTGCGCGCTGTACAGGCCCCACCTCGATCAGGTCGCGACGCCACCGCAGTAATCAGCAGCCGCCGGCACTCCGAGACATTCGCATTCACGCTTTCGATGAGTCTCCAACGATTCGTACTCAAACGCACGCTGCTCACTATCCCGCTTCTGTTAGGGGTAGCGCTCATCACCTTCGGGATGGTCCACGCCATTCCCGGCGACCCGATCGACTTCATCACGCTTTTCACCGAGCTCGACCCGCAAACCGAAGCGGAGATACGGGCACAGTACGGACTCGACCAGCCGGTGTACGTCCAGTTTATCGACTGGGTGATCGGCGTCGCGATGCTCGATTTCGGGAACTCGATCATCACCCAGCGACCCGTGACGGTTGAGATCATGGACCGCCTTCCGTACACGCTGTTGATGGGTACGATGGCGTTCGCCGTGACGGTGATCACCGCCATCCCGGCCGGGATCGTGGCGGCGTACTATCGGAACACGATCATCGACCAGTTCAGCCGCGTGTTCGCGCTGGTCGGGATCGCGATGCCGAACTTCTGGCTCGGCCTCATCCTCATCCTGGTGTTCGCGAGCTGGCTCGGCCTGTTCCCGGTGTTGCCGCCGACCGAGCGTGGGTTGCTGAGCAGCGACATGATCATCTACACGCTCCTCCCGGCGATCGCGATCGGAACCGGAGCGACCGCGTTGATGATGCGGCTGATGCGGTCGTCGATGGTCGAAGAGCTCGACAAGGATTACGTCCGAACGGCGCGCGCGAAGGGGCTTCCGGAGCGAACCGTCGTCCGGAAACACGTGCTCCGGAACTCGCTGATCTCGGTGGTGACGGTCGCGGCGATCCAGATCGCCTTTATCATCAGCGGCTCCGTCGTCGTCGAGATCGTCTTCTCGTATCCCGGGATCGGACGGCTCCTCGTCGACCGCGTCGGCAACCGTGACTTCCCGGTGATTCAGGGGATCGTCTTACTCATCGGGGTCGCGGTGATCGTCGCGAATCTCATCGCCGACGTGTTGTACGCGTATCTCGATCCCCGTATTCGATACTAACCATGGCAACTGAAGACAGACGAACGAGTCCCGACCGCGGGCGTATCAGGGTGACCGGCTTCGACGCGTCGGTCGTCGAGTCCCGCGAGCCGCTCTCCTCGTGGGAGCCGGAGCTGCAGGCCGAGGAGGGGAAAGGCCGGCTCCACTACGCGTGGAAGCGGTTCAAGAGTAACCGCCTTGCCCTGTTCGGCGCGGTCGCGATCGCCGTCATGATGCTGGTCGCGGTGTTCGCGAGACCGATAGCCGTGCCGAACGGGTCGCCGATTCTCGCCGGGCAGGTGGTCCAGCCCATCTCGCTCGCGCCGGCCGACCCGGCCGCACAGGATATTCTCACCGGTCACCAGCCGCCGACGACGGAGCATCTGTTCAGTCTCCAACAGACCGGGCTGCACCTGTTCGGCACCGACTGGGCGGGCCGTGACATCCTCTCCCGCGTGATGTACGGCGGCCGCTGGAGCCTCTCGATCGGCTTTATTGCGGTCGCCGTCGCGCTGCTCATCGGCGTCCCGCTCGGGTCGATCGCCGGCTACTACGGCGGCTACGTGGACGAGGTGATCATGCGAGTCGTCGATATGCTGTACGCGTTCCCGTTCATCGTGCTCGCGATCGCGGTGATCGCGATTCTCGGACGCGGCTACTGGGAGCTGATTCTCGCGCTGGTGGCGGTCGGCTGGCTGCCGTACGCTCGCATCATCCGCGGCGAAATCTTGAGCGTGAAGGAAAACGAGTACGTCACCGCGGCGAAGGCGCTCGGCGCGCGCGACCGGTCGGTGATCGTGCGCCACATCCTGCCGAACGCGATGGCTCCCGTGATCGTGCAGGCGACGCTGTCGGTTGGGACCGTGGTGCTCATCGCGGCCGGACTCGGCTTCATCGGCCTCGGGCTCTCGCCCGCGAGCGCGGAGTGGGGCGTCATGCTCAACGTCGAGCAGGACGCGATGGCACGCGGTCGCTGGTGGGCCGGACTGTTCCCCGGGCTCGCGATCTTCGTGTTCGTGATGGCGATCAACCTCGTCGGTGACGGCGTCCGTGACGCCTTCGACCCGCAAGGGGACGCGGGGAGGATGCGCTGATGGCGATGCTTGAAGTCGAGAGCCTGAACGTCAGGTTCTACACGGAAGACGGCGTCGTGAAGGCGACGAACGATCTCTCGTATCAGATCGAGGCCGGCGAGCGGTTCGGCGTCGTCGGCGAGAGCGGGGCCGGGAAAAGCGTCAGCAGCCTCGCGATCATGCGGCTCATCGACTCGCCGGGCGTGATCGAGAGCGGCGAGATCCGATTTAAAGGACGGAACCTTCTCGAGATGAGCGAGGAGGAGGTCCGGTCGCTGCGCGGCAACGAGATCGCGATGATCTTCCAGGACGCGGGGACGGCGCTGAACCCGGCGTACACGATCGGCGAGCAGATCGCGGAGGCGATCCGGCTCCATCTCGACATGGACCAGTCCGCGGCTCGGGAGCGGGCCATCGAGACGCTGGAGTCGGTCGGGATCCCCGACGCCGGAGAGCGGTACACGGACTATCCACACGAGTTCTCCGGTGGGATGCAACAGCGCGTCGTCATCGCGATGGCGCTGTCGTGTGATCCCGACCTCATCATCGCCGACGAGCCGACCACCGCGCTCGACGTGACGATCGAAGCCCAGATCCTCGATCTCCTGGCGGAGATCGCCGAGGAGTTCGACACCGCGATCCAGCTCATCACACACGATCTGGGCGTCGTCGCGGAGTTCTGTGACCGGGTCATGGTGATGTACGCCGGGCATCCGGTCGAGATGGCTCCCGTCGAGGAGCTGTACTACGACCCACAACACCCGTACACGGTCGGGTTGATGAGCTCGATTCCGCGGATCGGTGACGACCGCGACCGCCTCCAGACGATCCCCGGTCGGATGCCGGACCTGATCGAGATGCCGCCGGGATGTAACTTCCATCCGCGCTGTCCGTACGCGGAGGAGGCGTGTGCCCGAACCGATCCCGACCTCATCAACGTCGACACCGGCGAGCCGGCGAATCCGGCTGAACACGCCGAGCAGGCAGCCGCCTGTCTCGAGCACACCGGCGAGCTGTCCGGTGGGCTCGACTACGAGGTGACCGTCCGCGAGGGCGTCGACGCGGCGGATATCGGAGGTGATCGCCGTGAGTGAGCCGCTGCTGCGGATCGAGAACCTGAAAAAGTACTACGAGTCGGAGGCCGACTTCATCGACCGGCTGCTCGGCCGGAAGAAACACGTGAAAGCCGTCGACGGCGTCTCCCTGGAGATCGAGGAGGGACGGACGCTCGGGCTCGTCGGGGAGAGCGGCTGTGGTAAGTCCACGATCGGTCGAACGATCCTCCAGCTGGTCGAGCCGACGGACGGATCGGTGTACTTCAAGGGACGAGACATCACGGAGCTGTCCGGAAGCGAACTGCGGGACCTTCGCCGTGAGATGCAGATCATCTTCCAGAACCCGCAGTCGAGTCTCAATCCGCGGTTCACGGTCAACGACATCATCGGTGAGGCGCTCGACATCCACGGTCTGGAGGACGATGAGAGGCGCGACGCCCGGATAAAGGAGCTGCTTGAGCGGGTCGGGCTCAACGCGAGCCATGCCAATCGGTATCCACACGAGTTCTCGGGAGGCCAGCTCCAGCGGATCGGCATCGCCCGCGCGCTCGCGGTCGATCCCGAGTTCATCGTCTGTGATGAACCCGTCTCGGCGCTGGACGTCTCCGTGCAGGCGCAGATCCTCAACCTGCTCGAGGAGCTACAGGAGGAGCTCGGGATCTCGTATCTGTTCATCGCGCACGACCTCTCGGTCGTCGAGCATATCGCCGACGAGATCGCGGTGATGTATCTCGGCGAGATCGCGGAGATCGGGACGCCCGAGGAGCTGTTCTCGCCGCCACAGCATCCGTACACGGAGGCGTTGCTGTCGGCGATTCCGGAGCCCGATCCGCGCTGGGAAGCCGACCGAATCCTGCTTGAGGGGACGGTTCCGTCGCCGATCGACCCGCCGGACGGCTGTAAGTTCCACACGCGCTGCCCGCGGGTGATCCCCCCGGCGGAGTACGCGTTCGAGGACGGGGAGTGGCGCTCGGTGCTGTCGCTCAAAACCCGGATCGAAGACGACGAGGTACCGGTGGCGGCGTTCGAAGAGCAGGTCGAGAACGGTGCGGATCGACTCGCCGAGGCGGTCCGCGAGGAGTACGATGTCCCTGCCACGCTCTCCGACCCGGACGCCGAGCGCGTGCTCGCGGAGGCGCTGGATCGCGTCGTCGTCGGAGACCGAGAGGCCGCCGTCGACCTCCTCGGGTCGGAGTTCGTGACGCCGTGTGGCGTCCACAACCCAGAGCTTCGGCCGATCGAGCACGGACGAGCGGCGTGTCACCTGTTCGACCCGCGCTATCGCGACGGCCACGTGGATCCGGCGGGATCGGATGACGGCACCGCCGAAAGTGATTGAGCGCCCAACAGGGTTATCTTCGTTCCGGAACAAGCGACGGCGATGCGGCGCATCTACGAGTCGTCGGCGATCGATCGCGACGACGACGACCCGCACCGGCCGAACGAGCGGGACCGCGAAACGAAACCGCGAGCCGCGCGGACGGTGCCAGCCGCGAAGCTGAGCAGGGCGCTCGTCCCCGACTGGCTCGTTCGACGCGGTGTCGCAGTCGATCTTTCCGTCCCGGATCGCGTGTTCGCGCGCGGCGAGTCCGTGCCGATGCACGTCGAACTCCGGAACGCGTTCCCGTTTCCGGTCGTCGTCCGGACGCGATCGCCGGTGCTCTGGACGTGGCACGTCGACGGCCGTCGGGAGGCATCGACGACGCCGGAGCCGCTCCCGGACCGCACCGGATCCTTCGTGTTCGACCGGGGCGAACGCAAGCGGTTCACGCGCCGGTGGCACGGCTCAGTGCGAGTCGGACCGAACGAGTGGCGAGAGGCGGAGCCGGGCGAGCACATCCTCACCGTGCGGCTCGCGGTCGACGAGGCGGACGCCGGCGGACTCTCCGACGAGGCGACGATACGGATCGAGTGAGCGGGTCCGGTCGATCCGGATCCGCCTCACAGCATCTCAGGGGTCGTAGTATCGTTTCGTGGACAGCTCGGCGACGCGTCTGACCGTCTCGACCAGCTCGTCGTCGTCCGCGAGCGCGAACGTGGCGTCCTCGAACGCCTGTGAGTCGATCTCGCCATCCACCGACTCGTCCGCCCCCGTTCCCTCCAGTTCGAGGACATCGAACCGCTCCAGCCGTTCGAGCGCCTCGAGAGTGGTGCTGCGGGTGATCCCGGCGCTGTCGGCGATCCGCGCGACGGATAGCGGCTCGTCGGCGTACAACAGCGTCGCGAGGATCCGTGCTCGTACCCTGTTCGCGAACAGCTTCACGAGGCCGTTCTGGTCGACGAGGCGCGTGATGTCCGTCGCCGCACCCTCCGGATCGGTCATACCCGCAGTTCCGCCGCCGACCGTATGACGACTTCGGTCCAGCGACCTCGTTCCACATGCTCGACCGGGAGCTCCGGTCGCGTGTCGCGTCCGACCGGACACGCTAAGGATCCGGGCGTCCGAGACGGTGCCATGACGCGGTTCGACGCAGCGACCGAGACGGAGCGTTTGAAGCTGTTCGCGGACGCCGCGACGGCGCATCGGAACCGGTCGAGCGACGTGATGACGATCGACATCGACCCCGACAGCGACGTCACGGACGGAGGAGAGATCCCGCCGTGGATACAGCTCGCGGGGACGGAGCTCGTGATGGACTGCACTGACGAGGAGCTGGAACGGTTAAAAACACTTCTGGGAGAGTTCCCGGAGTTTCGGATCGACGACCTGGTGAGTCCGGACGAAGCCGAGGGCACCAACGCGGTCGTCTCCGCGCGCTCGGACGCGAACCGAGTGGCGGGGTTCATCGAACGAGCGTTCCGAGACGTGTACGAACTCGAGCCGGAGTACCGGGCGTGGGTGACACAGATCTGAAAGCCGCCGTCCGATTCGATCGAACATCGCCTAGCTCACTCGAACGCGACCGCCGACTCACTCGAACGTCGGCGCTTTTTCTCCGGCCGTCACGGTCGTCTCCAGCCAGTTCTCCTCGGGTGGGAGCGGACACGAAAACGTCTCGCTGTACGCGCAAAACGGGTTGTACGCGAGGTTGAAATCGATCGTGACGACGTCGCCGTCGGCCGGCTCCGACTCCGGCTCAAGCTCCATGTATCGACCCTGGTAGTACGTCTCCTGTCCGGTCGTCTTATCGCGGAACGGGACGAAGATCGCGCCGTCGTCTCCTTCCTGTCGGTAGCCCGCAAGAGTGTGTTCCGTCCCGTCGAACTCGAAGGTGAACGTGACGATCCGGAGGTATCTGACCGGGTTGCTCGCGGTCGTCTCCATCTCGACGGGGTCGGGCTCGTCATGCACGGTGACGGTCGCGTCCACCCGATACGCCGGGTCCGGCTCGAAATACTCGAGGGAGTCGAACGCCTCGCGATGCTCCGGCGGGATCGGCGACTGCGGATGCTCGGCGAAGAACTCGTCCTTCTCGCGCCGGTTCGCACGAAGGCGGTCGACGTAATCGCTCGTCATACCGACACGGAGACACGCCAGCGGTTTCAGCCGTCCGGTTCCGTGAGGGACGGGCGGAGTGTATCCGCGACGCAGCGAGCTACAGCTCCCGGAGATCGGCCAGACAGTCGTCCAGATCCCGGGTGGAGGTCGCGAGAGAGAACCCGTCGACGCGGGCGAGATCGCCGGCGTGTTCCCACAGGTCGTCGGCGTCGATCCCGTGCAGGAGCACGGCGTTCGGCGTGGGGCTGACGACGCGCATCGCGACCAGCGGTGACTCGCCGCGGGTGACTCGGGTGAACACGAGCGCGCGGTTCGTCGACTGGCCGTACAGCCGGTAGAACTCGTCGCTGGAGAGCCGCGTGATCGCCTGTATCGAATCGATCACCGTGTGGCCGTTGACGTGGTCTTGGTCGCCGCGGACGATCTCGGTCGCGCCCATCGCCTCGTAGAACTCCGCTAAGGGGATCGCCGTCGAGTACTCTCGGAGGTCGTGGACGATGTCGCTCTCGAAGCCGGCCGAGAGCACGCGGGCGTACTGTCTGAGCCGTCCGCCGCCACGCTGCTCGTCGATATCGAGCAGCGCGTCGACCGTTCGCCGCACCACCCCGATCCCGGGGCTCTCGCGGCGACCGCTCTCGTAGTCGGAGACGACCGACGAGGAGACCCCGAGCTGGTCGGCCAGCTCCGTCTGTGAGACGTCGAAGTCCGTCCGCCACTTTCGTAAGGTCGCACCGGGATCGTCGCTCAACGTGATCTCGCCGGCGATCCGCCGTGAGAGCTCCTCGCGTGCGGTCTCGCTCATCGGGCAAACTATGGCGAGAGCGCCGCAAAAGCCTACCGAAAACGGGGTACGTCGACCGTCGACATCAGTCGACGTACAGCGAGTAGACGATCACGCCGAATCCGATCGCGGTCAGCGTGCTGTCGATCGCGACTCCGATCGTGAGCCCGACGCCGAGGAACTGGTGGGAGACGCCGCCAACGAGCGCGCCAACGGTGACGATCCCGAACCCGACCCCGAGCGCCCGGAGCGACGGGTCGCCGGTCCGGGAGTACGCGCTCAGCGCGTAGTAGGTGATGCTACCACCCAAAAGGAGGATGGCGGTCTTTACACCGATGATGACGAGTTCGACGTGCATTGTTATGTTTCCTCCCGTAGTTCGGACCAGAGCTCGGCCAGTCGCTCGTCCCGAGTCCGGTCGGGACGCGTAAACTCGACCGCCAGTTCGCGGTCGTCGTTGACGGTAACGGTCACATCCTCGAACGCGACCGCGTACCGCGTGGTGTGTTGTCCGTCGCGCCGGATCTCCGTCGACTCCTCTAGAAGCGACGCGTCCGTGAGTTTCTCGAGTTTTCGGTAGGTCGTAGACAGCGGAACGTCACACTCCTCGGAGAGCTCACTCGCCGTCTTTGGCTCGGAGAGGGCAGCAACGAAGCGCTGTGCGGCCTCGTCCGCAAGCGCGTCCAGCACCTCCTGCGTCGACGGCGGCTCCTCGTCGTGTGACGGGTTCCGCACCATGCACTGGCGTTCCGACTCCCGGGGCTTAAAACGTTCATTTTCCGGTGACGGGCCCGAATCGGGCCGTACGCGCTCACGCCGACGACAGCTCGGCGTACACCGGCCAGGAGGCGTCTCCCTCGGGGGGCGACGTCTCCTCGTCGTCGACGAGCACGCCCGACCCGGACGCGACGGACCCGACGACCGCCGCGGGCGTCCCTCGACTCCGGAGCGTCTCCGCGACAGTCGTGGCATCGGCCGGCGCGACCGACGCGAGAAGCGTTCCCGACGTCGTCGCCCGCCACGGGTCCATCCCGAGCGCCTCACAGACGGCGTTGACGCCCGGCGCGACCGGCACCGAGTCGCTATCGACGACGAACCGGACGCCGGAGGCGCTCGCCGTCTCGTGGAGCGCCCCGAGCAGTCCACCCTCGGTGGCGTCGTGCATCGCGTGGACCGTTCCCGCCTCGCAAGCGGCGAGCGCGTCCTCGACCAGCCGAACGTCGTCGAGCCGACGCTGTGCGGTCGCAACCGTCTCCGCGGGACGGTCGATCGCGTCCGGAAACAGCGACGCGAACAGCCCGGTTGCCTCCACGGCGGGCCCTCGGGTGACCACGAGGCTGTCGCCCGGGCGCGCGCCGTCGGGTCGGACGATCCGCTCCGGCGAGCCGATCCCGAGCACCGTCGCCGCGCCGACCCACGGGAGTTCGGCACCGGGATAGCGCGCGGTGTGTCCCGTCGTCACCGCGATGCCGAGTCGGTCACACTCCTCGTGGATCGCGGTCCAGAGCGCCGTGAACGCCGCATCGTCGAAATCGGTCGGTAACGCGAACGCGATCGAGAGGTGTGACGGGGGGATGCCCGACACCGCCACGTCGGACAGCGCGATGTGGAGCGCGAATCGACCCGCCCGGTCGTAGCCCAGCGACGGCAACACGGAGATCGGGTCCGTAGCGACGACGACCGCGTCCAGATCGGCGTGCCGACGGTCCGTACCCGGCCGGTCGTCGTTCGACCGGTCGAGGCTCTCACGCCCCGGCTCGATCACGCCGAAATCGCAGCCGTGTGCCGGTCCGAGCGTCACGTCCGGGCGGTCGGCTCCGAGCCGCGGTCGGATCCGCTCCTCGAAGAACCGTCGCCCGATCTTTCCCGACCCCATGTGGTTGCCCTCCCGCCGACCCAATAAAGACGTTCCGTCCCGCCGGGACAGCCGATCCGTGCGAGCGGTCCCGGGCATACGTCGCTCATACCACCCTCAAGGACCCGCTACCGCCCTGATCGATCGTCGGTCAGTTCGATCTCTTCATCGATAGCGTCGAACTGCACCCGTCGTCGACGGAACGGCAACACCCGCTGCAACCGGCGGACCCTGGGGTCGTCTTCGACGATAGTGGCAAGCGCGGGCAAGCCCATCATGAACGCGACTACCACGAGGTACGTAATCGTCTCTGCCACGAACAGGACCGGGTCGGGTGAGCCGGGGACTGGCGTGCCCACAGTCAACGGGATCGCCACCGCGATTGCCAATCCGATGAACGCCGCGAATCCAGTGACCAGAATGGCTGCCCCGCTCTCCGTGATCGGACGATCTTTCACCCAGTACCAGCCAATGGCACCCCCAACACCTGCCCCGATGACCAGCGACGCCCACACGCGCGAGCCGAGTGCCACCGTGACGAGCGCGATGGCGGTTGCCAAACTGAACACGACTCCAGGGCGAAACTGTCCCTCGCGTCGCCAGCGGTGCCCAATCCACACGAGCAAGAGCCCGAGCAGTGCCCCGACCATCACGTCACCGAGATAGTGGACGCCTAGCGTGAGGCGGGACAGCGACACGAGAACGATCACGATGCCGGCGAGACCGTACCGCAGTAGTCGGGAGCGTCGTTTGATCGTTACCGCGAGCGCCCCGTAAAACGCCGCTGCGCCCAATGCGTGCGCACTCGGAAACGAGTAGCCTGGGTAGCCTGCTGGTGCAAACGCTAGGTCGGGTCGGGGCAGTCCCACGATTCCTTTGATACCGGTGGCCAGGGCGAAGGCTGCCACGCCGACCGCGATTACGAAGGCCCGTTCGCGGAGCGTTTCATTACCACCGAACCAGTGAATCGCCTCGGGGTCAAGCCCCGAGGCTTCCCGTTTCCACGACGCGCTTTGC
>OBKM01000689.1_pt1 | contig 16055 bp, 13 predicted proteins | sample 1519691 | NCBI WGS metagenome assembly OBKM01 (sample SAMEA37050418, study PRJEB22526) | metagenome | biome: saline pan; feature: lake; material: water | place: Egypt | collected 2015 | depth 0.5 m | reverse complement strand
TACCGCCACCGTAACCGCGGTGAACACAAGCGTGACGAGGAAGCTGTTCCGGTACGTTGAGGATTCGAGCATCTCGGCGTAGTGGTCCAAGCCAATCCAGGTCTCTGTCCCGAGAACTCGGATCCGATGAAAGCTGAGCCAGAAGGTCTCTAAGAAGGGGTAGTACAGGAAAACGGTGATGACTGTCGCCGTCGGCAACAGGAGCAACGCTGCCTGCCAGTTGCTCTCGAAGATCTGGAGCCGGGACAGTTGGGTGCTCATTCCTACGACCGTGGGTCGGCATCGCGTGCGCGGTCGACAACTGTGTCGACGGCGTCGGCCGTCTCAGTGAGTGCCGCGCTGGCGTCGGTCCCGCCGACGATGCGTTCGAGGCCATTTTCGATTTCGCTTCGAATTTCTGGGTGATCGAAGGTAAGCGCACCAGCGGTTGCCGGCGTTTCGGGGCGTTGTTTGAACTGTTGGAGCGCCCGCTGGAACTGCGGCGCCTGCTCGTAGAAGCCCTGTTGGTCAGCAATCTGTTCGGCCTGGTCGCTCGTCGGGTAGTATCCAGTCTCCATGTGCCACCGTGCCTGTTGTTCTGGCTCCGAGAGCCAGAGAATAAATTCGGCTGCGGCCTCGGTTTCAGGTCGGGACAGCCCCTGTGGAACGAATAGTGCGCCACCACCGATGATCGAGCCACCACGGTCGGCCCCGGAGACGGCCGGAACGGTCGTGACGTCGAATTCGAACTCCGTCTCCGCCGCCAATACACCCAGTGCGGCAGAGGTGTTGAGCTGGACTGCGACCTCTTGGCTGATGAAAGCCTGGTTGGCGGGGAGGAAGTCATCCGAATAGAGGTAGAAATCGTCGTTGTACAGGTCGGCAGTCTGTTGGAAGATGTCGTTAGCGATGGCCCCGTCGAGATTCGACCGTGTTGCCGGCGCGGTGCGTCCATTATCGTTGTCCAGCAACTCCTCGTTGCTGACCGACAGGAAGGCCTCGTAGAACCACCCAAGGGCCGGCCACGTCACCGCATGTGAGACGCCGGTCTCGTCGATGAGCGGCTGCGAGATTTCTGCCCAGTCCCCGAAGGTCTCGAGTGAGACATCATCGGGGTGGGACGGGAGACCGGCTGCCTCGAATGCCGAGCGGTTGTAGCCGGCAATCACGGTCGATACACCAAGTGGAAGGCCCATTAGCTCGTCGTCGATGATATAGTAGTTCCCGACCGCATCGACGAAGTCATCGAAGTCGAGTTCGTCGCCAATCAACTGTTCGACCGGAGTGATCACATCAAGTGCCCAGGCTGGAAGCGTCGAGATGGCGTTGAGGTGGGCAACCGCCGGCTGGGTGCCCGCCTCACTGGCCTGCTGGAGCTGCGTCCAGACCTCGTTGTAGTCACCTTCTTCGGTGACCGTGACGTCGATGGTCTCGCTTTGTTCGGTGAAGTCATCGGCGATCTCTTGGAGCACGTCTGCGGCGCCAATCGAGAGCCAGACGTCGATATCGACCTCCTCACTTGCCTCGCGGTTACCGAGATCCGTGAGTTCTGGTACCGCTGGGCTGTCTCCGTTATCAGAACTGAGACACCCGGCAGTGGCGACGGTGCCCGCAGTTGCGGTCGCCCCCAGGGCCGCAAGTGTCCGTCGTCGTGTCGTTTTTGTCACGAGTGTCTGGATGGGGGCTGTTCATATCAACGTTCTGTTGTCGGTGGATACCGCGTCGCCGCCTGGGTAGGGCAGAAACAAAAACTGATATTAGCGAACGCTCGTTGGGATGAGGTAGCATGGAGATCGTCGCTCACCGGGGTTTCGGCGGGAAGTACCCTGAGAACACGAGGCGTGCGTTTACCGAAGCAGCGAAGTCTGCCGACTGGATCGAGTTCGATTTGCGGTCGTGTGCGACGGGCGAACTCGTCGTCTTCCACGATGAGACCCTTGACCGGGTAACCGACGCCTCGGGGCCAATCGCGGCGAAACCCTGGGAAGAACTGCAGACTGTGGAGGTAAACGACTCGGGTGAAGCAATTCTCACGTTAGAGCAGGCCCTCAAAGCGATTCCGGCGGAGACAAACGTTCAACTCGAACTCAAAGAGTACGGTCTCGCCGAGGATGTCCTCGCGGTGACCAGTGAGTTCCCCCACACGGTCCGGTTCATCTCGTTCAGCACGCTGATTCTCAACGAGATCCGGATGCTCGCTCCCGAGGCGGACCTGGGGTACATCATCCACCCAGGACTGTTCGGTGAGAACGTCGAGTTGGCACTCGAGATGGCCGCACACCTCGGCTGTTCTGCGGTCCACGTGTACCCACAGATGCTCACCAGTACGGCGGTGCTCGAACTGGCGTCGGCACGCGGACTGGCCGTCCAGCTGGGCGGCCAAGATGGCGGGGTAACCCAGGAGACGGTCGCCGAGTACGAACAGCAAGGAATCGACGCGCTCTCACTCGACGACCCCGTCCAGACGGAGCCCGCTGAGTAAGCATGACGCAGGCAGATTCACTCGGCGTGAGCGACAAAACTGCTGTCCGGCTCGAGGCAGTCACGAAGACCTTTGACGATGTCACGGCAGTCGATGGCATCGACTTGGCGGTCGCCGCGGGGGAGTTTCTGGTAATCGTCGGGCCGAGTGGCTGTGGCAAATCGACGACATTGCGGATGATCGCCGGGCTCGAGGAGGTGACGACCGGTGAGATTTATTTCGACGACCGTCGGATGACCACGGTTAATGCCGGCGATCGAAACGTTGCCATGGTGTTTCAGGATTACGCGTTGTACCCACATATGTCCGCACGGCGGAATATCACCTTCGGCATCGGTGGTGAGTTCACCGAGGACGAGCTCGAGCAGCGGGTGCAGACGGCTGCAGCGAGCCTCGGGATCACGGAGCTCCTCAATCGAAAACCCGACGAGCTCTCCGGCGGTGAGCAACAGCGTGTCGCCCTGGGTCGTGCAATCTGTCGGGACCCAGCAGTCTTTCTCATGGACGAACCGCTCTCGAACCTGGATGCCGAGCTGCGTGTCGAAATGCGCTCGGAGCTCGGGCGGCTGCACCAAGAGATCGGCACCACCACCATCTACGTCACCCACGACCAGACCGAGGCGATGACACTCGGTGACCGGGTGGCGGTGATGAACGACGGCGAGATCAAACAGGTTGCACCACCACAGCAACTGTACGACTTTCCGACGAACACCTTCGTGGCGAGTTTCATCGGCGACCCCGGGATGAACCTCCTCCCGGTCGCGCTGTCCGGGAGCCAGATCGACCACCCCGACTTTGAGGGAACGATCGAGGGGTACGACGGCGGGAAACGACAGGTTGTCTTCGGAATTCGGCCCGAAGACCTCAGCCTCGTGGGCGACGAACAGCCGTCAGGGGGAGGAACGATTACCGCCGAACTTCAGGTGACCGAGGCACTCGGGGACTCCTCAATGTTGCACTGTACCCTGTCCACGGGCGAGTCCCTGGTCGTGCAGTCACCACCGCGAAAGGAACTCGCCGAAGGCACGCGGCTCACACTGGCCTACGACCCGCAGCGGGTCCACCTGTACGACCCAGAAACCGGAGCAGTCGTCTACCACGCAGCCGAGCCGAAGTGACAGCCACCGTGCTGACTTCTCCCACGACTGAAGTCGTGGGCTTTCGCGCTGATTCCGCTGTAAAACAGCATCCTTTTTCTCACGCACCGGGTAGGCGTGGCGTATGTTGTCGTCGCTGCGACGGGCCACCGACGTGTCTCGCCCGCAGGTTACCGGTGCTGTGACCACGAGCCACGGGATCAACGAGTTCTTCTCGATCGTCATCCCACCGGTAATTCCGCTGCTCGTCTCCGATCTCGGGATTACGTTCAGTGAAGCCGGCTTGTTGATGACGATCTTCTTCGTCATGTACGCTCTCTTTCAGATTCCTGCCGGGTTCGTCGGCGACCGAATCGGCAAACAGCGGCTAATGCTCGTTGGGCTGGCCGGGATGACCGGTGGCATCGCACTGGCTGCCGTTGCCCCGAGTTACGAGGTCTTACTCGTCGCCCAGGCAATCGCCGGTATCAGCGGCAGCACCTACCACCCGATGGGCCTGTCGATCATCAGTGACATCGAGGCCGGCGAGACAGAAGGCCGGGCGATGGGCGTCTTCGGCTTCGGTGGGACGCTTGGTACCATGGCAGCCCCGGTGATCGTCGGTGGTGTCGCGGCAGTGGCCGGCTGGCGGGCTGCCTTGTTGACCGCCGCCATCATCGGCGGGGTGATGACACTCGCCGTCGGCTACCTGCTCGTTCGCGTTGCCGAGTCCACGCCGAGGGCTCGGCCTGACGGCGGGATCACTACAAACTGGCGCCAGCGGACCCGAGAGTCGGTCGCCGCACTCGCGACCCGTGACATCGCGGTGCTCTGTCTCATCACCCTGGTCATGTCACTCCAACACCGGGCGATTCAGACGTTCACGACGTCGTACGTTGCCGCCGAGACCGGCGCAGCAGTTTCGGTCAGCAACCTCGCGTTTTTCACCCTGCTGGTTGGAGGTGGAATCGCGTCACTGTGGGGTGGGCAGCTCGCCGATCGGATGAACCGGTATCACATCGGGATCGGCGCTGCAGTTGCAACGGCGGTCCTCGTTGGCGCCACGATCTTCGTAACCGGCCTCACCGCCGGGATCTCCGATGTCGTAGTGATCGGTGTGCTCGCAGTTTGGTTCGCGGTGATCGGTGCCATGATGTACATGAACTATCCGGTCAAGAACGTCCTCATCTCTGAACGGGCAGAAGCTGGCCACAGCGGCAGCCTGTTTGGGGTCGTACAGACTGGCTCGGCCGTCGGCAGCGCAAGCGGCCCGGCCATCTTCGGCGTCCTCGCCGACCGGTGGGGAGTGATCGCGGCGTTTCCGGCGATTGCAGCCGTTGGCCTCATGCTAGCAGGCCTGTTCGGCGTGTTGCTCGTCATCCAGCCCAACTGAGCGCTTCGTCCCGGCTTAAAATTTGTGCCTCTGTTTGGCACACCGAGTTGACCGTCGGCGTTTTTATACCGTGTGTGCGTACACGCGTAGTAGCATGGTCTTTGATCGGATTCGAGACGCAATTTCGGGAGACGAGGAGTCTGGGGCGGCAGACAGAGACAAGCAGATTTTCCGCGCCGAACAGGAGATCAAGCAGGCCCAACAGGACATCGAACGGTCACAAAACGAGTACCTCGGAGAACTCCAAGAGGGGGCGAATGCACCACCAGGACGACGTCGAGTGCACGCGATCCGGGCCCGCATTGCGAAGTTCAAGGCAAGCATCCACAAGCTCCGGGAGCTGAAGGCGATCCACGCGCTGACACAGGCAGAGGTCGCAAAGGGCGTCGGGGAAGCCCGGACGGTCCTCCAAGAAGCCGAAGACGTGGCAGACGCCGGCGAGGTACTCCGTGGGGATCCAGACGAGTTGGCCGACCGGGTTCGTGACGCCGAGGCAGAGCTTGCGAGTCAGTTCAAGCAGATGGAGGATATGATGGGGGGACTAGAGGTCGGTGAGACCGGCGATATGGGCGTCGAGACGACCCAGGAAGAGGCGCTCATGGAGGAACTAGCCCGTGGTGAGACTGCCATCGAAGATATCGACGTCGACGTCGCGCCGGATGCTGAAACCGAGCCGACCGCGCGGCAGGATCTCGTCTAGCGTGGTGCAGTGATCGGCTCTGGTGGGAGTACCCCGAGGGAGACCAAGGCTGCGATGCCCCCGCCGATCAACAGACCAACGACCAAGCCGAGAATGATATCACGGAGACTGTAAGGCCACGGGATTCTGTGGCCCCGGAGCACCGCTGTGCCGGGCCGGTACTCGGGGACCGCGGCGTCTAGTACTGCCTGGCGGGCGATCTGTCGGCTCGAAAACGCCGGAGCGATACGTCTGATCTGGTCATTGATCGTCGACTGAACCGTGTCGCTTGCGTCATCAAGCGCTCGGTCACGAAGCTGTGTGAGCTCGGCAGCTGCAGCCGTCGCGACGGCATCATACAGTTCCTGCCGTTCGGATTCGTCCTCAAGCTCCGCGGCGAGCTCTTCGATGTGGTCGAGCAGCTGCGCGCCGGCTTGGCGGACGTGTTCGTCGTCGGTCACACGAGCTGGACTCACGCCGCGGTTGGTTGCATCCTGGACGGCACTGAGCACCTGAATACGCAGCCCCAGCTCGTAGTGGTCGTTGCTGGCGAAGTGGGTGACCGTCTCCTCACCCTGTGTGGTTGCGGATTCGACACGCTGCTCACTGCGGGTGCGACGAAACGCGTCGAGTGCCTGTTCTGTTGCCGAGGGGAGGGTCAGCTCCGTGACCTCGCCGTACTCGATGTACAAGTCGACTGAAACGGGCCCGCCGGTGTCCGGAGGGGAGAGATCGGCACCCATCAGGATGGTCGCACCGGTCTGTTCGAGGTAGTTCAACAGCCGGTGGCCGCTCTGTCGATCTGGGACCGTCACCGACAGTGGCTCGGTTCCTTGACGAAGCAACGCCCGGAGGTCGCGGAGCTTTGCATCCGGCGTCTCGACGACGGTCTCTTGCATCCGGATCAGCTCCGCTGGTGGAATATCGGTGGGGCCAACACGGTCGGGGGGCTCCCAGCGTGGCTGCTCGTCGAACAGCATCCGCAGTTCACTGCTGAGGGCCTCGACGAGCCCACCGGCTCCACGTACGACCCCGTAGTAGGTCTGCTGGCGGGCCCCACTGCCCGCTTGACGGTGGACCGCGTCAAGCCGGTGGAGGAAGAGCTGCTCGTCGGGGGAGTATAATGCATCGGCGAAGTTCAGGTCGACCAGCCAGTCGATCCGCTCGGCGACCGTGGCATCACCGCCGCCTTCCTCGGGGTAGTACCGCCTGGGTTCGGTGTCGTAGACCGCAAGCTCAGACCGTGACATCACGCATCGCCTCGTGTTCGAGTTCGTCCATCAGTTGCTCGAAGCCGACTGGCTGCAGGTTGCCGGCCTCGTCGAGGTCGGGCAGGTAGGTGCCTTGCTCGTCCTGGACCGTCTTGAAGTAGATTGGGTAGATGATGTCGCTGTCGACAGAGTTCATCAGCGTATCGACGTGGAGTCGTTCGTTGACGAGTCGGTCGGTCAGCCGCTGGGCCGGCGTTTGGCCCGTCTCGGGGTCCGGGCTGTGAAGGTACTCGTCCCCGAACCCAGGCTCCAGTTGGTCACCGTAGACCCCGAGGTAATCCTCAAGGACGAGGTCACACTTCGTGGCGACCGGCAGGACGCGACAGGAGCTTTTCGTCCCCTCTGCGATCGTGTTCAATTCGCTGATGTACGCCTGTTGATCGTTCCTGATTCGGTCCATGTCAAGTAACACCACGATGACGTCTGCCGTCCGGACGTGGTGGTAGAATGCAAGGTCCTGATAGGACGGTGTGCCTGGCGGACTAAGGCCAGGGACCCCACGCCGTAGCCACAGGTAAAACAGCCGCAGTCGGTCCCCGGGGGACGGTCCCTCGCGAAGCGCGGCCGCGATGTCCTCGATTTTTTCTCCGGGGTGGTCGTGGGTGGTAAACCGTGACCGCATCGGGAAGATATCACCAACCTGGAAGTAAAACTCGATCCGTCTGATACCACGTGTCGCCCGCAGAATGAAGTCGTCACCGCTTGCCATCCGGTCGATCTCGGTGATGTGATCGTCAAGGGCATCGGTCGACTCGGTTGGAATGTCACTCTGCCGTGAGAACCGCTGATACAAGCCCACAATGGTCATCGTCTTGCCTGACTCCTGGGGGCCGACGATTGCCGTTTTCGACGTCGAGTCGTAGGCGATGAATCCAAAGAGCACGTACACGAACGCGCCCGTTACAGGGACATCCACGATGTAGGCGACCTCCTCGGTCACGAGCGCCTGTGCCAGGCCGCCGACAGCCAGGCCCGCGAACCCGACGAACGTCGCCAGAACGACGGTGTCGAACTCTGCACGAGAGATGTCGTCGATCTGGCGGCGAAGCGCGGAGAACTCAAGGGCAATGACGACCACGACCCCGCCGAAGAAGGCAACCCAGTTCATCGGGTCCGTCAGCGACAGATTCGCCAGCAACAGCCCAGACTCCCAGAGGACGACCAGTCCGATGGCCGTACCGAGGTACAACAGCAAGCCCTGGAACCGTTTCCGCCAGTCGAGGGTAAACAGCGTCAACAGCCCGAGGTAGACGCCGATCCCGAAGCTCGTCAACATCTCGATGGGCGTGCCACGGCCGACGTCGAACAGAAACGCCGAGCCGTATACCGCGTCGTGTGCTGGCGTGCCGGGGACCCAGGCACGCGCGAGCATCAGCCCGATTAGTCCACCGAAGGCGAGGATCAACACGAACCGAACAAAGAGGAGCAGTCGTTCACGCATCATGACTCCGACTGCCCTCCATCCGTGAGATAGCCACCGCCGCCGGCGGCGTCTTGTTTGCTTTGCTTGCGCTGCTCGACCGCTGCCTCGAGATGGTCCTGTGTGATAGGCACGATCTGACCGGTCTCCTCAGCGGCCTGTGCAGCACGGCGGGCGGCGCCGTTTGCGACCGGCTCCATGTCAGCAGCGGAGAACCCCTCGGTGATCGCGGCAATCGCATCGTAGTCGATGCCACGGGTCGGGACCGGGCGGTCACGGAGGTGGACCCGGAGAATCGCCTTGCGGGCCGCTTGGTCCGGGAGTGGGACCTCGACGGTCTTGGTTAGCCGGCCGGCCCGGAGTAACGCATCGTCGACCTCTTCGGGTGCGTTCGTGGCCGCAAAGACGATCACGTCTGCGTCGCCGAGGTCGTTGATCTCCTGGAGCAGTTGTGTCAGCATCTGTTGTTCGGACTGGGTACCCTGTGTTCGCCCAACCCGGCTCGTCGCGATCGAGTCGATTTCGTCGAAGAAGAGGATACAGGGTTGGTTCCGTTTCGCGGTGTCGAAGACCTCCTGGATGTTCTTCGCTGCCTCACCGACCAGCGCGCTGGTGACATCGGCCGGACTCAGTTCGATGAAGTTCCAGCCCATCTCGCCGGCAAACGCCCGGGTGATGTACGTCTTGCCGGTGCCGGGAGGGCCCTGCAACAGAATCCCCCTAGTCGGCGCGATACCGTACTGTTCGTATAACTCTGCCTGGGTGATTGGATCCCCGATCTCTTCTAGAAGTGTCCGTTTCAGGTCTTCCATCCCACCGACGGCATCGAACGTCAGGTCCGGGGCATCGAGGTCCACCGCGAGTGCATCGTCGGCAGCCTCGTGGCGAGGAGCGGGGTCGTCGCTGTCTTCGGGGGTGGGGCTTGGCTCGCCAGCCCGGTCGACGCTCGCGACGGCACTCATTCCTTCGGCCTTGAGCCGGTCGGCTGTGCGCCGGTACTCTCGTGCCTTGTGCCGGTACTCCGTGGCCTGTGAGTGGAAGTCGGTGATCTCAGCGAGTTCGTCCAGACTCTCGGCTGCAGCCCGCAACAGCCGGGCCCCCTTGTCTGGTTCGTAGGCCTCAAGGGCGCGTTCGGCCTCTCCTAGGCGGCGTTCGTACTCGTCACGAGCGATCTTCCGGCGGGCTTCGGAGGCGATATCAGACATGGCTCGTGGAATGAGAGTGAGTTGGTGGCGCCGAGGAGACGTAGTGGTTAGGAGGCATCGTCATCCCGGGGTGGTTCCCAGTCGTCGACGCCGAACTCCTCTTCGAGTGCATCGACATTGAGGTCGTCTGGCGACGCGGTCGTCTCTGCGGTAGAGTCGGGGGTCACGTCGACCCGGTCCTCGATGTCCTCGATGTCCATCTCGTCGCTGGCGATCGTCTCGATCATCTCCTGTTCTTCTGAGGTGCCAAGCGGGACGTCTAGATCCTGGATCTCCATACCCTCCATGAGCTCACTGAGCTCTCCCATCTCGGCTTTGACCTCGGCCCGCATCTCGTCGATCTGTTCTTGGAAGCCGTCGACGTCGACGCCAGCGAAGTCGGCGTCGATATCGCTCTCGATCTCGCCGAGCAGGGACTGGATTTCCCGCTGGCCCTTGGCAAGTTCCCACAGGATAAGGTTGCGAACCGTCTTGACACGTTCGAGTTCCTGCACGCGGGCTTTGAATTTCTCGAGTCTGGCACGGATCGCGTAGGCCTTCCGGGCCCGGGTATTCGCGTTTGCACCCTGCTGGAGGTAGTTGTAGTACTCTTCTTTCCGGCGCTCGAGGTCCGCCTCGATGCGGTCGAGGTTTCGCTCGGCCTTGGCAATTCGCTTTCGCAGCTCCATCTCGTCGAGGTCTTCCTCATCCTCGTCGCCGAGTAACGACCACGGTAGTGAGACGAGTAGCCACATCACACTGTCGTACGGCCCAAAGCCGTACTTCAATACCGCGACCGTTTGAACACCGTGCTGGCGGCGAAATTTTTAAATGATAACCTGCGAACCCCTACCTTATGGACCCGATAGACCCGGGAGCGTGAAGAGCCGTGCAACACCACGATCCCCAGACAGGGTACTTCGGAACGACGAAAGTCCTCTCCGGGCGAGCGATTAGTGTTCCTGGGCTCGTTCGGCGATTCGGCGTGGTGACACCCGGCGATATGGTCACGTGGTACGTGACCGATGAGCTTGCGGTAGCGTTTGGCCGCGGTCTCGAACGGACTCCCGCGGAGTGGAGTCGGGTCGACGAGACGACAGTACGCGTCGATCACTCACAGGAACGCATTCAGGTGCCAAAACGATTCTTTCCATCCTACAAAGGGCCAGCGGAGTTGCCCGACGAGGTTCGTCCGGGGCCGGTTGCAGAGCCAGCACAACTCAGGCGCGGCCGGCGGCTGCACCTGATCCGGACTGTAGATCCACCACAAGGTGCCGACCAGGCAGTGTTGTACACCCTCCGAGATTGGGAGTGGCTTCAGGCGCAACCGATCGCAGCAGTCCAGGCGTTGTTCCCGACGACCGAGCAACGGTCGACGTTCTTAGGTTCGCTGACCGTCGAGGAGTGCTCGGCGGCGCCCGCGCCGGTGTTCGACGTGATGTCGAAACTGTTCACCGGCGACGAGCGGGCCGACCATAACACCCACCCTCCGACGGCTGGCTCGGACAGTGAGCGGTAACCGGGCTAGCTACCGGTCGCTATGTCCCTGCTCCTCGGGCCCGGAGTCTTCCTGCGAGGCATTGCTAAGCGGGACATCCTCGGGCAGGTGTGTCACAAGGCGGTCGAGTGGCCGACCGAACCACGCCGGGCGAAGCTTGTACAACACGACGGCTGCCATCGGACCGCCGATCGAGCCATCGACGATGAGTGCGGCGAGCCGGTAGGTACGCTGTGCAGTGACTGCGTGGGCCTCGGCCTGGTCGTAATCACCGGCTTCGTAGGCCGTTTGTGCTGCTGCCAACGCCTGGTCGTACCCGAGTCGGCGTGCGAGCCGGTCGATCCCCGTGTGGCGGGTATCGGTCGCCGCAGCCGTTTCGATGGCTGTCTGTGCTGCCGTGGCCTGTTGCTCGATCGCGTCGACGGTCTCAAGCCCGTCGGCAGCGATTGCCGCTGCTTCCTCGTAAGCGCCGTCGTCGAAGGCTGCCCGGGCAGCATCGAGATCCTCGACTGCTGGCTCGACGACGAGGCCGTCATCGGTCGCCGCCGCGATCCGCTCCTCGAGGTCTTGGAGAGCGGCTTGTGCAGCTTCCAAGCGTGTGAGACGGTCATCGACGACCGCGAGCCCCGCCGCCGCAGCCTCCTGTGCAGCGGCATACTCGCCGGCTGAGAGCTGGTCGCGGGCTGTCTCGAGTTGTTCGAGAATCGGCGCTTGATCAACCCCGTCGGGGAGGTCTTCGAGTGCCGCCTCAAGGGTCTCGATACGGGCATTCGCTTGCTCGTAAGCGGCCTGCCGGGCCTCGAACCGGTCCTGTGCTGCGGTGAGGTTGGTTGTTGCTGTCTCGAAGTCTCCCTCGACGTAGGCTGCTGCAGCCGAGCCAAACTGCGACCTGATCTCCGAGTCGGTCTCGATCGGCGCCGGTGCAGCACGGAGCTGATCGCGAAAAGCGGCAAGCTCTGTCTGTACAGGCACCGCTGCGGAGGCCTGAAACGAGACAAGCGTGTTGCCGTCGACCGCACAGACGAGCTTGTGTGGCCCGAGGAGGAGGCCGTTCTGTGATGGTGCCGGAAGCTCGATCGTCCACGCTTGCTCGCCGGTCAGGATGTCGTACCCACGTATGTCCGGTGCTTGGGTTGCGACGACCACGTAGTTCGGCGTGAGAACCTGGGGACTGGTCTGCCTGAGCCGTTCTGAAACTGACTCGGTGTAGAACGATTCGCCGTCGAGGCTCGACAAGGAGACCAGCCGATCACGGTTCGTCACCGTAGTGAAACCGGCTCGACTGGCCAGGCCTCGAAGCGAACGGGCTGGGACCGACTGGGTCCACTGTGTCGATCCATCGGCTGGGTCGATACTGGTGAGGGTGCCCTGGCTCAACACCACGACGCCGGCGTCCGTCCGGGTGGGTGCCACGTCGGTCAGGCCAGATACCGTTGTCTCCCAGTCGACACCCGCAGCGGTGATTCCAAGTACACGCGTTGACTTGTCGTGTGTGATGATCGTGTCGCCGGCGCGCATCGGCGCGGTGAGTTCCCCGCGGTCGTGAGCGACTGTCCAGTCCGTGGTGCCGGCGCTGAGTGTGAGGGCGACAACGGCGTCGGTACCGGTCACGTAGGCTGTGTCCCCGGCAACAGTGACACCCGTCGGCGTGGTCTCGAGAGACCGTTCCCAGACGGTCGTTCCCGTCGCAGCGTTGAGGCCAACGATGGCCCCATCGGGAAGTGCAACGACAATGATTCCGTGACCGACGGCTGGGGTGCCAACGGGGGTCGTCGGGAGTGAGAAACGCCAGGCGACATCGCCGGTGAGCTCGTCGTAACCGACGAGGTCGGACGAGGCTTCGACAGTGACGATCGTACCGTCGATAGCGATGACCGGAGCTTCGAGTTGGGCCGTCTCGACACGCCACTGTTCCTCAAGGGGGAACTGGAAGGCGGCAAACTCCGGTCGAGTACCGCGGTTGCCGGCACCGCCGCGGGCAGACGGCCACGTGAGAAACGGCTGCTGGTGGTTCGGGAGGGGGGCGTCCGTCGCTGTCCCCGCGGCGACGGGTGTCGAGGTCCCGAGCACGCTGGTGCTGGTCGCACCCAGAAGGCCAGCGAGGAGCTGCCGGCGTGTAGGTTGCATACGGTTCGTGGTCAACTCTTGGGGACGCGGTGTAAAAACGTACACCCTCGTGAGGGATCAACTGACGTACGGCAGCGCCGCGTACCGCCGCGGCGATACAGACGTTAACACCGGCGCCGAAAGCGGGGTTCTGATGGCTCTGGTGGGTACACAGAAGGAGGCTACTCGCCGTCAGGGACCACGCCAGCCCGGACAATGGCCGCGAACAGGCGGTCGGAACCGACAACCGGCACGTCCCCCCCGAGCAGTAGGTCCGCATCGAGTGTTTCGACGACATCGCCGCGACTCTCGGTTACCTGTGTGTGTAACAGCCACTCAGGAGGCCCGCCGATGACGAACAGGCCCCGACGACACGTCTGTGTCTGGGTTGGCAGCGTCTGTGAGCCGTGCAAGGCCTTCCGTGTCACCGTCTGGATGGCGTGAGACAGCTCTGCGACGTCGTACTCGCCTGTCGAGTCGAACACGTCGAGTCCGAACAGACTCGACGACGCATTCGCGAGTTGCTCTTCGGCGTACCCGACGCTGACGAGGGCCCCCTCGGTACCGAGGACCCGTTTGACGTCCCCAGCATCGATGACACGCTGGGGGTGGTGTGTAGGCGAGACGTGACAGAACGTCGCCTGGAGCCGGGTGGCAATCGTATCGGGAAACTGTGGATCGTCAGCTGGTGTCTCGGCCGCCGCGTCGATCCAGGCATCGATGTCGATCCCGATAGTTGCGTCTGCCGCCTGTCGGGCGGTCTGGGAGACGTGACTGAGCGTCCGGTCGGACAGAGCAACGAGGTAAACCGGCGTGTCGTGGGCACCGAGATGAGCGAGCAGAGGTCCAGCCACTACAGTACCGACACGAGTAGTACAGTCGGCCACGACCACGATTCCCTCTGGCGGCGCGGAGGGCTCCACGCCATCCGCGATCGTCGTGCCGTCGCGTGCCCGCAGGCGGTCGAAGTATGATGCGTCACCGAGGAGATCCCGGCGTTCAAGCCCCCCTGCAAAATCGGTTACCTCCCGGCGGGTAACGGTGTGGCGGTCGACCCCTGCTGCTGGTGGTGCCACGTCGGGAAAGCAAACACCGACCGCCCCGGCGACACACCGCCAGTCTCCGACTCGGCCGGAGAGGGCGTCGAGAATTCGACAGCCACCTGCTCCCAGGCCGACGAAGTGCACCCGCATACCGAGGGCATAGACAGCGGGGTACTTGTGTGTTCTCAGTTCAGAAATCGGTTGGCTGGTGATAGAACCACGGTCTTGAGGCCTGTTGACATGAAATATAGCAACTTTTATACGCTTTAATCGGAGTCATTGCGCCATGTCGCGCAACTCAGATAATGACCTTGGCGCAAGCCGTCTCTGCTGTCGATCTGGCCGCTGCAGGCTATACCGACGAGACCGGTGACACCAGTGGTTCCAAGTTCGTCTTCATTACCGACGGCGACGAGGAGTCCATCAGCGGCGGCTTTATCGAAGTGACCCGGCTGTCGAAGAAGGCCCAGCGGAAGATGCGCGGTGGACGGATCGCGATGATCTTCCAGGACCCGCTGACGAGTCTGAATCCGGTGTACACGGTCGGCAACCAGATCAAAGAAGCGTTGAGCCTCCACCAAGGACTCTCGGGCAGAGACGCAACCAAAGAGGCTGCACGGCTTCTCGAGGCGGTCGGGATTCCCGACGCTCGACGGCGGGTCAGCGAGTACCCCCACCAGTTCTCCGGCGGCATGCGCCAACGGGCGGTGATCGCGATGGCACTCGCGTGTGACCCGGAGATGATCATCGCCGACGAGCCGACGACGGCACTGGACGTGACGATTCAGGCGCAAATTCTCGAGTTACTGGCTGACCTGCAAGAAGAGCGTGACCTCTCCGTGATGTTCATCACCCACGACATGGGTGTCATCGCCGAGGTCTCCGATCGGGTCAACGTGATGTACGCAGGTGAGATCGTCGAGTCTGCGCCAGTCGAGCCGTTGTTCGCCGACCCGAAACACCCATACACAAAGGGGCTTCTCAGCTCGATTCCTGGCCGCCAACAAGGTGCCGACCGACTGTCGACGATCGAAGGCAGCGTGCCGACGCCAAACGAACCGGCGACCGACTGTCGGTTTGCACAGCGGTGTCCGAAGGCGTGGGGCGACTGTGAGGCGGTCCACCCAGAGTCCGTGCCGGTCGACGGTGAAAACGAGGAGCACACCGCTGCCTGTCTATTGTACCCCGAAGAGATGTCGACAACTGATGCCGTCGAACTTCACCGCCACAGGGGAGGTGCGGAGCAATGAGCCAAGACAACGTCCAACAGCGCCAAGACGGTGAGTACAGCGACGTGATGGTCAAAGTCCGAGATCTCAAGACCTACTACGATACCGGTGGCCTGTTCGGAGGCGACCCCGTCAAGGCTGTCGATGGAGTGAGCTTCGACATTCACCGCGGCGAGACCCTCGGGGTAGTTGGTGAGTCCGGCTGTGGAAAGACGACCCTCGGGCGGACCCTGGTACAACTCGAGGACGCAACGGCCGGCGAGATTCAGTTCGACGGGGAGGACATTGCCCGCCTGAGTGGCGACGAGCTGTACGAGTGGCGGCAGAACGCACAGATCGTGTTCCAAGATCCGGATTCGAGCCTGAACGACCGGATGACCGTCGGCGAGATCGTCCAAGAGCCACCAGACGTCCATGACTGGAAGACACCGCGTGAGCGCCGCCAGCGGGTCCGTAACCTCCTCGATCAAGTCGGCCTGGAGCCTGAACACTACTACCGGTACCCCCACCAGTTCTCTGGTGGGCAACGCCAACGGATCGGTATTGCCAGAACACTGTCGTTGAGCCCAGAATTCATTGTCCTCGACGAGCCGGTCTCGGCACTCGACGTCTCTGTCCAAGCCGAGATCATCAACCTCCTCGAGGATCTCCAAGCGGAGTTCGACCTCACCTACCTGTTCATCGCCCACGAC
>OBKM01000688.1_pt1 | contig 16075 bp, 17 predicted proteins | sample 1519691 | NCBI WGS metagenome assembly OBKM01 (sample SAMEA37050418, study PRJEB22526) | metagenome | biome: saline pan; feature: lake; material: water | place: Egypt | collected 2015 | depth 0.5 m | reverse complement strand
CGTGGCGTCTCGAAGCTCCCGGCTCGGATCCGTAGAGCGCAACGGTAAGGTACCCCCGGGATAGTTCTCAGATACGTCTCCGACGGATGATCAGCCCAGAGCTCGTCTTCGTCCTCGTGGCCGGGATATTCACTGCCGTCGTCTGTGGGGTCGGGACACTCCCGTTCTTTTTCGTCGACGAGCTCGGTGATCGACTCACGGTCGTTCTGTGGGGCTTTGCCGGTGGCGTCATGCTGTTTGCCTCGATTTTCGGGTTCGTGTTCGAAGGTCTCGAGGAGGGAACGCTGGCCGAGGTCGGGGTTGGACTCGTCGTCGGTACCGCTCTCGTGATCGTCTCGAATCGGCTTATCAAGGGCTACGAGTTTGCCCCCCGAGAGATGGCGAGAGCCGATTTCCAGAAGCTCGTGCTCATCGTCGGGGTCCTGACGATACACAGCTTCCCGGAGGGAGTCGCGCTCGGGGTTGCGTTCGCCGATCTCGGCGTCGAGGGAGATCTCGTGGTCGGTGGCCTCGCCGTTCCCGCGCTGGGCATTTTCATTACGGCCGCAATCGCCGTCCAGAACATCCCAGAGGGAATCGCGGTTGCGATCCCGCTGAAGACCTTCGGAGTGCCCAACTGGCAGATCTTCGGCTGGGCGGTAGTCTCGAGTATTCCACAACCGATCGGAGCCGGTGTCGCCTACGTGTTCGTCACCTGGGCACGCCAGTTCCTGCCGTACGGGTTCGGGTTCGCTGCCGGTGCGATGATATACCTCGTGGTCCACGATATCTTCCCCGACGCACTCGAGTTCGGCTCCGACGCCGACCTTCCGAACAGAGGTCGACGGGAGCTCGTGATCGGAACTGTTCTTGGCGTGGTCCTCATGCTGCCGGTCATGATTCTCACAGAATGACAGCTGCTCCACAGACGGCGACTGCCACCGAGTGTGACGACACCGGAACGCTCATCGCGTGTGGGGCCCGACGGACAGCCCCGAGAGGAGTACGACCGTGACAGCGTCGCTGACTGAGCGTCTCCCCCGATGGGTATTGCTTCTGGGACCGTTCGTCGTGCTCGGGAGCGCGATCACGATCTTGCTGGTCACGTCACCGCTTGGCGATCTGGCGGCGATCGAAACTGCCAGTACGGCGGAGGTTCTGTGGATCATGGCCCTGATCGGGGTCATCGTCGGACTCGTTCCCGTCGCGATCGGGATGCTGTGGTTTCCGTTTCTCCGGACGATCAATCCCAGCCGACTCCACGTCGTCCTGGCGTTCTCGGCCGGTGTCCTCGCGTTCGTCGCCGTAGAGATGCTCACCGAGACGATCGACTACGCGCGGGCGACTCCGTCGACGACGCTGGCCGTCGTCCTCGCCGTCGTCGGCTTTCTCGGCACGTTCGGGGTGATGGTCGGTATCAGCCGGATCAGCCACCGTCACCTCCCACAGGACACCGGTCAGGGGCTCAACATCGCGTATCTCGTCGCGCTCGGGCTCGGACTCCACAGTCTGGGTGAGGGGATCGCGATCGGAGCGGCACTTCTCATCGGAGAGGTATCGCTCGCGACGCTTCTCATCATCGGCTTTCTCCTCGATAACGTCACGGAGGGGCCGACCGTGGTAGCCGCGGTCGCACACGACCTCTCGACGCCGCCGCTCGGTCACTTCGTCGCCCTCGGTACGATCGCGGGTGGCCCGGTCGTGCTCGGCGGATGGATCGCCGTGGTCGCGTTTTCACCGCTTCTCGCCGCTGCGCTTCTGGCCATCGGCATCGGTGCGATCGCGCAGGTGATCTGGGAAGTCATCGATCTCATCCGGATGGACGCGCCACGTCTGTTGACCTGGCAGCTCCTGGCCGGATTTCTCGGCGGGTTCGGCTTCATGCTGTTTCTCGACGAAGTCCTCATCGAGACGATCGTCCTCTGACCCCCTCGAGACACGGAAGACGGTGCCACCCACCACACGCCACCGGCTCCCGAGGCCTTCGATGGCCGCTGCCACCCCTACCCGGGGTGTGTGCCGGCCGGCCGAACCTCACGAGCGCTGCCCACCGATCGACTTAACTGAGCGGGTCATTAAGACGAGACAACATGAGCGAGCGAGAGAAGGCTCGTCTCTCACAGCCAGAGCCTGCCGACGCAGACGGCGATGGGATCGTCTCGAAAGCGGCAGGCAGTATGCTCCTCGGACTCGTTCTCGGTAACCTCATCGCCAGCAGCATGGCCGTCTCCGGTGCCCTCCCCGAGATCACGACGCGGATCGTGCTCATCACGGCGAGTGTGCTCGTACTTGATCGGATTCTCGGTGTGTCCCGGGACTGGATTCCCCGCAGGCTGCGACGACGGCTCGCGGCAGACGACAGCTCGTAGGTTGGATCCTTGGTTCGGCCCGTGTCCACCCGCCCCGTCGTCTCTGCCCGCGAAACACCTGGGTGAGTTCATACGGTCTCGAGTCGGAGATCGCGTATGGAACCGTCGCCGACAGATTTCGTCGTTACCAGGTGGATCGAGTGTGCACTGGGTCTGTTCGTGGTCGCGTTCGGCGCTGGTGCCGCATACCACGCTGGACAGACTGGCTCCCCAGGACTCCTCTGGGGGGCGGTCGTACTCGGTGTCGCCGTCACACTGTTCGTCGGGTCGACGGAGCGGTAGTCCGCCAGCCGTCCGCCAGATCGGTCAGTCCCCCGCGGTCAGTACGGGCGATACTCGTCGATCCGGCTAGCCGCGTGGCGCACGGACAGGACGGGGGCGATCACCCCGGCGACGATCGTGAGCCCTGCGGCGACCGCGACCGCCTGGCCGGTGACGGTCACCGACCCCGCCGGGAGCACCGAGAGGACACCGGTGAGAACGGCTGCGACGATCTCTGGACCGTTATCGAGATACAGCGTCACCGCCGCTAGAATCGGTGCGAGCAGCCCGGCGGTGTAGAGTACGAACGCCGTCTTGCTGGGGATGACCGCATCGCGGTTGTTCGTCACTCGCACGGCGCCAAAGCGCGGAAACGCGACGCCGATGCCCGTCGCAAGCCCCGGAGCGACACAGACGCCGGCAACCGCTCCGGCCGTGAGCAATCCCGTCTCGAGGAGCCCGAGTGGACTCGCGAGCCCCGCGAGCAACGGCGCGGAGAGCGCAAACGGGAGCCCGAGGAGCGTGCCTGCGGCGACGGTGCCGGCGACGATCTCTCTGCCCGAAACCGTCGACAGCAAGACCGATTCCATCGCCGGCCCGCGATCACCGAGGATGTTGAGCGTGAACGCTGCCCCAGCCGCCCAGACGACGTACACCGCCAGCAACACCACGACGTAGCTCGGAACGGTCCCGGTCGCGAGGATCTGCTGGAGGAAAAAAAGCGCCCCGAACAACGGGTACGCGACGTAGATCAGCCGAACGGGAGCGCGCTTGGTCCGCCGGATCGTCGTTGCGGTCACCGCCGTCACGCGCCGTGGCAGAACCACCGACAGGCCGCCGTCCAGCCGTCCCGCGGAGCGTTCGTGGTCGTCGTCTGACTGAACGGGGTCTGCAACCCAGTGGATCGCGGCGACCCGGGTGCTCAGGAGGACCACAGTCCCGGCCGTCGCGAGACTCCCGAGAGCGGCGACCGCTCCCTCGCCGACGGCACCGTCAACCGTCGGGACGGCGGCTAGGAGGAGCTGTCCCGGCCAGCCCAGCGGGCTGCCGGCGAGTCGATCGAACAGCACGGCGACGACCGTGTCGAACGCCCCGAAAGCGATCGCACCGAAGTATACCGCGCCGACGGTCAGAAAGAGAACTGTCCGGTACCTGGCGATCGGCTCGTAGACGGTGAGGAGATGCCGGAGACAGATCCCGACGAGGAATCCGACAGAGACCCCGGCCACGAGCACGAGTGTCAGTGTCACGAGCGCTGCCGGCACGACAAGCGGGGCCGTCGCTCCCCAGGCGAACGCGCCCGCAAGCACCATCGTCGGGACGCCCAGCCAACTGAGAAACAGTCCGATCTCTGCGAGGAGGAGTCCGACGACGGCGGTCCGAACCCGCGTCGAGAGCAGCAGAAACCCCGGCTGATCGAGCTTCGCGACGGTCGTGACCGCCCGAGCCGCGGCGAAGACAGCCACTCCGACCGTCCCGACGGCGACGCCGCCGGTGACCACCGTCGTGACCTCCTCGGCGGCCTCTCCGATTCCGTCGGCAGCGACGCCCTCGCCGGCTGCTGCCAGCGCGAACGCTCCGACCCCGACCGTCGGCACCGCAAGAACAAGCGCGAGGACCGCGTAGATCGCCACCTTCGTCCGGCTCTCGCGAACGGTCCGAAACGTCCGGCGGATCTCGACCCGGGTGATCAACAGCGCTGGCGTACTCATCTGCCGGACCTTCCGCTCTCGAACACATAAGTACCGCCCGCCTGTTTCCGGCGGCGAGTCTCGTCAGGAGTCGGCTGTGGCTCCGGTCGGCACGTCCTGCGTGACGGCGAGAAAAGCGTCCTCGAGACTGCTTCCGGACTCGACCTGTGACGTGAGCTCTTCGGGGGGCCCCTCGGCGACCAGTCTCCCCTCGTGTAAGACGCCGACGATGTCGGCCAGCTCCTCGACGACCGGGAGGATGTGTGTCGAGAGAAAGATCGTCATGTCGCGGTCGGCCAACTCCGAGATGGTGTTTCGCATCGTCCGCGCTGCCCGCGGGTCGAGTCCGCTCGTCGGCTCGTCGAGGAAAGCGACCGCGGGATCGTGCAGGACGGCCTGAATAACCCCGACCTTCTGTCGCATCCCCTTCGAGTAGCCACCGATCCGTCTGTCCGCGTCGGCGGCGAGATCGAACCGTTCGAGCAGCTCTTCGATCCGGTCGGTCGCAGTCGGCTCGGGGAGGTTCCGGAGCTTCGCGGCGTATATGAGCTGTTCACGAGCGGTGAGTTCGTCGTACACCGGCGGATCCTCGGGGAGATAGCCGATCTCAGAGCGGACGGCCTCGCGGTCCTCGATCGAGTGGCCGCCGACCCGTGCAGTGCCGCTCGTGGGGCGGGTCAGCGTCGTCAGCAGCCGCATCGTCGTCGTCTTCCCGGCGCCGTTCGGCCCGAGAAAGCCGTAGACGGTCCCCGCCGAGACGGTCGTCGTGAGCTCCGATACGGCGACGGTCCCGTCGTACTCCTTGCTCAGCGCCTCCATCTCGATCGCCGGAGCTGACATGGTCCGCTGTTCGACCGGTCGGCTGATAAACGCTCCCCAGCGGTTCGCGGCGAGCACCTGGCGAGTACCCCGTGTCCGGCAGGTTCCCGGGGAGTCTCCCCGGGCTGCCAGAGGATCGTCCGGGCGGAGGGGAATGGGAAGAGGTCAGTCCCGGAGGAGATCTCTGTAGACGCCGATCAGATCGTCTGCGATCGCTTCGAGCGTGAACGCTTCGACGGCGGCGGCGGCGTTCGTCCCGAGTCGTTCGCGTTTTGCTGGCTCCCCGGCGAGCCGTCGGATCGGGTCGACGAACGCGTCGGTCGCCTTGAGACAGTGCCGGCCGTCCTCGAGCCACTCGTAGGTCGGGATGTCCCGGATGACCGGCGGTGCGCCGGTCGCCATCGCCTCGAGCAGCGCCATCCCCTCGTTTTCGTTCTTCGAGGGCCAGAAGAAGATATCGCCGGCCGCGAACGCGCCGCGGATGTCCTCGACGTAGCCGGTAAACGTGCAGTTGTCCGGCGCCCCGGCGACCAGTTCGGTCGTCTCCGAGCGGCGCAGCACCCGGTCGATCCGACCGCCGCCGGGGTTGAGATACCCGAACCAGACGAAATCGAGCTCTGGAATCGCACGGGCCGTCTCGACAAACGCCCGCAACCCCTTGCGTTCGATGACGTGACCGACCATGAACACCACCGGCGGGTCCAGATCGTACCGCTCGAGGTAGGTTTCCCGGAGCCCCGGATCGTCGACGCCCCGTAGCTTGCCGGGATCGAACCCGTTGCTGATGACCGTCTTCGGAACGTCGGTGTACCCGTTCAGGACGTCGCGGTTGTGTGCCGACGGACAGATGATCCGGTCCCCCAGCGAGTAAGCCCGCTCGAGGTACGGCCGGGCGACCCGTGCGATCGCGTCGAAAAACCTGAAACTCTCCTCCAGGTCGGCGGCGGTCTGGTGGCCGTGGATCACGACCGGAATGTCCGCGCGCTGGGCCCGAGCCGCGTAGTACACCGACTGGGGACCCATGTTGTTGAGATGGAAGAGATCGGCCTCGAGGGTCGGACGAGTGGTGTAGGCGACGCCGCGCCGGTCGAGGATCGTCCGCTGGTTCGTCACCGACTGTGCGTGTCCCCCCGTGATGTACGCCTCCCACTCGAAGTAGTGGCTGACCAGCATCGCTCGTACCGACACGAGCCAGCGCCGGCCCTTGAATCGTCTGCACTCGGGTCGATCCAGCCCGGGGACCCACTGTGTGACCGCTGAGCGCTTGCGTCCGGCCTCCCTTTACCCCGATATATTTGTACCAGTATCTGCAATTACAGTTCGTCTCGACGAGTCACGAGTCATGAAAAGGCGTGTGGCCGCGCTGACTGCTTTCTCAGAGCCACCAGACTGTCCGCTCCGGTGGGATCGATCGTGACGAGTCTCAGCGCGAGATACCTCGGCAAGCGGCTCGTCTACTCGTACCTGATCGTCGTCGCGATTCTTACGCTTCTCTTTCTGTTTATGAAAACACGCGCCGGCTCGATGGCGGAGCTGACCGCACAGGGAGTTGGGCCACAGCGTCGAGCTGCCATCGAGGAACGGTGGGCAGCTGGTGAGCCGATCTGGCAGGAGTTTCTGGTCTTCCAGCAGAACTTCCAGACCGGCACCTTCGGCCGGTCGACCGAGCTGGCCGATCCCGCGTTCACCGTGATCACCGAGCGGCTCTCGCCGACGCTGACGCTATTCGGGGCCGCGCTCGTCGTCGCGCTCACGCTCGGCCCCGTCGTCGGCACGTACCTCGGCTGGCACCGCGGCAGCCGGCTCGACAGGCTCGCGTTTGCCGGCGGAATCGTGAGCTACTCCGTGCCCGCTTTTTGGCTCGGATTTCTTCTGATCTGGCTGTTCTGGGTTCAGCTCGATCTGCTCCCACAGCAGTTTATGTTTCCGCAGTTTGTCGACGAGTGGACCGTCGCAGCCACGATTCAGGAAGCGCTCCGACACGCCGCCCTCCCCGTGGTGACGCTGTCGCTCGTAAGCTGGATGGGGACGACGGTCGTGATGCGGTCGATAGTCTACAACGAGCGCGATGCGGCGCACGTCTTCCTCGCCGAAGCGAAGGGGCTGACCGATCGGACGATCATGTTTCGACACGTCGCGCGGAACGCGCTCGTGGGGCTTGTCACCCAGTCGCTGGCGCTACTCTCGGTGTTGATCGGTGGGGCAATCGTGCTTGAGCGGGTGTTTGGCTGGCGCGGGCTCGGCGATCTGCTCCTGACCGGGGTCGAAGCCGGCGACTGGGCGCTCGTGTTCGGGAGTTTCTTGATCCTCGGGGTGTTCGTCATCGCCGCGCGGTTTCTGCTCGATGTCGCCTACACCAGACTCGATCCTCGCATCGGGTTCGGCTCGACAGCCCGACGGTCGCCCTCGGTTGGGTATCCCGGCGGACGGCGTGCGCTGTGGGGCGCGGCCGGGTTCGTGGCGAGTTACCTGCTGGCGCGGGGCGTCGCTGCCGGGCGCCAGCGACAGCTGTTCGAGACGACCGTCACCCCGTTTGCCGGTGACGGGCTCGCCGGGCAGTTCGACTGGTTGCCCGACAGAGAGAGCTCCCTGACGGAGCTCGGGGTCGACCCGGCGTCGGTCAGCGACACGGATCTGGGTGGTGCGGTGTTTTTCAACGCACAGCAGGTGCCGTTCTCGGTGCCGATCGAGGCGTTCGAAGGATCGCCGAGCGACGGCTCCGCGGGGGGCGTCTCGGCCGCGCTGCAGTCGTTCGACATCAATTTCATCAGCGCGACCGGCTCGCCGGCGCTGTACGCGCTGATGCTCGCGGTCCCGGCCGTGTACGCGCTCACCGGGGGTCTCGCGACGCGGGCTCTGACCGACCAGACGCCCCTTGAGCGGGGCCGCATCGCAGCAACGCAGTGGACCGGCTGTCTGCCACTCGTCGCGGTCGCTCTCTTTGCGTTCACGTTCTCCGGGCCCGCGGGCGTCGCGGCGGCCAATCCGCTGTACGCCCTGTTGTTCGCCGGCGTGATCTACCCGGCCGTCTGTGGCTTTCTCGGCGGGTGTGGGGCCGGTCTGGTCGCCCGTCGGATGCAGTGAACGAAGTCGGTCCGCTCACCCTGTCTCTGGAGCCGGAGTTTCAGTCAGCACCGAGCCCGAAGTACAGGTCGGTGTCCTCGTCGGGAGTCTGACTCGTCGTCGCCGAGACGGCAACGGTCACGACCGCCCCGAGTGCCATCGCGTACAGCGAGATCCCCCAGCCGTAGTACGTCTCGGCAAACAGCGTCGTCCCTATGACGGCCGTCTCCGGCAGAACGCTGAAGGCTACGTACACGACCTGGGGAACGAGCACACCGGCGAGCATCCCGTCCCGGGTCGTTTTGCGCCAGTACAGCGCGACCAACACCGGCGGCGCGAGCTGTGCGAACCCGCCGAAGGCGAGATCGCCGATCTCGACGAGTAACGACCCGACAGTCGGTGCACCGAACCCGCCGGCCTCGGCCCAGATGCTCGCCACGAGTGCCGCAAGCGCGAAGACGACGACGCCGATCCGGCCCAGCAGGTCCTCGCGGCGTTCGTCGACTCCCCCGGCAACGAGCGGTCGATAGAGATCGCGGGTGAAATACGCCGAGCCCGAGAGCAACATCGAGTCCGACGAGGACATCATCGCGGCGATCGCACCGGCGACGACGAGCGCGGCGAACCACGCTGGGGTGTACTCCGCGAGCACGACCGGCAGCACGCTCTCGCCGCCGGCGACGTCGGCCTCGATGCCGAGTCCCGCCGCCCAGGTCCCGAGCAAGAATGCCGGGACGAACAACAACACCACGAGCAGCGGCCAGAGCGCGAACGACCGCTTGAGCACCGCCTCCGAACGGGCGGCGAAAAACCGCTGGTTGACTTGGGGAAACATCGCGACGCCAAAGGCAACGGAAATAGCAAACGTCAGCATGAACTGTGGCGTGTACGCGCCCCCGCCGAGGGCGAACATCTCCGGCGCGGAGCTCGCCAGCCCGTCGTTGATCGTCCCGATCCCGCCCTCGACCGCGACGAGCACCCAGGCCAGCGCCGCCCAGACCATCGTGAGCATGAACAGCCCCTGGAGGGTGTCCGTCCAGGCGATGCCACGCATCCCCGCCAGGGTCACGTAGACGATCATGAAGACGGTAACGAGCGCCGCTCCGCCCCAGAACGGGACCCCACCGCCAGTCAGCCCCTCGAGGGCGCCGCCGGCCCCGATCTGCTGGAGCATCACGTACGGGAACAGCCAGAACAGCGACACGCCCGCGACCACGCCGCGCAGCGTCTGCGAGCCGAACCGGTCTCCGAGCATCTCCCCGAGAGTCACGTACCCGTTTGCCTGCCCGAGCAGCCACTGTTTGTACCCAATCAGATACCACAGCACGGCGAAGATGATCCCGTCCATCAGTCCCATCACGAGAATCCACTCCGGTCCCAGCGAGTAGGCGTTGTCCGGGCCGCCGAAGAACGTAAACGCCGACAGAAGCGTCGCGAAGACGGTAAACAGCAAGACGACGGTCCCGAAGGTCCGACTGGCCAGGTAGAACTCCTCTGTGCTTCGCTCGGTCACCCGGTACGCCACTACCCCGACGCCCAGCGCGACCACGAGATACCCCACGACGATCCCGAGCTGCAGCCCCGCGGTCATCGCCGATCACCCCCGGCGGTCACGCCGATCCCCCAGGCGCGGATCGTGAACAGTCGAAACGCTGCTGCTGCGAGCCCCATCCATCCGACGTGCCACCAGAGCCAGACCGGGAGTCCCGCGACGACGCGATCGACGCCCCACAGGAACCACGGCACTGCGAAGGCGACGAGTATCGCGAACACGAGCACCCAGCCGATCCGTTCTGCGCTCGATACCATTGAGGGTATACAGTCGCTGAACGCACTTTTATTTTACTCTAGTACATCAAAAAACAGTCTTGAAAAATTATATTCTTCAAAACGGCCCGTCGACGCCTTCAAGCCCGTGTGTGGGCAACGGCGGACGTGGACGACGACCGCATCCGAGCGGTGCTGACGGCGTTCGAAGGCAGCGCGGACGCACGCACAGTCGTCGCGCGCCAGGCGACGGATCTGCTCGCATCCGGCCGGCTGGAGGCGGATCTGGGAATCGATCCGACCCCAGAGACCGTCCGGGCGAACTTGGCCGACGCCCCAGACGGGTACGACGTCACCGAGCGGTGGAACTGGTGGATCGGGGCGCTCGAGCTCTCTCACGGCGGATACCTCCAGTTTCGGGTTCGAACGGCGCCGTGACCGCTCTCAGCCGGCCGGAACCGGGGCACACAAGCCCGCGGAGCGACTGTCCCAAGTATGGACGTCGAGTTTCTCGGTGGCGCCCGCGAGGTGGGCCGGAGCGCGGTGCTCGTCAACGACACGCTCCTGTTGGACTACGGGCTCGATCCGGCGACGCCGCCCCAGTATCCGATCGGCGACGTCGATCCGGACGGGGTGGTCGTCAGCCACGGGCACTTGGATCACGCCGGAGCCGTGCCGGCGTTGCTGACCGGCGACGCCCGGCCGCCGATCCACTGGACGCCCCCCACCCGAGAGCTGACCATGACACTCGCCGAGGACACGCTGAAGCTCCACGGCGGCACTCCACAGTGTCCGTTCACCGAGACCCACGTCAGGCGGGTCACGCAGGTCTCTGAGACCCACGGGTACGGCGAGTCGTTTCGGGTCGCCGGCCACGACGTGACGCTGTTCAACGCCGGACACATCCCCGGCAGCGCACACGTGCTGGTCGACGACGGAGAGACGCGGCTGCTGTACACGGGGGACTTTCACACCGACGACCAGCGGCTGGTCGCGGGCTCGACCGCCCGCCCGGACGCAGACGCGGTCCTGACAGAGAGTACCTACGCGAACGTCGAGCACTCAGACCGGCGCCGTCTCGAGGAGCAGTTCGCGGAGAGCGTCCGCACGACCGTCTGGGAGGGCGGGACGGTGGTGGTGCCGGTGTTCGCGATCGGACGCACCCAGGAGCTGATGCAGATCTGTGCAACAAACGACATCGACTGTTACGTCGACGGGCTCGGAGTACACGTGACCCGGCAGCTCCGTCGGAATCCGGCCTTCCTGCGCGACGCCGACGCCCTCGCCCAGGCCAAATCGAGCGCCCGGATCGTCACCGGTGCCGACGGCCAGCGCCGCCGGATCGCCGACCAGAACACGGTGATTCTCACCACGGCGGGGATGCTGACCGGCGGTCCGGCCGTGACATACATCCAGGAGATCTACCAGCGACCGGTCAACAAGATCGCACTCACCGGCTACCAGGTCGAAGGCACGCCCGGACGTGAGCTCGTCGAGACCGGCAGCGCCGAGCTCGACGGCCGGATGCTTCCGGTCAGCGCACAGGTCGAGCGCTACGATTTCTCGGCACACGCAGACCGGTCAGGCCTGCGGTCGTTTTTAGATTCCTACGAAGACACGCAGGTGTTGGTCAACCACGGCGACGACTGCCCCGGCTTCGCCAAGCGACTCCGTGCAGACGGCTTCGATGCGACGGCGCCAGCGCTCGGCGACCGCGTACAGATCTAGACGCGACGGCCGTCTCCCGGATCACCCTCGGAATCGAAGGCGGAGTCGGAGTCAGGATCGGAGCCGGAGCCAGAGCTAGAGTCAGTCACGGAACAGTCCTGTCGAACGTTTCGCGGGTGTGCGGGGAGCCGGTTACGGACGTGAAAGAGAGAGCTTCGCGCTTGCGCGAGCAGCCGGTCACTCGTCGGGGCGGTAGTTGGGTGCCTCGTCGGTGATGACAACGTCGTGGGGATGACTCTCCTTCTGTCCGGCCGCCGAGACCCGGACGAACTCGGCACGTTCCTTGAACGCGGGGATCGAGTCGGCACCGACGTAGCCCATTCCAGAACGCATGCCGCCGACCAGCTGGGTCAGCTCGGACTCGAGGGTGCCCTTGTACGGCGTCGCGGCCTCGACGCCCTCGGGGACGAGCTCCTCGTCGGTCTCGTCTTTGAGATACCGGTTCTCGTCGTCGCCGGACTGCATCGCGCCGACCGAGCCCATCCCGCGGTACTGTTTGTACTTTTTGCCCTGCATGGTGATCACGCGGCCGGGTGCCTCGTCGGTGCCGGCGAAATACGAGCCCAGCATGACCGCGTCGGCGCCGGCGGCGATCGCCTTAATCGCGTCGCCGGAGTACCGGATGCCGCCGTCGGCGATCACGGGTACGTCGTGCTGGCTGGCGACATCTGCGACCTGGGCGACGGCCGTGATCTGTGGCATACCGGCGCCGGTCACGACCCGCGTGGTGCAGATCGATCCGGGGCCGATGCCCACCTTGATCCCGTCGGCGAAGTTGACCAGCTCGGCGGCCGCCTCGCGAGTGCCGACGTTGCCGACGACAACGTCGGCCGCGACCTCGGCCGTTATCTCCCGGGCGCCGTCGATGACGGCCTGGTTGTGGGCGTGGGCGGTGTCGATAAACAACACGTCGACGCCGGCCTCGTCTGCCGCCAGGGCACGGTCGGCCTCGAACGGTCCGACGGCGGCGCCGACACGGAGGTGTCCCTCAGGATCTCGGGCGGCCTGGTCGTACTCCCGGCGCTGGAGGATCCCCGCCATCGTGATCAGTCCCTGCAGCCGGTCGCGCTCATCGACGATCGGGACCCGCTCGATTTTGTGTTCGTACATCAGCTCGAGGGCCTCGCGGGGGCTGACGTCCTCGTCGACGGTGATGACCTCGTCGGTCATCGCCTCCCGGACCGCGTCGCGGTCGCCGACTTCGAGATACGGCCGGATGTCGGTCCCGGAGATGATGCCCAGCACGCGGTCGTCCTCGTCGACGACCGGCGCTCCCGAGACCCCGGCCTCGTCCATCATCTGGTCGACCTCGCGGACGGTCTGGTCGGGGGCCGCCGTGACCACGTCGCGGATGATCAGCTCGTCTGCGCGTTTGACCCGCTCGATCTCGGCGGCCATCCGCTCGACGCTCATGTTGCGATGCAGCACACCCAACCCGCCCTGTCGGGCCATCTCGATTGCCAGCTCGCTTTCGGTGACGGTGTCCATCGCCGCCGAGAGCACGGGCACGGTGAGCGTGACGTTCGTCGACACTCGGGTCGTGGTGTCTGCCTCGTCGGGCTCGACGGTGCTCGATTTCGGTCGGAGAAGTACGTCGTCGAACGTGAGCGCCTCCGGAACTCTGAGTTTCTCGGAGAACGGCTCGGGGGTTGGCGCCATATAAACGGTCAGACAGGGGCGATCAAAAGGGTTGCGAGACACCTGCCGGGGCGGGACGTTCTGTCGCTGGTCCGGGTCGGCCCGTCCGGTCGTGACTCTTTGTGTGTATGTGGCTATCTCTCACGCAAACACTTTATTGGACTAACGCCCACTTACGTACATGGACTCCGCGCGTCCCACCAGCGGAGGTAGTGCCCGCGAAGCGCTCGCAGCAGTCAGCGGCATGCTTACACTCTTTACAGTACTGGGACGCATGAAAGCGGAGTTCGACGGCATCCGATCGTGCTGGTGGCCACCAGCCCCCAGTCGGTATCGGTCGTCGTCACACCACCCGTCGGCCACGGGGTACGGCCATCCGTAGCCGTCTATGAGCAGCTCCAGGCATCCGATCGCACTCGCCGTCGAGCGGCGGGTAAGCAGCTCGACGCGGCTGCTCGCGGTTGTCATGTGTCTCCCGCTGATCGACGGCGTGTTCGCCGCGGTGGTGCTTGCCGGTACGCTCGGCACCGTCGCCGGTATCCTCGAGGTCGGGCTGTTGATCTTCGGGGGCAGCGCGATGATCGCGGTCATCCTCGCGGAGATGGACGATACGCCCCGCGAGCAGGCCCGGATCGTCCTCGGGGTCGGCGCGCTCGTGATCGTCGGCGCGGCCGTGCAGGCGGCGCTGGCCCCGACCATCGAGAGCGTCCTCGCGATGGACGTGTTCGAGCGGTTCGCGGCGCTCGTGATCCTCTCCGTGGCTGCCGCGACCGCGAGCGCGCGGGTCGGCGAACTGCTGCCTGGATCGGCGGCGATCGTCATCTTGGGGCTTGTCGCGAGCCTCTCCCCGTCGACGGCGACGCTCACCGTCCAGACCGATCCGGCGCTGATCGCCCGGGCCGTCGCGGCCGCGAGCGTCGGCGTGGGCTTCGCACTCGTGATCGCGCTGGCGAGCCCGTGGCTGCGGACCAACGTCGACATCGATCGGTTCCGGTTCGGGAGCGCCGTCGCCCTGGGCGTGCTCGCGCTCTCGGTGTTCGGTCTGATCCCGGGCGAGGCGCCGGTCGCGCTTGCGGTGCTCGCGGTGACGGCACTGCTCGCGTTCGACCCCGACGGGACGGCCCCTGACGCCGAGCCCGAGCCCGTCGTCGGCGTCTCGTCTCCGGTCTCAGACGGCGGCACCGAGGGAATCCAGCCGTCGGACCAGACGGACGGCCGCGTCGACAGGCGGGAGCCTCCAGAGGACGACTCCGCACGGACGGTTCCCCCGGAGAAACGATCGCAGAACGGCGACGACGATCCGTCACTGGGCGAGGATCGCCCGCCCTGGTTCTGATCGTCCGCTGCGTTTACGATTCTCCAGAACGTGCCCCTGATATGGCGAGCAACCGGGTCGTCGAGGGCCGGATGGTAACTCCACAGCGGCTGGCCGAGCTGATCGAAGGGGAAGACGTGATCGACGCCGAACCGATTACCGACGCCGACCGGAGCTGTCCGGAGTGTGGCGAGAACGTTCTCGAGGTCGGGTACATGCCCTCGGCACTCGAGTTTGTCACCGGCTGGAAGTGCCAGGAGTGTGCCTGGCATGACACCGACCGGGAGTGACCGCTTCAGCCCCTGAAGGTCGTCGACAACCGAAATCTCTTTAGGTGAAATCGCCAAACCGATGAGTAGGGCTCGTGGCCTAGTCCGGCAAGGCGGCTGACTCCAGAGGCCCGTGCCTGGGACGACACTCCAGCTGATATACTGAGCGGCCGGCTGATCACCGGGCGCCTTGATGACCCTCTGGAGTTCCGAGGCACACCGGAGATATCAGCCAATCGGGGGTTCAAATCCCTCCGAGCCCATCTCTTAGTTGTCTCTTGCGGTGGTGGGTTGTGTATCCCGAGCCGCTGGTGTCGGTCGGCGCGCTCGTGTCTGGTGGTAGGGTCGTACCGGCAGGCACAGCTGATGATAGATGATCCCGCGACAACGGGCCCATCGCTTGACCGTGGCGCGGTTAGCTCTCCCGGGTGTCGATTGCAATAATCGCGAAGATCAGCGCCGCCTTGGGATATCGCCGGTTCTGTGGATCGTGATCGTGTATGTGTCGCCCAGCGACGGCCTGCTCGTGACCGTCCCCAGTAGCGTCCCGTCGGACGCTTCGACGGTGTATTTCACCGGGACGATACGGGCGAAGAACCTGACCACCGGGATGCTACGCACTAACATCGCACCCGAACCACGGGAGGTCACTGTGGCTTCGACGTCGTCGGTCTCGGGGTGGCGAATCTTCCACTCGTGAACCAGATACGAGAACTGCCGTTCGAGAATCGCAATCGGTTCGCCGGAGGGAAACTCCGCGAGGACGTACCGCGCCACTCGGCCGTCGTCGGAGTCGAGCCTGAGCCCGAAGACGGGCTCGCCCTCGGGGGTCTCCCAGTTCCCGGAGGTCCCGAGATCGAGCCATTTCCTCTCGGAGCGGACGAGTTCCCGACCCTCGCTGTTCTCCACTCGCCACCGGCTGCGGCCGATCGCTCGTTTCACTACATACTTGTCGTCCGACAGGTCGACCGGTCGGTCGCCACCGCGCTCGCTCACGCCACTCACTCAACCCTGATTTGAGTCCAGCCATAGTACTCGTTGGTGGTCAGGCTTCGAGTATTGACCGCCGCCGGTTCCTTGGAGTGGTCCGGCGTCGGTGTCGTAGGGCCACGCCGCAAGTCGTCGATGCCGGCCAACAGGATTGATTTTGTCCAGAAAAACCCTTTAGAATCTTGT
>OBKM01000687.1_pt1 | contig 16105 bp, 15 predicted proteins | sample 1519691 | NCBI WGS metagenome assembly OBKM01 (sample SAMEA37050418, study PRJEB22526) | metagenome | biome: saline pan; feature: lake; material: water | place: Egypt | collected 2015 | depth 0.5 m | reverse complement strand
GACCCCGAGGCGGTTGACGCTGCTCGTGCTCGCGGGGATGATTCCACTGTTTCACTACGTCGGCGTCGTCCTCGAACAGGCCAAGCGCAACTGGTTTATCGGGATCCGGACGCCGTGGACCCTGAGTAGCGACGAGGTCTGGGACCGAACGAACGCCCTCAGCGCGACGCTGTTCAAGTGGAGTGCAGTTATTGCATTCGTCGGACTCGTCGGCGGCTACGCTAGCGGATCTGTCGAGCTCGCGTTCGCCGCCATGTTCGTCCCGTTGCTGGTGACCGCGTTCGTGACAGTCGCCTACTCGTACTATCTGTATCGGGACCTCGAAAGCGGTGACCCGTCCGCCGTCTGACCGTCGATCACGTCTCGGCCATCTCGCCCCCTGTTACCGTCACCGGCCGCTCCGTGCTCCGAATTACCGACTGGGTGACGCTCCCAAACACTGCAGATCGACTCGGCGACTGCTTGCGTCCCCCGAGCACGATCTGATCGGCGTCGATCTCCTCTGCAGTGCGGACGATTTCCTCGGCCGGCTTGCCCGTTCTGGCGAGCTGTTCGATACCGATGCCGGATTCCTGTAGCCGCTTGAACGCCGCGCTCCCGCCGCTGATCTGGCGCGGCGCAGTCGTCTCCGCCCGATCCGGATCGTCGAACACGTACAGCAACGAGACGTGAATGGACTCGCCGACACCCGGGAGTTCGGTGACGAACGTCGCCTGTCGGTGTCCGCGCGCTTCGCTGGTGTCGATCGGCATCAGTATCTCGTACATAGCGTGTACGGACACCACAGTGTGGAGTATATACAGCGGGGGCGAGCTGACGCCGATCTGTACTCGCCGGTGTTGTGGCGTATTCTATTCGGAAAGAGACACTAACCACGACCAATTAAGAAGGGATATGGTCATAGTTCTGGTATGCCAGTCGTTGCCGCAGTCGATCAGTCGGAGCGAGCACAGTCCGTGATTCGGGCGGCGAGACGACTCGCTGACGACGCGGCTGTCAGCCTGCATGTGGTCCACGTGGGCGAAGTCGGTGTCCCGAACCCGGAAGGGGGATACGACGCGGACCACGAACGGAGCCTCTCGACGCAAAAGGCTACACAGATGGCCCGTCGGATCGCGGACGACGTCGATGGTGTCGAGGAGTTCGAGCCCGTCGGACTGACGGGGAACACTGCTGAGGAACTGATCGAGTACAGCACCGCACAGGACGCTGATTACATCGTCGTGAGTGCGCGCAAACGGTCACCGTTCGGTCAGGCCGTGTTTGGGAGCGTCACCCAGGCGCTACTGCTGAACGCTGATCGGCCCGTCGTCGCGGTTCCCTCCGATCACGAGTGACAGAACGTCGGGAGAGACGACACTCTCTCTTTTTCGCAGGTCCTGCAATCTGAACGCCCGCACTGGAACGATGCCTGGGAACCCATGTTTCGCGCAGACCCACGGTCTGCTCCGAATCTCACGCGGTGATCGATTCGCTTCTCACGTCCGTTCACCGAAGCGGCAAGCCGCTTCGAGTCGTCGATCACTGCGTCCTCGTCGACGCCGCAGAATCAGCGGGCACGATGGGAGTGAGCAAACGCGGTTTGTTTGCGAACATCATCGCGCCCGCGAGCGACTGCAAGGAGTGAACGGGCACGATGGGATTCGAACCCACGACCGTCGGATTAGAAGTCCGACGCTCTATCCGGACTGAGCTACGTGCCCTCACCCACTCGTAACCGGCCAGCTTTCAAAAGCGATTGGGTTTCTCCGCGTTATCGGCAGAGATTATGGTCGCGGAGCCAAAGGATCCGGTAATGGGATTGCTCGACAGCATCCGGAGCGTGCTGGGGGTTCGCGCCGAACGGGACGCCACGAGCGACGCCGACCCCGACGATCTGTTCGGGATGAGCACGGCCTACCTGACGATGCAGGCGAACCTCGGCTTCGAGCCGACCGGCTACGCCGCGCTGTGTTTCGGCGACGTCAACAGCCACGAGTTCGCGGGTACCGTCAGCGACGTCCGGTCGATCCTCGCGGAAGGCGAGGCCGAGACCGGGACCGTCTCACGGTTCGTCGACGACGATCACGGCTACCGCTGGGTCGTCTTCGAGGACGACGAGGATTTCGAGGATCTGGTGACCAACGTCTACTTCGCGGCGGATACGTTCATCGAGGAGGGGTACGGTTCGCGCCTGCTTGCGGCGGTCTTTGCCTTCGAGCGCGAGGGCCAGCCCGGCGACTGGATCTACTCGTTTCGCCGGGGGACGTTCTACCCGTTCGCGCCGACGCCGGGTGCGAGCCACGAGCGGGACAATCAGGTCGAACTCAAGCTACAGAGCGTCCTCGACGGCGAGCTAGAGATCGAACCGGACAAGGAGTACTGGTATCCGCTGTGGCCGAGCGAGGGGCGACACCCCTGGGAGTGATCAGTCGACCGACCGGAAGGGCATCCGCGCGAGCCCGTCGACGAAGGGAGCGAGTGCGTCATCGCGGTCGACGCCCGCGGGCGTGATCAGATCGACGACGTTCGGGGCCGTCCCCCTGATCGGACCGGTACCGAAGGTCCAGTCGGTTGCCTGTTCGGTCGTCTGTCGCACGTCGTACTTGTGTTCCGCATCGTATCCGGCAACCAGCGGGACGAGTTCGGCTTCTCGAAGGTCCGGCAGGTCGTCCTTTTCGACCCAGACGAGGACGGCGTCGCGGTCGGTGAGCGCTTCCGCGCCGCCGGTCCCGACCAGCGAGCCGTGACTCGTCTCGACACTGACCAGTCCTTCGGGCCGGGCGAGGATCCGGTGTTGATACACCGATTTGAATCTGGCGTCGATCCCCGGCGCTGCATCGAGTCCCCCGTAGCCTGCCTCGGGGTCGCGAACGTATATTTGCGGGAACTGGACTGAAAAGCCACGCTCGCGGTTCCAGACGTTCTCTATCGAATCGAACTCGAAGACGAACTGGTAGCTGTCGGCGAACTCGCGGACCTCGAAGCGCTGCAGGTCGAAACACGCCTGGTCGAACGTCTCGTGAGTCGGCATGTCGTAAGCGTCTCGCCGCCGGTACTTGCTGTCGTTGCGCCACTCGACGATTGGCTCGCCGATGGGGTCGAACGTCCGCGTTTCGAGAACGGCGATGGTCTCGACCTCGATCGTCGTCGTCGTGTCGGTCCGTTCGACCGCAACGTCCTCGCCGGTGATGATATCAGTCGTCCCGACCGCTGCGGGAAGTTCGACTCGGCCGGGTTCGCCATCCTCGAAGTTGACGACTGCGACGACACGCTCGGGACCCGTGACCTCATCGAGCGCAGCGGCGTCCCGTCCGAACGCGAGAACGTTGTCTTCGGATCGATGCCAGACCTCTTCTAGCCCGGCCGCGGGTTTGAGCGCGTCGAGGTCGTGGTACCGATCGATGAGTTGCTTGTAGAACTGGAGGTGTTCCTCGTCGTACTCGTCCCAGTTCATGAACGCGCGCTGCATTCCGTCGGCACGTACGTCGTTTTCACGGGGGTCTCCCGGGCCGAGGTGGCGGTTCTCACCGTGGCGGCTGATCGCCCGCTCCTGGCCGTAGTAGACGAAGGGGACGCCCGGCAGGGCGACACCTGCAGCCCAGCACGCCCGCTGGACGTGTTCCGGATCGTCGTACGCGCCGGCGTGGAGCGCCTCGTTGAGCAGGCGTTTCTCGTCGTGGTTCTCCGTCGCGTTGAGCAGACGGGTGTAGTCGGGGAAGCCCTTGTCCGCTCGGGCTTTGACGGCTTCGAGGAGCTCGAACGCCTCGGTCTCGCCGCGGGCGACGGCGTGAGCCGTCTCGGTGTACTGGGCAGTGTCGAAGTGGGCGTCGAACTCGTTTTCGGCGAACGAGGGATCGTGGGGGATCGTCTCGTCGAGCATGAGGAACTCGCTGTCGTTCTTGCGAACGACCTCGCGAACGTCCTTCCAGAAGTCGTGGGGAACACCCCACGCGATATCACAGCGAAAGCCGTCGACGCCGACCTCGCCCGACCAGAAGTCAGCGACCGCAAGCATATGTTCACGGACCGCGAGATTGTCGTAGTTCCAGTTGGGCATGTGGAGGTGGTCGTAGAAGCCGGTCACCCGCGGCTCGGGTTCGACCCGATCACCGGATCGGTCGTACCGTGACTGGTGGACCCGGTGGAACCAGTCGTAGTACTTCGAGTCCTCGTCCCACGCCTCGATATGTTCCCACTCGCCCGATCGGTCCACACTGCTGTCGATCGACGCCTGGAAGAACGCGTGATCACGTCCGCAGTGGTTCGCGACCAGGTCGAACAGCACCTTGATTCCCCGGTCGTGACACGCCTCGACGAACTGCTGGTAGGCCTCCAGCGGCGTCATCCCCGACGGTGTGAGATCCGGGGCCACGTCGAAGTAATCGAGCGTGTCGTAGCCGTGGGGGCCGCCGTTCGAGATATCCTCGCCGCCGCTTACCGAGGGGACGATCGGCGTCAGCCAGACGACATCGACGCCCAGCTCGTCGAGATACTCGACACGCTCGCTCAGGACGTCGAAATCGGTCTCGCCGCGATCGCCGTGGAACGACCTCGTGAAGATCTCGTAGATCACGCTGTCGTCGAGCCAGGAGGGCGGCCGGTTCGGGAGCGAGACGGCACCATCGGGCGAGAGCTCGACGGTGTCGACGACGCTGGGGAGGTTTCCATCGTACGCAACTGCGTGAACACGGGCTGACTCCCCCTCGATCGCGTCGAGGGGCACGCGGGCCGTCGTATCGTCGATCACGAGGTCGTCCTCGTCGAGCGGGTCGCGATCGTCGACGAGGAAGGTCACGTCGAGGAGAAGGGAGGGTGTATCACGACTCGGCGCAAGCGCCGCGGTTGCGGTGACGACGTACTCGTCGTCTTCGACCCTCGCATCGAGTTCGACGCGTGGCTGGCCGGCATCCGGGTCGGTCGGCTCGGGGACGGCATACAGCGTCTGTTCGTGGCTACCATCGGGCGCGTCGAGGCGAAGCGTGTACCGCCCGGGTTCGTCCGGCGCGAACTCGGTGACGTGGCCCCGACCGTGATCGTATCGAGGCTGGTTCTCGTTGGTTGCCGTCGAGAACTCGAGTTCGGCGGTGCTGCCGTCGGGACGTTCCGCGATCGACCACTCGAACTCGTCGGCGTCGTACTCCTCGGGATCGCGCCGAAGCACGGGGAGCCGAGGACTCAGATGGTCCCTGTTCCGGAAGTCGCCGTGGTCGCTGCCGTAGATTGCGCCCACGAAGGCCGGGTTGATGATCTCCGTCCCGACCGTGACGACCCGTGGCTGTCCGGGGTGGTACGAGTCCGCCCCAGTCCCGGTGTAATGGTGGGACTGTTCGGCTTTCGTATCGGGCCCACTATCTTGCTTGTCGTACGGGTGACGATGCGTTCGGGGAGTAGAGTCGTGATCGGCTCCGTCTTCGTTCTTGCTCATGATACGATAGTAGCGGCAGGGTTGGTGACACTAGCGCCACACGTATGGGGTAAACACGCAGTGAACGGCTGTGCGAAGCCAGTGATCGGTGGGGAATCAACCGATCCGGTGTGGATAGTTTGCCAATTGTGCACACCTACTCTGACCATGCTATGCATATATATCATTGGCCTTTCTACCCGGATCGTTTCGGATAATTGCCTCATTTCGGGTTTGATTACAAGAATAAAAGACAGTTCCCGGCGGCTATTACTTCCACTTTGCTGTTAACGGAGGTTTATGTAGGGTCGGGCACAACGGAGAGCTATGGCTGCAAACGAGGATCTCGAAGAACTCCCTGGTGTCGGCCCAGCAACCGCAGAGAAGCTTCAGGACAACGGCTTTGACTCCTATCAGGGGCTGGCCGTCGCCAGTCCGGGCGAGCTGAGCAACACCGCTGACGTCGGCGAGAGCACGGCGTCGGATATCATTCAGGCCGCACGGGAAGCCGCCGACATCGGCGGGTTCGAGAGCGGTGCGCAGGTACTCGAACGGCGCGAGGAGATCGGCAAGCTGTCGTTCAACATCGAAGAGGTCGACGACCTGCTGTCGGGCGGCGTCGAGACCCAGTCGATCACCGAGGTCTACGGCGAGTTCGGATCCGGGAAGTCACAGGTCACACACCAGCTCTCGGTCAACGTCCAGCTGCCCAAAGAGCACGGCGGGCTCCACGGGAGCGCGATCTTTATCGACAGCGAGGACACGTTCCGCCCCGAGCGGATCGACGATATGATTCGTGGGCTGGACGACGAGATTATCGCGGCGACGATGGAAGACCGGGGGATCGAGGGTGAACCCGGCGACGACGAAGCGATGGAGGAGCTCTTAGAGAGTTTCCTCGACAACATCCACGTCGCGAAGGCGTTCAACAGCAACCACCAGATCCTGCTCGCGGAGAAGGCAAAGGAGCTGGCGAGCGAGAACCAGGATGGGGAGTTCCCGACGCGACTGCTCTGTGTCGACTCGTTGACGGCTCACTTCCGGGCCGAATACGTCGGACGAGGCCAGCTCGCCGAGCGCCAGCAGAAACTCAACAAACACCTCCACGACCTGATGCGCGTCGGCGACCTCAACAACACGGCCGTTCTCGTTACCAATCAGGTCGCCTCGAACCCCGATTCCTTCTTTGGCGATCCGACCCAGCCGATCGGTGGGAACATCCTCGGGCATACCTCGACCTTCCGCGTCTACCTGCGCAAGTCCAAGGGCTCAAAGCGGATTTTCAAGCTCGTCGACGCGCCGAACCTCGCGGATGGTGAGGCGATCATGCGCGTCGAGGACGAAGGGCTCGTCCCCGAGTAGCGCCGCAGGCACTGGAAGCGACAGCTACCTAAAACAGCGAGAGAGTCCCGCCGTTTACGGCGGGCGTGAATCGCGTCACTCGATGACAGGAAACACCGGCTACTCCACGGCCGGAGTCTCCAAGTCGTTCGCGGCGTGTTTGACCATTCCGCGCCACGTCAGACCGTGTTCGTCCTTGATTTGGCTCAACCGTTCGTACTCGTCGTCGTCAACGACGAAGTGGATGTTCTTAGCCACACATACAAACAAACCCCAAACATACATTAGTGTTGGGTCCGTAGGAGAAGATAGCAATGAAGCGAACCAACGAATTCGAAGTAGTTCCTCAATCCGACGAGGACGAGGAGTTACTTCGCCGACTGTTGGACGCTTCAGCCGCACTCTGGAACGAGATCAATTACCAGCGCCGAACCAACTTCGAAGACCCGGACGGCGACGTCTGGGAGATCGACGAATACCGCGGCCGGTACAGTGGGACGCTCGGCGCGTCGACCGTTCAGCAGATCGAACGCAAGAATCGCGAAGCGTGGCGGTCGTTCTTCGCACTCCGAGAGAAGGGCGAAGCCAACGGCAAGCCCGGCTTCTGGGGAAGTGGAGACGACCGCGAACTGCGGACGTACATCCGAAACACGTCGTACTCGGTCGAATGGGGCGAATACTCCCGACTCGAAATACTCGTCGGCCAAGACCTGAAAGACGAGTACGGGCTTGGATACCAAGAACGGCTCCGGCTCGAAGTCCGCGGCGAGCCAAATTGGAAAGAGTACGACAAGCAGGGTCGGTTGGAACTGTATTACGACGACGTGAGCGAGACGTTCAGGGCCTTTCAGCCAGTCACAATCGACAATTCTCGACTGGCACAACCACTGGCGGACGAAACCGCCGCTCTGGACATCGGCGCAAACAATATCGTCGCCTGTACGGTTTCGACCGGCGAGCAATACCTGTACGAAGGCCGCGAGCTGTTCGAGCAGTTCTGCGAGACGACGCACCGGATCGCCGAACTCCAGTCCAAACTCGACAATCAACGTCGGACGAGCAAGCGGATCGACCGGCTGTACCGACGTCGCACGAGACGGCGAGACCACGCGCAAGACGCGCTTGCCCGCGACTTGATCGAGCGTCTGTACGACGAGGGCGTCGCGACGGTGTATGTTGGCGACTTAACCGACGTTCTCGAAACGCACTGGTCGGTGCGGACAAACGAGAAGATCCACAACTTCTGGGCGTTCCGGCGGTTCATCGAACGGCTCGCCGATACCGCCGAGGAGTACGGGATCAGCGTCGAGGTCCGGTCGGAAGCGTGGACCAGTCAGACGTGTCCAAACTGCGGCTCGACCGAGGACACGACGCGACACCAAGACACGCTGACGTGTATCTGCGGCTTCGAAGGTCACGCGGACCTCACGGCAAGCGAGGCGTTCCTGAGGCGGCATGAAGAAGTAGCACGGCCGATGGCACGGCCCGTGTGCCTCAAGTGGGACAGCCACAACTGGCTGGAGTTACCACGCTCTCACCGTCCCAACGAGGAGCACACAGACCCGCAAGTTGCCTCCGTGGACTCGGCATAGCCGAGACTCCCAGCGCGAGGAAACCCCGGCGTTCACGCCGGGGAGGATGTCATTGTTTTTGCTGTTGACAGATCACCGACAGCGGCCGTGTTCGTGCGGAGACCAGTAGGTTCTCATAGATCGGGATCATTTGCTCCATTTAAGTATATGAAGAACATTATCAGTGATATTCAGAGGGTACGATGAGCGATACTTATCAACCAGGTTCGACGACTGGAGTCGACGTAGCAGACGACCCACGGGCCGACTACGATTATCAGGGTGGCGAGATCGAACGACCAGGCCTCGTTGACGACCTCGACAACTTGGTCGACGGCGATGTTCGGTTTGACTCGTACAGCCGACAGCTGTACGCTACGGACGCCAGCGCCTACCAGCAGCTCCCAATCGGCGTCGTCTCTCCCCGTTCCACCGACGATGTCGCCGCGGTGATGGAGTACTGTGCCGACAGGGAGATTCCCGTCCTCCCACGTGGCGGTGGGACGAGCCTCGCCGGACAGGCAGTCAACGAGGCGGTCGTGCTGGATTTCAAACGCCACATGGACGGCTTTCTCTCCGTCGATCCCGACGAGGGGGTCGCGCGAGCGCAGGCTGGAATCACGCTCGCTCGTCTCAACGATCATCTGGAGGACCACGGGCTGAAGTACGCCCCTGACCCGGCGTGGGGCGACAAAAGCGTACTCGGTGGCTGTATCGGTAACAATACGACTGGCGCACACTCCCTGAAGTACCACAAAGCCGACGGATACGTCGAATCAGTCGAGACGGTACTGGCCGACGGCACCGTGACGGAGTTCGGCTGGGTCGACGTGGAGGACCTGGACGAGCTCGCCGGGGATGACGATCTCGAATCGCGGATCTACGCCGAGGTCCAGTCGATCCTCGAGGAACACACCGACGAGATCGAGGCGAAGTTCCCGGATCTCAAGCGCAACGTCTCGGGGTACAATCTCGATCGGCTGGTCAAGGACGTCAACGAGCGAGGACAGGTCAACGTCGGGCGGCTGTTGGCGGGCAGCGAGGGGACGCTTGCGATCGTCACGGCGGCGGACGTCTCCCTCGAACCGATCCCGGCCGAGACTTCGGTCGTTCTCCTGACCTACGACGATATTATTTCGGCGATGGAAGACGTCGCGCCGATTCTCGAACACGATCCCGCCGCAGTCGAGGTGATGGACGATGTCTTGCTCGATCTGGCGCGGGATACCGGTCAGTTCGCGGATCTCGTTGCGACACTCCCCGAGGGGACTGACTCGACGTTGCTCGTGGAGTTTTACGCGGATTCGGTCGCCGAAGGGAAACAGAAGGTGGCGAATCTGCTCGCCGACCGGCTCCCCACACACGACGCCGAGGTCGAACCGGACGAGCCGACCAGTACAGACGCACCGGTCAACGCCGTCGACGCGCTGGAGGCGTACGATCCCGACCGGCAGGCGAAGTTCTGGAAGATGCGCAAGTCCGGCCTGCCGATCCTGCTTTCCCGAACTGGCGACGAAAAACACTGGCCGTTCGTCGAGGATACGGCGGTACCTGCCGAGAACCTCCCCGAGTACGTTGCCGATATCCAGGATGTGTTCGACGAACACGACACCTTCGCCTCGTACTACGCCCACGCCGGACCTGGCGTCCTTCACATCCGGCCGCTCCTGAACATCAAGACACAGGACGGGCTGGACACGATGGCCGAAATCTCCGACGCGTTGACCGACCTCGTCGTCGAGTACGATGGCTCCGTCTCTGGCGAACACGGCGACGGGCGCGCCCGCACGAAGTGGAACAAGAAACTCTACGGCGACCAGCTGTGGACCGTCTTCCGTGACCTGAAATCGACGTTCGATCCACAGGGGCTTCTCAACCCAGGTAACGTCTGTGGCGACCACGACCCAACCGAGAACCTGCGGTTCGACCCCGAGTACAGCTTCGATGCTGACTTCGACCCTGTGCTCAACTGGGAGAACGACAACGGCTTCCAGGGAATGGCCGAGCTCTGTCACGGCTGTGCTGGGTGTGAGGGCCATCAGGACACGACCGGCGGGACGATGTGCCCGACCTACCGGGCGACCGACGAGGATATCACCTCGACACGTGGGCGGGCGAACATGCTCCGGAACGCGATGAACGGCGAACTGCCCGACGAACTGTTCACCGACGAGTTCGTCAACGAAGTGCTCGATCTCTGTATCGCCTGCAAGGGCTGCAAGAACGACTGCCCGAGCGGCGTCGACATGGCGAAGCTCAAAGCCGAAGTCACCCACGAGTACCACCAGCGTGAGGGGATCCCGCTGCGTGATCGGCTCTTCGCCAACGTCGAACCGCTGTTCAAACTGGGGAGCACGTTCGCGCCGGTCTCGAACATCGCGACGAGCCTTCCGGGAACCAACTGGATGGCCGAGAAGACGATGGGAATCGCCCGCGAGCGTGATCTCCCGTCGTTCCACCGCAAGACGTTCCGCAAGTGGATGCGCTCGCGTGGCGGCTCGACTGTGTCGGAAGCCGATGCGGAGCGAAAGGCGCTGTTGATCGCCGATCCGTACACGGATTACACACATCCCGACGTAGGGAAAGCCGCCGTCGAGGCACTGGAAGCTGCCGGGGTGCACGTTCGTGTGTCGGACGACGTGACCGACAGCGGTCGTCCCGCGTTCTCGAAGAGCATGCTTGATCACGCCCGGACGACCGCACGGGAGAACGTCGACGCGCTGGCACCGTTGATCCGGGACGGCTGGGACATCGTGACTGTCGAGCCGTCCGACGCCGTCATGTATCAGTCCGACTACCAGTCCCTGCTCTCCGGGGAGGACGTCGACGCCGTGGCGGCGAACACCTACGGCGTCTGCGAGTATATCGACCGATTCGAGCTCGATCGGGAGATGAGCTTCGATGCGGACGCCGAGTCGCTGGCGTACCACGGTCACTGCCAGCAGAAAGCAACGCGCAAGGACCACCACGCGGTGGGTGTGCTCCGGCGGGCTGGCTACGAGGTCGACGCGCTGGATTCGTCGTGCTGTGGGATGGCCGGGTCCTTTGGCTATCAGGCCGAACACTACTCTATGAGTCAGGCGATCGCCGACACGCTCTTCGGGCAGGTCGACGACTCGCCGGGCGAGCAGGTCGTCGCCCCCGGTGCCTCCTGTCGGACACAGCTATCGGATTACGAGGCCCAGCACGGCAAGCCACCCCATCCGATCGAACGCGTCGCGGACGCGCTGGCGAGTAGCTAGGCTCCACCACTTAACACGGGGCGCTCTCACGGTGAGATATGCTCACCGAGAGAACCAGGGCACCCGATTTCACCCTGCCTGCGGCGGTCAACGGGGAGGTCGAACAGCTCACGTTCAGTGAGTACGCAGCAGATCAACTCACCGTTCTCGCATTCTATACGCTTTGAGCCGCTTCGTGTGTCGTGTTTTCTTCACTCACTAGAGGAGATACTAGGTCTCTAGGGGATACCCCACCACCCCCCAAACATTATAGCGAAGATTTATAATGATCTTTCACCCAAGAATAGATGACGATGAACAACACAACCGAACTGTTCACAGACGCGGAGTTCCCGATGACGTCCGACGAACTGCTCGACCGATATGGCGACGAAGAGATCGATCTCTCCAACGAAACCCTGCGTGAGGTCCTCGAACGGACCGGCTCGGAGACGTACGAGAACAGAGAAGACGCCGAGTTTGCCATCTACTCCGGTGTCAGCGATCGGGCGATCGGCCGCAAAGGGTACAGTGACCGCGACCCGACGCCGCTGGGCAGTCCGCACGGCCCCGATCAGTACTCCTTCTAACCCCTGTCCAACACGGCGTCGACATCTAGCGGTGGCGTCCCCGTCGCGTACCCGTCGACCGATCCCGACGGTCGCATCCTGTAGACGATCGCTGGACGGTGGGGAAGATCCGGTCGCTCCCCTTTGATCGCCGCCCACTCGTCCTCCCGAAAGCTCGAGCAGTCAACGAACAGCACCGCATCCCCGTTGTGTCGTAGCTGTCCCGTCGCTTTCGTTTCAGCAGTCTCCCGGACGGCTGCAGTCGGGGTACTCGCCGTTCGCCGGGTCGGGGGCTGGGGACGCGTCACCTCGACCAGTGTTCCCGCGCCGCCGTCTGCTTCCATCGTGTCGCCGGCCTCCAGGGGCTGCGCACGAAAGTCCAGCGAGTGACCGGTCCCGACCTCGATCTCGGGAGTGATGTCGTACCCGGCATCGACGAGGAGCTTCGCGGCGTTGAACTCTCCCATCGCCGCAGTCATCCGAACCCTGTCGAACAGCTCGCTGGTGCCGAGCTTCCCCGCCATTGTCTCGCGGTACTCGTCGAGTCGGCCGCTCGAAAGGAACGCCTCGTAAAAGGCCAGCGCGTCTTCCCTGTCGGCATCCGGGAATCCCCCGGCGTGTTCGCCAAAAAACTCCCGCGTCGTTTCGCGTCCATCTTTCGACATGAACACGGGGAGAAAGTACCACGAGAGATGTCTGTATGATTCCAGCCACGGATCTTCCTCGAACAGTTCAGCGAGAAACTCCCGCTGTGCCCAGCGGGCAACCTGATAGGGTACGTCCCGCCAGCCGTACTTGTCGGTTCGCCAGAGCGACTCGGGCGTCTCCGTGTTCCCGAGCCAGTAGCCGTGCTCGTCGTCCCACGCGAACAGTGCGAGATCGCCGTTGTCGATGTCGAACCGACGGATCTGCCAGTTACCGGTCGGCTCGAACCGAGGCGTCGCTCGTCGCGCGCCGAGATTGGCGTCTAGCGGGTCGAAAATATCGCGCTCGACACTGGCTGCCGTCCAGCGTTCGTCTGATCTGCGGAATCGAAGCGGGCTCGCCACGGGACCGGCTAGGGCATGGAGTAGTATACCTGTTGTCCTCGGCGGCGAACCGAAGCTGAACGACCGTTACATTGATAACTGATCACATCCAACCATGTGTACACTTACCATGTCACTTGGTGCCTACGACGACGACGAGCACGAACGCCGGGAGCAGAAAGCGAGCACGGTCGATGCGGACTTCGACGACGCCAGAGACGAGTACCGGGGTACCATCGAGTACGATTCCGGTGACTCTGCCGAGGAGCTTCTGGATACGTTCGAGGAGATCAAATCAAACTGACCTTCCTTTTTCCATCGTCACCGCAATAGCGCAGTCGAGAGCGCAACAGCACCACCAGTCGCGATGACGTGCCCGACCAGCGCCACCGCCAACACCGGGCGGTCCCAGACGAACGGCAGAAGTGCCAGCTGGATCACGGCAAAGCCGACGTTGAGTAGGTCGAGCTGTCTGTACGCGAGGGCACTCCCCTCGTCGAACTCGTAGGCGTACGAGCGCCAGACGGCGACGACGCTCGCCCACCAGCTCGTCCCGATCCGGTAGGCGACATCCCAGGCAATCAGGAGCGCGAGGAAGACAGCCAGCAACGGCGGTTCGGGGCCGAACAGCCGTTCGAGAAGGGTAAGCGACGCCGTCTGTGGATCGTACACGAACAGGTAGGTGATAAGAACGAGAAACGCAACCAGCCCGAGAACGACCTCGAAACTGGAGCCAAAGAGGGCGTTCCGATAGGCGTCGGGCGGATCCAGCGCTCGAAGCGATCGGCTGAACCGTAACATGACCGCGCTGCCGACTGCCGCAACCGCGACTGCAACGGTCCCGAACGCAGCCGCATACCACAGATCGTAGTACAGCGCGCCCAGCAAGACTGCGATCTCGAAGCCGACTAGCTGAATGGTTACTGCGGCTCGGTCGGACAGGTCGAGGCCGGGAATCGCACCGACGATACTTTCGTAGACCCATGCCTCGCCGTACTCGACACTCATCGAGCGGCCTCCGCTGGCCGCGATTGCGTCGTGGCATCGCCACCGAACGCGCGCCGGACTGCCGTCTCGAAGGACGTCCGCTCGACATCGACGAACTGCTCGATCCGGTCGTCCTCGACGACCACCGGTGTTTTGAGGCCACTGATCAGCGGTTTTGCGACTGATGTAGGCACGTCCGTGACGAAGGTGAGCCAGTGAGAAGACAGCGTCGGTGTGAGAATGGGGACGGGCACGATGTAGACAGTTCGCCCCGCGATCTCGGCCGTGCGCCGTAACATCTCCTGGTAGGTCAACACCTCTGGACCGCCGATCTCGAACGTCTCACCCACCGTTTCGGGTGCGTCGAGCACGCCCACGAGATAGGCGATCACGTCATCGATCGCGATCGGTTGGCAGCGGGTCCGAACCCACTTCGGCGCGACCATCACCGGTAACCGGCCGGTGAGCTGATCGATCAGCTCGAAGCTCGCGCTCCCCGCACCGACGATGACGGCCGCTCTGAGTGTCGTCAGTTCGTACGTTCCCTCGCCGAGAAGCCGCCCGACTTCCTGTCGGGACCGCAGATGTGCCGAGACGTTCTCGTCATCGTCACCGGGGCCGAGCCCCCCGAGATAGATCACGCGCTCTACGCCGGCCGCGCTGGCAGCCGCTCGGAAGTGCCGTGCTGCCTGCCGGTCGCGTTTCTCGAAGTCGCCGCTCGACCCCATGGAGTGGACGAGGTAGTACGCCGCGTCGACATCCGCCAGCGCGGACTCGAAACTCCCCTGTTCGAGCAGATCACCGTCGTAGACCGAGACGTCGACGTCAGGATCGTAGTCCGACCTATCCCTGACGAGGACGCGCACGTCGTGGCCGGCGTCGAGCAGCGCGGGGACGAGCCGCCGTCCGACGAACCCTGTCGCACCGGTGACGAGTACGTTCATACAGGCCGGTGGGACGCCGGGATATTAACACTCATCCCCGGAGATGTGTCAGTCCGGTTCCTGGAGCGAGACGCTCACGTGCAGTCGCTCATCGCCAGGGCTAACACTGAGCCGATAAGTTCCATCCTGTTCGGCAGTGTGAACGTCGTTGGTTTCAGTTGTCAGACTGAGTCGCTTCCCGATCACCTGGGTTCCATCCGGAGCATGTAGGCCAAAGCTCCCGCGTGAGCTTCCCTCGTCCGTCCTTCGGATCGTGATGAAAATATCAGTACCTGTCGTGGCCTCGAAGGTGAACGACTCCGAGGAGTTGGTAACTGTCCCGGAAACCGGTGCTTCGTCACCGATATCGATCGCTCCCTGATCGACCTGATACGCAACCCAGATGGCTCCGGCACCTACTCCAGTTGTTCCGATCACCGACAGGGCGCGTCGCCGGTTCATTGTTGTCGGCCACCACTGGTGACTCCAATCCGGTCGAACTTGCCTCCCGGACTTCTCGATGGACTCTCTATTGTATTCATGGCCCGACAGACACTGGCATGCTACAAAACGTTTTCCTCGGTGACATATGTGGGGTCGGAGACGGCTCCGCTCTTTGCCCTCACATGGGTTCTGCGTCGCTGGAGATTACCGACCCGCCGCGTTCGCGCTACCGATCCGACTCTGTTGTGCAAGCGATCAGTCCCAGCCCGGTGTCCCGGGAGCACCGCGATCATCCTCGACGGCGGTCGCGATCCCGGGGTCCAGTGCGGGGTGACCAAGCGCGCTCGCCCGATCTTCCCAGTCTCGAAGCATTCCATCGACCCACAACTCTCCCCCCAGCGGCTGCTCGCGGTACTGCTCGTAGCACTCTTGTTCGATGGTCGTCGCGCCTGGACTGGACGCCGCGGCGACTGCGAGACACTCCGCCCGATCCACGGGTCGAAGGTCGCCAGCGGCGACGCGCTCGACCAGCCCTGACAGTCTGTCGGGTGCCGGATGGACGAACAGTTTCTCGCCGAGCGCCTGCCGACCAAGCAAGAGCCCGTCGAGTTCCTCGGGCGGTTCGTCCTCGAGCA
>OBKM01000686.1_pt1 | contig 16148 bp, 18 predicted proteins | sample 1519691 | NCBI WGS metagenome assembly OBKM01 (sample SAMEA37050418, study PRJEB22526) | metagenome | biome: saline pan; feature: lake; material: water | place: Egypt | collected 2015 | depth 0.5 m | reverse complement strand
TCCCCGAACTGCTCCACCCGGTGTGGGAGCTCGCCATCGGATTCGAGACCGGCGGCTTCCCGAGCGGTCACGCTGTCGCTACGGTCGCGTTCTGGGGACTTGTCGTCATGGACGTCGACTGGCGGGACAGAGCCACCCGTCTCGCACTCGCCAGCGTTGTGGTGGTGCTCGTCGGAGTCGCACGCGTCGCTCTCGCGACACATTTCATCGTCGACGTGCTCGGCGGATATCTGCTCGGGCTGGCGCTGCTTGGAATCGTGGTCTGGATCCGGCGACGGGCGAGTCGTCCGGCGGTCGTCGTGGTCGCACTCGCCGGGGTGCTCGCCGTCCTCGCCATCGTCTTCGGACGGGTGACAGACGGTGTGGTGTTGCTCGGTGCCGCCGGGGTTGCTGGATTCGTGACCGCCGGGTCCGCTGCGTAGCCTACACAAGGTGTTCAGATCACTCGTGTACACGGCAGATCCGACAGATAGGCTGTGAGGTCGAGGACCGACAGAGACAGAAACAACTTTTCCCCCACTGTCTGTTATATAGAGAAACGGACGACATTGCTCGATATCATCACCGGAATCATCGAGGCCGTGTACGCCGCCGCGGAGCTGGTGGGACTGCCGGTGCTGTTTGTCGTGTTCGTGCTGAAGGGTGCGCTGATCGGAAAGATCTTTCCGACGACGGTATTTCTCCCGGGATACGTCATCGCCGTCGGGGCTCGCGGCCTCTCGGCGCTGGTGATCGCGATCGTCACGGCGATCGGGTACGTCGTCGGCCAGTACGTCGTGTTTGCCGGGATCCGCAGAGAGGGGGTCAGCTTCACCGCGCGGCTGCCGCTGACCGCCAGCCCCGATCCCGAGCGCATGGAGCAGCTCGATGCGCTGTTTCACCGGTGGGGCGGACTCTCGATTTTCCTCACGAACTTCGTTCCCTGGATCCGCGGACTCGCCACGATTCCGGCCGCGATGACCTCCTACAACCGGACACGGTATCTCGCGTATACGATCAGCTCGACGGTTCTCTACCACCTGCTGTACGTGCTGATCGCTCTGGGTGCCCTCGAGCTGCTGGCGCCGCTGATCGAACGCTGAGACACTGTCCGACGAGCGACCAGCCGGAAACTCGGTGTGAGGTAGAGGCGATCGACCGGCGCCCGGCCGTGCGTAAGCGTTTACTTCGGGCCACCGGTAGCGTGTCTATGTCTGATTGCCCACTCGCGGAGGAGTGTCCCAGTTTTAGCGAGCGCATCCCGGGGATGGGCTGCCAACACTACGGCGACCGCGGCGGCGCCGAGTGGTGCAACCACTACAACCAGCCGATCGAGGACCTCAAGTCCCAGCCGGTCAAGCCGGGCGAGGAGGTCGTCGTCGACGTCGAGGACATCCACGAGAGCGGTGCCGGCGTCGGCCGTACCGAAGATGGGTTTATCATCATGGTCGACGGCGTCCTCCCGCCGACCCGGGCCCGCGTAAGAGTGACGAAAGTGCGGTCGAACCACGCCCGGGCAGAGGAGCTCGAGCGGCTCGACCCCGACGGCGAGGACGACGGCGAAGACGACGACAGCACGGACGAGACAGACGACGCCGAGGCCGACGACGAGACCGCCGAGGACCGCGGTCCGCGACTGGGCAGCCGAGACAACTTCTGGGGCGGCGACCGGTAGCCCGCGTCGACGCCAAGTCTTTTTCTGTTCGGGACCGACCGGTCGGCGATGAGGGAAGATTCCGCGCGCGAGACGTATCTCGGATCTCCCGAGGAGGCGTTCTCGGTACTTGGCAACGAGACGCGGCTGCGGGTGTTGCTCGAGCTCGCGGCCGTGGCGAGAGAACGGGGGGTCGGCGCCGGGCTGTCGTTTTCGGAACTCCGCCGACGGGTCGGCGTCGAAGACAGCGGCCGGTTCAACTACCACCTCGAGCAGCTCCAGGAGGGGTTCATCGAGAAAGACGGCAAAGAGTACGTCCCGAAGTATCCGGGACTGGCGGTCGTCTCTTCGGTGTACGCCGGGACCTACGGCGGGTCGGGGCTAGACGGGCAGACGACCCACCCCGACATGAACTGCCCCTGTGGCGAGGCGCTGACGGTCTCGTACGAGTCCGACGCCGAGATAGTCGCATTCCGGTGTGAGACACACGGACTAATGACCGGCTTTCCGGTCCCGCCCGGCGCGGCGAGCGATCGGCCGCTCAGGGCACTCGCGAGCGTCGCCGTCGACCGGATGCTCGCGAACATGTATCTCGCGACCCGCGGCGTGTGTCCACGCTGCTGGGGCGTGATCGACACCGCGTACCCGATCGATCCGTCCGCCGACGCGCTCGTCGGCGCCGAGCTGCTGGCGGCACGGGTCAGCTGCCGGCGGTGTTGGCTCCGGTATGAGCTTCCGCTGCGGACGCTCGTCGCGGCCCAGCCGGTGGTGCGAGCGTTCTACCGCGAGCACGGGCTCGCCCCCGAGGAGATTCTCTTCGGCGATCGCGCGACCGGCCGCGAGGCGGTCTGTACGATCACACTCGAACAGACAGACGGTCCCGGGCAGGCGGCGGTGACGATCGAACTCGACGAGGAAATCATCGAGCTCGCCCTCAACGGCGACGCCGCCATCGTCGATCACGCCCGCGCCTGATCGCCGGTGTGTTTTTTGACCCGCCGGGCGATGTCAGCGCATGGATCTCGGACTCGACGGTGACACGGCACTGTGTACGGCAGCGAGCAGCGGACTCGGGTACGCGAGCGCCGCGGCCCTGGCCCGAGAGGGTGCGAACGTGGCGATCTGTGGGTACACGCCCGAACACGTCCAGCAGGCAGAACACCGACTCGAAGAGACCGCCGACGGCGGCGACGTGCTGGCCGTCGAGGCGGACATCACCGACCCCGACGAGATCGCGGCGTTCGTCGAAACGACCGTCGCGGAGTTCGGCGGGATAGACCAGGTCGTCACGAGCGCCGGCGGCCCGCCCAGCGGGCCGTTCCTGGGGACCGACGACGGGGACTGGTACCGGGCCTACGACATGCTCGTGATGAGCGTCGTCTGGACGCTTCGCGAGGCGGAGCCACACCTCACAGAGGACGGCGGATCGATCGTCGCGATCACCTCCCGGACCGTCCGCGAGGTCGCCGACGGGCTGGTGCTGTCAAACAGCGTCCGTCGGGGCGTGATCGGGCTGATCAAGACCGTCGCCCGCGAGTTCGCCCCCGACGTGCGGGCAAACGCCGTCCTGCCTGGTGCCCACGAGACCGGACGGATCGAAGAGCTGATCGACGCTGCTGTCGAGCGTGGTGAGGTTCCGGACTACCAGGCAGGCTACGAAGAGTGGGCCGCGGACGTGCCGCTCGATCGGATCGGCGAGCCCGGCGAACTCGGGGACGTGGTTGCCTTCCTGGCGAGCGAGCGGGCGAGTTTCGTCACCGGCGCCGCAGTTCCCGTCGACGGCGGCACGACACGGAGCTGACCGAAGCTCGTAAGCTTGATTGTGGGGCTCGGTGTAAGAGGTATGTGGGACCGTGGGGTAGCTTGGTATCCTCCGGGCCTTGGGTGCCCGCAACCGCGGTTCAAATCCGCGCGGTCCCACTTTCTATCTCGACGCGGGATGCGGCGTTGCGATCGTCGCCGACGGGCCAGCTGGCGGTGGCTCTCAGGCCAGCCGCTGTTCTGCGCGGTCGGCACCCTCGACGAGACTCTCTAATTTCTTCCAGGCGATCTCCGGGTGGACGGCGTTTGCTCCCTCGACGACGGTCTCGAACCCGCAGTCGGCGCCGGCGACGATCCGCTCGGGATCGCCGACGGCCTCGGCGAACCGCTCGATGCGCTCGGCGACCAGCTCGGGATGTTCGACGATGTTCGTCTTCACGTCGATCACGCCCGGGATCAGCTGCCACTCCTCTGGGAGCGGGTACTCGCTGAACGTTTGGTACTCGTGTTCGTGTCGCGGGTTCGCCCCCTCGACGACGAGCCCGCCGACGTCGGCCTCGTACAGTGGCTCGATCACGTCTGTGAGCGATACGTCGTGGTGGTGTGGACCCGGGTAGTTGCCCCAGCAGGCGTGGAGCCGGATCTGCTCGGGCGGAACGTCCGCGAGCGCCCGGTTGAGCGCCGCGACGTGGGTGCCGACCCGCTCGCGGAACCGCGCCGTCGAGTCGTCTTTGTACGTGAGCGTAAACCCCGCGAGGAGGTCTGGGGCGTCGATCTGGAGGGTCGCGCCCGTCTCTGCGATCAGCTCGTACTCGGTCGCGAGCGCGTCTGCGAGATCGAACAGGTACTCCGCTGGGGGGTCGTGGTAGTCGGTCTCGGTGAACCGGAGCACAGCGCCCGGCGACGGCGCCGTGTGGAACCGGCCGGGAAAGGACACTCCCTCGGCGGCGACTGCCTCCTCGAAGCGGGCCAGTTCGCGGCGCAGTCCGTCGGGGTCGGCGTACTCGATCGGCCCGACGGCGACCGGTCCGCCGATCGTGTCGCTGTCGCCCAAGAGTTCCCGGGCGTACTCGGGAAACGCCTCGAGATCCGAGGGCCACTCGCGGGTCACGGTCCCCTCGCTGAACCCTTCCAGTCGGTTCGTCACGTCGACGGAGTAGGCGATCCGGCTCTGCTCGCCGTCGTTTGCGATGTCGAGCCCGACTGCCGCCTGCTTGCGAACGACCGACCGGATCGATGCGGAGACGGCCGTCTCGAAGGCAGTCTCGGTGTGTCCGTCTCCGGTCAGCAGCTCTCGAAGCTCGGGCGACCGGGGGAGGCTCCCGACGTGGGTGGTCTGGATCGTGGGCGCGGCAGTCATCGTCGTGAACTCGCGAGGGCGGCGTACAAAGTGGTATCGGCTGCCGCCGGCGCGGGGTCGGGCCAGCGGCGACGCGTACACGCGCCGGGCTGTGTGGTGTCGGTCAGCTGTCTGAGTGCCTCGATCGGATCGGCCCAGGCGGCGACGTATGGCTCGTGGGGCACCATGAGATTCGTCCGTCCGGCGTCGTTGAGTCGTTCGAACGGCACTATGATCTCGGCACCCGTCTCGATATCGAGGTCGCCCGTCGGCTCGTCGGCAAGCAGCACTGCCGGCTCGTTGGCAAGCGCCCGAGCGATCGAGTGAACTGCTTTAGTCGTCGCACGCTCGAGACAAGACGTGACCAGACGAGACGACGACCCCGGGGCGGATCGTCTCGATGCCGCACTGTCGGTCGATGTCGACCGGCTCCGTACGGACATCGAGCAGACGGCAGCGTTCGGCGCGGTCGAGACCGACGAGCCGGAGACCTACGGGCGGACCAATCGGACTGGCTCGCGAGCCAATCGCCAGGCACGAGACTATCTCGTCGATCGGCTCGACGAGGCGGGACTCTCGGTGACAGTCGACCCAGTCGGCAACATCGCCGGCACGTGGGTGCCCGACGACGCCGACTCCGGGGCTGCCCCGATCGCGAGCGGCAGTCACCTCGACAGCGTTCCCGAAGGCGGTATCTTCGACGGACCGCTCGGAGTGTACGCCGCCCTCGAGGCAGTACGGACGCTCGAAGGCGCCGATCTGTCGCTCGAGCGGCCGGTGACGGTCGTCTGTTTCACCGAAGAGGAAGGGGCCACGTTCGGAGACGGACTGCTCGGCTCGTCGGTCGCGACGGGCGCGACGAGCGTCGAGACGGCACACGCTCTGACCGACGAGACCGGTCGGTCGCTTGGCGACGCGCTGAGCGAGATCGGCTACCACGGCGAGGGAACGATCGACCCGTCGACGTGGGAGGGCTTTCTCGAGCTACACGTCGAGCAAGATACTGTGCTCGAAGAGACCGGTGCCGACGTCGGCGTCGTCTCGACGATCACCGGAATCACACACTGTGCGGTGACGGTGCTGGGAGAGGCCGATCACGCCGGCGCGACGGCGATGAACGACCGGACCGACGCACTCGCCGCCGCGGCCGAGCTGATCCAGGCGGTCGAGACCGCGGCGACCGACGCCGCCGACGAGCTCGAGTCCGCGGCCGTCGGCACGGTGGGCTCGCTGTCTGTCAGCCCGAACGCGACCAACGTGATTCCGGGACGGGTCGAGGCGGGGCTCGATATCAGAGACGTGACCACAGAAGGCATCGAGCGGATCGTCAGCGCCGCTCGATCATCACTGGCGCGACTCGAACGCGACCGGGGCGTCGAGACGGGCTTCGACCGACAGTTGGACGTGGCGCCGACGCCGATGAGCGACCGGCTCCGAGAGGCTGCCCACGCGGCCGCCATCGACTGTGGCGTCGACGCGATCGATCTGCCGTCGGGAGCTGCCCACGACACGATGCGGATCGCAGACGCGACCGAGGCTGCGCTGTTGTTTGCCCCCTCCCGGGGCGGGTACTCACACTCTCGAAAAGAGTGGACCGACTGGACTGCGTGTGCCCGGGCGACAGAGGTCCTTACAGGGGCGATCGCGCGAGCGGCGACCGACGACCCGAGCTGACCGGCTTACGACGCGATACCACGACACCGACCGGGGCGTTCATTTGGCCGCGGACGCTCGTGTCTGCATGGACGACCGACTCGTCGACGACGATCGGCTCTCGCTCGAGCGAAAATCCGTGCTGCCGGGCGAGGGTTTCTTCTATCCGGACTCGCTGTCGGCCGAACAGGCCAGACAGGAGGCCCGCGAGCGACTGACAGACACAGAGACGATCGTCATCGCCGATCCCGACGCCGACGGACTCGCCTGCACGGCGCTGATCCAGACGGCCCACGACGACGCCGCGCTGGTCCCGACGAGCCCGCACGTTCTCGGCGACCAGCTCGAGCGAGCCGCGGAGTACGCGCCCGACGGAGCACAGATCTACATCTGTGATCTCTGTCCCGACGAGCCGACCGACGTCGAGGCACTCGACGGCCTGGCCGAGCGTGCCGGAGCGATCGCGTGGTACGACCACCACCAGTGGACTCCGGAGATCGCCGACCGGGTCCGCGCGGCCGGGGTCGAGCTCGTCGTCGGCGACTCGGATACGGTCTGTACCGCCGACGTGGCCCTCGAGACGCTTGAGTACGAGTTTCCCGACCGGTTCGCGGAGCTGGTCGCGGTTACCCGTGATCACGATCTGTGGATCCGCGAGGACGACCGATCGGACGATCTGGCCGATTACGCCCACTGGGTCGAGCCAGCGGAGTACGTCGCGACGGTAACCGAACACGGGGCTGATCTTCCCCCCGAGGCCCAAGAGCTTCTGACAGAGCGTCGCGTCGAGAAGCAGGCGCTCATCGAGAAGGCCACGGACCGGGCGAGACTCCACGAGGTCGGCCCCTGGACGGTCGGCGTGACATACGGGCGGTGTTCACAGAACGAGGTGGCCGAACGGCTCCGCGAACAGGGCGCCGACGCGGCCGTCATCGTCAAGCCTGCCGGGTCGGCGTCGTTGCGTGGGACCGAGTCGTTCGAGCGCTGTCACGAGGTCGCCGCGAAGGTCAACGGCGGCGGCCACCCGAAGGCAGCGGGCTGTAAGCCGGAGATCTACGACGATATGCTCGATTACGCGCACCACTGGAGCACCCGGGGGGCGACCGCAAAGCAGGTCATCCTCGCGGCGTTTCGCGCGCTGGACCGACCGGCCTGAGCGCTCGGAGGAGAAGATATTTGTGTGTGTGTCTGTCACACATGATCGATCGTATGTTCGAACCGTTCTCGCATAGCTACTACCTGGGACGGCTGTACGTCCACCCGAGCTCCGACGAGCAGGCGACGCTCTGTCGCGCGCAGTACGATCGCGTCCACGACGCGTTGTACGAAGAGGGCGACGACGACAGACCGCTCGTGATGAAACTCGATACGACACACCTCTCTGTACTCCCGGAGGCTGGCGTCCCGGCAGGGACGCTTGCAGTCCCCGAGCACGTGCTCGAGGCGAGTTCGGTCCAGAACCCGCCGACGCTACGCGAGGTGTTTCTGGCGACCGCCGACCGAGCCGACCAGCTGCTCTCGCTTGCGTCGCCGACCGGCCGCCGGGAGAGTTAACCGCCCGCGGGGCGTCTCTCCGACAGATGCTCGATGATCTGCTGGGTCGAACCGAGCTCAGAGCACAGATCGACGAGCTCGAAGCGACCGTCGAGCGCCTCGAGACAGAACGAGACCGGCTCGAGTCACAGCTCGAGGCAGAACGGGAGCGTCGGTCCGAGGCCGTCACCGACCGTCAGGAGGCACAACGACGGGCCAACAGGCTCGAAGACCGGGTCACAGAGCTCGAAGACCGGCTCGACCGGCTGCAGGCAGACGACCACTCCGTCTCGGTCCGCCGGGAGACGACGGTTCGTGGCCGCCGACTCGAGGAGCTGCTCGCTCGCCTCGAATCGTTCACGACCGGGGCCGAGGGGCTGTTGACCGCCGCGATCGTCGACGGCCACGACCTCCCCGGTCCCGTCACGGAGACTCTCGGGGACCGGGCCGCACTGGTCTCGCGGGCGGCACCCTGTCTGCTGGTCGCCGACGACGCCGGACTGATCGCGGCCTGTCTGCGCCCGCCGATCCAGCCCGAGTCGTTCTGCGAGTGGGACCGTCGGGCACAGCTCGACCGAGCGTGGTTCCAGCCCCGCGGCCGGTACACGCTCGCATTGGTGCGGTCGGACCTGTTCGCGATGGGGACGTACCAGGGAGACGAGCGGACTGCCTTCCACGGGTTCGACGAAGATATCAAGAGCCAACACTCGAAAGGCGGGTTCTCACAGGCCCGGTTCGAGCGACTCCGCGACCAACAGATCGACGACCACCTCGAGCGGTGTCGCGTCGCGCTTGCCGAACGCGAGACCGACCGGCTGTATCTAGTCGGCGAAGCGACGGTACTCGATTCGTTTGCCGGGCTCGAGCCGGCCGCAACCGCGACCGTCGACGCGACCGGCGACCCAGAGCAGGCCCTCGAGACTGCCTTCGAGTCGTTCTGGACGGTCCAGCTTCGGGTGCTCTGAGCCACGAGCAGAACCAGAGCACGGGGAGAACGTTCACCGTCGGTCTGTGAGTTCCTCGCGCAGATCGGCAGCGGTGACGTCGTGTGCGACCAGCGCGACCAGCAGGTGGTAGACGACGTCGGCGGCTTCGCTCGTCATGCGATCGGGACGGTCGTCTTTTGCGGCCAGGATGAACTCGGTCGTCTCCTCGCCGAGCTTCTCGAGGACGGCGTCGTCGCCTTTCTCGTGGGTCAACAACGCTGCCGTGTACGAATCGTCTGGGAGCCGCTCCTTGCGGTCCTCGATGACGTCAAACAGCTCCTCGAAAGCGGCGTCGAGCTCCGGCGAGTCCACCTTGGGGTCGTCGGGGTCGCCCGCGTTCATACTGCCACAAGCAGGGCAGCCGGTTTCAGACCGTCGACTCGCCGCCGAAGAAGGCCAGATCGTGGATCCGGGCGTCGTCGGTCAGCTCCGGGTGAAAGGCAGTGCCCACGACGGGACCCTGCCGGACGGCGACCGGCGCCTCCTCCCAACGTGCCAGAACCTCGACGCTCGGGTCGACATCGTCGATCACCGGCGCCCGGATGAACACCGCCGGAAACGGCTCGTCGAGTCCGGCGATCGAGAGCGGTGCCTCGAAGCTGTCACGCTGACGGCCGAAGGCGTTGCGCTCGATGGTCACGTTCAGCAGGTCGAGCGTCTCGACGCGGTCGTCGTTCGCGTCGCGAGCCGCGACGATCAGCCCCGCACAGGTCGCGAGCACCGGCTTTCCCGCGTCTGCGTGGGCGATGATCTCTCGGTCGATCCCCTCGCGGACGAGCAGCCGGGAGATCGTCGTCGACTCGCCGCCGGGGAGGAGCAAGACGTCACACTCGGGGACGACTCCCGAGGAACGGATCGTCCGGACCGTCGTCTGCCGTCCGTGGGCCTCGCCGGCACGCTCGATCGCGCGAGCGTGCTCGCTGACGTCTCCTTGGACGGCGATAACCCCAGCTGTAAGTGTCATGTCTGGTCTACGCGAGCCCGGAAAAAAACCCACCGTTCGGGACAGACACAAAAGCTTTCTCTCGTCGGGTGAAATCAGCGGTATGGTAGATCTGGTCGCGGCTGGATTCGTCGCCGGAGGCATCGTCCTCCTGTTCTCGGGGGCGGTACTGTCGGTGTACGGCGTCGGATTTCTCGGGGCTATCGTCGGTGGCGGCGTCGCCTATCTGATCGGGCCGACGTCGCTGCCGGTTGTCGGGCTCGAGGGAACAGCAGCGACGGCCGCCGCGATTCCGGTCGGCGCGCTCGTTGGCATCGTCGCGACCTACATGCTGCTTTCACTGGCCATCTCCGCGATTGGGTTCGTCGTCGGCGGATACGTCGGGATGGTCGCGGTCGCGCCCGCGCTCGGCGAGAGCGGTCTCGCGGTCTATGGCGTCGGCGCCGCCGTGGGAATCGGGACTGCCCTGCTTGCCTCGTTCATGTCGAAGACGGCGATGGTGCTTGTCACCTCGTTCGTCGGCGCGACGCTCACCTCGCGGACGATCACGCCGGAGGAGTTCTCCACCGCGAGAAGCGAGGTGACGATCGATCCGCTGTTGTTCGATCCCGTCGCGCCGCTGGTGCTGGGGCTGTTTGTGCTGGGCGTGCTCTCACAGTTTGGGCTGTTCAAGCTCGGATACGTGACCGCGCTCGTGGCACGGCTGCCCGGCGCGCGCCGGCTGCGTGACCGTGGCGAGGACAGTGGCTCTCAGACGTAGCCGTCGACCAGCGACTCGACGTACTTCGCGACGACATCGACCTCGAGGTGGACGGGATCGCCGGGGGCCTTCTCGGAGAGGCTCGTCACCGCGTACGTCTCGGGGATGATCGCGGTTCTGAACGACGCCTCGTCGCGGTCGGCGACGGTGAGGCTGATCCCGTCGACCGCGATCGATCCTTTCTCGACGACGTACCGCTCGAGCTCGGCCGGCAGCTCGAAGCCGAACACCCAGTCCTCGTCGAGCTGATCGACGGTACGGACCGCGGCAGTCGCGTCGACGTGGCCCTGGACCATATGCCCGTCCAGCCGGCCGTCGGCCGGCAGCGCCCGTTCGACGTTCACGGCTGCGCCCGGTTCGAGTGCGCCGAGGTAGGTGCGGTCGACGGTCTCTTCGGCGAGGAACACCTCGAACCAGTCCTCGCCGTGTGCTTCGACCGTCAGGCAGGCGCCGCTGACGCTGATGCTCTGGCCGCGTTCGAGCCCGTCGAGACTCGTCTCGATTTGCAGGCGTCGCCCCTCGCCGTCGGTCGTCGCCGTCCGTACGGTGCCGGTTTCCTCGACGATCCCGGTGAACATACTCCGGGTTGTCGATCGCCCAGCAAGCTTCTTTCGTCTCGGGATGGCTGCGCCACGCCGACCGGGTCTGTGACAGCTCGGGCCACGTTGCAGTACGACCCAACGCAACGGGCTCGATGACTTTTTCCCGTCCCGGGCGAAGTGAGGCGTGATGGAGCTCACGGCCGTTCCTGGCGTGGGCGAGAAGACGGCAGCGGCACTCGCCGAGCTCCCGGACCCGGAACGGGCGCTCCGCGAGGGCGACGTCGCGGCCATCGCACGTGCCCCCGGAATCAGCGAGGGACGGGCGGCACGGCTGGCTCGCGCTGGGATTCGGGCCCGCCACGACGATCCTGGCGGATTCGCCGCGACCGACCGGGCGCGTGAGATTCACGAGCAGCTGCTCGCCGAGCTCCAGTCACGGACGGTCACGGATCGAGCCGCCAGCCGGCTGGAGACGCTGTATCCGAGTGCCGCCCGGTCCCGGATCGAAGAGGTCCAGGCACGCAGTCGGCGGGCACTCGAGCGCACCGTCGAGGACGAGCCGACGGTTCGGGCAGCACTCGGCGAGCTGTCGCCGCTGTCTGACCCTGACGACGTTCGCGTCCGCGACCGGTGTCTCGCGACGACTGATGCCGAGACATACGCTCGGGCGCGCGACCGGCTGCCCGAAATAAGCACAGAGCTGGTCGAGGACCGCCGGGAGCTGGCAGAGCTCACGAAGGGGTACGCGACGGTGATCGCACTCGACGAGGCGTTCGCCGGGGTCGAACTCGACGGACTCCGAGTCGAGCCAGACGCACTGTCAGATCCCGCTCGCGTCGTCCCGGAGCGGGTGCTTGCCTTCTTTGCACGGAACCGGGACACCCTCGACGCGGCGATACGGATCCACCGGCTGTCGGATCTCGATCCGCCCCTCGATCTCGACCGGCTCGAGGGCGCGCTCGACCGGCTCGCGGACGACGGCTCCGTTCGCGGCGATGCGGAGCTCGATAGGCTTTCGGCGGCCGCCGACAGCGTCGAGACGGCTGCCGAACAGGCAGAGCGGCTCGCGAACAAGCGACTCCGCGAGGCGATCGAACAGCGGGACGTCACCATCGAGGGACAGGATCTGCTTGCCTTGCTCGAACGCGGCGCGGGCGCAGACTCGCTTTTGGCCCGAGAGCTCGACGGCGCGTACAAGACCGCCGTCGAGGCCGCCCGGACCGAGCTGACCGAGGCGCTGGCCCTCGAGGATCGCGCAGACCTGGCCCGGCGGGCGTTCGGTGACGAGCCGACCTACCCCGTCGTCCGCGACGAGGCCGTGATCAGCGAGCTGCGTGACCAGCTGACAGCAGCCCGCGACCGCCGGGCAACGCGGCGCAAGCGAGAGCTCGCGACGGCGCTCGCCGGGCTGCGCGAGGACTGTGCCGCGCTTGTCGACGCGGCCGTCCGGGTGGACGTAGAGCGTGCGATCGCCGGGTTCGCCCAGGAGTACGACTGTACGATGCCCGAACTCGGCGGCGACGGGTTCGAGATCGTCGGCGGCCGGTCCCCGCTGCTCGATCTGCCGGCCGAAGAGATCGAGCCTGTCGAGTACGCGGTCGCGGACGTACGGCTGCTATCGGGGGTCAACAGCGGCGGGAAGACCTCCGCGCTCGATCTGGTCGCGGTCGTCGCGACGCTCGCGCACATGGGTCTGCCCGTGCCCGCCGACCGGGCCCGGATCGAGCGACTCGACGAGCTTCACTACCACGCGAAGACACAGGGGACACTCGACGCGGGCGCCTTCGAGGCGACGCTCCGGGAGTTCGGTGAGCTGGCGACGACGGTGAGCGCCGACCGATCGGTGCTCGTGCTCGCAGACGAGCCAGAGAGCATCACCGAGCCGGGAGCGAGCGCCATCATCGTCGCCGGAGTGCTCGAGGCACTCGCCGAGCGAGGGGCGACTGCGGTGTTTGTCTCCCATCTCGCCCGCGAGATCCGCGAGGCCGCCGCCCGCGAGATCGGCGTCGACGGGATCGCCGCCGAAGGCCTCGAGGACGGCAGCCTGATCGTCGACCGGAGCCCGGTTCGGGGACGGCTCGCTCGTTCGACCCCCGAGCTCATCGTCGAGAAACTCGCCGCCGAGGATCCGTTCTACGAGCAGCTGCTCGAGAAGTTCTGACCGCCCGACCGGCAAGCTTCTTGCCCGCCCGGACCACAGCGGTGGTATGGGATTCGACGAGATGGACGTCGAGCAGATCTGGCTGGACGGGGAGTTCGTCGACTGGGAGGACGCACAGATCCACGTGCTCACGCACGGACTACACTACGGTACGGGCGTGTTCGAGGGGGTGCGTGCCTACGACACCGAGCGCGGGCCGGCGCTGTTCCGGTGGGACGAGCATCTCGAACGCCTGTACGAGTCTGCAAAGCCCTACGAGATGGAGATTCCCTACGAGCCCGCCGAGCTGACCGCGGCCACGACGGAGCTGCTCGATCGGGAAGGGCTACGTTCGTGTTACGTTCGGCCGATCGCGTTTTACGGGTACGATATGCTCGGTGTCAACCCGGGCGACGCTCCGGTCCAGGTCGCGATCGCGGCCTGGCCGTGGGGAGCGTACCTCGGCGAGGAGGCCCTCGAGGAGGGGGTCGACGTCGGGGTCTCCTCGTGGCGGAAACACGCCTCGAGCCAGATCCCGACGAACACGAAAGTTACCGGCGCCTACATCAACAGCGTGCTGGCCTCTCTCGAGGCAGAACGGAACGGCTACGTCGAGGCGATCGTCCTGAACAAGGAGGGCAACGTCGCGGAAGGCCCCGGCGAGAACATCTTCATGGTCGAGGACGGCGAGCTGTACACCACGCCGCTGTCGGCCTCGATTCTCGGAGGCATCACCCGCGAGACGGTGATCGAGCTGGCACAGGAACAGGGGTATACGGTCACCGAACGGCCGATCTCCCGCGGAGAGCTATACACCGCAGACGAGCTGTTTTTCTCCGGCACCGCGGCCGAGGTCACGCCGATCCGGTCTGTCGACGATGTGGAGATCGGAGAGGGCACCAAGGGACCGGTGACCGACGAGCTGCAGACGGCCTTTTTCGATCTTCTCGAGCGCCGCCCGCCCGAACACGAGGAGTGGTTCCACCCGATCTAGCCGCACAGGCCGGGCTGGAGTCGCCACCCGGAACCCTTATTGAGCTACTGGGACTATCCGAGAGGTGATGCCCCCCGAGCCGGCAACAGTGCTCGTCGTCGACGACGAACGAGACGTCGCAGACGCCTACGCGGCCCAGCTCGAGGAGGAGTTTCTCGTCGTCACGGCCTACGGCGGCCAGGAGGCACTCGACAGGATCGATGCCTCGGTAGACGTGGTGTTGCTCGACCGCCGGATGCCGGATCTGTCCGGTGACGAGGTACTCGAGCGGATCCAGAAACGAGGGCTCGACGTGCGGGTCGCGATGGTCACGGCCGTCGATCCGGGCTTCGATATCATCGAGATGCCGTTCGACGAGTACGTGATCAAGCCGGTCTCTCGGGCAGATCTGATCGAGACCGTCGAGCGGCTGCTCACCACCTCCGAGTACGAGCGCCAGCTGAGGAGATACTACGCCCTGACGGCCAAGCAAGCCACGCTACAGGCGAACAAACCCGAATCCGAGCTGGCCGACAACGAGGCGTTTCAAGCGCTCGAAGCCGAGATCGAGCAGCTCAGCGATCAGCTCGAAGCGACGATCACCAACTTCACCGACGACGAGTTCGCAGCCGCGTTCCGGGATCTGGATACGGATCTTCCCGAGGCAGACTGGACCGAGCCGTGATCGGTCGGGTTTCGTAAGCGCTTTTCACCGTCCGGCTGACTACTATGTAATGACCCAACAGCTGCCGGACGTGCAGGCGACCAGCGCAGACGTGACCGTCGGACTCAACAGAGTCGGAGTGACGGGCGTCGAGAAGCTCGTAAAAGTTGCCCGGCAAGACCAGCGTCCGATCGTTCTGATGGCCGAGTTCGACGTGTACGTCGATCTGCCCGCCTGGCGGAAAGGTGCAGACATGAGCCGCAACATGCAGGTCATCAACGAGACCCTCGAGACGGCAGTCAGCGAGCCCGCCTACCGCGTCGAGGACGTCTGTGGGAACGCGGCCGAGCGCCTGCTCGAGAAACACGAGTACACCACCAGCGCCGAGGTCCGCATGGAAGCGGAGTTCGCCACCCACGAGCAGACCCCCGCCTCCGAGCTCCAGACCCAGAGCATGGCCGACATCATCGCCTCGGCGACCGCGACCGAAGCGGGGACCCGCGAGGAGATCGGCGTCGAGGTGACCGGGATGACCGTCTGTCCCTGCTCGCAAGGCATGACCGAGAGCCGGGCCCGCGAGACGCTCCGTGGCCTCGACGTCGACAGGGCTGTGATCGATCAGTTCCTCGAGGAGGTGCCCCAGGCAGGGCACTCCCAGCGCGGCCACGCCACGCTCACCGTCGAGAGCGCCGGCACGCCCGAAGTCGATCTCACGGACCTGATCGATATCGCCCGCGACGCGATGAGCGCACGGATCTACAACCTCGCGAAACGCCCCGACGAGGACCACATGACCTACGAGGCACACAGCGACGCGAAGTTCGTCGAAGACTGCGTGCGTGCGATGGCAGAGGGCGTCGTCGAGGAGTTCCCGGAGCTGCCCGACGAGGCAGTCGTGACGATGAAACAGTCAAACGACGAGTCGATCCACCAGCACAACGCTCACGCGGAACGCGTGGCGACGCTGGGTGACATCCGAAACGAACTCGTCACAGACTCATAACGGATCGTCCCGTTCTCTCGAGCTTCGATTTTCGGCCGGGGGTCAGTATCTGTCGACCGGAGACGGTAGAGCCGGGGCTCTCGGGGTCGTGTGCAAAGAAATAGTTTCGAGTGAGATCGGTTGACCGACAATACGGCAGGCAGGAGGTATGAAGCGTGGCCGGGCTTACATCGCGCCGCCCATGCCACCCATACCGCCCATACCGCCCATGCCGCCCA
>OBKM01000685.1_pt1 | contig 16153 bp, 3 predicted proteins | sample 1519691 | NCBI WGS metagenome assembly OBKM01 (sample SAMEA37050418, study PRJEB22526) | metagenome | biome: saline pan; feature: lake; material: water | place: Egypt | collected 2015 | depth 0.5 m | reverse complement strand
CGTCCTCGGTGTAGGTGGCCTCGACCGTCGCGGTGCCCGGTGACTCGCCGGTGACGCTCGCTCCCGAGACCGTCGCAATCTCGGGGTCGAGACTCTCGACCGTCGCCGCGTCGGTCACGTCAGTTTCCGTGCCGTCCTCGAAGGTCGCCGTCACGGTTGCGTCGGTCGTCCCGCCGACCTCGATTGTGTCGGCTCCGAGTGCGAGCGAGACCGACTCCAGCACGGCCGGGTCTGTCTCGTCCTCGACGGTCACCTCGGCGATATCGGTTGCCGTCTCGCCGTCGACGGTGTATGTGGCCTCGACCGTCGCGGTGCCCGGTGACTCGCCGGTGACCGTTGTCCCCGAGACCGCCGCAATCTCGGGGTCGAGACTCTCGAACTCCGCCGCGTCGGTCACGTCACTCTCCGTGTCGTCGTCGAAGGTTGCCGTCGCGCTCGCGGTCGCGGTCCCGCCGACCGCGAGGGTTGTCTCGTCGAGCGAGAGCGAGAGTCCGGCCAGCGCCGGGCTCTCGGCGAACGTCTCGTCGGGGAAGGTCAGGTTCAGTTCGACCACGTCGTCGGCCTCGTCGAGGTCGAGGCTCTCGAACGCCGTCGGCCCGTCTGGGTCGTCGACGGTGAACGTGACCGTCTCGCCAGCCCCGGTGTTGACGACGAGACGCTCGTCGAACGGGTCTGGACCGCCGAACGCGCCGGTCTCCGTGACCGTGAGACTGTCCTCGACCTCGCCGTCGACGAGTGCGTAGACCGTCGTCCCCTCGGGCACGGGGGTGCCTGCCTCGTCGGCCGCCGTCCCGTAGATGTTGACCGGTTCGCCGGGGTCGTCGGCGGACACACCACCGAGACCGGCCCCGACAAGCGAGAGTCCGACCGCAAGCGCGAGAAACGTTGCAACTCGACGCGGGTGGGAGAGCGGTATCCCACCGGAATGGTGGGGGAAACTCATCCGGTGAGGTCGTTGAACAGCGCCTGCACGTCGAGGATACCGACATCACCGTCGTCGTTGAAGTCGAACGCCGCCGTGTTCTCCTGGACGGCATCCTCGTCGAGGTTGTTGAAGAACAGCTGCACGTCGAAGATGTTGAACTCGCCGTCGCCGCTGATATCGTTCAGCAGACCGTCGCCGGTCGTGTCGGTCGCGGGGTTGCCGTCACCGGTCACGTCTGCCTGAAGGAACGAACTCTCGGGGAAGGTCAGGTCGAACTCCTCGACTGCGCCCGCCTCCGTGAGGTCGAGTGTTTCCGCCGCGGTCGCGCCGTTGCCGAGCTGGAAGGTCACCTCGTCGCCAGCGCCGTTGTCGACGACGAGCTTGTCGTCGAAGGCCTCGCCACCGCCGAAGCTTCCCTCTGTCTCGACCTCTATCGTGTCCGCTATCTCACCGTCGACAACAGCCTGAATCTCCGTCCCGACCGGCACGGGGTTCCCCTCCTCGTCGACAGCCTCGCCGAAGATGTTCACCGGGTCACCCGGCTCGTCCTGCGCGACAACGACCGACGCGGCAACTCCTGCGAGCAACACCACGAGCGCGAGTCCGGCAACCCCGAGCAGACCCCGCGAGACTCTCATCGTTCCACCTCCGAAACGTGACGTGTGACAAACTTGCTGCCCGGTACTCCGGCGACCCGTGACTCGACAGGGCTGCGTGCGCGCATGGTATCTCGTGACTAGGTTCTACACCCACCATTATAAAGACTGCGAGGTATCGCCGACAGGAATCGGGGTCCGTGGTCCGTCGACTGCAGGACCGTCAGGGAACCGCGACCGCGGCGGTTCGGGTCGACTCCGAGGAGTCGGCGGTCACCGCGTCACTCACGGATGCGACGCCGTTGGCGATGAGCTGGAGTGCGTCGTCGGTGTGGTCGGCGAAGGACTGCTCGGCGCCGTTGGCTCCGACCGAGAGATACAGTTCGGGGTTGTTCGGGTCCTCGACGGCAACCGGGTCGGTCTGTGTTCCGTCCTCGGGGTCGACCCCGAACCCGACGCGTTCGACATCGGCGTCGTCCGGGAAGTCGAACACGGTGGTCTCGTGGTCGGTGACGTCGTCGGACCGGATGGCGAACTGGTCGGCCTCGATGCCATCGAACAGCGGACTGTCCTCGTCGTCGACGGCAACCTCGACCGACTGCTCGGCGTCGACACCGGTTGCGGTGATGGAGTTCGGAGCCGGTTCGACCTCGAAGCTTTCGGGCAGTGCCCAGATGGTGTTTCCGAAGAAGTCACCGTACTTCTCCGATGCCGGGTCGAGGTGGACGAGGCCGGTGTCGGTATCACGCGCCGCGTTCCGAATCGGCTCCACGTCGCCCTGGAGCGGGAAGAAACCGTAATGCAGGAAGACAACGGCATCGTGGTCGGCCATCACGCTCTCGGGGTCGTCGACGAGCGTGTCGGACTCGACGAACGCGGTTGCGGCGTTCGTGTCGCTTTCCAGTTCGTCCATCAGCGTCGAGACGCTGTCGTCCTGTTCGGGGTTCACGACTGCCACCTCGGCATCGTCGCCGCCGTTGTCGGTGATGGTGAGCGTCGCGGTTGCCTCGTCGTCGATGCTGAACACGCCGTGCTCGTACTCGCCGGGCTCGAACTCGATTGTAACGTCGTCGAAGGTGACGGTCTGGCTCTCGCCGGCATCCAGCGTCACCGACTCATCGTCGAGTGTCTCGCCGTCGACGCGGTACTCGACGACCTGCGTGGCGGTCTCGTCCGCGCCGACGTCGCCGTCGCTCGCACCGGGTTCGACGCCGGCCTGCTCGGTCGCGGCGTACGCGACGGCGTTTGTCACGAGCGTGTGCTCGGCGTCGGTGAACTCCTCGTGGGTGACGAAGGTCGTCCGGGCACTCGAGGGCAACAGCACCTGGTTCGTGTCGTCGTCGACACCGACTGCCGGACCGCCGGTGTCGATCTCGTCGGCCGGGGCCTGAATCTCCGCAAGCGCGTCGCCGGCGTAGCCCTCGAACCAGCCGCGGTCGGCGTCGAAGCCCTCGTGATAGGTGATGGTCTCGCCGACGTCACCGACGCCGTCGAAGATGGGATGCCCGGCGGTGAGCTCCAGGTTCGCATGCGGCCCGCCGATTGCGTCGGTCTCGACGGCATCGGGTTCGCCGGTGTCGTTTGCCAGGCTCGTCACCGCATCGGCGTCGTCGCCGTCCTGGTCGAGTGCAACGACGGCCTGGTCGTCGCCGAGCAGTCCGAGGAACTCCCCGGCGTCGACCTCGCCGAACTCCTGGAGGACGTAGACCTCGCTGTCGGTGTTCGAGAGCAGTTCGTCGGGCGCGAGTTCCTCGACGACGTAGCCCTCGCCGAGTGTCGATTCGAGGTGGTCCGCGAGCGCACCGGCCTCGCTGGCGGCGAACGTCGAGTCGACGACCGACACGACGGCCTCGTCGGGTTCCGGCGGCAGGCTGTTGGTCACGTTCGCCGAGACGGTCACCGCGCCGCCGGACTCGACCGAGTCGGGGCCGTCGAGCTCCGACACGTCGAAAAAGACCGGCTCCAGCACCGTCAGCGACCCGCTGATGCTGTCACCGACCGTCGAGACCGTGTGCTCGTACTCGCCACCGTCGAGCGCGCCGACGGGCACGTCCTCGAAGGTGACGGTCTCGGTCACGCCGGGGTCGACCTCGACGCCGGCAACCGTATCCTCGAAGGCGAGTTCGCCGTCACCGGCGTCAGCGATCACGTCCAGGTCCACGTCGAGTGGCTGGGTCGTGTCGCCGACGTTCTCGATGTCGACGCTCACGTCGATGAAGTCGTCGTCCTCGCCGACCTCGGCCTCTGCCGGGTCGAGGTTCGACAGCTCGTACTCCGCGCCAGCGACGATGTCGATTGTCGCCGTTTCGGCGTCGTCCGCGCTCTCGACGCCGTGCTCGTAGGTTCCGGGTGCAAGCTCCGCCGGGATGTCGTCGAACGTGACGGTGTCGCTCTCGCCGGCGTCGAGGGTCAGTTCCTCGCTGTCCTCGACGTTCCCATCGAGAACGTACTCGATTGTCTGGGTGTCGGTGAACGCCGGGCTCACGTCGGCGTCGGCGTCGCCGGCGAGGTACTCGACGCTGTTTGCGAGCACCGTCCAGCTCTCCTCGGTCAGGTCACTCCAGTCGACGAACGTCTCGTCTGCAGTGACAGTCCCGAGCAGGACGTGGCCGGCCTCGTCGTCGATGCCGATTGCGCTATCGTCCACGTCACCGCCCGGTGCCACGTCGGCGAGCACCTCGCCGCTGTACCCCTCGAAGGAGTGGTAGTCATCGCTGGAACCATCGTGGGCCACGAACTCCTCGCCCTCGATGCCCGCAAAGAGCGGGTGGTCAGGGGCGTCGATCTGGATGAGAGGTTCACCCTGGTCGAACGCGTCGGAGGCGCTCTCGGGGTCGTCGAGTGCGCTGCTGAGTGCGGTAATCGGAACCGTCGAGTACTGCTCGGCAAACACGAGTCCAGTCCCGGCCTCCTCGGCTGCGTCGACCAGCGCCTCGACATCCTCGTCGGATGGCAGTTCCCCGTCGTCGAAGAGGTCCGCGATAAATACCGACTCGTACTGCCCGACGAACGAATCCGGGCTCTCGAGGAACGCCTCGGAATCGACCGTCTCGTAGGCAAAGCGGTCGCCGGTCCGCTCGTCGAGTTCGTCGACCAGCGGGGCGGAGTCGAAGCCGTCGGACTCGACCACCGCGACCGGTATCTCCTCGACGGTGTTGGTCACGGTCGCCGAGACGTCGAACGTCTCGCCGCCGAACACCTCCGCGGGCGCATCGAGGTCCGACACCTCGAAGAACACCTCCTCGAACACCGACAGCGACCCCGCGACGGCGTCGTCGTCGCTGCTCACGGTGTGGGTGTAGTCGCCGCGGTCGAGCGCGTTCGCGGGCACGTCCGCGAAGGTCACCGTCTGGCCCTCGCCGGGCTCGATGGTGACGTTCTCGACGGTCTCGGTGTAGACCAGTTCGCCGGTGTCGTCTTCGGTGACGTTGAGCACGACCGGCTGGCCACCGGGCTGTGCGCCGACGTTGTCGACGTCGACGGTCACGTCGATGGCCCCGTCCTCGCCGACCACAACTTCGGCATCCTCGGGGTCGAGATTCGACAGTTCGTACTCGTCGAGTTGCTGGACCGTCACCGGCGCGGTGTCGCTGTCGTTCGCGCTGAAGATGCCGTGGCCGTACTCGCCGGCCTCGACCTCGGGCACGGTGACGTTGAACGCGACGGTCTCGGATTCGCCGGGTTCGAGCGTCACCGGCTGTTCACCCTCCGCGAGCAGTTCGTCGTCGGCGAACCGCACCGAGTTGGCGAGTATCTCCTGGGCGTTTTCGGTCTTCTCGTCGGGGTCGGAGATATCCCCGCCGAGCATGCTCTGGAAGACGAGCTGGCGCTCCTCGTCGACACCGACAGTCGGGCCTTCGGTGGACCCGCTCTCGCCGAACTGGCCGGTCCCGATTATCTCGGCGTCCGTGTCGCCGAACGTGCGCAGCCAGCCGCTGTCGTCGTCCGTGTTGACGACGAGTGTCGACTCGCCCTCGTCGATGACCCCCTCGAAGATGGGGTGGTCCTGCTCGGCGTGCACGTACGCCCCGACATCAGCGCTAAACGCCGTCCCGCCCAATCCGGGGTCGCCGGTCTCGAGGCCGTACTGTTCGACCGCGTCCGCATGCAGTGTGCTGGAGTCCCCACGCTGGTCGAGCAACACCGCCGCGGTGCTGGCATCGACGGTCTCGACGAAGTGTTCGAGGTGTTCGGTGCCGTGGTCGCTGTGGTGGGTGCCCCAGGCCTGCACGACCTGGACATCGTAGTCGTTGAGCTGGCTCTCCCAGGCCGCCGCGTCCTCGCCGCCGTCGATGGCGTCCTGGAAGAACAGGTCGATGTTCGCGTTGTCGAGCCGGTCCTCCAGGATGCCGCCGATGATCTCGCCGTGGGAACCACCGCCCGTGTGAGCGAGTTCGACGACAGCCACCTGTAGTTCGTCGTCGGCCTCGACCGCGTCGGACGCCGTCGCGTCGGTCTGTGGACTCAGGTCACCCGAACCGGCGAACTCGACGGAATTGTGGATGATGTCGAACGTCTCGTTGAAGAACGGACTCTCGTCGTCGAATCCACCGTCGTAGTCGTAGACGCCGGCACCCAGCTGGCTCTGCAGGACGAGCCCGCGCTCGTGGTCGATGGCCGCGGTCGTGCCGCCCTCGTCACCGAGCGACCCGGCCGCGATCTCCTCGGCGCTGAACTCCTCCATCCAGGCTATTATCCCGCCGTCCTCGGTCTGGGCGAGAATCTGGACTGTGTCGCCGACCTCGCCGACGCCGTCGAAGATGGGGTGGTCCTGCTCGATTGTCATCGTCGCGTCGTCGCTCCCGCTGACCGAGTCGATGACGAACGCCGGGTCGGCGGTCGCGCTCTGCAGTTCGAAGACCGCGTCGGCCTCGAAGGCCGAACCCGTCCCGCGGTTGTCCAGCAACACGCCGGTCGTGTCCGGACCGCGCTCCTCGAGGAAGTGTTCCATCAGTTCGGTCTCCGTGTCGACCGAGTGGATGAGGTGGACGTCGTGTTCGTCCTCGGTGACGGCGTCCTCCCAGTCCGCGATGTCACCCTCGAAGTAGCCGGTCACGGAGTCGTCCTCGTCGAGTCGCTCCTCGAGCATGTCGACGAGGAAGCCGCCGTTGTCACCGTCGTCGCCGCCGAGGTCCACGACCGCCACGTCGAGCGGCGTCAACTCCGGCGTCTCGACGTCGAACTGGTAGTCGACTATCTGCGTGCCAGCGAGGTCGCCGGTGTTGGTGACTGTCGCACTGACCGGTATCTCCTCGCCGGGGTCGGCCTCGTCGGGTGCGGTGAAGTCGGTCACGTCGAAGAAGGCCGCGCCGGCCTCGACCACCTCGACGACGGTACTCACCTCGTCGAACGGCAGCGCGACGCCGTGACTGTAGACACCAGAGGTCAGATCGACCGGCACCTCGTATTCGAGTGTCACCTCGGTCGTCTCGCCGGGCTCGAGGCTGAACTCCGCCGTGTCCTCGACAGCCCCGTCGAAGATGTACTCGGCGGTCTGTGTCGTCGCCTCGGTCCCGACGTGTTCGAGTGTCGCGGTCGCGGTGACGTTCACGCCCTGGTCGACGGAATCGGGCAGGTCGAGGTCGACGACGTTGACCTGCTCGTCGGCCGCAATCTCGACCGGTGCGGTCGCGAAGTCGTCGTCGCTACTCACGCGGTGGGTCACCGCCCCGGCATCGTCCTCCTGGACGGTGTACTCGAAGCTGACCGGTGCCTCCTCGCCGGGGTCGAGTTGCAGCGTCTCGCTTGTCGCCGCCTGCAGGCCGCCCCGTGCCTGCTCGAAGGCGGCGTACTCGACGGCGTTCAGCATCAGCGTGTTCTCCGCGTCGGTGTACGATTCCTGTGGCGTGAGGGTGTCCCGACCCTGCGAGGTCAGCAGGATCTGGTCCTTCTCGTCGTTGACCGCGACGGCCGGGCCGTCGGGGGTGCCGCTGCCCGCGACCTGTGCGAGGTCCGTCCCGCTGTAGTCGGTGTGCCAGACGCGGTCCCTGTCTTGTGCCTCGTGTAGCTGGACGATATCGCCCGGGTCACCGACGCCATCCAGCAGGGGGTGGACCGTCGAGCCGATGTGGAGGTTCGCGCCGCTTCCCTGACCGAAGGTTCCCTCGACGGCGAAGGGGTCGCCCTCGTCGAGCACGAGTCTGACCACGCCGTCGGTCGTGTCGTCGATTTCACCGCCGAACTGGTCGAGGTGGATCGTCGCCTGGTCCTCGCCCAACTCGTCGCGGAACTCACCGGCGTCGACGGCCTCGGTGAACTGGTTGATGACGTAGACATCGTGGCCGGTGTTTTCCATCAGGTCCGCCGAGTTCACGTCGACGACATCGAACACGTCGTCGTCGAGTTCCTCTGCCAGGAACTCACTCAGGTCGGTGGCTGCCTGAATCTCCGCCGCGCGCTGGACACGCTCCTCGGGGGAGAGATCCGTCCGCTCGGCGAGACGAGCCGCTCTCTCGTCGGTTTCGAGGTCGCTGTCGACGACCGCCACGGTCAACAGCGCGTCCTCGGAGAGGTCGTAGGTTATCTCCTGTTCGTCTGCCAGGCCGCCGACGTTCTCGACAACCGCGTCGACGGTGATCTCGTCGCCGACGTTGACCGCCTCCGGCGCCTCGAGATCACGCACCTCGAAGAACGGCTCCACCACGTCGATTGTGGCGACCGCCTCGTCGTCGGCCGTCGCCACCCCGTGGGTGTACGTGTCGGGGAGCACGTCGTGGTCGATATCCTCGAACACGACGGTATCACTCTCGCCAGCCGACAGGTCGAGCTCGACTGTCTCGGTGACCCCCGCCTCGGGGAACTCGTAGGTGACCGTCTGGTCGTCCTGGTCGTTGCCGGTGTTGGTGATCGTCGCGGAGACATCGAACGTCTCGCCGACGGGAACTGTCGCCGGCGCGTCGAGGTCGGTCACCTCGAAAAACGGTGCGTTGATCGTTATCGTCTCGGTCGCGTTGTCGGCACCGGAGAACACGCCGTGTTCGTACTCGCCACCCGGAAGCGCGCCGGTTGCGATCTCCTCGAACTCGAGTGTCGTCTCGGCGGGCAGCGAGACGGGGTCGTCGACACCCGAGACGGCCATGTCGACGAACTGCGTGCGGACGGTCGTCCCCTCGTCGAGCCCCTCGCCCTCGGGCGCGATGCGCCACTCGATATCCTCGAGCGCGCCGATCTCGCCCAAGTTCTCCAGCTCGGCGCTCACGTCGACCGTCGCGCCACCCTCGACATCACGGGGCGCGTCGATATCGTCGACGGCAATCTCGCTCTCGTCGATGGTGCCGGCGACCCGCTCCTGTGCGAGTGTCGCGTCGGCCCCGGTCACCTCGCCGTCGCGGTTCAGGTCACCTGCGAACTCGAAGAAGGGGGTATCCGGGTCACGCACGTCCGCGACCTCCTCCTGCACGAGCAGGGCATCGGTCAGCGTCACCTCGCCGGTCTCGGTGACGTCACCCAGCACGGAGTCGGCGCTGAGCGGGTTCACTTCGAGGACCGCCTCGTAGGCATCGATGATACCGTAGCCGTACCGGATATCGGGTTCGTCGTCGGGTTCGTCCCAGTCATCCGGCTTCCGGGCCGTCGTCTCGACCGCATCGACGAGTTCCGCGCGGTCGGCCTCGGGCGCAAACGAGAGCATCAGCGCGAACGTGCCGGCCTTGTGCGGGGCCGACATCGACGTGCCCGAGAACGTGCCGTCGTAGCTGCCGCCCGGAACCGCGCTCAGCACATCAACACCGGGCGCGGCCGCGTTCGGCACAACGTACTCGTCGGGCCAGTACTCGGGGGCCGCGCTGCCCCAGTCCGAACCGGTGTCGATGACCTCGCCGCTGGAGAAACCGGCGACGTCCTCGTCCTCGTTGACCGCACCGCTGGCGACGTTCGGGAAGACGTTGCCGGGCGACCCGCTCGCCCCCGCACCGCTGTTCCCGGCCGAGGCAACGAGCACGATACCCGCCTCGCGCATATTCTCGGATGGCTCGACCATCTCCTCGCTCTGACCGTCTGCGCCGAGACTCATCGAGGCGATCTCGACGTCGATGTCGTCGACGACCCACTCCATCCCGGCGATGATCTGGGCGAACGTGCCACCGCCGTTATCGGCGAGCACCTTGCCGTGGTACAGCGTCGCGCCGGGTGCGACGCCGAACCCGGGCACGTCGCCATCGGGGTCGTCGGAGCCGACGACGGTGCCGCTGACGTGGGTGCCGTGGTCGTTGCCGTCGTTGGGCTCGGAATCTATCGGGGCACCGCTGTCGTCCCAGTGTCCCCACTGCTCGTCACTCAGCGTGGGCAGGTCCGGATGGCTGTCGTCGACACCGGTATCGAGCACTGCGACGCCGACACCCTCTCCTTGGGTGCCGAAATCGTCCCAGACATCCGGCGCGTTTATCATCTCCAGCCCGTAGGTGTACTCCTCGTCTGCGGAGATATCGTCGCCGGCGGGCGCCGTGTCCGCATCCGCGCCGTCGGTGGTGGTGAGTTCGAAGTTCTCGTGAATCCGGTCGACACCAGGGACCTCGGCGAGCGCCTGCAGTCCCGCGCGGTCGGTCTCGACCAGCACGGCGTTTGCGAGCCAGAACCGGTTCAACACCTCGACGCCCTCGTCGTCGCGGGCGTGTTCAAGCAGCGGTTGTTGTGTCTCCTCGGCGTGCTGTTGAAGCTGGTCGACGACCGTGGTACCGGCGAGCGTCGACCGGTCGGCTGCGCCGAGCCGGACGACCGCCGTCACCGGCTCCTCGGCAGCCTCGTCGAGCAGCGCGTCGTCGATCTCCGCCACCTCGTCGGTGGTGATATCGCTCTCGACACCGTCCGCGCCGGCCGCCCCGCCGGCAAACGCGAGTGCCACCATCGACAGCACCATCACCGCCGACAGTGCAATCCCGCGTCCCTCGTCGCTCCATACAGCTCGACACCATTCAGGCAGTGCTCGTGTCACATCTCGTGTCATCTGTTGCTCACCCCACCAGCTGCCACGGTGGTGGCAATCAGCCTGTCGTCCGGATGGATCGCCAGATCCAGGTCGACCGGTACCGCGCCAAACGTGGCGACCTCCATCCCGTTACCGTGCTCGTCGAGCGCACGGAACGCGAGGTCGAGCTCGTCGGCCGCGGGGTCGACGGGGATATCGACGTGGAAGACGCCGTCACCGACGAACTCGATGTCGCCACGGCTCCAGCTCCGCCAGTCCTCGGTCGGCCGGTCGAACGCGTCGTGGGCGTGGTACGCCCGGAACAGCCGCGGCTCCAGCCCGCCGGGGCTGTCGAGTTCGACCTCGACGGTGACCTCGGCATCGGTGATGGGCTCGTTGGGGCCGTAACCGAGCACGTCGACCGATTCGACGTTCGGCGGTGCCGGGTCGTCGCTGTTACCGGTATATTTCGCGCTCGTGAACGTACTCCGGTTGACCATCGAGTTGCCCTCGAGTTCGACCGCGACGTCGGTGTCAGGGCCGATGGGGCCGTCGATGGTCACGCCGGGAGCCGGGACCTCATCGTCGATGACGGTCTCGTCGTCGATATCGACGCGCAGTTCGTTGAGCGGGCCGGTGCCGACGCCGGCCATCCGGGTGCGGTCACCCGGCCCGGCGGCGAAGCTCATCCGCATGTCGAGCCGGTCGTCGATTGTCCAGTCGGAGTTCGGGACGAAGGGTCCGGCGTTGACATCGGTCTCGACCTCCTCACCGGGGTCCGGGCTCCAGACCGCCCCGACGTAGCGGTAGTCGGCGACCTCGCCCGCACCGAAGACGTGTTCGTACTGGCCGTCGGCGTTGCGTATCCACTCGATCTGCTCGCGGTCCGCACCGATATCCTCGCGGATGGCAAACGGTGGCGCACCGGGGAACGTCTCCTGGTCGGCCGGGGAGAGGAACAGCGACGCGTCGTAGAACTCCTCGTCCAGGCGATGCAACGTCATGTTCTCCGTGGCGAACGTGTCGGGGTCGATCTCGTAATCGGGGTCTTCGGGGTCGAGTGTCTCCGTCGCCCCGACGACGGTGTAGATGCGTGGCGAATCGAGCGGTTCCTCACCCACCTCGTCCTCCGGGACGAGCGCCCAGCTCGTGGAGATGTTCGTCGCAGTCCCCGGTTCGAGTTCGGTGAAGTGTGCCTGCTCGCCAAACCCACCGATGCCGTATGCAATGTCGGTGGCTGTCGTGTTCGCGTGTGCAAACACCGTGAACTCCTCCGTGTTGAACGGCTCGTCCTCGGAAACCGCGCTGGTGTCGACCTCGCGTGGCACCGTCTGGCGCTCGTCCATGAGCACGTCCGTGTTGTCCTGGTCTATCGGGACCCCCTCCTCGAAGGTGAGCGCGACCTCGGAGAACGCGTCGGGGTCTTCGATGTCCTCGTACTCGCCCTGTGTCCAGATGTTCAGCTCCTCACTGCCCGCCGGCAGGATGAACGAGTACTCGTCACTATCCATGAACGGGTCGAACTCGAAGAACTCGAAGGTTCCATCACTCGAGAAGACCTGGATCGCACCGAACCCGGGGTTTGTGTTGCGCTCGTTGTGCATTTTCTCGACGGTCACCTCCAGGCCCCGCGAGTAGCCAAACGTCGCGCGGTAGCTCTCGGTCTCGCCCTCGAAGGTGAGAATCCCCGAGTGGAGGCCGAAGCTGTCCTCGATGTCGAGGGTCACCTCGATGCCCGCGGTCTCGCCGGGGTCAACAGTGAGAGTCGTCTCGTTGAGGTCGGCGTTGTCGAGCGTCTCCGCCTCCTCGACGTTGTACACGAGCACGTCGCTGTCGAGTTCCACCGTCTCGTCGCCGACGTTCTCGACCTGGTAGACGAGCGTCTCCTCGGTCGGGTCCTCGACCACGCCGATGCTCTGGACCGAATCCCGGACGACGATGTCGGTGTCGAGCGCGGCGGTGGCGTTGACCTGGCCGCTGCCCTGGCGGTAGATGTCGTTCTCGAACTCGCCGCTCAGCGGGTCCGCGGTCGTCACCAGTCGGTCCTCGAGTTCGCCGGGTTCGAGGTCGCCGTGTTCCTCCATGACGAGCGCGCTCAGGCCGCTCACCGCCGGGGCGGACATCGACGTGCCGCCCTTCGCCGTGTAGGGGAACTCGCCGGCGTCGTCGCTGCCGGTCGCGGTGATGGGGAAGCCCGGCGCGACGACCTCGGGTTTCACCCGCTGCTCGTTCGGCGTCGGACCGGCCGAGGAGAAGAAGGCCACCTCGTCGTATGGCTCCTCGGTCGCGCCGACGGTGATGGCACTCTCGGCGGTGCCCGGCGAGGAGATGGTCTGGGTGTTGGTTCCCGAGTTGCCGGCCGAGACGACAACCGAGATGTCCTCGTCGGTCGCTTCCTCGACGGCATCGACAAGCGGGTCGTCGACCTGGACCGGCCCGCCCAGGCTCATCGAGATGATGTCGGCATCGTTGTCGACGGCGTACTCGACACCGTCGACGATGCCGCTTATCGACCCGGAGCCGGCGTCGTCGAGTACCTTCACGTTCATCAGATTCGCGCCGGGCGCGATGCCGACGAACTCGCCGTCGCTCTCGGCGCCGTCACCGGCCGCGATACCGGCGACGTGGGTGCCATGTCCCTGCCGGTCGGCGACACCGTCACCCGTGAAATCCACCTCGTCGACGATTCGGTCACCGAAGTCGGGGTGGTCGTCGATGCCGGTGTCCAGGATTGCGATGTCGACGCCGGAGCCGTCGACGTCGAACGCCTCGCGGGCGGCCGGCGCGTCGATCGCCTCGTCGGCCTCGTCGAGCGCCACCTCGTGCTGGGCGTCGAGGAAGACGCCGCTCACGCCCGAGAGGTCGTTCGCCGCCGCGAAGTCTACCTCACCGGTCGCGACCCCAGCCACCGCGTCTATCAGGTCGAGGGTCCCAGTCTGTTCGAACCCCTCGAACCCGACCCGGTCCGGAGCCGACCCGCGGGTCGTCGAGAACTCGTCGTCCACCTCGAGGTCGACGATAACGGGCGTCCCCTCGACGTGCTCGTCGGTGTAACCCTGCTCCAGGAGCAGGTCGATATTGAACAGTGCCTCGCTGTACAGGTCCATGTCGACACCCGCGGGTCTAATGAGCGTCTCCGCCTCGCGCTCGACGGTCGTGTAGGCGGCGTCCTCGCCGTCGGGCCCCTCGACGATGAACCGCCTGTCCTCACCCTCACCGAGGACCGTGACCGTGTGTCCGGTGACGAGTGTCAGTTCGCGTGTCTCCCCGGGGCTGTCGAGACGCACCTCGTCGGCACTCGACTGCGTGCTGTCCCCGGTCAGCTCGACCGGGCTGTCGAGAGAGGGCCGGACGAGTGAGTCTGTCTCGGGTGTCGAACTCGACCCGACGAGTGGACTCCCGCCGGCACCGAGCGCGCTCGTGCTCGTCGTCTGGCCGCTCTCGACGACGACACTGCCGTCGGCAAAGGTCGGCAGACGCGCCGCGCCGCTCGGCCCCTCGACGTTCGACTCCGCCGGGTCAATTGTGAGGTCGGTCTCGCCGGCCGCGACGGCCTCGAACTCGAGTTCCGCCGCGGTCACTGGCGTCATCGTCTCCTCGGTCGTGATGCCGACCAGCCGGACGTGCCCCTCGCCGACCTCGTTGACGACCAGTTCCGCGCTGTCGGGGAACTCCGCGAGAGTGGCGTCCTCGAACGCGACGACCTCGGGGTCGAAACTCACGTCGAGTTCGTACGCCCGAACGTCGCGCTCGGTCGCCTCGTCGAGCGATTCGATATCGAAGTCGACGGTGAACGTCGTCGCCGCGCCGGCCCCAAGCGTCACCGTCTCCGTGCCCAGTCCGGCCTCGACCTGGGTCTCGCCGACAACCAGTGCCGCGGTCTGGCTGTCGTCGTCGGTGAACACCCCGTGTTCGAACTCGCCGGCCTCCTCGGGCGCGTCGACCGTGAGGTCGACCGCGTGCTCGTCGCCGGGTTCGAGTGTCAGGTCCTCCTCCGCGACGACCTGCACCGCGGGGTCGTCGAAGTTCCCGAACGGGTCGAGATTGAACACGACATCCTGCGTGTCGGTCTCGCCACCGGTGTTGTTGACCGTCGCGCTCACGTCGACCGACTCGCCCTCCTCAACCTGCGCGGGCGCGTCGAGGTCACTCACCGCGAAGAAGGGGTCGTCGTCCCAGCTCACCGCCTGGATGATGTCGTCGTTGTCGGTCACGACCTGCACGTCGAACTCCTTGAGTTCGCCGACCTCGTAGACCATCGTGACTGTCTCGGACTCACCCTCGTCGAGTTCCACGCCCGTCCGCTCGACGAGTTCGAACTCGCCGTCGTCGTCGGCCAGCAGGTCGACGAACTGCGTGTCCAGCGCGTCACCCTGGTTCTCGACGGTCGCGGTCACCTCGACGACGCCACCGGCATCGGTCTCGCCGGTCGTCACGTCGACGCCAGGAATCTGGAAGTCGGACTCGCCGACCCCGAGCGTGTCAGCCCGGTCGGTCCGGTCGTACGTCGGCGAGAGCACAGCGCGTTCGAGCTCCTCCTCCGCGAGGACCCAGTATCCCTCGTAGGCCCCGACCGGGTCGTCCGGTTCGAGTTCCTCGCTGAAGTCGGCCGCAAAGACCGTCTGCTCGGCCGCGTCGATGCCGACCAGGTCGTCGTCGAGGGTCTGCTCGGTACTCTCGGAGATGTCGAAGTTCGACCCGAGGAAGTTCCAGCCCGCCGCGAGTTCCTCCTCGCCCGGCGTCGGCACCTCGTCGGTGAAGCTGTAGCCGAGCCGCGCGTCGTCCTCACCCCCGGCGATGTACAGCGCGCGGTTCAGGTCGTCAGGCGTCTCGAAGACCGACTCGGTGACCGCGTCGTAGGTTCCCTCGAAGCCGTCCCAGACGTTGAGCGCGTCGACCCCCTCGACCGAGAGTGCAGCCCCCTGTGGCACCGAGTGCAGGTTGTACCCCGCATCCAGCGCGAGTGCCTCGTGGACAACCTCGACGGTCGGCGGGTCCTCGACCGCGAACCCGTGGACGCCGACCTCGACACCCTCCTGCGGGTCGAGATCGAGCGTCGCCGGGTCGACGGCCGTCTCGAACGCGCCGTTTTCGACCTCGGCGGTCCCCGCGGGTTCACCCCCGACGGTCACCGTCACCCGCACGCCGTCGAGTTGCGCCCCGCCGTCGGTGACGCCGCTTGCCTCGACGGTCAGTTGCTCCTCGTCCGCGACCGTCCCGACGAACGCCGCGTCGACGGTCAACTCCGCAACTGACCCGTCCTGTGCTGTCGTCAGTTCCTGGTTGCCGGTGGCGGTGTCGGCTGGCGAGGCCGCGGCGACACCGACGCCGGCGAGCGCAACGACCACGAACACCACGAGAACGGCCCGTCTGCCGCCGGTCCTCATGCGACCGCCCCCGGCCGCCGTGGCCCGCCACGTGTCTCTACCTGTCGTTCTGTTCGTCTCGCCTCACCGGTCGGATGCCCGCCTGCCTCGGTCCCGTCGACGGGGCACTGTAACACAAGGTCTACCATGCGCAGATACCACAGTAAGGACGGGGGGTGAACTTATATCCGTTGACTCGGCCCCCGACCACCGGCTATTAACCCGGGTAAACGTTATCCCGGACTGCAATAACCACGAGAAATACTCGTTCCGTCTACCCGTCGAGGGGGAACCTCGCCCACAGAACAGTTAGAACGTCGAGAGTTCGCCGTCGAGGGTGCGGCGGGTGATGTCGGTGACGTTC
>OBKM01000684.1_pt1 | contig 16156 bp, 14 predicted proteins | sample 1519691 | NCBI WGS metagenome assembly OBKM01 (sample SAMEA37050418, study PRJEB22526) | metagenome | biome: saline pan; feature: lake; material: water | place: Egypt | collected 2015 | depth 0.5 m | reverse complement strand
CGACGCGTTCGCGGTCGATGGCGGGGTGACGAACCCGTGACGGAGCGTTCGCTCGTCGATCAGATCCGGAACCGGTCACCGTCCGACCGCGCCGGGTCCGGCGGGAACAGGTCGTCCGACGACTCCCTCCGCGGCGTCGGCCCGTTCGGCGCGGTCCCCGCCGGAATCGCCGAGCCGGCGACTCTCGGCGTGCTCGCAGTAACGCTCGCGTACCTCTCCGTCTTCGTGTCGATCACGAACGTCGTCGGGGGAACGCCACGGCTGATCGCGGCCGTTCTCGTCGCCGCCGTCGGTGGCGTGGTCCTCGCGAGGACCATTGGAGAACGGACGGCGATCCGCCTGACGGTCGTGTTGTTCGCCGTCGCGCTGGTCGGCTACTACCTCGCGATCCCCGAGAGCCAGCGAGCGCTCCTCTCGATACGCACCGTCGGCTCCGACGTGCTCTCGCTTCTCACGGGGTTGTCCGTCCTCCGCCTCGCACTCGCCGACGTGTGGGCGCTCGCAGTCGCGCCGGTTCCGACGTTCCTCGTCGCGTATCTCGTCGGTCGGGGCCGTCACGTCGGCGCGGCGACGGCCGCCGGTGCGACGCTCGGGTTCTTCGTGCTCACCGGCGACACGGGCGGGACGACGACGCTCGTCGGCGTTCTCGGGGTCGCGGCCGCGGCGGGGCTGTCGACGCTTTCGGTCCCCGGCGGACTCCGGAGCAACGGCGACGCCCTCGCGGCGGTGTTGGCGCTGATGCTGCTCGCGAGCGCGACGGTGACGGTGATCCCGGCCGGCGCGGCACAGCCGTGGGGTGTGGGAGGGGGAACTCCCGGGATCGAGTCCACGCTCGACGACGGCGACGAGTTGGAGATCGTCGGGGCGACTCGACTCTCCCCGGAGGTCCGGTTCACGGTCGAGAGTCCGGTCGAGCGGAACTGGCACACCGCCTCCTACGACACGTACACCGGCGATGGCTGGGTCCGATCCGGGGACACCTCGTCGTTCGAGGGACCGCTCTCCGGACCGCCCGGCGAGACGGCTACGGTCGAGGGGACGTTCACGGCAGAGACGGAGATCGAGGCGTTCCCGTCACCGTGGCAGGCGGTCGATGTCAGCGGTGCGGCCACCGGGAGCGCACAGGTCGATGAACACGGGACGATCCGGGCGACCGCGCCAGTACTCCCGGACGAGCGAGTCGTCTTCGAGAGTCGCGTCGTCGACGCCGACCCCGTCGAACTCCGGAACGCGAGCACCGAGTACGACTCGGCGATCGAGGACCGATACACCCAACTGCCGGATAGCACGCCGGATCGGGTCGGCGAGCGGACCGAGGCGATCATCGAGGCTGCGGACGCCGACACGCCGTACGACCAAGCGCTCGCGATCGAGCGGTACCTGATCGAGGAGTACGACTACTCGCTGACCGTCGAACGGCCCGACGGCGACATCGCCGACGGCTTCCTCTTCGAGATGGACGCCGGGTACTGTACGTACTTCGCGACGACGATGGTGGCGATGTTGCGCTCGCAGGGCGTTCCCGCGCAGTTCGCCACCGGCTACTCCAGTGGGGAGCGGGTCGGCGACGACGAGTACGTCGTCAGGGGCCAAGATGCCCACGCGTGGGTGAAGGTGTACGTCCCCGAACACGGCTGGATCGAGTTCGACCCGACGCCGAGCGCCGAACGAGACCAGGTTCGTGACGCTCGACTCGCGGAGGCACGATCCGGCGGCGACGAGGGCGTCGACACCGAGCGCTCGGATCCGGAGACGACGGACATGGACCCGCTTGACCCACGGCTCTCCAACGGGGGAGACGGGTCGGTACCCGACGACGAGACGACCGAAAGTGACGGTGACACGCCCGAGAACGACGAGGAGCCGGCTGGCAACGACGACGAGTCGGTCGGGGACGACGACGGCTTAGATCCCGCGGAGCGTGCCGTCGAGGAGGAGCAACTGGTCCGAGGGGAGACGATCGATGGCGATGGGGGCGGGGACGGGCTCCCGCTTCCCTCCCGTGAGTCGATCGGGTTCTGGCTGTTCGTCGTCGCCGTCGCGGGAGTCGGTGCTCGTCACGCCGGACTCACGGAACGGGCGTACCACGGCATGCGAATTCGTCTCCCGGGACGGTCGGGGACGCCCCGAGCCGACGCCGAGCGTGCGTTCGCGGACCTCGAACGGCTCCTCTCCCGCGAGTACCGCGATCGACGACCGGGGGAAACCCCCCGGGCCTACCTCGACGCCCTTCGCGAACGGGGTGTCGACGATCGGGTTCACGCGGTCGGGGAGACGTACGAGCGGGCGGTCTACGCGGGCGACGTGACTCGCGAGGAGGCCGACGAGGCCGAGCGAACGGTCCGGCGGCTCGCCGTGGCGTCCACTCCGGTGATCGGAGACCTGTTCGACCGGGAGTGATCGGAGGCCTGTTCGACCGGGAGTGATCGGAGGTCTGTTCGACCGGGAGTGATCGGAGGTCTGTTCGACCGGGGATGATCGGAGGCCCGGGTTCGAGGCCCTCCGGCCCGAACCCCTCCCGACACTATTTAATACGGGCATACTGTATCTCCGAACTGTAATGTCGGAAGTCTGCTCGACGTGCGGACTGCCCCAGGAACTCTGCGTCTGTGAAGACGTCGCGAAGGAGTCCCAGCAGATCAGCATCCGCATCGACGAGCGCAGGTACGGTAAGGAGGTAACGGTCATCGAAGGATTCGACCCGAAGGACGTGGACATGAGTTCGCTCTCGTCCGATCTCAAGTCGAAGTTCGCCTGCGGGGGCACCGTCGAGGACGGTGCCATCGAACTCCAGGGGAACCACTCGGGTCGCGTGGAGGACTTCCTCCGCGACAAGGGATTCAACGTCGCGTGACCGCCACCTAACCGCCGCCGTCGAGCAGCGTTCTCCGTTTTTTCGTCGACGAGCCACAGCCCTATCCGACCCCCGAAGCGACGGTGTTTCGACGTCCGGCGCTCGACCCGACACGAGGGCGTCCGGCACTCAGACCAGCACGACCGCACGCCCGACGACGAACGCGGCCGCCGCGAGAAACGTTCCGTACTTGAATCGGCGTTGGGCCGCGGTCGGATCCGAGAACGCCTCGTAGCAGGCGTACAGCATCACCGTATCCGCGACGGCGACGACGAGGAGGTAGGCAGCGCCGAACGTCCCGAGGAGATACGGGAGCGGACTGACGGCGACGGCGACGACGAGGGCTCCGCTCGCGAGCCACAGGGCGCGTCGCTCACCGATCGCGATCGGGAGTGTTCGGAGCCCCTCCTCGCGGTCGCCGGCGACGTCCTCGACGTCCTTTATCACTTCCCGGGTGAACGTCGACACCCCGGCGAGCGCGGCCAACACGACCGGCGTGTCGAGGCTACCGACCGCCGCACCGCCGAACAGGAACGTGGAGCCGACGAGGTACGCGACGAGCGCGTTGCCGAGTCCCGGCGTTCCCTTAAATACGGTCGTGTAGGTGACGAGTGCGACGAGGTTGATCGCGGCGATTGCGATGGCGGCGACGGGGAGCAGCGTCGCGAGCGCGATCGCGACCGCGAAGAGAACCGCGGAGAAGGCGAGCGCGCCCCGCGGGGAGACCGCCCCGCGCGGGATGGCGCGGTCGGGTTGGTTGATCGCGTCGATCTCGCGGTCGAAGTAGTCGTTGATGGCGTTTCCGGCGGCGACGGCCAGCACCGTCGTGGCGACGGCGACGGCCGTCGGCACGGGCGCATCGCCGATCCCGGCGACGAACGCACCGGTCCCCGTCAGGGCCCCGGCGGCGACGCAGTTCGCCGGTCTCGTCAGTTCCAGTCCCCCGCGTAGCGTGTCTCGCACGTCGTGTCCGAACTCCCGCGCCCGGATTATAAACGGCGTGGGATCCGTACGATGCGTGGGCCCGCCGGCGGTCGCGAAGACGATGACGATCATTTATAAACCGGCTCGTACAGATATCGCGCATGGGAATCGGAAAGATCCTCAGCGGGGAAGAGCTCACCACGAAGCGGGCGGGGATCGTCATCGTCGGATGGCTCGTCTTCGTCAGCGTCGTCTCGGTGTTGTTGCTCCTATACACCGCCGGGTTGTGAACTCGCGTGTCGTCGACGCACTCGGGTGAGTGCCTTCCACCGAGTGGCGGATCCTCTAACGAGTGGCGGATCCCCTAACGAGTCGCGGTCACCTCGCCCACGCCTTCAGAACCCCCCGGATCCGATCGATGATGCCTCCCGACTCGTGACGGCGGCCGGGGTCGCCGAGTTCCCAGCCGGCCTTTTCGGCGGCGTCAGCGACGGTTCGGAACTCCCACTCGGTGGCGTCCGCGAGTCGCCGGTCCTCACGGGACGTCCCGACGAACACGTGTCGTGGCGTCCCCGTCGCCTCCCGGATCGCCTCGGTCGTACCCCACTTGTCCCACTCCCGTAGCTCGAAGTCGTTCTCGATCCCGTGTCGTCGAACGAACTCGTCGACCGCGTCCGTGTCGTTCGCGATGACGCCGACGTATCGACTCCACCGTCGTGCGTCCTCGAACGCTCCTGCCGGATCGGCAAGGGTACGAGCGGCGCTCAGCGTGAACAGAAGCGTCAGTTCTCCTTTCCGATCCTCGCTCGACTGGCGGGCGGTCACGGCGTCCGATCGACAACACGTTCGCGTCGAACCGATAAAACAGTACGGGATGATCGTTCCACGCCGTCGGCGGTTCACTTCTCGTCGCAAGTGTGTGATAGAACGCTGGCCTCGGCACTCATAGGGCTCGTCACTGCTGGTGCCGAGGCAGCTCGGAGCGGTCCATCGTCATTGGCCAATCACGGCTAGTCGCCTCGGCGATTAAAAAGGATCGGGCGGGCGGTGGGAATCCGAGCGGTTACTCGCTTCCGTGGCTCGACCCCGCGTACGCGTTCCACCGATCGGTCGCGTTCGGGAGCCGATCGGTGTCCGTCGAGTCGAACGTCGCCGCACACCGCGCGACCGCTTCCGCCGCGGTGGGAAGCTCATCGTTCGCGTCGGACGCCGACGTCTCCCCGTTCGGTTCCGGCGTCGGCTCGACGGCCGCCTCCGGTTCGATGCTCCGTTCGCGCGTGCTCGGCGTCTCAGGATCTGCTCCCTGTTCCGAGTGTGCGTCGACAGTGTACTACGGGTGGCACGATCGCACCGACGCACCGGTTCTTAATAATTGTTTATGTTAGTACCGATGCTGCGAGACCGGGCGACCCGACCCAGAAGGGGTCGGCGACCGTCCGCTACCGGATCTCCGGGCGCGTTTTTTGATCGTGGGAACGCGCGAAACCGGGTTCGGACCCGATCACGTATCGAGGGGCATGGTCGAGAAAACGGATCGGACCGCTACCGAGGCCGGACCCCGTTCCGCCGACGGGCGACGCTTCGAGGTGTTCGTTCGGGAGGAGGAAACTGACCCGCTTCGCCACGTTGGCACCGTCGCAGCTCCGACCCCCGACATCGCTCACGAGGAGGCGAGCAAACTCTTCGCGTGGTACGCCCGCGACGTGTGGGTGTGTCCGGCCGAGGAAACGCACCGATACTCGGCCGATGCGCTCGGCGACGACGAAGGAGCCCCGGCGGTCACCCGGGATGCTGACGAACCGCGCGGTGATGGCGACCCCGAGGAGGGGGGCGAACCGCGCGCCGACGAACCACGCGTGTACGAGGAGACGGAGGGGACCCCGACGGCCGGAGGGGCGGAAACGGAGGAGACCCGATGATATCCGTCAGCAAACTCCTCTGCGGACTCGACGCCGAGAGTGACGGCCTGCGATACGACGCCGCCGAGGACTCGAAGAAGCCGCAGATCACCGACGAGCGCCAGCAGCGCCCGGTCGTGGTCTGGAACACGACGAAACGGTGTAACCTCTACTGTGAACACTGTTACGCGGCCGCCGACGACGAGGGCGCGCCGAACGAGCTGTCGACCGCAGAGGGAAAGGCGCTCATCGACGACCTCGCCGAGTACGGCGTTCCCGTCCTGCTTTTTTCCGGCGGCGAGCCGATGGTTCGCGAGGATCTCCCCGAACTCATCGAGTACGCCGCCGACAGCGGGGTCCGACCGGTCCTCTCGACGAACGGCACCCTGCTCACCCGCGAGAACGCGCGGGAACTGAAGGAAGCGGGTCTCAAATATGCCGGCGTCTCCGTCGACGGACTCCCGGAGCGAAACGACCGGATCCGCGGTCAGGAGGGGGCGTTCGACGCCGCCGTCCGCGGGATCGAGGCGTGTCTCGACGTCGGGCTCAAGACGGGGCTCCGGTACACGATCACCGAGCACAACGTCGCGGACTTGGCCGGCGTCGTCGACCTGCTCGCCGACGTCGGCGTCGACCGCTTCTGTTTCTACCATCTCGATTACGGCGGCCGCGGTGCCGACATCGCGGACATCGATCTGAGTTCGGAGGCGACCCGCGAGGCCGTCACGGACCTGTGTGATCTCACGCGCGAGTACCACGCGGCCGGCGAGGAGATAGAGACGCTGCTCGTCGGCAACTACGCCGACGCGGGCTATCTCGTCGAGTACGCCGACCGAGAGATGGGAACCGACCGTGCCCGCCTCATCCGGCGATACCTCGAACGCAACGGCGGCGACCCGACCGGCGAGCGCGTCGCGGACGTCGACCCAGTGGGCAACGTCCACCTCACCCAGTTCTGGCAGGGGTACGCGCTCGGCAACGTCCGGGACCGATCGTTCGGCGCGATCTGGTCGGACGAGTCGAACCCGCTTCTCGCCGCGTTGCGGAGCCGCGAGGAGCACCTCACCGGGCGGTGTGCCGACTGCGCGTATCAGGGTATCTGTCGCGGTGGGTCGCGCCTGCGAGCGCTCTCGACTCACGGCGACCCCTTCGCGCCCGACCCGAAGTGCTACTTGCGGACCGATGAGCGCGAGGGACGGGAGGCGATGAGCAGGATACGGGCCGGGTCGAGCGCGGACTGACGGCGAACGGGGCGGACCGTCTCCGGCCGGCTCACGCGCCGACCGCGTCGAACACGTCGGTGACGAGTTTCGCCTGTGCAGTACGGAGACGCTGTGAGAGCGCCGACTTGCTGATGTCGAGCTCGGCCGCGAGCTCGCCGAGTTCGACGTCGTCGTCGAAGTAGCCGCGAACGACCGCGAGTTCCAGTCCCTCCCGTTGTTTGGGAGTGAGTGCGGACAGATCGAAGGTGACCTGTTCGGTCGCGTCCGGCCCGTCGACGACCGCGAGCCTGACGAGTCGCACCCGACCGAGTGCCCCCTGAAGCGCGTCGACGAGCTCCCGAACCACCTCCCGGCTCTCGACGTAGGTCGTCACGGCCAGCGTCCCCTCCTCGACACGTTGGACGTGAGGAACACAGCCGAACTCCCCGAAGACGTGACAGAGACAGTCGTCCGTGACCTCGCCGCGTGCCCGGATCACCTCGTCGCCGTCCGCGGGCTGGAGGTCGACCGCGCACTCGTCGCCGACCGCGTTGATCGCCACGTCGGTGGCGCTCTCGGTCTCGGTGACCATCGGACAGTCCCACGCTTCCGGCGTGTCGATGTCGAGATCCACCCGGAGGCGGGGTGCGTCGTCGTCGACGGTGCCGGACATATCCGCTTGTACGGTGCTCGGGAACTTAGACCCACTTCGGGTCGCCGGCGGCTGGGATCGCGGGGATGCTTTTATATAAAAAGCCGAACCGATCCGTCCGCGTCGACTACTCGTCGTCGGCGTCCGCGTCGGGGTCGTCGGTCGTGCCCGAGGAGCCGCCGGCGCTGCCGCCGTCGTCGCCCTCCTCGGAGCGGGCCGCGACCAAGGCTCCGCTGGCAACGCTGTACATCGGCTCGTCGGGCGAGTGAACGCCGCTGATCGAGAACGGGATGTTCGCGTCCTGGAGGTGGTCGGCGAACAGGTCCTCGAACCCGTTCGGACTGGAGGTGCCGCCGGTGACGACGACGGGAACGTCGAGCCCCTCCTCGACGTCCTCCTCATCGACTTCGCGGGCGATGTTCTCGATGACGTAATCGAGCAGGTTCTCGTAGTAGATGGCGAGCGCGCCCTCGACGCCGCCCACGTCGGTGCGGAAGTCGAGTTCGAAGTCGTCCTCCTTGATAGAGGTCACCTTATCAACCGGCGTGCCGGTCGCCTGCGCGGTCTGCTCGTCGACCCAGTCGCCACCCCGGGCGATGGAGAACTTCATCACGGGCACCGCGTAGTACGAGAGACAGACGTTCGTCATCCCCGCGCCGAAGCTGATCCCGAGTCCAGTAAAGTTGTTGTCGGCGAGCTCGGAGTAAATGACGGCCATTCCCTCGTTTATCGGCTCGGGATCGTACCCCATGTCGCCGAGCATCGATTCGAGCGTCTTCTCGTGATACAGCGTCGTGAGCGGCGAGTCGATCGGGTCCGCGGGACTGGAGTAGAACAGTCGCTCGTTCGGCCGGGAGGGCTCGCCGACGACCTGCTCGGTGATGAGCTTGATCATCGGAATCGCCGAGGACTCGTCGCTGGAGAGGATTCCGTGTTGCATCGGCCGGCGAGTCTCCTTGTTGAAGATGTTCGCGAAGTTGAGGGCGTCGTCGCCGACGACGTACACCTTGTCGTCCTTGCGGATGTGGAGGACGTCGCTGCGGGAGAGCATCTGCTCGGCCATATCGCTGTACTCGATCTCGACGAACGAGTTGCGCTGCTGTACGAACACGGTCTCCGCGCCTTCCTGCCGCCCGGAGAGGATGTTCATCGTACCGACGTCAATGCCTTTCGCCATATCGCGACCTACTCAACCTTGCCTCATAAACGTTCGTGAGCCCCCGAACCGACATACTGGACTGGTCACAGTTTACTAAGGAAGCAGCACGGACGGCGGAAGAACGGAAGTGACGTTCTCCTTCGTGTGAACACGGAGAGATCCGTGTCGTGGTCGTTTCGTCGGTGATGACCGCAACGAAGTCGAACGAACGGCGGAACCGACTATCGCTCCTCGGAGTCGAGAACGCGGATCTGGTCGCCGCGGACCGTGACCGGGATGGGGACGGTGGCCTCGTACAGCTCGACGGTCACTTGGTCTTTCCCCTCGTCGATGCGCTGGACGCGTGCCTTCTCGCCCTTGAACGGGCCGGCGATGAGTTCGACGATGTCGCCCTCGCCGATCCCCTCGACGTCGGGCGTCGGGGAGAGGAAGTGTTCGACCTCCGAGAACCCGCTCTCCGCGGGGCCGTCGGAACCCTGTATCACGCCGCGTGCGTGTGGGATCTCGTCGAGGATCCGAGCGAAAACGCTGCCGTCCGAGGCCTCGACCATCACGTAGCTGGTGAGTTGGTCGGGGGCGATGACCGCTTGGATCTCCGGCATCTCCTTTTCGGCGAGCATGTCGGCGACCGTCCGCTCCTGGCTCGCCGTCGTTTTGACCGAGAAGATCGGCATTACGCGCCGACCCCCGGCAGGAGGCTCATCACCGCGAAGATCAGGAAGCCGATGACCCCGACGAGGATGATACCCGCGCCGGCGATCTTCGACACCTGAAGGAACTCCCCGGTGCTCGGCGTGCTCGCCAGCTTCAGCACGCGAACGTAGCTGTTGAGGTCGTACGGGACTTTCATGTTAGCGAACGCTTCGAGACGAGACGGTTTTTACCTTTTGATGCGGCGTCGAGCAGTGGCGCGCGCCCGCGCCGGCGGCGCGGGCAGCACCGGTGAACGCGTGAGCGTCGGCGGGAGGACAGACGATCTAACAGCTCCCGCCGGCACCGCACGCGCCCCCGTAGTCGATCCCGGTCTCCCCGCGAGCGCGCTCGACGGATCGTGTCGGGAAGCGTTCGCTCGCGTTCGCTTCCGTATGCGTCCCTACCTCGGTATGCGTCTCTACCTCCGTATGTTCTCCCGTCTCCCCAACCCCCGATCGTCTCCGATCGATCCGCCGGTTCTTGAGCCCCCTCCCGAGTCCGAACGAACGGTATTTGACGCCGGGAGGTCGATCCATCGTATGAAAGTCATCGGCGTCGCCGGCCCCTCCGACTCGGGAAAGACGACGGCCGTCGCGGCACTCGCCGGACGACTCCGCGAACGCGGGACGGTCGCAACGGTGAAACACCTCACTCACGAGCCGGACGTCGACACGGAGGGGAAGGACACCGCCCGCCACCGTGCGGGCGGAGCGACACACACCGTCGGCCTCACCGACGAGGGAACGTGGTTCGCCACGGGCGAGGGTCGGACGCTCGCCGACGTCCTGAGCGAGTTCTCTCGTACGTACGACTACGCGATCGTCGAGGGGTTCAGCGGGAGCGACCTTCCGAAGGTCGTCCTCGGCGACCGGGCCGTCGAACCTCCGATCGTTGCTCGGGCAGCGAACGCGTCCGACCTCGATGTCGAGGAGGTGCTCCGAGCCGTGGAGACGCTACCGAAATACGAGCCGTGAGGCATCGACGACCCGACTCGGACGAGCCCCGTCGGACGAGGCGGCGTCAGTCGTCGTCGGCCGCCGCCGCCTCGTCGATGTGGTCGCCGAGATCGGTGAACTCCTCGATGACGAACAGCTCGAACGCGGCCGTGAACTCGTCGGCACCCATGACGACCACCGCGTGTTCCTCATCGGGGTCGCTGATCTCCCCGACTAGCTCTGCGCCGGTTTCGCCGTCGATCTCGTCGTCCGCGAGCTCGACCGTGAAGCCGTACTCGCCGGCCGTTTCGAACAGGTCGCTGTAGACCGCCTGTGACTCCTCGTTGGTCTCCTCGTCCTCGTCGGCCGCGGGTTCGAGGTCGAACGACTCGTCGAGCACCGTCTCGCCGTCCGGGTCGGTCACCGTGATCGACCCCGTCAGGACCCGATCCGTCTCGTTGAGGAGGTTGACGTCGTCGAGCACGAACTCGGCGATCAGGTTGCCGATCGTGTCGGCACAGCCGGCGAGACCGACTGACGCCGCGGCCGCGCCCGCGGCGAGGAGACGGCGTCGGCTCGGCGTCGGGTTCCGAGACGGAATCGGAGTCTCGGTCGAGTTTTCGGGCGGGGTCTCGGTCGATTCGGCGATGTCGTCGCCGCGATCGGAGCGCTCAGCGCTGGTGGAGGGCAGGGAGGGCATCAGCTCGTGGTTCGGTCGTCATCAATTTGAAACCTCGGGTTCCGTCGACGCGCACAGGTGTCGGGAGATGCGGACCGAGGCGGGCCGATCGGATCGGTTAGACCTGCTCGGCGATGTACCGCTCGATCCGGCTCACGAGCTCGGGGCGGAACGTCCAGAACCCGTCCCACACGTTGGGCTCGTCTTCGAGCGCGACAAGGGCGGCGTAGTCGCCGGGAGCTCCGCCGTCCCCGACACTGGTCGCCGCGCCCTCACGTCCACCCTCCGGCGGCGTGAACACGACGAACCACGACCGTCGATACGGGTATGAGGTCCCCGTGTGGACCGTGACCGGGAGCGTCGTCCGGTCGATGTCGCCGACGCCGTAGACGTGGACGTCGACGCCGGCCCCGCTCACCGACTCGTACACCTCGTGAGTGCCGCGTTCGTCGTCGAGACGGGAGAGTCGTTGGAACGACGCCCGGAGCGTCCCGCCGCCGGTCTCGGCCGCGATTCGCTCTATCACCCGGGAGATGACGATCAACAGGAGCTTCTCCTTGTTCGAGGCCGGATACCCCCGCACCCGGAACGGCACCTCGTCGAGCCCGCGGAGCACGTCCGGAAGCACCACCTCGTCGAGGTCGATGGTCCCCGTCTTGTACAGGTCCGAGTTGATGAGCAGCACCGACTCCAGCAGTTCGTCCAGTGTCGAGCGGGCGAGCACCTCGCCGTCCTCAACCAACGCGACGATGTCGGCCTCCGGCTCCGGCGTGTCGAGGTCGTGGATCTCCACCGAGCCGCCCTCCAACAGCGAGTCGAGCAGGCCGCGAACCGGGTCCGGCGACTCCCGGTTGAGGACGACGAGTGACCGATCCGGGGCCTCGATGTCGTCGAAGAACCCACGAAGCGAGTCAGTCATGGCTCCGGATTCGGTTTCGAGGAGTAATAACGATCGGTGGTGTGGCGGTGACGGTCGGACGAGCGACGGGACCGATTCGAGCACGGCCGAGGAAACCTCTATAGGGCTGCCGGTGTTCGTGCGTCCCATACCTGATGACCCGCAAACACGTCGGGCGCAACGTCGTGACTCCCGTCAGGATCCGCGTTTCCGGAGCCGAGCCGGACCATCCCGGCCTCGAAGTCGGTGACGCGGTCGAGGTCGATGGCACCGACGACGGGCCCGTCCCCTGTGCCCTCGCCGACGGCAGGAACGCGGAGCGAGCCAGCGTCATCTCTCTTATCAACTGATGCAAACGACACTCACCTACCGCACGAATCGTGACCTCTTCTCGAACCACTACCTCGACGAGCACCTCCCGGAAACGGAGGCGTGGAACGAGGTCGACGACGAGACGCTCCGGGAGGCCTACGACGAGATCGCCGACCTCTGGGAGCGCGAACGGGATACGGCACCGAAGCGAAACGAGTCCCAGCTCGAGGAGAAGTTCATCCGGCCGATGTTCCGGAAACTGGGGATCCCCTTCGAGGTCGAGGAGAGCACGAGCCGGACGCAACGCCGACCGGACTACGGCTTCTTCGAGACCGAAGACGCGGCCCGTGACGCCTTCGAGCGTCGCGAGGCGGGCGGCGACTTCTACGAGAACGCGGTCGCCGTCGCGGACGCCAAACGCTGGGGGCGACCCCTCGACACGCGCGGCAGCGGCGAGCACGACCGCGACTTCGAGAACCCGAGCTACCAGATCCACGTCTACCTTCAGGAGGTCGACGCCGCCCAGTGGGCAGTCCTGACCAACGGGCGGAAGTGGCGGCTCTACTACGGCCCGACGAGTCACCGGCTCGACTCCTACTACGAGGTGGATCTCCCGACGATCCTAGAGGACGGCGACTTAGCGGATTTCAAGTACTTTTACCTCTTTTTCCGGAGAGAGGCCTTTCTCGAAGACGCTGGCGGAGACAGTTTCCTCGACGACGTGTACGGCGAGTCCAACGTCTTCGCACAGGAGTTGGGCGAGGACCTTCAGGACAACATCTACGAGGCGATCAAGGTCCTCTCGGAGGGGTACCTCCAGTATCCCGGAAACGACCTCGACGGGACGGATCTGGACCTCGTCCACGACGCCTCGCTCATCTACCTCTATCGACTCATCTTCGTGTTGTACGCGGAGGCAGAGGGGCGACAACTGCTCGATACGGACAACGAGATCTACGAGGAGTCGTACAGCCTGAACGCTTTAAAACAGGAGGTCGCCGAGGAGCTCGACAGCACCGACCCGACGTATCGCGACTGGCAGGACGACCTGAGCGACCGGCTCGACGAGCTGTTCAGTCTCATCGACCAAGGGAGCAGATCGCAGGGGATCCCCGAGGAGGACCTGTACGTCCCGGCGTACAACGGCGGGCTGTTCCGCACGGATCCGGACGATGACGACGGCGACGAAGCGCGGTTCCTCGCGAACCACACGGTCGGGGACGCGCATCTCGCGCGGGTCGTCGAACTGCTCACGCGGAGTCGCAGCGACGACGGGACGATCTTCGTCGACTACTCCTCGCTCGACGTGCGCCACCTCGGGAGCATTTATGAGGGGCTGCTGGAGTACCGGCTCCACGTCGCCGACGGGCCGCTCCGCATCGAGGACGGCGAGTACGTCCCCGCCGACGGGGGCGGCGACTTCGAGGGCGACGAGGGCGACGTCGCCGTCGAGGAGGGTGAGGTGTACCTCACGACCGGGAGCGGGGAGCGGAAGGCGACGGGGTCGTACTACACGCCGGAGTACGTGGTCGAGTACATCGTCGACGAGACGCTGGGGCCGCTCGTCGACGACGTTCGGGAGGATCTGGTGGGTCAGTCGACGTATAAAAAGGACGACGGGGAGGCGGGGACGTTCGCGGAGGAGTTCGCGGAGCGGATCTTCGAGTTGAAGGTGCTCGATCCGGCGATGGGCTCCGGGCACTTCCTGACGAGCGCGGTCGACTACCTCGCTCGCGAGATCATCGACGCACAGGAGAAGCAGGCGGAGCAGCGCGAGGAGGGCGAGGGGTCGCGGATCGACATGGACCGCGACATCAACTGGGCGCGTCGGAAGGTCGCCCAGCGGTGTATCTACGGCGTCGATCTGAACCCGCTGGCGACGGAGTTGGCGAAGGTGTCGCTGTGGCTCCGCACGCTCGCCGCGGAGCAGCCGCTCGCGTTCCTCGACCACCACTTAAAAACCGGGAACTCGTTGGTCGGCAGCGACATCGAGGACGTGCTCGCGAACGGCGAGGGCGACGACGACGCCGCGGAGTCGGGGCAGCTCACGCTTCAGCAGTCGTTCGACCGGACGCGTCAGCAGGCGATCGAGCACGTGATGGACCGGTTCCAGAACCTGCTGTCGATCGACAACGAGACGCTCGCGGACGCCAAGCGGATGGAGGACGTGTACGACGAGGTGCGCGACGACGACCTATATAAGAACCTGCTCGCGATGGCGAACGTCCACACCGCCGAGCAGTTCGGCCTCGACGTTCCGAGCGACGCCGACGAGCGCATGGCACGCGCCCTTAAAAGCGAATCGTGGGAGACGATCGAGGGACAGGACTGGTTTGAAGACGCACAGGCGATGGCCGCGGAGGAGCACTTCTTCCACTGGGAGTTGGAGTTCCCGGTGGCGTTTTATGACGTCGACGGCGGCCGAAAGGCGGATGCCGGGTTCGACGCGGTGATCGGGAACCCGCCGTATCTCAAATCTCATTACATAGCCGAGAATTTGGACGTATATCTCCGGAGGAAGTTCGATACGGCTGACGAGGGTGCCTACGACATTTATGTGCCATTTTTAGAGCTAGCAGATCAAAAGCGTTGCTCCGTGGGACGGGCGGGATATATCATTCCAAACAAATTTTTCGAGGCAAACTATGGAGACGCACTTCGTCAGTACCTTGTCGAAGAGAACTGTCTGGACGCAATCGTAAACTTCGGTGAAAAACAGGTGTTTAGCGGAGTCAGTACCTACACGTCTCTAATATTCTTAAATTCAGGTAGAGATGAAGTTGAATACTTTTCTGTATCTGATCTCGATGCTTTTGCCACCCATGGATCTGAATCATACACTGGAGTCGAACAACAATATAAAACAAGCGAGCTAGGTGAAAAGTGGAGCTTCTTTACAGGTCGAACCGCAGAAGTCATGGAACGTGTGTCTGGGCTTCCGATTTTAAATGACGTGAGCGAACGGATATTTAAGGGATTAGATACGGGGAAAGCCGACTTCTACGCTGTAGAGAAAAGACGTGAGAATGAAGATACATATACGGTCTATTCAGAACACGCCGAGGCAGAGGTTGAGATCGAGAAGAGATTATTAAAACCGCTGCTCAAAGGGAAAGATATAGATCCATATATACCAGATTATCAGAATAGACTCTTATTTTTCCCTTACCGAACGGATCAGGACGGCTACGATCTGATGTCTGAATCCGAGATTAGGTCGAACTTCCCACTTGCGTATGATTATATGAAGCAACACGAGGATGATCTCCGAGCTAGGCAGGATGGTGCCTTTGATGACGAGAAGTGGTTCCGGTTCGCGAATCCCCGAAACCTCCATCATTACGACGAAAACAAGATATGTTCGCCGTATAATGCTTTTTCACCGGAATTTATTTATGATGCTGAGGATTTCCATTTCACCACTGGGTTTGCTGGTGCATATGGGACCATCACACACGAGGAGGAAACAAGCTTTGATAAGGGGCTGATTTCACTTCTCAATTCAACGTTCACCCAGTTCTTCATGGAAGAGACTAGTACGCCGATGCAGGGTAATTATTTTTCATATGAAAAGAGGTTTATTAAGGATATTCCTATCCCAATCTCCGGATTCTCACTGAATAAAGACACACGAGAGAACAATGTTAAGCAACTATCCGAGATGTGTGACAAAGCAATTAATAGTGATGTGAGTGTACTTAATGTCAATAAGAGTATCAAATCTATTCTTAAAAGGGAAGATGGCACAGAAGTAGTATTTTATTTGCTCTCCAAAATATGTGATACGACTACCAATGACCGGAAGAGTAGACAAAAATTAAACCTCAACCTACAAGACTACCTCGGCAACTACACTGACGGCCCCTCGCTCCCCGATATTGGCCTCTTCCAGCCTACCGGCGAGAACGTCCTCGACGCGACCACGGAGGACTACGAGAAACTCAAGTTCG
>OBKM01000682.1_pt1 | contig 16172 bp, 15 predicted proteins | sample 1519691 | NCBI WGS metagenome assembly OBKM01 (sample SAMEA37050418, study PRJEB22526) | metagenome | biome: saline pan; feature: lake; material: water | place: Egypt | collected 2015 | depth 0.5 m | reverse complement strand
ATATGTGTCTCGACCTCTACGAGGCCGACGATGGATACCAGCGACAGTCCGTGATTCGCTTTGCGGCCAGTCTGTATCCGCGCTTGGCCTATCGAACGGTCGGTGCGGACCTCACCGACGAGGCGTTACCGGGTGAGTGGACGCTCGAGGAAATCGCGACCCACCGTGAACGATTGCGGGACCTCTACGCGGACGCGCTCCGCGACGACGACGGCCGCGTGCGACGCGCGGCCGCCAAGGCGACCAAGGAACTGGCGCTGACCGCCGAGATGCTTGAAGCCGAGGACGAACTCTGGTCCATGATGGACGAACTGGACACGCTCGCCGAGGAGTGTGCAGACTCGAAGCGAAAACATGTCGAGCAGGCCTACGAGAACGTCGCCTTTCACGCGGAGAAGCCGTTTTCCCTACTCCCGGACGGGCTTCGGAACGCGCTCGAAGGCAACGACCACAGTAGTGGACGGTAGCTCACTCGAACGCTCTTGTGTAGGACATTGTTGATAGCTTGCTGTCTTGCGATTTCGGTCTATCCCGGGTGAACTCTATTCGGCTTAGAGAGACGTTCAGATCGGTGGTTGTGGCTACTTGTGAAAATACCGTGACCGTATCAACAATCTCCTACGGAAGAGCGATGGACGAAGCTATCGTATGAGCGACTCGGCGTCTCCAAGCATCTCTGTCTCGTTATCTGAGCCTACTAATATTTCAACAGTCCTAGACCGGGCCGGAATCGATTACGTCACCGTTCATGAGCAGCGACTGCTGGCAATCTATCATACCGGAATTTTCAATGTGACAACCGAACCGGAGTCAGTGTCGAATGCCCGCACGCTCGAGATCGAATGCTGGGAAGCTCCACTTCCGTCTCGTAGTGATGAGCGATCGCCACAGGAGCTTCTCGAAGACTTTGCGGCCGTGTTTGATGCTGGCGATGAGTCCTGAAGTGGTCTCTCGGGAACCTTGATCAGACCGACGGTAATCAGTTGAGAGCACTAGAAACGCTAGAAACAAGTCAGCTGGCACGAGTCAACACAATACGCGATTTATGGACATTTCTGAGACGCTCCAGACACTGTATACTGCGACTGTTGAGCAAGACGATGGCACCTACCAAATAACTGTGCCAGACCGTGAGATAGCCACCGGGACACTCTCTGAGGGTGAAACATACCGTGTTGCGCTCATATCGACGTCGACGCCAGATACCGAGCCCGCCGACACGACTGAGGACACTCAATCACCTGACCACGCTGGTCAGCAACACGAATACGACGGCCCGCCTGTCGAGGAAGGTGAACAGCGAGACGTTAAAATCGAGAATCTCGGTGACCAGGGTGACGGGATCGCGAAAGTTGAGCACGGTTACGTCGTGATCGTTCCCGAGACGAATATCGGAGACCGAGTCACCGTCGAGATGCAACAGGTGCGTGAGAACGTTGCGTTCGCTGATGTTGTTGATGACACCCCTCGCGGGGAAGTCTAAGACCCGCAGGTTGGCACGAACGGGTGGTTATCGCAAACTTCTCACACTACTATAGGGTGTCATAGACGATTTGACACGACATTTATTTTGTGAATTCACAGCCGAATCAGCCGATAGAACGCGCTTGCAAATAGAGCCCTAGTCGGAACAAGTACGGACGTCCTCATCACCGTCTAAGAACTGTAACTCGACTGTCGCACGAGTTGGAGGAGTAATCCTATTTCGGTTCCACACGTTCATGATGACCCTGTGTACATATGGCTCGTCGAGTTCGCTCGGCCACTCTTCAAACGGAAAACGAAAGACGAGCGTGTCGCCATCGATCTCTCTACGCGGGCACCATCCCTTGAGATTTCCTTGTGGAGTGAATTCTCTTGTTGACGCACATACTGCGAGAAATTGGGAGTCCGAGTCAAAACTAATAGTCTCGTCTATGGAATGCTCGTACGGCCCGAGATCCGTGTTCAGAGCGTCTTTAGCCGCTTCTGGCGTTGAAAACACGTCTGCTTCAAAAGGCGAGTCTTGCCACCGGTCTTCGTTATCAGTAAAGATAGGCTCTCGTACTGTTAGTCCACGTAGGCTCTGAGAGGACGGGAGACGGTCGACACAACCAGCAGTCGTGAACGAGAGGCCTGCTACGGTAGCGAGAAACGTTCGTCGGGAGGGCATAGTTACTCTTCGTGTTTTCTAATAAGTGTCTTTTGTTGAACTAGTTCTACCGAGAAACCCAATTGGATGTGTGGCTACTCTGTACTGACCAATCACTCCTCTCGTATATCGAGACGAAGCCTCTGCTGTATTCGCGCTCTGTATTTATCACGGATTTTCTGTCAATTTTTAAATAGTGATTCACTGAGTCCGATCAGATCTATCGTGGATACGGATCGCCCCAGAGAGTTTTGTTACCGCTGTTCTACAGGAAATCATGAGCTTCAGCATTTCGTGGGACAACTTGTTGGACCAACTCGACGAACTCTCGGAGAGCTCCACGCTGATCACACCACTGTCTCACGAGAGATTCCGTATCAAGGAGGTGCAGCAGCAGCTCAGCAGTATCAACAATCTCCTACAGAAGAGCGTCATAGAGAAATCTAGCTCAGAACAATAGCGTTCTGCAAGCTCCGTCAACGCTCAAGTCAGTCCGTCCGGAGCGTGAATCGCCAGTCGTCCACCGTTGCGTGGAGCGATCCGTCCCCTTGGTCGATATCACGAATCCGGTTTCCACCACCGGACAGTGTCGAGGAGTCACCGACGACCGGGCCCGTATCCGCGGATACGACGGCGAATAGCGCGGCTCCGTGAGCCGGGATTTCCTGCTCGAAGACGATCTCGTCGCGGGACTCACTGGCGAGCCCGTCCCACACACGGAGGTCTTCATATTCCCCGTCCGCCATCCCTTCAGTATAATCGCGCACGTCGAATCGAACTGTGGACGGCTCGTCGTCCCAATTGAACAGTACGACGGTGGTCGCTCCGTCGCCTAGGCGATCACAGACGACGCACGAGGGCAATGTCTCCGTCGCCAGCCCTTCGACCGACGCGGTTTCGGTGGGCGGCAGTGACCGCTCGAGGAGCTGGCGCCCATCGTCGTCGATCTCTGCGATGCGATCCGAGAACACGTTGACGCCGCCCGTCATCGAGACAAGCGTGGCGAATGCCTCCCGTTCCGCGCGCGTGAGGTCGCTCGTCTCCCGAACGAGCTGACAGTCCGGGTCATTGATCCACCAGCGGCGGTGGAGATACTGTCGAGTCAGTGTATTTCTGACCGCGTTTTTTAAACCCGGCTGGCTTGCTGAATCGCTTGGTGACTCCCATACAGGATCCGTGTCCGGACCGATCCGCATCGCATCAACGGTACCGACGCTCGGAGCCATCGGCGCACCACAACCCAACAAAAACACGTCATCGTCAACGGCGTCGTCGATGGCGGCCATCCCGCGACGGTACGCCTCAACGCGCGTCGCCGTCTCGTCGTATCGATCTCCGGGTAGGGCCGCCGCAAAAAGGAAGTCGAGCTTGAGATATCGGTATCCCCACTCATCGCTAATCGTTTTAAATGTGTCGCGGAGCCAGTTGAGGACCTCAGGATGCGTTGTATCGAGCCCATAGAGGTGGGATCCCGAACGAAACCCTCCGTCGACGGAGACGCCGGGTTCGTCCTCACCACCAGTTCCTGGCTCCGTGACGAACCACTCCGGGTGGTTCGCATGGAGATTCGCTCCGGATTCTACGTAAAAAGGAGCGATCCAGAGGCCGGGCGTGTACCCGGCCGTCTTGATGTCGGTCGCGAGCTCGCCCATTTCAGTAAACCCGTCGGCAATCGAGCGCCAGTCACCGAATGCCTCCATGTAACCGTCATCAAGCTGGACAACGTCGACAGGGATTCCCCAATCACGCAGCTCATCGAGATTTTCACGAACATCCGCCTCGGTCACGTCAGTAAAGTAGTGGTACCACGAACACCAGCCGGTCGGCACGTCCGTGGGTACTCGCGCATCCATTCGTTCCCCGACGAGGTCCGCCCACGCCGCTAGTCCGTCACGGAGTGGTCGTGTCGCGTCGATCCACAGGTCAGGTACTGTGATTCGCTCGCCCGGCTCAAGTCGGAGCCCCTCGAACGGACAGACAGCCTGCACCGTGTGAACGCCGGACTGGTCATCGTCAACGTCGAATCGGGTACAGAAACGGTCGTGGTCAAGGTAGCCGACGGTAATCGATCGGTCGGCCTCGTGGAACCCCACCACGTAGCTGCTGGTTCGCATATCTGCCGGTGCTTCTAGGTCGAGCATCATCGGGGACGCGTCCGACGGCTCCTCCGGGAATCGCTCGCCGACCGGGTGCGATCCTGTCGGCGTCCATGACTGGTACCCGTGCCGGTACACCCTCGAATCCGATCCGAACGCCGTCTCGAACGTGACCGTACAGTTTTCCAGCGTCACCGGCTCGGATCCCTCGTTCTCAAGCATGAGAGAGAGAGTCACACCACCTGTACTCGGCTTGAGTGTGATGTCGGTCACGCTGACCGCTGCGGGATCGGTGGGATCGGTGGCCGTGATCGATAGCTCTCCCTCAAGCACGGTTGACGTGGCATCGGATACGACGATGTTTCGATCGTCCTGGTCGTACCACACGGTCGTCTCGGCGGCCGAAGATCGCTGCATGGTGTCTGGTGATTGTCGTGCTACATATAGTCATTCATGAAAACGCTTAGGTGCGGTTGCTGAGACGTGATCATATGAGTGTCGGAGCCTGTTACTTTCCTGAGCACTGGCCGAGCGAGCAGTGGGAACGGGACATCGAACAGATGGCCGAGGCTGGACTGGAGTACGTCCGAATGGGAGAATTCTCTTGGGGAGTGCTTGAACCGGAACGTGGTACGTTCGTGTTCGACTGGCTCGATGAGGCGCTCGAGCTAATCGGCGAACGTGGGATGGAGGCGGTGTTGTGTACGCCGACGGCGACGCCGCCAAAATGGCTGGTGGACGAGCGCCCGGAGATTCTACAAACGGAGCCTGACGGGACTGTCCGGCAGCACGGAAGCCGCCGTCACTACTGTTACAACTCGGACGCCTATCGCGAGGAGACTAAACGAGTCGTGACACGGCTGGCTGACCGCTACGCCGACCATCCGTACGTTGCGGGCTGGCAGACCGACAACGAATTCGGGTGCCACCGAACCGTGCGCTGTTACTGTGACGACTGTGCGGCGTCGTTCCGCGACTGGCTTCAGGAGCGGTACGGTGACGTGGAATCACTCAATGACGCGTGGGGAACCACGTTCTGGAGTCAGACGTACAACTCGTTCGACGCCGTGGACCCGCCGAGGCCGACGCCGGCCGAACACCATCCCTCGCGGTTGCTCGATTACGCCCGATTCTCCAGTGACTCGGTCGTCGACTATAACAGGCTCCACGTTGACCTCCTGGCGGACGCAAACGACGACTGGTTCCTCACCCACAACTTCATGGGGCGGTTCCCGACGCTGAATGCCTACGACGTCAGCGCCGACCTTGACTTCGTTTCATGGGACTCGTATCCGACCGGCTTCGTACAGGATCGCAAGCAGACCGAGGCGACCACTGACCAGCTCCGGGCCGGCGACCCCGATCAGGTTGGGATGGACCACGACCTCTACCGTAGCGCACTTGACCGCCCATTCTGGGTGATGGAACAGCAGCCGGGCGACGTGAACTGGCCACCCCATTGTCCGCAACCGGGTGACGGAGCAATGCGTCTCTGGGCACACCATGCGACCGCTCACGGCGCGGACGCCGTTCTCTACTTCCGATGGCGGCGCTGTCTGGAGGGTCAAGAGCAGTATCATGCCGGCCTCCTAAAACAGGACGGCGAACCGGATCGGGGCTATCACAACGCGGTGACGGCCGCCTCGGAGCTGTCGGCTGTCGGCGATGCGGCCCACGTTGATGCTGCCGTCGCTGTCGTCTTCGACTACGACAGCCTCTGGGCGCTTGAAGCGCAACCCCACGCCCCGGAATTCGACTACTGGGAGCTACAGGAAACGTTCTACGGTGCCCTCCGCGCGCGTGGTGTGCAGGTGGATGTCGTGCCGCCGGAGACAACGCTTGAGGATTACGAGGCTGTCGTTGCCCCTGCGCTCCACCTCGTCACCGATGAACTCGCAAACCGGCTGACGGCGTATGTTGAGGCAGGTGGCGAACTCCTTCTCGGGCCACGCACGGGCGTGAAAGACAACGCCAACAAGCTCCGTCCGGAGCTCCAGCCGGGTCCCCTCGCCCCGCTCGTCGGCGCCACCGTCGACCAGCACGAGTCCCTGCCGCCGACCGTCGACACTCGGGTCCGTCGTAGTGCGGACGCGGACCAGCAATACGGGTTCCGGACGTGGGCCGAGTGGCTCGACCTGTCGACGGCGACGCCGCTGCTCGCGTACGACACGGACGGCATCGAAGCGGATCGTATCGCAGCCACTCGAAACGCCGTCGGTGACGGTAGCCTCGTCTACTGCGGCGTGTGGCCCGAGCCAGCCCTCGCTGACGACCTCGTCACGTCGCTTCTCGGTCGTGCGAATGTTTCTCACAGTGACCGGCTTCCAGACGGCGTCCGCGTCGCGGAGCGTGACGGCCGAACCTGGGTGACGAACTTCACCAGCGACACATATCGTGTCCACACCGACGCCGACCCGACGTGGATCATCGGCGACGCCGTCGTCGGCGGGTTCGATGTCGCTGTTGCGGACGCCCCACTCGTGGAGCGTCTATCGGTTCAAAAGCTTGAGTGAAGCGGTTCCGGCGAATCGCCACTGCGACTCTCAGGACACCGAAATCCCGGCTCGCCGTGCCGCCGTTCCGACCTCCTCGTTGGCTACACGAGGATCAAGGAGAGAGCCCACGGCTTCAGCCATGGAAGAGTGTCAATCGTCCACGTCGCGTGCGGCCCGATAGTCGGGGAGCACGTCGTCTTGCATCACCGCGCCGCGCCCGCCGTCGACAAGGAGCTCGGCTCCCGTGACGAAGGCGGCGTCATCGCTAGCGAGAAACGAGATCGCGCCGGCAACGTCATCCGGGTCACCGATACGCCCGACCGGGTGGATCGATCCAACTTCGGCCAGTCGACCCTCCGAGAGTTCCTCCCGGGTCCGCTCGACCTCGACCCAGCCGGGAACGACGGTATTGACACGGATTTGCGGGCCGAAGTCGACCGCCATCGACCGAGTCATGCCGTTGATCCCCGCTTTCACCGCGTTGTAGGGGAAATGGGAAGGCATCGTCGCGTGTGCGTGATTCGAGGAGACGTTGACAATGACGCCCCGGTCCATGTGGTCGTGGACTGCCTTTGCGGCGAGCCAGTAGGCGCGAAAGTTCGTCTCGAGGACGAACGCCCAGTCATCCATCGTCGCCTCGTCGGCAGATGTCTCCGTTTGGACGCCCGCGTTGTTCACGAGAACGTCGACGCCGCCGTATCGGTCGGTGGTCGCCTCAACAAGTGCGGCGATGTCGTCCGGATCGCGCATATCGGCTCGAATGAACGTGGCGTCGCCGGTCGACCGGTCCGCACCGTCGAGCGATGTCTCAATCGCCTCGACGACGGCCTTGCCGGCTGTCTCGGTTCGTCCTGAGACGACCACGTCGGCCCCCTCCACGGCAAGTCGCTTCGCAACGCTGGCTCCGATGCCACGGGTCGATCCCGTCACGATCGCGCTTTGTCCTGCGAACCGACCGGGAACCGCGTTCGCATCGGCGGCGTCGGGGATCCGAGTCATTTCACCACTCTGCAACGCTCCCGTCGTCATGGCGCCAGACCGGGTTGTGCCAGTCGACGCCGCCGGTCTGTTCTCTGACGTAGCTCTCATCGATCTCGATCCCGAGCCCCGGCCCGTCAGGAATGTCGACGTATCCGTCACGATACTCGAAGACAGACGGGTCGACAAGGTAATCCAGCACGTCGCTGGTCTCGTTGTAGTGGATGTCGAGACTCTGCTCTTGAATCAGCGTGTTCGGCGTACAGGCATCGATCTGGATACATGACGCTAGTGCGATCGGACCCAGCGGACAGTGCGGTGCGACCGACACGTCGTACGCTTCCGCCATCGATGCGATCTTGTTCACCTCGGTGATGCCGCCCGCGTGTGATAGGTCCGGCTGGATCACGTCAACTGCGTTCGACTCGAACACTTCCTTGAAATCCCACCGGGAGTACATCCGCTCCCCCGTAGCGATCGGGACCGTGGTGGCTGCCCGGATATCCGGGAGCGCGTCGTTATGCTCCGGTAACACCGGTTCTTCGATGAACATCGGGTCGTGCGGCTCCAATGCCTTCGCGAGCCGCCGGGCCATCGGTTTCGAGACCCGACCGTGGAAGTCGACGCCGATGTCGACCCCGTCGCCGACGGCCTCCCGGACTGCGGCGATACGGTCGACGGCGTCGGAGACCGCGCGCGGATTGTCTACCGGCCGCATCTCCGGCGTCGCGTTCATTTTGAGAGCGGTGAAGCCCTCGTCGACCTTTTCGCTGGCGGCATCGCCGACGTCACGCGGACGGTCACCTCCGATCCACTGGTAGACGCGAACGCGGTTGCGCGCGGCGCCGCCGAGCAGCTCATACACCGGCGCGTCAAACTGCTTGCCCTTGATGTCCCACAGGGCCTGATCGACGCCGGCGATCGCGCTCATCAGCACGGGGCCGCCACGGTAGAAGCCGCCGCGGTACATCGCCTGCCAGTGGTCCTCGATCGGGCTCGGATCCTCACCGAGGAGGTAGTTGTCCAGCAGCTCTTCGACCGCCGTTCGAACCGTTTTTGCGCGCCCCTCGACGACCGGCTCTCCCCATCCGACGGTTCCGTCACTTGTTGTGAGTTTGAGAAACAGCCAGCGGGGCGGCACCTCAAACAGCTCGTAGTCGGTGATGCGCATGGTTATCTTGACACCTCCGGACTGGGAGGCGTCGAATCGGCGTCTGTTTTCGTTTTCAGTGCCGTTCCGTCGCTCGCGTCGAACAGATACACGGCTGACTCGTCGAACGTGAACGGGACCTCTTCGTCTTCTTCGGGACGGATCGCCGGTGCGATCCGCGCTGTGAGCTCGTGATCACCCAGTTCCATGTAACAGAAGTTCTCGTTACCCATTGGTTCCAGCACTGCAACTGTCGCTTGGTTCTCTCCAGATTCGTCGATCGTGATATCCTCCGGCCGGACGCCGAGTCGAACGCGGTCGACTCCGTTAACGGGTGACGGGTCCGATAGTTCATAAGTGAACCCGGCAGGGCCGCGGAGCGCGGCGCCATCGACATCAGTCGTAAGCAGGTTGATGCTGGGCGAGCCAATAAAATCGGCCACGAACTCGTTGACCGGATTCCGATATACCTCCTCGGGGACGCCCACCTGCTGGAGCACGCCACCGTCCATCACCGCGATACGGTCGCCCATCGCCATCGCCTCAGTTTGGTCGTGGGTTACGTACACCGTTGTTACGCCGAGATCTTGCTGGAGTTCCTGAAGCTCCGTACGCATATCGGAGCGCAGTTTGGCATCAAGGTTCGAGAGAGGCTCGTCCATGAGAAACACCGCCGGCTCTCTGACGATCGCACGTCCCAGTGCAACGCGCTGCTGCTGGCCGCCCGACAACTCCTTCGGTTTATTATCGAGTAAATCAGTGATACCGAGCATAGCCGTCACAGAGTTGACGCGATCGTCGATCTCCGCCGATGAGAGCTTCGTGGAGAGTTTCAACCCGAACCCAATGTTTTGGCGAACGGTCATATGTGGGTACAGCGCGTAGTTCTGGAACACCATTGCAACCTCGCGTTCGCTGGCACGGCTCTCTGTAACATCTGTGTCGCCGAACTGGAGGGTACCCTCCGTGACATCCTCGAGGCCAGCGATACATCGGAGTGTGGTGGATTTGCCACAGCCGGAGGGCCCGACCAGCACGAGGAACTCTCCATCTCTGACGGTGACGTCGAACTCCTCGACTGCCAGCACAGAACCGTCCCCAGTGCCGTATCGTTTCGTGAGATCGTCGATTTTGATTCGTGCCATTAGTGTGTGGTGTGTGTCATTGTGTTACTCTTTGAGCGACCCGGCGAGGATCCCGCTGACAAACTGGCGCTGGAGCGCTAGGAACAGCACAGCAAGCGGGATGATCGCTAGGGTCGTTGCGACCATGATTTGGTCGTAGTAGATCCGCTGGGCGCCCTCTAGTCCGGCGAGGGCAACGGGAATCGTGTAGTTAGCCTGCGATTCGAGAATGACCAGCGGGTACAAGAATAGGTCCCACTGGAAGAGGAAGAGAATGATCGCCAGCGCGGCCAGCGACGAGCGCATCGCCGGTAGGGCGATCCGGTAGAAGATTTGGAACTCGGTGGCGCCGTCCATCCGTGCGGATTCAAGCAGTGCGTCCGGGATAGACTGCATATTCTGCCGCATCAGGAAAATCCCGATCGGGTTCGCTAGCCATGGAAGGATGATAGCCCGGAATGTGTCCGTCCAGCCGATCTGTGCCATCATCAGGAACAGTGGGATCACCAAAAGCTGGATCGGCAACACGAGCGTTCCGAGAATCAGATAGAAAATGGGTTCTTTGTACCGGAACTCGTACTTTGCGAACGCAAACCCAGCCATCGAGCACAGCAGTAGCGACACCACCGTGTACACCACGGCGATGAGCACGCTGTTCCAGATGGACAGCACGAAATTCATCCGTTCTTGAAGCGCAGCGAAGTTCTCGAAGAACGCCGTCCCCGGAATAAGCGACGGAGAAAGGCTGAGGAACTCCTCTTGAGGGAGCGTGGCTGCCACCAGCATCCAGTACAGTGGGACCATCATCACGACGGTCATGGTGGCAATGAACGCGTACGTAAGGAACTTCCAGACTGCGTCTTTGCGACGCTGTTCGCGCATCAGTTATCACCTCCGATGCGGATCTGAACGATCGAGATCAGGCTGACGATCCCGACAAACACGACAGTTAGAGCGCTCGCGTACCCGAGGTTCCAGCTCTCAAACGCTTCTCGGTAAATGTACTGAACGATAGTAATCGTTGCGTTCGATGGACCGCCGCCGGTAATTACGTACGGTTCAGCAAACAGCTTGAACGTCCCGATCGTCGAGAGAACAACCACAAACAGTAGCACCGGTTTCAGCTGCGGCACCGTCACGTAGCGGAACTTCTCCCAGCGGCTCGCACCATCGATCTCGGCCGCCTCGTACAGCTGCTGTGGGATCGTCTGGAGTCCTGCTAATAGGATAATCATGTTGTAGCCAGTCCACCGCCACGTCACCGCGGCGACGATTGATTTGCGGGCCCAAAACTCACTGCGGAACCACGCGATCGGTTCAACGCCCATCGACGCGAGCAGCGAATTGACGAGCCCGAGCTCGTTGAATAGCAGCAAAAAAATCGTTGAGTACGCGACGAGATTTGCCGACACAGGGAGCGCAATGGCGGTGCGAAAGAGGCCTTTGAACCGCACGAACGAGGCGTTCAACGCGAGCGCTAGCGCCAGTGCGAGCCCGATCATGATCGGCACTTGGATCAGCAGGATGTACGTCGTGTTGTACATCGACTGCCAGAACAACCCGTCACCAAGGATTCGTAGGTAATTACCGAGGCCAACGAATTGGAGCTCGGCGATCTGCGGAATTTGGACTACAAATGGTCCGAGATCGATCCATAGCAGGCTGTCGAAGCTCACACCCTCGTACTCGAAGAAGGACAAATAGAGAGTGTACAGGATCGGGAACAGCAGAAAGAGACCAAATAACACAAAAAATGGGGAAATAAACAAGTACGCGACGTGGCTGGTGCTCGGAAGTCGGTCACTGAGATCCTGTCGCACGTACCGAACACGGTCACGAGCGGTTGGCGCCTCCCTCGCAGTCTCCAGTGGAGCGGCTAACACCGTTACAATCGTGGCCAGCACGGCTGTCGCTCGTCGCCCCCCGGATTCGTCTTCGTCACCGGCCCCGCGTGATGTCGTCATCGATCAAACCCCGGGTTAGACGAGGTCTCGATCGGTCCGGTTGGCGACAGTCTCTGCGGCGTCCTGCACCGCTTCAGCCGGGTCTTTGTCCTCGTTGATCATTCGTTGGAACTCGGAATTGATCGTGTTGCTGACTTCGGGAGTGTCCGCCGTGAACTCGTAGCCGGGCATTTCCTCGGCGACATCGGCAAATACACGGCGTGCCTGCTGGCCACCGAAGAAGTCCAACTCCTCGTCGAAGTCGTCCGCGTCGTACGTCGTCTCTAGCGCCGGAAAGAGCCCGAACATGTCGTACATCAGCAACTGCATCTCCTCGGTTGCCAGCGTCCATTGTAGATAGTCCCAAGCACGCTCCCGCTCTGGCCCGTCCGTTTGCTCGGGGATCATCAGGCTCGACCCGCCCCAGTTAGAAGCGCGAAGTCCACCCGGCTCGTGGGCGGGAATCTTGAACACGCCCCAGTCACCGGCAGTGTCGGGAACCTCTTCGCGAAGCGTTCCTTCCATCCAGGCCGCTGAAGGAAGCGACGCGATCTCACCATCCGCGTAGGCGCCGAACCATGCAGATGACCAGCCGTCGAGTGTCGCCGCTAGCCCGCGATCGTGAGCCTCCTTGACCGTCTCTGCGATCATCACGGAGTCGTCGTTGCCAATGTTGACCTCACCGTCCTCAGTGAATGGGCGGTTCTCAAGCTGGCGGAACTGGTAGCGCCAGACGCCATGGAGGTCATTCATCGGCAGGTTGAATAGATCGATGTCGTCCGGAAGTTTTTCTCCTTCATCAAGGAAGTCGTCCCACGTTTCAATCGCGTCCGCATCAAGTCCGTGCTCTTCATACACATCGCGGCGATAATAGACGGCGGTCGGCCCGATATCCCACGGCACCGCGTAGATGCCGTCGCCGTCGCTCAGTGACGCCCACGCCCCTTCGACGAAATCGTCGTACATGTCGGCCGCCTCGATCTGGTCGCCAATCTCGTGTATCGCCCCGGTGTCAATGTAGGACGCGCCGTCGACCATCTCTAGCATGGCGAAATCAGGTGCCCCCGATCCGCTGCTGAGCCGCGTTTGGAGGTCCTCCTTCATTGCTTCGCGACCGAACTCCTCAACGCCGACCGTCGCGTTGTGTTCGGCTTCGTACTCCTCAGCGGTCAGTTGCATCGCGCGGGCCGCAACGTCCCAACCCCATCCATTAATCGTACTCGCCATCTCCGTCCCACTATCCACGGATGAGCCGTTCTCGCCGTCGTCTTCGGGATCTCCGGTACCGATACAACCAGCCATTGCTGCGACACCGAGCGCAGCACCGCCTTGTATGAGTCGCCGCCGACCGTATCTATCTGAGTTCGTGTCTCGTGTCATTATCTCTGATACACCATTAACAATGATGATGATAACTTAAATGTTTCGCAAAGTATAGGCAAACACGGGACATAAGCCATATTCAAGCCGTTCTCGACAAAAAAACACAGCTGTTTATAACATCTACAAACATTAACCGGACTAACAACCAGCAAATACTACTGCTAATTTGAATAATCCGTCTAAGAAATTTTTGTATATAAACACAACATAAGTAGATTGTTCTCCCATGGTGAACAAGAATTTAGTAGGTGCAAGTGTACTACCTAGAAGAGAACGATGGGAAGCCAAGAGAATATTTCCGTTCAGGCGACCGCAACCACCTTTGAGGTAATCGAGGCTCTTCGCGACCGCGACCGGGCCGGAGTAACAGAATTAGCTAACAACATAGGCATCTCGAAGAGCGCCATCCACAGCCACCTGTCTACGTTGTCAGCGCTTGGATACGTCCAGCAAACCGACGGTGCCTACGAACTCACACACCGATTCCTGAGACTTGGGTTATCCATTCGCGAACGTAATCCGGTGTATCTCGCGGCAAAAGACGAGGTCGAAAATCTTGCACGAACCACACGGGAATGTGTCAATCTTGTTGTGCCAGAAGCAGACCATGGCTTCTACCTCTATCGTGTCGGTGGGCGTGACGACCATCCGATCCCCGAAGGCGGCCAACTCGCGCTGCACGCGTCTGCTGCCGGAAAATGCATCCTCGCGTTCCGCGATAATGAAGCGATCGACACGTTCGTCGCGCAGAGCGGGCTCCCGACGCTCACCGACCGGACGATCACCGATCCTGCGGAGCTCCGGAATCAGCTTCGGTCCATTCGAGACCAGCGTGTTGCTTTCGACCGTGGGGAACACACTCCAAGCTGGAACTGTGTCGCCAGCCCTATCGTCGTCAACGGCCGACCCGTCGGGGCGATCAGCATGTCGGGACCGGCCAAACGGATGGAGGGAAAGCGATTGGAGGAAGACTGTACAGGACTCGTCTCCAGCAGCTCGCGGGCGGTCGAACTCGATCTCCTCGACTCCGACGCGGATGTCTGAGGAGGCGATTTGGTACCTCCGTCGTTCTTTCCTATATCTATACTTTTCTAAACGAAAGCCATCATCAACCACTACATGCAATCCATTCCAGCGGTGGTACGATGAGCGAAATCGCTACGTTCGGCGAAACGATGCTCCGACTGTCTCCTGAACGCGGAGAACGACTGGAAACCGCAGAATCACTCAATTCCCGAACTGCGGGTGCCGAAAGTAACGTTGCGATTACAGCGAGTCGATTGGGAGCCGACGCAACGTGGATTTCAAAGCTTCCGGACACTGCGCTTGGTCGGCGAGTCAGTGGCGATGTCCGTCGTCATGGTGTTACCCCTGCGATCACTTGGAGTGACGAGGGGCGACAAGGGACGTACTATATTGAGCAGGCAGGTGAGCCTCGTGGGACGAACGTAATCTATGATCGAGCGAATGCAACCGTTACAACTGCCGAAACTGGCGAGATAGCGACAGGCGCTATTGAGAATGCTAATGTCTTCTTCACTACCGGAATCACTCCTGCTCTTTCGGATACACTCTACGAAACTACACTCGAACTTCTCCAAACAGAAACGACGACCGGCTTTGATCTTAATTACCGAAGCAAACTCTGGTCTGAGGAAGCCGCAGCGGAAGCGTATGATGAGCTTATACCAAAAGTCGATCTACTGTTTGCCCCCGAGAGGGATGCTCGTTCGATCCTTGGCCTCAATGGCAATGTAGAGTCGATCGCTAAGACACTCAGGTCACAATATGACTGCGAAGCGGTTGTCATCACGCGTGGTTCGGAGGGCGCGCTGGCGGTTACGAATTCCGAAATGGTTGTACAGCCGGCATTTGAGACAGACACCATCGATCCGATAGGTACTGGTGACGCGTTCGTTGGCGCGTTCTTGTCACGGTACGTGCGCAAGGCATCTACCGAACGAGCCCTCGAATATGGTGCAGCAACGGCTGCGCTCAAGCGAACAATCGAAGGCGACACTGCCGTCGTTACGGAGTCGGAGGTGGATCGCGTTATTACGAAGCGCGGTGAATCAATCTCTCGGTAGCTCCGCGAACTCAATTACGATTCCCGTCGTGTTTTAATAGCACGGTCAAGTAACAATTTGTATGACTGATCAGTCACTCAAGCGGATCGAAGACACAGGCGTGGTCGCAATACTGCGTGGAGTAAACCCAGACACGGTCGTCGACGTAGCAACCGCGGTCGTCGATGGTGGTGTCAGCGCATTGGAGCTGACCGCAGACACGCCTGGCGTAACTGACATGATCAAATCGCTCTCTCGATCGTTCGACGATATCTCGGTGGGTGCTGGGACCGTTCTCGATAGCGAGACCGCCCGTGCCGTACAACTTGCGGGCGCAGAGTTTGTCGTCACACCGACAGTGAACAAAACGGTGATCGAGACGTGCAATCGATACGATACGCCAGTTGCTCCAGGTGCGTTTACGCCGACTGAAGCAATTACTGCCTACCAAGCTGGAGCGGATATAATCAAAGTATTCCCTGCAAGGACCGGAGGACCTGAGCACGTCTCAGCGATCGGTGGGCCCCTTGGACAGATTCCACTGGTTCCAACTGGTGGCATAGGACCGGCGAACGCGGGTGAGTATATCAAAGCCGGCGCTACGGCTGTGGGAGCTGGAAGCGCGATTATTTCGGACGAGGCTCTCGCATCGAGAGATTATGAAAGAATTACAAAAAATGCTAAAAGGATGGTTGATGTAGTAGCAGTGGCACGCGAGTAGATCCGATACACTGGTGGCTTGACCGGTCGCGTACGCGTCAGCAATCGGGTTGTGGATCGTTAATCCGAACTGTCGCTCTGCTGCC
>OBKM01000681.1_pt1 | contig 16177 bp, 15 predicted proteins | sample 1519691 | NCBI WGS metagenome assembly OBKM01 (sample SAMEA37050418, study PRJEB22526) | metagenome | biome: saline pan; feature: lake; material: water | place: Egypt | collected 2015 | depth 0.5 m | reverse complement strand
AGTCGATACACGTCGATCCGACGCCGTCGTCGTCGACGACGACGTTCGCGAGCCGGCCGCCGGCCGCCGTCTCACACGCCTCCGCGTACTCGGTCTCGACGGAGGCGAGCTCGCCGACCGCGCCGTGAACCCCGTCGATATCGCCGTTTTTCACCTCCGTCACCGCGCGCGGCCACGAGGCGTCGCCGCGCTCGCTCGCGGCCGCCTCCAGCTTGGCGTACTCGTTCTGTTTTTCGCGGAGCGTCGACTCGATCTCGTCGAGCCGCTCGCTCCGCTCGGCCTTCTCCGCGAACAGGTCCGCGACCGCGTCCTCGATCGTCTCCCGGTTCTTTTCCGCTTTGTCGAGCTCGCCGTGAAGCTCCGAGATCCGGGCGTTGATCTCCGGCACCTCCTCGTGGGCCGCCTCAAGCGCCGACTGCGTCTCGCTTATCGTGTTCGACCGGCGGCGGGCCTCGTCGAGCAAGCGGTCCTTCTCGCGCTGTGTTTCGTTTTTCTCCTCGCGGAGCTCCTCGATGCGCTCTTTTTTCTCCGCGAGGTCGCGTTTCAGCTCGTCGAACTCCGTGTCCGCGCCCTCGATCTCCGCCTCGACGTCCGCCAGCTCGGAGCGTTTCGTCGCGATCTCGGATTTCACCGACGCCTGCTCGACTTTCACCGACGTGATCTCCTCGTCGAGCTCGGCGATCGTCTCCTCCTTGCGGTCGATGTCGACGAACGCGTTTCGCCGTTCCGTCTCCGCGGCCTCGGCACGCTCCTCGGCCGTCTCGATCTTCCCCTCGAGCCGAGAGATCTCGCCTTTGATCTCCTCTATCTCGGCGCGGATCGCGATCTGTTCGTCCTCGCCTTTCGTCTCGATCTCGTGGTTGAGGTCGGCGAGATCCTCTTCCAGCCTGGTGAGCCGTCCCTGCCGGACGTCGAGCTCCTCGCGGAGCTCCGAGAGCGTCTCGTCGGCGTCGGCGATCTCCGCCTCGACGCTCGCGAGGGCGTCGCGTTTCTCCTCCAGCTCGGAGGCTTTGAGGTAGCCGCGCTGTTCCTCCAGTTCGTCGCGATGCTCCTGATACTCCAGTGCCGTCTCCCGCTCGTCGGACAGGCGGTCGAGGCGGTCCCGTTTCTCGTCGATCCGGAGGTCGGCCTCGCCGATCCGGTCTTTCACCGTGTCGAGCTCCTCGAAGGCGGCCTCCTTCTTCGCGTCGAACTCGGCGACGCCGGCGATCTCGTCGATGATCCCCCGTCGCTGATACGGGGTCATGTTGATGATCTCAGTGACGTCGCCCTGCATGACGACGTTGTACCCCTCGGGCGTGACGCCCGCGGCCGCGAGCAGCTCCTGTATATCCGAGAGATTCACCGACCGACCGTTGAGGTAGTAGTACGAGTAGTAGTTCTCCTCGGTCTCTTTCACCCGGCGTTTGATCGTGATCTCGGAGACGTCGCCGACGTTCTCGGAGCCCGCCGCCGAGACGACCTGCGAGCGGTCGAGCGTGCCGTCCTCGTTCGAGAGCACGACCGTGACCGACGCCTCGTTCGGGCCGCCCGACGCCTCGCCGTCCTCGTGACCCGGGTTGTAGATGAGATCCGTGAGCTTCTGTGCGCGGATCCCCCGCGTCCGGGCCAGCCCGAGCGCGAACAGCACGCCGTCGATGATGTTCGACTTCCCGGAGCCGTTCGGGCCGGTGATCACCGTGAAGTCCTCGTAAAAGGGGATCCTCGTCGTCCGTCCGAAGCTCTTGAACCCGTCCAGAACGACTTCCGTGATATGCATGATTTGCGGGGGTTATGACGTGAGGGACGCGTGAACACGCCGCCGTGACGGAGTCACGTCGCCTCGAGGCCGTGACTCGGCGCGGCGTGGGCGACGGCGTGTCGTCCATGGAGCGCCGTGTCGCCTCACGCGACGATGATGTCGCTGTCCTCCTCGGATTCGTCGCCCTGCTGCTCCTTAGCGGCTTCGGCATCCGGCGTCGTCGCGTCCTGTTCGGCGACGACGACCTCGTCACCGGTGGCGCCCGCATCGTCGACGCCGTCCGACGCGGAGCCATCGGCAGCGTCCGTCTTCTCGACGACGTCAGCGTGGTCGTCCGAGTGGGTCGTCCGCTCCGTGGGCTCCGTCGGCTCCGTGTCGGCGGTCTCGTCGTGAACCGGTCCCGCGGCGGGCTGTGTCTCCCGCTCGACCGCGACCTCCTGTTCGTCCTCCAGCTGTCGAACGCGCTCTTTCATCTCCACCAGCTCCTCGGTGAGGCCGTTCACTGCGGCCTGCAGCTCCGCGACCTGCCGTTCGAGGTCCTCGACACGATTGCTCATGGTACACGTGTGCCCGCGCGATCCGTATAAACCTGCGTCAGACGCACGTGTGACTCCATGACATGAGGGCGTGGGAGACACGTGTCCGTCGAGCGTCGGACGCGTAAGAAGATACTTATACTCGGTCGTTGAATCGAGGAATGAAGATGAGCAAGATCACGTTCCGGGCCGACGACGACCTCGTCGAGCGGCTGGAATCGTGTGACGCCTCGAAAAGCGAGGTGATGCGGAACGCGTTGCGCTCGTATCTCGATGCCGTCGACGACGACTCCGGCGGAAGCGACGCGAGCGGCGACGCGAGCGGCGACGGGATCGACGGCGCGATCGCGGACCGGATCGACGAACTCATCGCCGACCGACTCGACGCGGCATTGGACGAACGGCTCGGAACGAACGCTGCGGGCGCACACACACCGTATACGCAGAGAACGCCCGGCGAGATCAACGTAAACGTCAGCGTTGAGGGCTCTCGCGCCGACGAAGCAGACGCTGACGTGACGCGTGAGACGACGTACGACGACGCGCCCGACGCATCCGACGTGGAGTACGACGATGTGAAAACGCGTAAGACGGGAGGTGACGTCCCCGTGCAAACGCGTGAAAACGCGTGTGGTGGATGTGGCGAAAACGTACCCGAAGACCACGTTTACTGCCCGAATTGTGGTGAAAAACAATCGCACAGAGCGTTCTGCGAGTGCGGCGACGAGGTGCGAACGGACTGGGCGTTCTGCCCCGGCTGTGGTCGTCGAACCCCCGCGGCTGACGTTCTAAAGGACCGATAACCGACGTAAACACCCGTTTTAGCCACGTATACGGCGTAATCACTGCTTGTCTTACGACCGTCGTTAGTTTTATAAGGTTAGCCTCGGTGCCTACAACTGCGTAAGACGGTCGTCTTACAGCGACCGTCCGTCGGAGGGGATGTCCTCGCCGTCGGGCGGTTTCGGGCTGTAAGACACACCCGACGTGTGCGGACCGTCTTACCGGGGGAATGACAATGGAGCGTGTGACACTACGAATCCCGAAACAGCAGATAGATGAGGTGGAGCGGATGGTCGAAACGGGCGAGTTCCCGAACCGGAGCGAGGCGATCCGGTCGGCGGTCCGCGACATGTTGAACGAACAGGACGGTGAGCGCGAGGAGCGCGGCCGCAACCGCAGCTGGGCGAAGGTGTAACGATGCAGGACATCGTGCAGGACGCCTTAGAGAACGCGGAAGCGGAGAAACGAGAGATGGACGCCAGCGTGGACGACGACGAGTTCGGCGATCCCCAGATCGTCGTCGTCGGCGCGGGCGGCGCGGGCAACAACACCATCAATCGACTGTACAACATCGGCGTCGACGGCGCGGACACCGTGGCGATCAACACGGACAAACAGCATCTCAAGATGATCGAGGCCGACACGAAGATCCTCGTGGGCAAGTCACTCACGCAGGGGCTCGGTGCCGGCGGCGACCCCAAGATGGGCGAGCGCGCCACGGAGATGGCGCAGGGAACGATCAAGGAGGTGCTCGGCGACGCCGACCTCGTCTTCGTCACCGCCGGCATGGGCGGCGGCACCGGAACGGGCGCGGCCCCGGTCGTCTCGAAGATCGCCAAAGAGCAGGGTGCGATCGTCGTCGGTATGGTGTCGACGCCGTTCAACGTCGAGCGCGCCCGCACGGTGAAAGCCGAGGAAGGATTGGAGACGCTCCGGAACGAGGCCGACTCGATCATCGTCCTCGACAACAACCGGCTGCTCGATTACGTCCCCAACCTCCCGATCGGCAAGGCGTTCTCGGTGATGGACCAGATCATCGCCGAGACCGTGAAAGGGATCTCCGAGACGATCACCCAGCCGTCGCTGATCAACCTGGACTACGCCGACATGTCCACGATCATGAATCAGGGCGGCGTCGCGGTGATGCTCGTCGGCGAGACGCAGGACAAGAACAAAACACAGGAGGTGGTGAACGACGCGATGAACCATCCGCTGCTTGACGTCGACTACCGCGGGGCCTCCGGCGGACTCGTCCACATCACGGGCGGTCCGGATCTCACGCTGAAGGAGGCCGAGGGGATCGCCGACAACATCACCGAACGCCTCGAGGCGAGCGCCAACGTGATCTGGGGCGCACGCATCCAGGACGAGTACAAAGGAAAAGTCCGCGTGATGGCGATCATGACCGGCGTGCAGAGCGCACAGGTGCTCGGCCCGTCAACCCAGAAGCAGGCCGACAAGTCACGTCAGAGCATCGACGGCGACCTCGGCGACGCGAAGTCGCGCGCCGGGGGCCCGGCCGGCGCTACCGGAGATGCGGGCGGCTCCGAACGCGCAGCCTGGGAGTCGGATGGTGGCACCGAGCCGGTCGAGAAGAACAACGGGCTCGACGTCATTCGATAGTTCCCTCGGAACCACTCGCGAACGGCAACGCTGCTTTTCTGCGGGTTCGGTGGATCGAACCGACGAGCGACGCGTGTCGTCTCGCTCCGCTATCATGTGGTTCGTCAACGCAAGCACTTAATAACGACCAACCCGAGATACTGGTGTGTCGTGTCAGGAGTCGTTGGTGTCGGTTCGGTCGAACACCGACCGTGATGCCGGACGATGAGCGACGCCGCGCTGTACTTTACCGCGCCGGAGACGGTCGAGATACGGCCGATAACCGTCGGGCCGCCTGACCCCTCCGAGCTCCTCGTCGAGACGAACGTGTCGGCTGTCAGTGCGGGGACGGAGCTGCTCGTGTATCACGACGAGACTCCCTCCGACGTCCGGGCGGACGAGACGATCGACGCGCTGGACGAGGAGTTCAGCTATCCGATCCGCTACGGCTACGCCGCCTGCGGCGTCGTTCGGGCGGTGGGATCGGACGTGGACTCCGAGTGGGTCGGCCGGAGCGTGTTCTCGTTTACCCCCCACCAGACGCGGTTCCACGCCGACCCCGAGTCGGTCGTCGTGGTACCGGACGGGACGACGGCCGAGACGGGCGCGCTGGTGCCGTCGATGGAGACGGCGACGAACCTCGTGCTCGATGCGGCCCCGCGGCTCGGCGAGCGCGTCGTCGTCCACGGCGCGGGCGTCATCGGACTCTGCGTGATCCGGCTGCTGTCGTCGTTTCCGCTGTCGGAACTGGTCGTCGTCGACCCGGTCGAGCGGCGTCGATCCCTCGCACGGGGGCTTGGTGCGGACCGGGCCGTGACGCCGGAGGCCCTGTCGGAAGCGGTCGCGGACGTCGATCTCGCCATCGAGCTGTCCGGAGAGCCCGCGGCGCTGGACGACGCGATCGACGTCGTCGGCTACGACGCCCGCATCGTCGTCGGGTCGTGGTACGGGACGAAGCGAGCCGAGCTGGATCTCGGCGGGCGGTTCCACCGCGACCGGATCGACATCGTCTCCAGTCAGGTGTCGACGATCAGCCCCGAGCTCCGGGGGCGATGGGACCGGGAGCGCCGGTTCGACACCGCGCTCGACTGGCTCGGGCGGCTCGACGTCGAGACGCTGATCACGCATCGCATCCCGTTCGAACGCGCCGAAGAGGCGTACGAGCTGCTCGATGGCGACCCGAACGCTGCCGTGCAGGTTGTACTGGAGTACTGAGCATGGAAGGTACGGCGGAGTACTGAGCATGGAAGGTACGGCGGAGTACTGAGCATGGTGGGTGTGAAAGCACTGTTCACGGCCGTGCGAGCGGCGACGGCGACCGCGGTGGCGGCTCCGCTCTGGCGAGTCCGATCGCTCGCAGCGCGCGTCTCGGACCGGTTGCCGGACGCCGTCGTACCGTCTCACCTGTCGGTGTTGCCGCCGCCTGACGCGGAGTACGCGGGGGTGTGGGATCGCCCGCCGGCGGTCGCGCGGCGGCGACTGATCGACGAGTACGGGTTCAGCCAGCAGCTTCGGGCGTACCTCCACGCGTACGAGCGCGACGGGCGGACCGTCTACGAGACCGCGAGCTGTGCGTACCGTCCCGAGGGGTTCACCGGAACGTGGCAGCTCCACGTCCGACTGTTTCCGGCCGGACCGGACCGAACCGACATCTGGTGTCACTGGGAGCGCAACCCGAACGTCTCACCGATCGCCCACCTCAGACAGGAGGGATACGATCCGGAGGAGGGCGTACGGCGGTTCCGCGAGCTGGTCTCCGAGCCGGTGCAGCCGCCGTTCGACGAGAACCGATGGTCGATCGACCACGTTGACGATGCCGACGACGATTGACCACACCCGTCGAAGCGCGGACTATCCGTCCGCGTCCGCCCGGAGAAGAAGGTCGAGGTGGTGAGCGACGAGGATCAGCTCCCCGCGGTCGAGCTGTCGTCGTCTCGTGTCGACCCACGCCTCACGGACGGTCGGGTCGAGCGTCGCGTTCGGGTAGTCGGCGAGCGCACCGTCGATCGTCGTCAGGAGGTGTGCGAGAAACGTCGCCTCCGCGTGCGGGTACGTTCCGTCCCGCGGCCTGACGACCCAGTCACAGCCGCCGACGGCTTCGACCGTGAACCCGTGAGAGGACGCGCGTTCGAGCACGTCACGCCCCGCTCGGCTGCCCCCGGGGCGCTCGCGCACCTCGTCCATATGTCGGTGGTACAGTCGCTCGATCCGGGAGTCGTGGTCGTGCGGCGGCGAGAACTGAGTCCCGCCGTCGAAGGTGCACGGTGCGTACACCACGCCGGCCGGTCGGAGCAGCTCGCGGAGCGCCGGCAGCATGCGGTCGAGGTCGACGACGTCGAGAAACGCCGCGGCGACGACCGCGTCGGCGTCGCCACTGGCGCGTCCGTCGACGGTCGCCCCCGATCCGTCCGCTCCCGACGCCGATCCGTCCGCCCCCGACGCCGATCCGTCCGCCCCATCGGCGAGCGCGGCCGCGTCGGCGACCGTAAACGACACGTCGAACTCCGTCCGTACGTTCTCCGTCGAGGCGTCGTCCGCTCGCGCGTCGTGCGTCGCCGTGGACTGTTCGTCGTCGCGCGTCGCCGTGAGCCGTCCGCAGTCGTGCCATTCCGTCTCGTAGCCGGCGTCCGCGAGCCACTCCGGCACTCGCTCGCGGGCGGCCGAGACCGTCGTCTCGTCGACGTCGACGAGGCGGTACGACACCCGCCCGGGAAGCGACTCCCACGACGCCAGTCGGGCGAGCATGGAGCCGACGCCAGCTCCGACCTCGACGACCTCGACGGGCTCGGCCGACGACCACGCGCGATCGACGAGGTGGGAGACGAACCGATCCCAGACACGGCGGTCCAGCGCACGGTCGTCGACGCTCCGCTTCGCCGTCAGGTACTCGACGAAGTCGGTCATCGGCGGTCACCGCGAGCCGGCGACCGGTCGCCGGAGTCCGCCTCCCTCGCGACCGTCGCAAGGAACGCGCGGAGTCGGTCGGTCGTCTCCTCCCACGTCGGGTGCGCCTCGGCGGTAGAGAGCGCGGCGACGCCCAGCTCCGCGAGTCGGTCGCGGTCCGCGGCGAGCCGCCGGAGCCGGTCGGCGATCGCCCGGTCGTCGTCCGGGTCGACGAGGAACCCGTTCACCCCGTCACGGACGAACTCCCCGGTGCCCCCGACCGCGCCGGCGACGGGAACCACACCGTGTTCGATCGCCTCGAGATGCACCATCCCGAACGCCTCGTATCGCGCCGGGACACAGCAGACGTGCGCGTCCTCGAACGTCTCCGCGAGCGCCACGTCGGACAGCTCGCCGACGAACGACACCCGGTCGTCGACGCCGAGCGCCGCGGCCCGCTCGACGACGCGGGCGGCGTACGCGGGGTCTACGTCGTGGCTGCCGACGACCGTCAGCCGCCAGTCCGGCGCGTGTCCGTCACGTGTGTCGTCGTCGAGCCCGGCGAGCGCGTCGAGCAGGGTCGTCGGGTTCTTCCGCGGAACGACGGTGCCGACGAAGACGACGTGGAGCGGTCCGTTCCCGGCGCGGTCGCGGACCGCCGTCGCGGTCGTCGCAGGCCCTTCGGCACGGCCGGCGGGGCGCGCCACGAGCGTCGGCGTCGTCGCGATCGACCGCTCGCGGCGAGTCGCTCGCTTCCGGGTGAATCGACTGGTCGTCACCACGGCGTCGACGGAGCGGAGGAATCGGCGCTCGAACGGACGCGCAAGCGCACCGAACGGTTCGGTCGGATCGTCGGACCGAAGATGGTGGACGAGCGCGACGACCGCGTCCGGGCCGGCGAGTGTTCGGTTGTGTCGCCACACTGCCGGATGAGCGAGCCCGTCCTGGACGAGCACGTCGACGTCGCGGTCCAGCCGGTCTCTCACCGTCGGATCGAGGGCGTCGCGGACGCCGTCGGAGTAGCGCCGCCACGGCAACGAGATCACGTCGACGGTGTCGCCACGGTCGCGGAGCCGGCGGATCACCTCGCGGTCGTACCGGAATCCGCCGGAGGTCGTCTCCAAGTCGCCGTACACGACGAATCCGATGTGGAGCGGCACGGAGTCCACGTCGCGGGGTCGAGCGCGGTCGGATTCGGCGGGCCGATCCGCCCCCGTGACACCCCCGGTCACAGCTCCCGCTCGTGGGTGACTTCGGCGACATCGTCCTCGCGGACGGTGACGACGAGTTGAGTGGCTGTCTCGGGGGCGAGTCGCTCGACGAGCCGGTCGCCGACGATCCGGGCGAGATGCTCGGCGCTCGGGTTCAGTCCCTCGAAGGCGGGCACGTCGTTGAGCGTTCGGTCGGCCAACCCGTCGACGACCGCCTCCAGCGCCTCGATCACGGCGTCGATGTCGACGAGGTAGCCGTACTCGTTCAGCTCCGGGCCGCGGAACGTCGCCTCGATCCCGAACCGATGCGAGTGAAGCGTTCCCTCCGGCCCGGGATCGGGGACGGTGAGGTAATGCTGTGCGATACAGGACCGGGAGACCGACACCGCGTACATGTCACGCCGTTGGATGGGTGGACGTATAGTTCCGTCCCCGAACGGATCGAGCGCCGGGCTCCGCGCCCGCTCATCGACCGACGGACTCCCCACACGCTCAGTCGGAGTCGGTACGGCCCGCCACCGTCTCCGCGTACCGCCGCCGAAACGCCTCGTACGCGTCGGGATCGACGTCGACACAGACGTAGCGCGCGTCCTCGCCGAACGCGCGTTTCGCGGCGAGAGCCGCCGGCGCGGTGCCTGCACACGGGACGAGCACCAGCTCGCCGGGATCGACCAGTGCCTCGATCCACGCCTCGTAGGGAGCGATCGGCTTGGCGCGCCCGCCGCGCCCGTACGCCGCCTCGGGCCACGTCGCAACCTGCCTGACTGCGGCGTCGCCCCGCCGGTCGGTGGGCCCGTCGTGGGCGAACACGACGGTGTACCCGCCCGTGCTCAGATGGTCGCCGTGGGTGTCGCAGTCGGGGGCTCCGTCGTCTGTCAGATACGTCACGCCGCCAAGCGCGCGGAAGCCGCCGCTCCGGGGCGTCGCGGCCGCGTCGCCCCACGTCGTCCGGAGGTGATCGACGAGCCGCGGCGCGAGCCAGTCGTCCGCGTCCGCCATCAGCCATCCACCGTCAACGAGCGCCTCCCGGGCGGTCGCAACGAGCTCGGTCGTCGTGATCGAGTCGTCGACGTCGTCGCCCGCGACCGCGTGAGTCTCGTCGAACGGATGGAGGTCGTACGCCAGCCCGCCCTGTTGAGTTCGTCCCGGACGCGCCCACGCGTCGTCGAGGAACACCGCGGCCGCCGCGTCCGTGTACGCGGCGAGCACCTCGATCGCGTCGCCAACGACGTACCACTCCCCGTCGTCGACCTCGTGTGCGACCGCGTCGGTCCCGTCGGTCAGCGCGGCGAGGTCGGCTCGCATGGCCGCGGGATCGACCGAGGCGGCAGCGCGAGTATCGTCGGAGAGTGAATCATCGGAACCCGTCATCGAACGACCCCAGTTGCGGCGGTGTGGGAATGAAGCTTCCGCCGGCCGCCCGCAGCTATCGGTCCACGCGACCCGAGACGACCAGCCAGTCCCACGCGAAATGCAGCAAGACGGGCACCGACACGGCCCCGGCGACCCAGCGTGAGACGGTCGCGCCCGGGATCGGCGCGAGCGCGATCAGAACCGTCACCATGATCGTCGCGCCCGTGACGCGGCGGAACTCGCTCGGCGGTAGCTCGGCGACCGGGAGCCCACGAGCGCGCCGCCACCGACTCCCGGCGACGAACGCGTAGCGAGCGATCCCCACCGCGAGAAAGACGAGCGGCGCGGTCCCCTCGACGACGGCGACCGCGACACCGACGGCGACGAGCAGCGCGTCGATCTCGGTGTCGAGCCGTCCGCCGAGCTCGGACACCGTGTCCGTCCGTCTCGCGAGCGCGCCGTCGACAGCGTCGAGTCCGGCGGCGAGCCCGAACAGCCCCGCCGGCACCCACAGCGTTGCGCCGCCGGGCGGAGCCGTGAAGAGGAAGCCGGCGAACGCGATACACAGCCACGCCCGTGCGAACGTCACCCACGTCGCGGGCGTTATCGGCTGGGGACCCGCCGCCGCCCGCGCGCCGGAGAGCGTCCGTCGACTCACGACCGCCACCGCGAGGAACGCGACCGCGACGCCGCCGAGAAACGGCCACGTGGGCTTCCCCTCCCACGCCACCGCCACCGCCCCGACCGTACACAGCGTGACGGCCGCGGTGACGAGAAGCGGCGCGGAGAGTCGCCGCGCGAGACGATCCGAACCGAACGACGCCGACGTCTCCGTCACGAGCTCTCACCCGGGGTGTCGGCGTCGCTCGTCTCGGCCACGAGGTCCCGGAGATCGGGGTGCGAGCGGCGGTCGGAATACGGGCGACGATCGGAACGTGAGCGGCGATCGGAACGCGGACCCGAGGCCGTATCGCGAAGCCCGTCGCGGATCGCCTGCCAGCTCGCGTGTCGACGGTGGACGAGCACGGGCACCGACTCGATCCCGAGCAGCTTCGCGAGCGCGAGCCGATGTTGGCCGTACGCCCGCCAGTAGAGCGTTCCGTCGCGGCCGACGTCGACGTTTATTTCGTCGAGCCGGGCGGTCGTCGCGTACGCGTCCGGCCCGCGAAGCGTCTCCTGTCGCCGATATCCCTGGTCGCGAAGCGAGGCGTAAAGCCGGTCGATCTCCCGGCAGCGACGCGTGAACCCCTCCCGGCTCGTGTGCCCCCACGCGTTGCCGAAGCGGGCGAGCTGGTCGTCGAACGCCTCGACGAGCGCGGTGTCCGCCCAGTCGCGCCCCTCGACGTAGCGCTGTCGGAGCCCGGTGGGAACCGGCCGCTCGTCGAACGGCTCCCACTCGGCGTCGAAGTCGCCGCCGACGACCCGACCCCACTGGGGCGTTCGCGGCGCGGTTTCGAGCACGCTCCGACGGATCCGTGCCGGGTCGACGCGGCGGAGCGCGAACGCCGGCGCGTCGGTGTAGCGCCCCGGGGCGAGTCGTCGTCGGAGGCGGTGGGCCGCCGCGAGCGGTGCCAGCGGGGCGACGCCACGGACGGGACGCGTCACTCGCGAGCGGAGCGCCGCGGCGACTCGCCCGCGGATCCGACGGTGCCGAGACACTGCGTCGTCCGGATCCCCGACCGGCGACGAGGCTCTCGACGACGAGGCTCTCGACGACATTGATGTATCACTCCGCACGAGCGTACAGGAGGGCCAACACGACGATCAGCGCGGCCTGTGCGACCTTGTCGATGGCGTCGGCGGCTCCGATCGCGTCGAGTCCCTCGGGACGATTCAGCGCGTACCAGAGGAGGATCTGCGCGCCGGTGAAAGGGATGCCGAGCAGGTAGACGAGCCGTCGCCGTCGGTCGGTGACGACGAGCCAGATCCCGACGAGGAAGCCGCCGGTCGCCGCGAGAAACGCAGCCCCCATCCAGTGGGGCAGAAAGCCGACGCCGAGCACGAGATGCACCGCGGCGGTGACGAGCGCCAGCGCGATCCCGGCCCAGTGCAGCGGCGTCAGCGTCGCCGATCGAAGCGTCTCCGAGCCACTCATTACCGTCATCACGGGGCGAAGTGACATAGTTCTTTCACCGGCCGCCGGGACGCGCGGGTCGCGAGCCGGGCGCTGGAGCTCCGGACTACCGGTTCGACCGGACCAGCCGTCACGCCGCTTCGATCGCATCGAGCAGGCGGCATTTCCGGCAGACGTCGCGGCTGGTCGTCGAGCCGCACCGCGAGCACGTCGAGAGGGCGGGGCCCTCGCCGTCGTCGTCCCCGCGATACGCCTCGGCGGCGAGTCCGGCCAGCTCCTCGTAGCCGGCCATGATCGAGTGGCGCGTTCCGGGGTGGTTCTCCTCGAGGTCGTGTAACAGCGACTGGATCTCGCCGCGGTACGCCTCCTCGGCGTGGGGACACTCGGCCATGTGAACGGGGAGGTCGCGGACGTGGCAGTACAGGGCGATCTCCTTTTCCGGGACGTCACGAAGCGGTTTCGCTCGCGGCACGAACGCATCGGTGGCTTCCCGCTCGTCGAACGCGCCCAGCGACGCGTCGAAGTGTTTCGCGACCTGTCGTACGTCGCCCTCGAGCACGTTCATCAGGGCGGTCTGGGCCTCGTCGTCGAGGTTGTGGCCGGTGAGCAGCTTGTCAGCGTCGAACTCGGCTGCGTAGCGTTCGAGGAGGTCACGGCGGAACACGCCGCAGTACGCACAGGCGGCCATGTTCTCCGGGTCGCTGTCGACGACGTCGTCCATCCGGACGCCGAACTCCTCGGCGTAGCTCACGAGCTCGTGTCGCATCGAGAGGTCGTCGGCGAGCTCGACCGTGGCGTCGACGCTCTCGTCGCGGTACCCCTCGATCCCCTCGTGGATCGTGAGCGCGAGCATCTCGACGCGCGGGTCGGGCCCGAACACGTCGTCGAGGATCTGCGTCAACACGACGCTGTCTTTCCCGCCCGAGAGACCGATCACCCACCGGTCGGGGTTCTCCGGCGTCGCGTCCGGATCGAGCAGCCCGTCCTCGCGGATGCGGCGCTTCACGCGTTTTTCCACCGAGCGACGAAGATGCTCGCCGCAGAGATGCGCCCCCGAGTAGGCGGCGTGGTGGATCGCGTCGGCCCCGCACGTGTCACACTCCATCGCCTCCCGGTTGCGGACGCGCGCGGATACGGGTTTCGGGACGATCGACTCCGGGACGGGGTTCGAGACGAACGAGCGGTCGTCATAGCACAGTTCACACACCGACACGAGAACCGCTCGGTGCAGCCAGCGCGGCGAGGTGTGGTATATAAATGAGCGATGGATGGGGAGCCGACTTGGAATGGGCAGCCGCGATCCCCGCGAGCGAAGCGAACGGGAGCGAGCCGCGTCGCTTAAGGAGAACCGGGGGTATTACCGTACAATGACCGAGCCAACCGTCACCCGCCTGTTCGGCGGTCCCGGCAGCGGGAAAACCACGGCGCTGCTGGATCGCGTCGAGGGAATCTTAGCGGAGGAGGATGCGGACGTGCGTGACGTGCTCGTCGTTTCGTACACGCGAGCGGCCGCCGCAGAGATTCGCGAGCGACTCGCAAAGCGACTCGACGTCTCCCCGCGCAGTCTGCAAGGGAACGTGTGTACGATGCACGCGAAGGCGTACGAGCTGTTGAATCTCTCCCGGGGCGACGTCGTTGGCGAAAGCGACAAAGAGGAGTTCTGCGAGGAGTACGGCATCGAGTTCGAGGACCAGCACGGCGGTGCGGGTCGCCGGACCGCCCGATCGACGACGATCGGCAACAAGATCATCGCCACCTCCCAATGGCTCCAGCGCACCGAGCGCGACGTCGCCGACTGGTACGACGTGCCGTTCCAGTGGAACGTCGAGGAGGTCCGACTCCCGCCGGAGGAGGACCCGAACGCCCAGCAGGGGAACAAGTACACGCCGACGTGGCCCTCCGACGACGACCGGATCGACGTTCCCGAGACGATCCGGGCGTGGCGGGCGTACAAGGGCGACCACGGGCTCGTCGGCTTCGCCGACATGCTCGAACGCGTCGCACAGCGCTCGCTCGTCCCGAGCGTCGAGTATCTGATCATCGACGAGTTCCAGGACATCACCACCCTGCAGTACAACGTGTTCGAGGAGTGGCGACCCCACATGCGGAAGGTGCTCATCGCGGGCGACGACGACCAGGTCGTGTACGCGTGGCAGGGTGCTGACCCCGACCTCCTTCTGGACACCGAGGTGGACGAGGACGTGGTGCTACCGAACTCCTACCGGCTTCCCTCTGAGATTCTCAACGTCGTCAACGCGGAGATCCGCCACATCGAGAAGCGCCAGGAGAAGGATCTCCACCCCCGCAAGGAGGGTGGCACCGTCGAGGCGATCGAGTCGCCGTCGATGCTCGAGCTCGTCCGAAACGTTCGATACACCGTCGAGGACGAGACGGGCAGCGTCATGTGTCTGTTCCGGGCTCGCTATCAGATGTTCGATTTCATCGACGAGTTCATCGACCACGGGATCCCCTTTACGATGCTGACGGACGGGCGGATGTGGACGGACCGTCTGCAGGACTACGTCTCGGCGATCGAGAAGACGGACGCCGGTGAACCGGTGAACGGGCTGGAGGCACGGCGGCTCGCGGACATGCTTCAGGAGTCGGCGTTCGGCACGAAGGAGCGCGACGAGTTCTACGAGTTCATCGAGGACCGCGAGGAGGCGGTCGACGCCGACGACATCGCCGAGATCGCGTTCACCGTCGAGGAGCTGAACGAGCACATTCCGTTCCTCCCCGGCACGGAGAGCGCGGACGACATGGTCCGGAAGGTGACGAGCTTCCAGCGGAAGTCGATGGGGGCGTACTTCGGCGGCGACTACGAGGGGATGGACCCCAGCCGCGTGCGCGTCGGCACCATCCACTCCGCGAAGGGTCGCGAGGCCGACCACGTGTTCGTCGCGACGGACTTGACGGAGAAGGTCGTCGAGCAGATGGCGGCGTCGATCGACGACCCGACCGCCGTCGACGGAGTCGACGAGTTCACGAAAACGACGAGTCCGGTTCCGATCCTCACCGACAACGAGCGCCGCGTGTTCTACGTCGGCATGTCGCGGGCCCGTGAGCGGCTGGTGATCCTGGAGAGTCTGATCGGCGGTGCGCCGACCTTGCCGGTCAGCGTCCTGCTTTTCAACGAGCTTCGCGACGCGCCGCCACAGGAGCTGATCGAGGAGGTTCAGGCGGAGCTGGCGGTGCCGGAGCCCGAGCCGTGACCGGCCGGTCGGACGGAGCGCCCACGGACCCGGAGTCCAACCGAGAGGCGGACCGTTCGCGAGCGGAGCCCGCCCCGCCCACGGATCTCGGTCCGCTCGTCGACGCCTGTGTGACCGCGAACGCGACGGGACTCGTCGCGGTCGGTGACCGGTTCGACGACGACCTGCGGTATCTCACCCGTTTTACCGGTCCGGACCGCGAGTTCGCGCTCGTCGTCGTCCCGGACGGCGCGATCGACGCCGACATCGGGGGAGCTGACGGTCGGCAGTCGCGAGGCCGGGCCGTTCTCTGTGCGCCGACCCTGTTCGGCGCGCAGGCTCGTCGCGAGTTCGTCGAGCGGGCCCGGGAGGAGAGCGGTGCGTTCCACGACGGTGTCGTCCGCGAGGTCCGTCTCGAACACGCCGACGAGCCGGTCGGCCGTCGCGCCGTCGCGGCGATCGAGGATCTCGTCGGCGAACCCGAGCGAGGCGCTTCCGACGACGAACGGTCGGGGTCGTCGACCGACCGGACGGTGGTCGTGCCGCGGTCGATACCGCACGACGCGGCGGTGTACCTCGAACGTGCCGGCTACACGGCGACGTCGACGACCGCGATCTCCGAGGCGCGGCGTGTCAAGACCGACGCCGAACTGCACCGTCTCCGACGGGTTCAACACGCGGCGACCGTGGCAATGGCGCGAGCGGAAACCGTCCTCGCCGACAGCGACGTGCGGTCGACGCCCGACGACGACGACGCCACGAACGCGGACGCTCCCGTCCTCGTTCACGACGACGCACCGCTC
>OBKM01000680.1_pt1 | contig 16216 bp, 15 predicted proteins | sample 1519691 | NCBI WGS metagenome assembly OBKM01 (sample SAMEA37050418, study PRJEB22526) | metagenome | biome: saline pan; feature: lake; material: water | place: Egypt | collected 2015 | depth 0.5 m | reverse complement strand
ACCTGCTCGTCGTGTGCGAGGGGGTTGACATGGGCGTGGAGACGGGCGTCGGCCGCCCGGAGCCGCCCTGTGATGGCGTGCAGGAACTCGTAGACGTCGGTGTACTCGGCATACTGTAGTGTCGTCGTCACGGAGTCGAAACAGACCGTGACCCGCTCGCGCCCCTCGAGCGCGTTGTCGAGTTCGATCCCGAGCTGTGTGAGATCGGCCGGGGCGTTGACGTGTCGTGTCGTCACCCCCGTCTGCGGGGCCGTATCGCCGACCGTGATGACGACCACGTCGCGCCCGTCGTCCACCTGTGCGAGACAGTCCGCAGGGTCCCGGGTGTACGTGACAACGACCACATCGGTCGAGCTGTCGACACCGTGGAGTGCGGTACACAGCGAGCGCACCTGGTCGGTCGGCGGGCCGGCCAGCAGGACGGTCGTGGCATCCGCCGGCAGGGCGCGGTCGAGTGTCTCGGGGTCGGCGCCGGTCATAGCTCGACGTCCACCTCGGCGCCGTCGGTGGCGTCCTCGAGCCCATCCTCGTGTGCGCCGGCGGTGAACTGCACGGAGAGATCCGCGTCGGTGAGCACCTCCTCGAAGGCGGTCCGGAACCGCTGGCTGACCCGGCGTGACCGGTCGACCGCCGCAACCGCCTCGCGGGCACGCGCGACGGCCGCCTCCTCGCGGCCGAACGCGGCGGCCAGCTCCGCCACCGTCTCGCTGTCCCCACGGCCGGCACGGAGCGCCGACTCGAGCTCCCCGTCGGGCAGGTCCGACTCCCTGACGAGATGCAGGTCCATCCGTGCCTGAAACACCGTCGCGGGCGCACAACCGAGTGTCGCTGCGATTGTCTCGTCGTCGTCACCGGTGTAGAAGCCCCGCACGAGCCGACAGTACTGCTCGTCGTCCAGCGACGTCTGGCGGTCGAACTTCCCGCGCAACTGCCCGATAACCGACAGCAGCCGCTTGTCGACCGGACCCTCGTCGGCCACCAGCGACCCGCGATCGTTTTCCTGTGTCTCTGTCACCGTCTCCCCGTCGGTGACATCGACGAAGATATCCCTGAGCTGTTCTGTCTTATCGTCCATCCACCGAGCGTCGTCGGGACAGACACAAAAGCCTGTCCCCGACAGGCGGCCCGCCGCCGTGTCCACTCCGTGAGGCGGCTGTGGCGGAGACGCGACAGAACCGTGGTGTTTTTCTCATTCGGGTGAGATAGCTCTGTCGAGAGCAGGTATGGCGGCGATACAGACACAGGGGCTGACCAAGCGCTTCGGTTCGGACCTGTACGCTGTCGATGGCGTGGACATGACCGTCGAGGAGGGTGAGGTGTTCGGCTTTCTCGGCCCGAACGGGGCCGGCAAGTCGACGACAATCAACATGTTGCTGGATTTCGTCCGGCCGACACGCGGCAGCGCGTCCGTGTTCGGCCACGACACGCAGGCCGAGACGACGGCCGTCCGCGAGCACGTCGGGGTCCTCCCCGAGGGGTACGATCTCTACGAGCGGCTAACCGGTCGCGAACACGTCGATCTGGCGATCGATCTCAAGGAGGCCGACGACGACCCGGACGCGGTGATCGAGCGGGTCGGACTCGGCCCAGAGGACGGCGACCGGCGGGCCGGGGAGTACTCACAGGGGATGCGTCAGCGGCTCGCGCTCGGGATGGCGCTGGTCGGCGACCCCGACCTGCTCATCCTCGATGAACCGACTGGCGGGCTCGACCCGAACGGCGCGCGCCTGCTGCGCGAGATCGTCACCGACCACGCCACAAGCGGCGGGACGGTCTTCTTTTCGAGTCACATCCTCGAACAGGTCGAGGCCGTCTGTGACCGGGTGGGGATCATCCGTGCCGGCCAGCTTGTCGCGCTGGACAGCATCGACGGGTTGCGCCGGGAGGTCGGCACCGGCGAGACACTCGAGGTCTTCGTCGACCGCGTGCCGCCGGGTACCGAGGGGCAGCTGCGCTCGCTCGCGGGCCTCTCGGCCGTCGAGTTCGACGAGGGTCTGGTGCGGGTGACCTGCACCGACCCGGCGGTCAAGCTCGACGTGCTCGATGTCCTCCGGGAGCAGGGTGCCCGTATCGACGACTTCAGCACCGCCGAGGCCTCCCTGGAGGAGCTGTTCGCGGCCTACACCGACCGCCGGGCGGAGGTGATGGCGTGACACGGCGCTGGCTTGCCATCGCCGCAACGGACTTCCAGTACGCCCGCCGGTCGAACGTCCTGCTCGGTATCGTCATCGTGTTCGGGCTACTGACCCTGGGGATTGTCGCACTGCCCGGCGTGCTCGCGCTCGTGCTCGGCGAGCCGAGAGGTGAGGTGGCCGACGCCCCGCTGTTCGAGGCGACGGCCGCCGCCGCCGGGTTCATCATCCCCATCACCGCACTGGTCGGCTCCTACCTCTCGGTCGCCGGCGAGCGCGAGTCCGGTCGCATCCGACTTCTGCTGGGTATGCCCCCGACCCGCCGTGACCTCGTCGTCGGGAAGTTCATCGCCCGGAGTGGGGTCGTCCTGCTGGCTATCGGTGTCGCGTACGCGCTGGCGATCGGGTCGAGCGTGCTGCTGTACGGGCAACTCGAGATCGGAACCGCGCTCGGCACGGCCGGGCTGGTCGGCCTGCTGGGCGTGGTGTTTGTCGGTATCGGCGTCGGCATCTCGGCGCTGGTCCCCTCACGCGCAAAGGCGATCGCCTTCGTGCTCGTGTTCTACATGCTCGCGATCGTGCTCTGGGATCTTCTCTTCCAGGCCGGTGGCGTTCTCGCCGTGTTCTTTCTCGGCGCGGAGCCGGGCTGGTACCCGTTCGTCGAGACGCTCGCGCCGACATCGGCCTACAGCGCACTCTACGACGAGGCCATCGGGGCGCTGCTCGGGGGGGCGCTGGTGGCGTCCGACGCGGTCTACCGCTCGACGCCGTTTCTCTCGGCGCTCCTGCTCGCGTGGATTGTCCTCCCGGTGGGGCTCGGCTACTGGGTCTTCGAGCGGGCCGACCTGGAGTAGGCTTTTGTTCCGGGCACCCGATATCGCCGCATGGCCGACCACGAGACAGTCGGGGTGCTCGGGGTGCCGATGGACCTCGGTGCAGACAGGCGCGGCGTCGACATGGGGCCCTCCGCGATCAGGTACGCCGGACTCGCCGGCCGCGTTGAGGGGCTCGGCTACAACTGCACGGATGGGGGTGACCTGACGGTGCCCCGGCCCGAGCGCCACGACCCCGACAGAAGCGACCCGACCGCGAAGTACATCGACGAGATACAGCAGGTGTGTGAACGGCTGGCCGACCGGGTTGGGGCCGCCCACGCGGCCGGGCATCTGCCGCTCGTGCTCGGGGGCGACCACTCGATCGCCATCGGCACCGCCAACGGCATCGCGGCCGACCCCGAGCGGTCGACGGGCGTGCTCTGGATCGACGCCCACGCCGATTTCAACACGCCGGAGACGACACCGAGCGGGAACGTCCACGGGATGGGCCTGGCAGCGGTGCTCGGAGATGGGTTCGCCGACCGGTCGTGGTCGGCCGCGCCCGGTATCGACGCCGGGGACGTCGCGCTGGTCGGGTTGCGCTCTGTCGACGACCGCGAGGGCCGACGGCTCCGGGGGAGTGACGCCACGGCCTACACGATGAGTGATATCGACGAGCGTGGTATCGCGGCGGTGATCCGCGACGCCATCGCCGTCGCCGCCGAGGGGGTCGACCGGCTGTACGTGAGCTTCGATATGGACGTGCTCGACCCCGACGAGGCCCCGGGTGTCGGGACACCCGTCCGTGGCGGGATGAGCTACCGCGAGGCACACACGGCGATGGAGCTTGTCCACGCCGAGGCGCCAGGGCTCTGTGCGCTCGAACTTGTCGAGGTCAACCCCGTTCTCGACCGGCAGAACCGCACCGCCGATCTCGCCTGTGAACTCGCCGCGAGCGCGCTCGGCGAGCGGGTGCTGTGACACAGCCCAACGGGACCGACAGACGAAAGCCGGCGTGGCCCCTTGTCACCGTATGGGTAACGCGGACCTGCGTGACCTGGCGGCAATCGAGACGGTGTCGTTTGACGACCTCGGCGGGTCGGTCGTCGCCGTTGACGCGCACAACTGGCTCTACCGGTATCTCACGACGACGGTGAAGTGGACAGCAAGCGACGCCTACACCACCGACGATGGCGAGGAGGTCGCCAACCTCGTCGGCGCAGTCCAGGGGCTGCCGAAGTTCTTCGAGCACGACCTGACCCCAGTGTTTGTCTTCGACGGCGCGGTGGCCGATCTCAAGGAGGCGGAGGTCAGAGAGCGCCGCGAGCAGCGCGAACGATACGAGCAGGATCTTGAGGCGGCCCGCGAGCGTGACGATGCTGTCGCGGTCGCCCGCCTGGAGTCCCGCACCCAGCAACTCACCGACACCATCGTCGAGACGACCCGTGAACTGCTGGGTCTGCTCGACGTGCCCGTCGTCGACGCGCCCGCTGAGGGGGAGGCACAGTGTGCCTACATGGCGCGACAGGGTCCCGTCGACTACGCCGGCACCGAGGACTACGACGCCCTTCTTTTCGGTGCGCCGCTGACACTCCGGCAGCTGACGAGCTCGGGTGACCCGGAGCTGATGGATCTGGAGGCGACACTGGCTGAGCACGGTCTGAGCCGCGAGCAACTCGTGGATGTCGCCATCCTCTGTGGCACCGATTTCAACGAGGGTATCACCGGGGTCGGTCCCAAGACGGGGGTCTCGCTCGTGCGCGAACACGACACCATCTACGGCGTGCTGGCGGCCCGGGCTGAGGAGCTCCCACACGTCGACCGCATCCGTGGGCTCTTTCTCGACCCCGCCGTGACGGACGTCGACATCGACACCGACGTTCGACCCGACGTCGAGGCCGCCCGGTCGTTCGTTGTCGACACCTGGGGGGTCGACGCCGACGAGGTTGCCCGCGGGTTCGAGCGCATCGAGACGGCCACCACACAGACCGGCCTCGACCGGTTCACCTGACCGGTGACGGCCGGGGGCTCCCCGCCGGCCAGTGTGGCCGGCCGCACTCGGGGGCAGCTCAGAGAACAGTCGCCAGCCGGTCGGCGACGTGTCCGCCGAGGTGGGCCTTCGAGCCCTCGATAACCTCGTGGTCGTCGCCGTCGACGAGCAGCGCACGGGTCTCCGTCTCGCCCATGACGCTTGCGTCATTGCCGACGACAAAGGCGAGGTCGGCCCGCCGCTGGAGGCGGGCGGCCCGTGTGTGGAGCGTCTCGTCGTCACCGGCCGTCTCGGTCTTGAACCCGACCATCGGCAGGTTCGGGCGGTCGGCCCGCACCGTGTCGAGCAGCTTCGGTGTCGGCTCCAGACCGAGTGTCAGCTCCTGCCCCGAGCGGAGCTTCTCGGGGGCCGTTTCGACTGTGTAATCGGAGATAGCGGCCGCCGAGACAAGCGCGTCGGCATCCCCGGCGTGGGCCAGTGCCGCCTCACACATCTCGGTGGCGCTCTCGACACGCTCGACAGTCGCCCACGGCAGGTCCGGCCCGTCGTGGAGAAGAACCACCTCGGCCCCACGGGCGTAGCAGGCACGCGCAACCGCCCGTCCGGTCCGCCCGGAGGCCCGGTTGGAGAGCGTCCGGATGGGGTCGATGGACTCCGTTGTCGCGCCGCTTGTCACCACGACCCGCGTTCCCGCGAGCGAGCCCGCGGTCGTCGCGCGGGCGAGCTCGGTCACGACGGTCTGCTCGGCGGCGATCTTGGCTTTGCCCTCCTCGATTCGCGGGTCGACGAACGCCACCCCCCAGGACTCGACGCGGTCGATCGCCTCCAGCACACCGGGGTGGTCGTACATCGGCTGGTGCATCGCCGGCACGACCACCACCGGCAACCCGGCACCCAGCGCCGTCGTAACCGTGGTCGTCACCGGGGTGTCGTCAACCGCCGCGGCCATCTTGCCGACCGTGTTCGCCGTTGCCGGCGCCACCAGCAGCACGTCGGCCCAGCCGTCGACACCACAGAGTTCGACGTGCTCGACACTCCCGGTGATCTCGGTCACCACCGGTCGTCCCGTCGCGTACTCCAGCGCCCACGGGTGGATGATGCCCTCCGCCGCCGGCGTCATCAGGGCGCGGACCTCCGCCCCCTGTCGCCGGAGTTCGTGGGCCAACTCGACGGTTTTGACCGCCGCGATCGAGCCACAGACCCCGAGTGCGACGTGCACTCCGTCCAGCATACCTGTCCTCGGTGGGCCGTACTGATAAACGACCCGTCGTCGGACGGCCTGCCGACGTGTCGGGTTGTGGCGTGTCCCTGACCCCCGTGGTTCTCGGACCCCCTATCGTGGTCGAACAGGCCAGCGGGTCCCCGGCCGGTGGGTGGCCCCTTTGTGGCTGTGCTGTCGTGGGGGACGAGCCGGAACTCGACACGCCGCTTTCCCAGCGGTACGGCCCTGGCCTGCGATACCGGGGTCCGCAGGCCGTTCTCGCCGGCGGTCACGGGGGTGGTCCCCCGCCGGCCCCGGCAGCCGAGAGAGCCAACTGCGACTCCGTGGGGTCCAGCAGACAGCTGTGTCGACCGGCCGGAAGGCCCCGGCGACGGCCGGGGCCCCGTACCAACCCGCCCCCAGACCGTAACCGGTCCGGCGCCCGCCTCTGCTCTGACACCTCCCGTTCGCACAACGGTTTTACTTGTCGAAGCACAACAACCGGTACTGCCCGCTTCGGAGGCTGGTGAAGTATCCGAGCTGCGTCCAGGATGGACGCACCTGTGTGTGATGCCGCCCGCCCGGGGGCGGCCAGTTTAGTATCCGGGTGTTCCCGCCCTGGGCCGGAGGCGGTCCGTATCCGGCCTTCTGTACACGAGTGTCTCCGTGACTACGGGGTTGCAGCCGTGGGCCCGTCACGCGACTGCCGTGTGACTCTTATCTATCGGACTCATACCATACGGTATGTCCGAACAGCGATATGTTTACACGAAGGAGTCGGTACGGATTACGGAAAATCAAAGAGAAAGCCTCGCCGTTCACGGCGGGGATGAATCCGACAACAGGGCGACAACCGCTGGAATTAAGCCTTTCGACAGCGTATTTGTGGGTAAGCACAACGGGCAAAAACTGGCGGTTGGATTGGGGTCCGCCCGGACGACGAAGGCCACCACACCGTTCCCGAGAGGGCGTCTCCGAGGCCGTGGCAACACGGCAGGCAAAAAGCGACCCTCGCCCGATTGTGCCTGCCCACCGTGGCACGAAGGGCAGGCAGGCCGATGGCACGGCCCGTGCCCGGACGCAGGGAAACCTGCGACTGGGGGCATCCCCGCTGTCTCTCCGAGACGAACGGGATGCACGGTGCAAGCGGATACCGCGTCCGAATGGACGCCGAACACGCCACACCCCTCGCGGGGCCGACGTATCGCGCACGAACCCGGTATCGCCTCGCCGGACCCCGTTCGGCAGGCGAGAAGTTGCCAGCGGGGACGTGGGACCGGCCCGCTGTCCCGCGCTGGAATCCTCGCGCTTTAGCGCGGGGAGGATGTCAACGGCGCGCCCGGCCGTACAACAGACGCCCGCGCGACTGCTCGAACAGAGAGGCCGACAGATCAAAGCGCGGCCGGGTGGTGCGCTGTCGGCGGACCGGACAGGAGGGGTGGCTGTTCTCTACTTGCACAGAACGATGAATTATACCCCTCTTTGTGAAAGCCGGCGGAGGGATTCGAACCCTCGGCCTATTCCTTACGAGGGAATCGCTCTACCGCTGAGCTACGCCGGCACACGTCGAAGTTAGTGCCGATACGGCAGATAAGCGTTGCGAAACACCCACCGTCTGTCGGTCTCACGCCCCCGGTGACCCGCGTTCGAGTCGCACGTCAAGCACGACGTTGTACTCGTGGGGGGCGTACGACCGGACAGTCCGGGCGGTCTCGACGGTCACCTCGTATGCGGGTTCCGCGGCCGTGCGGATGGCCCGTTCCCCCGGACCGAACCGGTCCTCCTCGTGGGCGATGTCGTAGTAGTGGACGAGACACCTCTCGCCGGCGAGTGTCACCGCGCTGTCGAGAAACTCGTCGGCCGAGTGTGGCAGGTTCATCACGATCCGGTCGGCCCAGTTCTCGTACCTGGGGGCGACCGCGCGGGCATCGTCGTGGATGGCGGTCACGCGGTCGGCGACACCGTTACGCTGTGCGTTCTCCCGGAGGTACGCGACTGCCGTCTGGTTGATGTCCGTTCCGACGACCCTCGCCCCGCGCTTCGCGGCGGGGACGGCAAACGGCCCGACACCGGCGAACATATCGAAGAGCTGCTCGTCGGGGGAGACCTGCTCGACAACGCGGTGGCGCTCGGTTGCCAGCCGGGGTGAGAAGTACACCGCCGCCAGGTCGAGCAGGAACTCACAGCCGTACTCGCGGTGGAGGACCTCCGTCCTTTCGCCGACAAGGCGTTCCCAGTCACGCACACGCTCGCGCCCCCGGATCTTCGAGGCGCGGTTCAGCACGGTCTCGACGGGGATATCCGACGCGACCAGCGCGTCGGCGAGTTTGCGGGCCCGGTCGGGGTCGTCCTCGTCGACGACGACGACCTCACCGATGCGCTCGTAGGAGGGGTCGAACCCGAGCAGGTCCGCGGGTGTCGTCTGTGTCTCCCGCCGCGGGGCGTCGTAGGCGACGAGCTCGTGGCCCGCTGCGCTGGCCGCCGCCGGGTCGGTCACCGGGATGTAGAGACGCCCGTCGTCGTGGGTGATCTCGTAGCGCCCGTCGAGCAACCCACGCTCGGCGAGACGCTGGCGCACCCGCTCGCCGGCCTCGCGCCCGACACGTACACAGGGGACACTGCCGGCCCGCCCGGGCGCCTCCCCGGCCCCGTCGTTCTCCTCCATGCTGTCAGGTCAGACACCGCGAGCGGTAAGTCTGACGCCTTCGGGAGCCGTCGGACCTTTACCCGATGGGGCCGTCAGTTCGGGCATGGAGATCTCCGGCGAGCGCGAGTGTACCGACTGCGGGGTGCGCTGGTCGTACTACAAGACGGGTGCGGTCGCCTGCCCCGACTGCGGGAGCCTCCGGAGTGTCGGGGTCGACGACCCGGCGACCCACACCGCCGGCACCACCACGCTCGACCTCTCGCCGGTCCGGGACCAACTCGAGCACCAGCCCCTGCGCGCGGTCGCCGACGAGGCAGCCGACGCCGCCGCCGGGTACCTCCGGGATGCAGGGTTCGTCCACGCCGGCGAGTTACAGCCACTCGGTGATAGCTACCTCGCGGCCGCCGAGCTCCGACGGGTGGCTACCACCCTCGGCCGCGTCATGGATATCAGCGACGCGGAACAGTTGCACCTGCTGACCCTGCTTCGCGGCGCTGACAGCGGCGATCGACCCCCGCCAGAGGCGGTGCCCGAGACGCTGTTTCCCGAGCGCGGCCTCGCTGTCGCCGCCGGGGTCGATGCCTACCTCTCCGATCTCCGGAAGCTCCGTGGGCGGGCCGAGCATGAGGACCCGCCACTCGACCGGGTCGTCTCGACGGTACGGGCCCGACAGAAGCGTCTGGAGGCGCTGGACGGCGACGTCGACCCCGCGGACGCCGAGCGACTCGTCCGGGCAGTCCGCGATTTGGGGGCCTACTGGCGTGCCGAGGACACGACGGCACTCGCCCGGGCCAGCCGACGGTTCGACTGACGGGCCCGGAACCCCGCGTTCACGGCAGTGACCACCGCCCGGCAGCGTGGCCGGTCGCCAGCGCGACGCCGTCGGCGGAGTGCTCGGCGTCGTAATCGAACCCGCCGACGATGCGCCCGGCCGCCCGGAGGTTCTCGTACTCGGGGTGGCCGTCGGCGTCGAGCACCCGGAGGTCGTCGTCGACCGAGACGCCGAACCTCGCGGCGGCGTGGGCCCCCAGAAGCCGGGGTTCGGTCCAGTCGAGGCGGTCTGCCGGGTGGTCGACGTGGCAGTCGAAGACCCGTTCGTGGACGCCCGACCGGTCGGCCACCAGACCCGGACCGGCCAGGTCGCCGGTGGCGAGGACAACCGACCCGACTGTGCGCGCGCCCCCGGCCAGCGAGACACGCCCGATTCTGTCGGCCGACTCGACGCACTCGACTGTGTCGTGGGTCACGGTGACGCCCGCGCTCTCGAGCGCGCCGTGGAGGCGTCGCTCGAGCCGGCGACCGGGGATGCTCGGCGGGCCGATCGGCACCTCGAACACGTCGGCGTAGAACGACCCCTCGAGGCTGTGCCGGACCGCCTCGTGCTCGGTTTCGCCCAGTACCGCCGGAAAGCCCACCCGTCCCTCGATGTCGACCTCCGGCAGGACACGCTCGACGAGCGGCTCCCGGACCGGCTGGCCGCCCCCCTCGACCCCCTGTGTTGCCGCATCCGCCCCCCTCTCGCCGCGGTCTGACCGCCCGGCTTCACCGCCGGGCGCTCTGTCCTCGTCCAGCGCCCGCGCGAGGGTCGGCGCCGATGGGTACGCCGTGACCGTCCCGGGAAACTCGACTGTCGTCCCGGTGACCTCGTAGGGCAGTCGCTCGTCGAGCCGGTCGGCAACCAGCCCTGCATCGAGGTCGGGGGCCTGCTCGAACCCGACCAGCCCCATCGGCTCGTCGCGGCTCGCCAGCCCCGGCGCCATCGAGGCGGGATACCGTGCCGCCGGGCGCACCCGGCCGGCGTGTGTGACCACGAGCGCGTTTGCCTCGCGCCGGTCCCCCCGGTACCCGACCGCGTCGTCGAACAGCCCGAGCGCCGCCCGGAGCCTCTCGACACCGAGTTGCCGGTACGGATGGGACGCGGGCAGGTCCGCCAGCGCCTCGAGCGGTCGCTCGGCCAGCCGCCGGTCGGAGCCCCCGCCAGCTCGCGGCGGGTAGCCGAGCACGTCGATGGTGCCGGCGTGGCGGTCGAACCGGTTGTCGTCGGTGACGACCAGCTCGACCGCCGCCGACGGGGCCTCGCGCGTGGCCGCGAGCGCCGCGACACAGCCGGCGAGCCCGCCACCGACGACCAGCACGTCGACCGGTTTCATCACCTCCACCCCGCACGCGGACAGCAGGTCGGCCGGTCGTGCCCCGCGGCGACACCGGTGTCGAACCCCGCGATGTCCGCCGCCTCCAGGTCGTGCTCGTGCCCGCGGTTCATCGTGCCGGCGTGGTGCCGGTAGGTGCGTGCCATCTCGGTCTGCTGGGGGCCGGTGACGGGACGCTGGCCCCGCCAGCGCTCCGCGAGCAGCGCCGCACACGCCCCCTCGACGACATCGAGCTCGTACTCGGGGTGCAGTTCGGCGGCGAGTCGGTGGGCACACCGGCCACCCTGACACGGACCGGTCGCCGCGGCGGTGCGCACCCGGACACCCCTGAGGTCCGCCTCGGCGCTTGTCTCGTCGTCGAGTGCGGCTGCCACCTCGGCGCGGGTCACCGACCGACAGGGACACACCACCGGGTTCGGCCCCTCGGGGTGCTCGTGGGCCGTCGGGACGGGCCCGAGGCTGTCCGGCCCAGCAGACGCTGGGCTCGCCCCGCTCCCGGGTAACACGAGCTCGTCGGTCTGACAGGCCCGCCGGATACCGAACTCGGCACAGACCCGGTCACAGACCCGCTCTGCGACCCACCGGTGGGTCGTGACCGTCCCGCCAAGCACGGTCAACAGCCCCCAGCAGCCTTGTCTGTCGTGGTCGAGCACCGCGAAGTCCCGCCCCTCACCGGCCTCGTACCGCGGCTCACGGTGTGCCCGCATCGCCGGCCCGTCGGCCACCGCCGGCACGAGTGCCGCAAGCGATTCGCTCACCCCGTCGACCGACGACGGCCCCGGGAGGGACCCGCCGTCGGCTCCCTGTCTGTCCGCAACCAGCGTCTGCTGACCGACGGGGACGACACTGGCAGGGGCCCCATCTGTCGACCGTGTCACCGCGACCTCGACCGGCCGGCCATCGTACACGACGGTGGTCGTCCGCCCCTGCGTGACCGGCACTGAACAGTCAGCCAGGGTGGCCACGCGGTCGGCATCAGCACCCGCGGCGTTGACGACGTAGTCGACACCGAGACGGTCGACACGCGGCTCGACTGTCTCCCCGCCGTCGTCCAGCTCACGACCGTACGCGTCGGGGGGTGAGCCGACCCTCGATTCCTCCTCGTCGGAGCCGTCACCACCGTCGTTGTCTCCGTCTGCGGTTCCCCCGGTCGGCGGCTCCCGCTCCGTGTCGGCCGCGTACCCCTCGGCACGTGCCAGCGGGTCCTGTCGGAGGACAGCCGCCTCGACGGCCCCGCTCTCGACAGCGATGTCGGTGACCCGGGTCCAGGGCCGGATATCGGCGCCGTATCGGCTGGCGTCGCGGGCGGTTGCGACCGTCAGCAGTGACGGGTCGATCGCCGCGTCGGGCACCGCGAGTGCGGCGTCGATACCCTCAGCCAGCCCCGGCTCGCGCTCCCGAAGCTCCGCCCCGGAGCGCCGGTTGGCCGTGATCGAGCAGTCCGCACAGGCCGTCTGCAACCCCTCGAGGTCGTCGTCGACCACCAGACCGCCGGTGTCGGCGACACAGTGGCTGGCGGTCTCGAACAGCGTGCGGTTCTCCGCAAGACACCGCCTCGCGTAGGCGGGGTCCTCGCGGGCGAACGGCGCGCCGCTCGTGAGCAGGCCACCCATCCGGCCCAGTCCGGGGGCGGCGAGCGGGCCGGCATCGGCGAGTGTCACCTGGAGCCCTCGGACGGCAAAGTCCCGTGCGAGCCCCGCACCCACCGGGCCACCACCGACGACCAGCACGTGTGGCGTGTATCCCATCTACTCCCTGGTGGGGTGGCGGGTCACTTATGTGTCGCGGTGCATGGCGTGCTCAGAACAGAAGCTCCGGCCCGCCCAGCAGCGACGCCACCCCCAGGACGACGCCAGTTGCGAGAACGACAGTGAGCAGTCGAACCAGGCGGACAAGCCGCTGACGGGCGGCCGGTAGCGACTCGGCGACGGCCGCCCAGCGTGAACGCCGTCCCGACCAGGGGCGCCGCGGGGGCGACAGTCCCGTCGAGCAGCAGGACCGCGGCGGTCCACCCCAGAAACAGCGCGGCGCTGCCGACCCAGAGCAGTTTCTGTGGCCGCCCGTCGGGCTCGCGCGACAGCTCGCCGAAAACCCGGTTCAGGGCCGAACGCTTCTCGGTTATCGGCCGGGCGTTCGCCCCCGACGGATATGTGCACTGCGGTCGGCCGGGGGCTTTTTGTCCTCGCCGGCCGAGACCCGCACATGGAGGAGTTCGAGGGGCTAGACCTGCAGGCCGTCGAGGATCAGCTCGACCCAGAGGCCGAGGGAGCCCCGGCAGCCAGCGACCGGGTCGTGCTCGACACGCTCGACGGGACGACACCGTCAGAGGAGTGGATACAGCTCGTGGCGTCGGGGGCGACGCTCGTGCTGGATATCGACGGCGATCTGAACGAGCTCGCGGCCGGGTTCGCCCGGGAGGTCCGTGACGGCGGTGGCAGCCTGATGCACTTCCGCGGGTTCCTGGTCGTCACACCTGCCGACGTGGACATCAACGCCGACAGGCTCGACTGAGGCCGCCGGCTGAACGGGCTCACCGCGTGTCCCCCTGGCGTGACCGGGTACAGCCTGGAACCCCCGGCCGACCACCGATGGTGTTGCCCCAGGGCCACAGCCCACTGCCGGCGTGGCTTCAGCCGGGGCGACGGTCGACGTCCGAGAGCGCCTTGTCCAGTTCCTCGACCGAGTCCAGACCGGTATCGAGCGCGTCGAGCCGGCCCTCGACCTCGGACTCGAGACGGTCGGCCTTGGCGCGTAACCGGTCGAGCTCCTCGCTCTCGGGGTGAAGTCGTGGTTCGAGCAGGGAGAGCTTCGAGCGGACCTCGAGGTACTCGCTGAGGGGCCCGTCGTGACGTGCGACCCGGAGTTGGTGTTCGATTGCGGTCACGAGGTCCTCCTTCTCGATGGGTTTGCAGAGGTAGTCGTCGAACGGCAGATCGAGGATGTCAGAGCGGGGGTCGACCGCCGTGAGCATGATGACGCGTGGCTCGTACCCCCCGTCGCGTACCTCGGCGAGCACCTCGTCGCCGGACAGACCTGGCATCCGCCGGTCGAGCAACACCACGTCGACCGACGGCCCGAGCTGTTCGAGCCCTGCCCGGCCGCTGTAGGCGGTTCGGGTCTTGTACTCACCGTCGAGTCTGAGTGCGTAGACCTCCGCGACCTCCCGCTCGTCGTCGACGATGAGCACAGTCGGTTTGTTCCCCCCGGACACGTCTGGACTGGGTAGCCCGACCGTATTAAGTCTGTCCTGGTCCGCGGGCCGGCGAGGTCGGCCCCCGGTCCGTCGCTCAGGGTGGGTCCCGGCTGTTCTGGAGGGCCGTCTCAAGCCGGTCGCGCTGTTCGTGCAGGTCCGCGAGCGTCGCCTCGACGTCGCCCGACCGGATGCGGTTCCGCTCGGCGTCGGTGAGCTGCTCGCGGGACACCGCGCTCGTGCGGAGCCGCTCGTAGTCGGCCCCCCGGGGCAGCGCGGCCACCGCGCGCACCTGCTCGACGGCAGCGGGGTCGATACGGTTGAGCGCGGCGGTCAGCTCCGAGCAGCGCCACTGGAGCTCTGTCGCGGGTGGGGGCGGCCACTCAACGTGCAGCGGGCCGGCGTCCAGCCCCGAGAGGAACGTCTTCCGGCCGCCGACGAGGTGCGCGAACCGGTCGGGGTTGTCGACGTAGTGGGCGAGCTTCGAGCGGGAGTAGCGGGCGTACTCGAGGAGCCTGGGGAGCGTCAGCTCCCCGGGGCCGGCCGTCTGCAGGTACTCGACCAGGTCCGCTGGCGGCGACTCGAACGGCACAAGCGGGTACGCCTCCATCGCCGCCAGCGTGTCGAGCACCTCCCGGGCCGGTTCGGTCTCGACGAACGAGCGAAACGAGTCCGTGGCTGTCTGGTTGTACGTCTCGATGGGCTCGCGAAGGCGCCCGGTCGGCGCGTCGAGATCGGCCTCGCCCAGTTCGACCAGCCGCTCCAGCTCCGCGATCCGCTCCTCGCGGTCGCGTATCGCCCCCCGGATGTCGCGGCGCAGGTTGCGGTACTCGTGGTGGGCTTTTTCGTAGGCCTCGAGACGGGCGACGATGTCGCCGACCGGCTCGAGTTGCTCGCGGACGTGGTCGAAATCGCCCTGGTTGAAATACTTCTGTTTCAGGTACTTTGCGGCCTCGACGAACGTCTCGTACAGGAGCACACCCGGCGGGATATCGTTGACGACCTTGGCGACCTGGCTCTGGAACTCGACGTTTGTCTTGACGTCGCCCGCGTCGCCGACGACCTGGTCCTCGTAGCGGTCGAGCAGGCCGACGAACCGCCGGTAGGCGTCGCGGAGGCGGTCGATCTCCTCGTGGCCGAACTCCTCGACGCGGGCTTCGGTCTCGTTCAGGCGGGCCTCGGTCTCCCGGAGACGCTCGGTGAGTTGCCGGGCGCTGTCGGCCTCGGTGCTACTCATACACGTCCTCGGGATCGAAGACCCGCTCCCCGACCATCTCGCCGTCCAGCGAGCGGTAGAAACACGTCTCGTAGCCGGTGTGACAGGCCCCGCCCTCCTGCTCGACCAGGTACAGCAGTGCGTCACCGTCACAGTCGACCCGCACCTCCTCGACGTGCTGGATGTGGCCGCTCGTCTCGCCTTTCTGCCAGAGCTCGTCCCGGCTCCGGGAGTGGTAGTGAGCCAGCCCCGTCTCGCGGGTCCGGGCTAGCGCCTCCCGGGAGACGTGCGCGAGCATCAACACCTCGCCCGTGGCAGCGTCCTGTGCGACGGCCGGCAACAGGCCGTCCTCGAAGGCCAGCTCCGGGGCGTCTGCGCTCATACCTGGTGTTGGGTCGGGCGACTGCATAGGTCTTTTCGTCGGGTCGTGCCAACCCGATCCGGTCGCCCCCCTGCCACTGCTCCCCCCTGTGGATTGACCTGATACCCGGACAAACGGTCTCGGCTGGGACCGGGGCTACCGGACAACGACCTATATAAACGCTCGGACTGTCGGAATCCGCAGGGATAGACCGACTATCGCGCAGAACACGTGCTCGGGGCCCCTGAGCGACATTTTCGGGTGTTCTGGTACCAATTCACACAGGGCACGGGCCGCGAGAAACACACAGATTTATATAGAACCACATGCAAGGTTCGTACGATTATGAGCCAGGAGCAGCGGATGCAGGGACAGCCGATGATCATTCTCGGCGAGGACGCACAGCGGATGAAAGACAAGAGTGCCCAGGAGCACAACATCGCGGCCGCGCGAGCAGTTGCGGAGTCGGTACGCTCCACGCTCGGACCGAAGGGGATGGACAAGATGCTCGTCA